>OHLH01000018.1_pt1 | contig 110776 bp, 88 predicted proteins | sample 1569061 | NCBI WGS metagenome assembly OHLH01 (sample SAMEA3879603, study PRJEB24766) | human gut metagenome | biome: human-associated habitat; feature: feces | place: USA | collected 1985/1987
GTAAGGTTCTTCGCGTTGCTTCGAATTAAACCACATGCTCCACCGCTTGTGCGGGCCCCCGTCAATTCCTTTGAGTTTCAACCTTGCGGTCGTACTCCCCAGGTGGATGGCTTATCGCTTTCGCTTGGCCGCCGAACCCGCAGGCCCGACAGTTAGCCATCATCGTTTACTGCGTGGACTACCAGGGTATCTAATCCTGTTCGATCCCCACGCTTTCGTGCCTCAGCGTCAATAGACCCCTCGCGAGATGCCTTCGCAATCGGTGTTCTGAGTGATATCTATGCATTTCACCGCTACACCACTCATTCCTCCCGCGGCGGGATCATTCCAGCCAAACAGTATCAACGGCACTTCCAGGGTTGAGCCCCGGTCTTTCACCGCTGACTTACTCGGCCGCCTACGCACCCTTTAAACCCAATGAATCCGGATAACGCTCGCATCCCCCGTATTACCGCGGCTGCTGGCACGGAGTTAGCCGATGCTTATTCTACGCATACTCTCATCGGTCCACGCGTGGACCTTATTGCTCTGCGTCTAAAGAAGTTTACGACCCGTAGGGCCTTAGTCCTTCACGCGGCATGGCTGGTTCAGGCTTCCGCCCATTGACCAATATTCCTCACTGCTGCCTCCCGTAGGAGTCTGGGCCGTGTCTCAGTCCCAGTGTGGGGGGTCTTCCTCTCAGAACCCCTAGACATCGTCGCCACGGTGGGCCGTTGCCCCGCCGTCTAGCTAATGTCCCGCGAGCCTATCCGCCACCGATGAATCTTTCAATGCTATGCCATGCAGCATCGCATCATATGGGGTATTAGTCGCCGTTTCCGCCGGTTATCCCCCTGTGACGGGCAAGTCGCTCACGTGTTACGCACCCTTCCGCCGGTCGCCGTCAGAGCATTGCTGCTCCACGCTGCCCCTCGACTTGCATGTGTTAAGCCTGCCGCTAGCGTTCATCCTGAGCCAGGATCAAACTCTTCTTTGTATATTTCTTATTCTTCAAGTTCAATCCGGCACTTCCAATTCCTAAAAGAAATTAACGCTCTCGTTCTTTGTGTTTTGGTACTTGCTTCCTTGTACTTAGTCTTTCAATATTTTCAATGAACTACCGTTGTTTCTCAAACGGACTGCAAAGATACGCACTTTTTTCTTCTCTCCAAATATTTTCGGACTTTTTTTTGATTTTTTTCATACTTTACCGTTTTAAGAGCAGATTTTTCTCCAAAATCACCGGAACATTGACTCGAAAACCTTCTTGTCATTGACGAAATATTCTCTAATTTTGTGGCGACAAAAATCTTCATTGATTCGGATATGGCAGAAGTTTCAGAAAAAGCCGGAGTTTCACTAACGGAATTGTTCATGGTCTTCATGAAAATCGGTGCATTCACCATCGGTGGCGGATACGCCATGATTCCTCTTATAAAAGACGAACTCGACAAGAGGAAATGGATCGGAGAAGATGAACTGCCGGACATAATAGCATTGGCCCAATCAGCACCGGGCATTCTGGCGGTCAACGTCTCGATCTTCACCGGCTATAAGATTCGGGGCGTGAAGGGCAGCATTGCCGCAACCATAGGCTCGGTGCTCCCGTCATTCATGATCATCCTCGCAATCGCCATGGCTTTCACAAGTTTCAAGGACAATCCCGTGGTCATCAGCATTTTCAAGGGAATCAGGCCGGTGGTGGTATCATTGATAGCGGTCCCGACCATCTCGATGGCAAAGAAATCCTGCAAGACATGGTGGGCGTGGGTGATTGCCATAGTCAGCCTTCTGCTGGTATCTTTCCTGGAGGTCTCCCCTATTTATATCATAATGTCGGTCATCGTGCTCGGTTTGGCCGCCGCTAAACTCTCAGAAGGAAGAAAGTCATGACATTGTTACTTATACTCCAGCTTTTCGCGACATTTTTCGTGATCGGGATGTTCACATTCGGAGGCGGCTACGCAATGTTGTCACTTATCCAGGGACAGGTGGTCGTCAGTCACGAATGGATTTCGCAGAGCACATTTACCGATATTGTGGCGATTTCCCAGATGACGCCGGGCCCAATAGGAATCAATTGTGCCACGTATGTCGGCTACGACGTTCTCATGAAAGCCACGGGAAGCCACTTTCTAGGTATTTTGGGCTCGTTTACTGCCACAAGCGCCATAGTGCTGCCTTCTTTCATAATAGTGCTCGCCCTGGTGAAATTTTACGTAAAATTCCACGGCAACACGATTTTCGAAAGCGTAATGAGCTGGATCCGCCCGTCAGTGGTCGGCCTCATCGGCGCAGCGGCCATAATCCTCATGTTCAATGCCTCTTGGGCAGGCATGCCAATGTTTTCGCGTCTGGACATGAGCATTGTCTCGGAAAACTTTCCGGATTGGAAAAGCTGGGCGCTGTTCGGGGCGGCAATGGTCGCGTCAATGTTCTTCAAGGTCGGCCCGATACCTATAATCGTGGCCGGCGGAGTGCTTGGGTTCCTGATTTATTAGCGTGGAGGCTTGAACATCATTTACTTTTTTCAGGACTGCGCATACAGACGATACATTTTGCCGTGGCGCGTAATCGCTTATGTATCAGCGAAATAATAAAAATCAGAGTCGCCGATACAGCAACTCTGATTTTATTTAATCTATTAATTCATATCAAGTTACGCGGCACGCCCCCACTCTCCACATGGCTATCCACATCACTCTCCACATAACCAGGAACCCAACTCTCCACATAACCAGAAACCCAACTCTCCACGTCCACTCTCCACGTCACCAACTCCACACATCCAGCCACACAAACATCCACGCAACAACAAAAACCTACTTGCTCTCCGGCATTCCATACTGACCAATCACGTCGCGGCAGTAAGTCAGGCCCATTGCATCGTAAATCTTGAACGCATGGTTGAGAGAAGCCTTGAACCTGTCAAGATTCTTATTCTCAGGCTGGCACCACTGAACCTCGCTGAGCGCTGACATTCTAGGAAGAAGCATGTACTCAAGCTGCTCATTGGTAGGGATATACTCAGTCCACAAGTTTGCCTGTACACCGAGAACATGGTGCTGCGCCTCTGCAGGGATGTCAGTATATGGTTCGCACTCGTAAACCTTCTCGACAGGAAGATTTCCACCGATTGCAAGCGGCTCAAGCGCAGTAGAATCTGACTGATAATAATCGAAATACATATAAGTATTAGGAGTCATGATCACATCGAATCCCTGTTTTGCAGCCTCGATTCCACCTTTAGCGCCTCTCCATGACATGACGGTAGCACCATCGGCAAGCTTGCCTTCGAGAATCTCATCCCAGCCGATAATCTTGCGGCCATGGTCATTGAGATACTTCTGGACACGGGCTGTAACGTAGCTCTGGAGGTACTCCTCTGCAGAATGCTTGCCGTCAGACTTGAGACCGAGATCCTTGATTCGTTTCTGGCATGCAGGGCAAGCCTTCCATGCTTTCTTAGGGCACTCGTCACCACCGATGTGGATATACTCTGACGGGAAGAGTTCCATAACCTCATCAAGAACGTCCTCGATGAACTTGAATGTGGTTTCCTTGCCTGGGCAAAGAACCTCGTCTGCGATACCCCATACAGGTCTTACCGTGTAAGGGCCACCGGTACAGCCAAGTTCAGGATATGATGTCAATGCAGCTACCATGTGTCCGGGAAGGTCGATTTCAGGAATTACGGTAATACCGAGATCAGCAGCATAAGCCACTACATCCTTGATTTCTTCCTGTGTATAGAATCCGCCATAGCGGGTGTGGTCAAATTCATTCCAATTCTTGCCGACCATGGTGCTGTCTCTCCACGCGCCCACTTCGGTAAGCTTAGGATATTTCTTGATCTCGATTCTCCATCCCTGGTCCTCGGTAAGATGCCAGTGGAAGCGGTTCAATTTATAAGCAGCCATGACATCGAGATATCTCTTCACCTCTTTGACATCGAAGAAATGACGTGCCACGTCGAGATGCATTCCGCGGTATGCGAATCTTGGCTTGTCCTTGATAGTAGCGCAAGGGAGCACCCAATTCTCTCCTGCAGCCTTCGCTTTTCCATAATAAGCAGCAGGGAGCATCTGTCCGATGGTCTGCGATGCATTGCGGAAACCGGCAACGGTCGATGCCTGGATCTTGACTCCTTTCTTGGTAATATCAATGAAGTACTCTTCAGGTGCAAGTTCCTGATCAAGAGCAAATTCAATGCATTTTCCGGTAGCATCTGAAACTACTTCAGATTTCTTTCCGGTCACCAAAGTAAGGTTCTGGGCAAATGAATTGATCCACTGGAGCGATTCACTGTCAAGTGACTGGTCGGCTTTCACCGGAACACCTGCCACACGGAATATTCCGTCGTGCTGCTCCACGCTTTCAGGGCAAGGTATCACATTGATTTCAGGAGCTTTAGTGCAGCTGGCAAAAGCCAAAAGCATCGAGGCCATCAAAGGCAATACAAGATTATGTTTCATATTTTGTTATTAGTTAAACTGCTAATTTACACATTATTTTCGTTACGCCCAAAACGCATCGTCACGCAAACGGGATTCACGCCCTATTCCTCAGCTGCAAGCGCCTGCCGATAACGCCCCTTCAGCACCACCAGACAGCCTGCGCAATACGCCAGCAAAAGTCCCGTGTGCAGCAGGAGTTTCAGTCCTTCGGACAATGCCGATGAAGTTCCAATGTTGACTCCAGGAAATACCAATGCGTCTGAAAGCATTGACAAACAGCAGATTATACCAATGAGCAGGAACAATGCGGATATGCGTTTCCAGCTATATGGAATGGGATAGTAGCGCGCGCCAAGCACGGCACTTATGATGAACATTATCAGGTAGCTTGCCAGATGTCCGAACGCGGCGGCCCAGAACGAGTAGCGCGGCATGAAAATGACATTGACAATGACGGTTACTGCGAGGCCTGCCAACGTTATCCAGATGGCCATGTTGGTCTTGCCGGAAAGCTTGTACCACATCGAGACATTGAAAAGCATACCGAGGAGCATGTAGGAGAGCAGCATTATCGGGACTACTCCCATGCCCGAGCGGAAGTCTTTTCCTATTATCAATGAGAAGACGTCCAAATAGAGGAAAACGCCGAGCAGAATAAGTCCGCAGAATGCCGTAAAGTACTCCATCACAATGGCATACAGTTGTTTGGCGCCTTTGTTCTGTGCGCGCTGGAAGAAGAATGGTTCAGCGGCGAACCTGAACATCTGGATAAACAAATTCATTATCACAGAAAGTTTTACGGCTGCCTGGAATATGCCGAGGCTGGAACGCCATGCTTCGGCATTGGTGTCAAGGTAACGGAACAGGATCCTGTCCAGAAAGTCATTGACAATACCCGGCAGGGCAGCAACCATGAGCGGTATCGAGTAGACGAGCATCTGGCGCAGGAGTTTCCGGTCGAACTTGAACGTAAAGCGGACAAGGTCCGGTATGAACATGATTCCGCAGACGATACAGCTGACCAGAATCGCGAAAATGACATATGTGAAGTCAGGTGTCGGTGACACGAATCTTCCCATGAACTGGTTCACATGTGACGGATACCAGAAGAACAGGACCATATTGGCAGCTGTCTCCGTCAGGATCTTCACCGTCTTGATTATCGCGAAACGGAATGCCTTGTGCTCTTGCCTGAGCTTTGCAAACAGTATTGCCGTCGTGCAGTCCAATGCCAGGATTCCACCTATATATATTATACAGTTTTCGAAACCGGCATAACCGAGCGCAGAGGCGATTTGCCCCGAGAAGAGCACCATGAAGGCCAAGAAGGAGAAACTGATGCCGAATACCGTGGCAAGTGCATTGGAGTAGACCGCAGCAGGATTCACGCCTTCGCGGTTTGCAAACCGGAAACATCCGGTTTCCAGTCCCAATACGAGAACTACTTGAAGCACAGCAATATATGCCATGAATTCCGTTACGACTCCATAGCTGGCTGTGGTCAGCAGTCGGGTGTAGAACGGCACGAAAAGAAAGTTTATTATCCTGGCCAGGATAGTGCTGAGGCCGTATATCGCGGTTTCGCCAGCAAGTTGTTTCAACGGATTTGCCATATTTTCAATGCCGCCCAACTCATCTCCTGAAGGCGGCGTCGGCAAAATTAATGATTTTCGACGGGGTATAAAAATAAAAGGAATGGATTTAGGGCGAGGGTAACGTGCACATAAAAGATGTATGGTCCGCGATTCACATCGCAGACCATACGCAATTCTAACCTAAAACTTAACCTATGAAAAAACTATTCGACTAGAGAATTAGCAAATTCCATGCCGTTTCTAATTTTCAAATATTCCATAAGTATAAATCATTGTTCTTTTTCGGGATAACTTTATTTCTCCGCTACGGGCGCGGCAGCAGTGCTGTCACACGCAGTTTTCGTGGTATCCGCAGGTTCAGCCGGCATTGACTCCGGATCCACCTTGATGGTGATGATCCTGACATCTGTCACCGGACGGTCGCGTCTGTCAGTCGCCACTGCTGCAATTTTGTCAATGACATTGAACCCGTCCACCGTCTGGCCGAATACCGTATATGCGCCGTCGAGCTGTGCGCATGTCTCCTCGTTCTGCACGATATAGAACTGGGAACCTGAAGACTCCTTGGCCGGATTGGCTTGGTCACCACGTCTTGCAGCCGCCAATGCGCCTTTGATGTGCTTGTACTCAGGCACAAATTCAGCCGGAATTGTATATCCCGGGCCGCCCTGACCATATTTTTCCACCATCGACGTGTCCCTGGTATAAGGGTCTCCGCCCTGGATCATGAATCCGTCAATGACCCTGTGGAACAGCAGGCTGTCAAAGTATCCTGAAATCGCCAACTTTTCGAAATTGGCACGGTGCTTCGGAGTCTTGCTGTAAAGTTTCACCTTGATGGTTCCGAGATTGGTCACGATATCGAATATCGGTTCCTCCGGAAGTCGTGCGGCCAAATCTCCCGCCGCTTTCTGTTTCTGAATCATTTCTTCCTGTTTTAATGAATCCAACCTGGCCTGCTCGGCCTTCGCTGCTTCTTCCTTCTTCTTCTGACCGCCGCAGCCGGCAATCATACCCGCCACAGCAAGGCAGGCAAAGGATTTAAGAATTAAATTTGCTCTCATATCTCATGAAAATTTATTGCGCAACAATTCCTCAAAATTAAGAAAGAGTTGGGGAAATTCAAAAGACTATTCAGCCCGGAAATTTGGAATCATGGAAAAGGACCTGCCGGGCGCGGCCGTGTCCCGCCAAATTACAATTTTGTACTGTGGTTTTAGACAGATAAAAATCATAAATTAATTTCCAGAAAAAACCACAAAACACATAAAAATCTTCCACGGGACATAAAAATCATAAAAATCTGCATCCCTGTGCCCACATTTCCAATGTTTTCGAAAATTTTTTGCATACTATTGCAGCCTTGAAACACGATGATGCCGCCGCAATCGCTACACATCATCATGTCAAAATCATTGTTAAATAAATTAAAAACATTAACTTTATGGAAGAAACATTCAAGGCTAGGTACATCGATCCAATGATCGACTGGAGCTTCAAAAGACTATTCGGCTCGGAAGTAAACAAGGACATCCTCATTGAATTCCTTAAAGTCATTTTCCCGGAATTCGACATCGAGGACATCACATACCTTCCGTCCGAACAGTTGGGAATCATGGAAAAGGACCGCAGGGCAGTATTCGACGTCATCTGCAGGGCCCCGGACGGCAAGGAATTCCTGGTCGAAGTGCAGCGGGGCGCACAGGAACACTTCTTCGAGAGGGCATTGTATTACACCTCCTTCCCGATCCTGAAACAGGGCAAGAAGGCCATGGAGAAAGAGGAGGGCGATCCGAAGAGACCATGGAACTTCCGGCTCGACGGCGTGTTCTTCCTGGGAGTGCTGAACTACAAGCACCTGGACGACGACCGGATAGAGCACCGATATTGGCTGCGCGAAGGCACGACCGGCGAGACCATGACCGACAAGCTGAAATTCGTCTTCGTCGAAGTCGCGAAGTTCAACAAGACCGAGGACGAGCTGACCACCGACCTGGACAAATGGCTGTACATGTTGAAAAACCTGTCGGATCTGCTTGAAAGACCGGCGGCACTGCGCGACAAGATCTTCAAACGGATTTTCGATGTAGCGGAAATTTCCAGCCTTGATGACGAAGACAAGAAGAATTACATCAACAATATGCAGACGGCAAGGGACACATACAACCAATTGGAGTACGCGAAGAAAAAAGGGCGCGAGGAAGGCTTGCAGGCAGGTATTGAGAAGGGACGTGAACAAGGCATTGAAAAGCGCTCAAGAGAAATCGCTGTGAATTTGTTACGAATTAATTTACCTATTCAGACCATCTGTGAAGCCACCGGTCTCTCATTCGAAGAAATCACCAAACTACAGAGCGAGGCCCTTCAATAAGTTCCCATGGCGCAGGACGGAGAACTTGGCGTTTTTTCCTTTTTCCATTTATAAGTCCGCGTGACGGCAGAAGCTCTGGGTGGAGACGGAGGATTCCGGCGCTGTAACACAAAAAAATAACAGAGATTTCCATATTGAGTTATAGAAATCTCTGTTTATATGTATTGTTGCTGAACGCTATTTCAATTCTGCGATGATAGTTTCGGCAGCTCTTGTCGTATCTCCTAACTTGACCTTGACATCTGCATCGAGAGGCAGGAAGATATCGAGTCGGGAACCGAACTTGATAATTCCGCATTGTGTACCTCGAACCTCCTGGGAATCAATCTCCGAATAGCTTACGATACGTCTGGCAAAAGTACCGGCAATCTGCTTGAAGAAAACCTCGCCGTGACCTGTATCAATAGCAGTCGAAGCATGCTCATTCTCTTCAGCTGACTTCGGAAGGAATGCAAGCAAGAATTTTCCGGGATGATACCTATAATAGGTAATCTTGCCGCTGGCAGGCCAGAAATTAGCATGAACATTGAAAAAATCCATGTAGACGGAAACCTGGATGCATTCGCGCTGGAGATATTCTTTCTCGAAGGTTTTCTTGATTATGACGACCTTTCCGTCTGCACCTGAGGTGACAAGTTTCTCCCCTTCAGGAGTATGCCTTACCGGAACACGGTGGAACCAAGTTACGAAAATACCGAATAAAACAAACAGTCCAGTAAGAATATATGCAACTATTCCTCCGATGAATTCGAGGAATACGAAGATAAAAAGCGCGCTGAACAGCCATGCGAGAGCAATCGTTCCGTATGAATTTTTATCTATTTTCATGCTTGCGGTTGTGCGAAACTAATATTAATCACTTTTATTCCCCAAAGATATGAAGAAAATCGCATTTTATGAAATATCAGAAGATATTCATGAGAATAAGATACAGCGCACCTGCGGGCATTGCCATCAATGTACTGTCGAAACGGTCGAGCATTCCGCCGTGTCCAGGAATGATGCTGCCGGAATCCTTCACATTGTAATGACGCTTCCACTGCGACTCGAAAAGGTCTCCATATACTCCTGCCACATCCATGATTACGGCCAGTATGATAGTGCTGGTCAATGAGATAGGAAGATGCATCGTATATTTGAGCACTATTGCTGAGATTACCGTGCAGATCATACCGCCCCAGAATCCCGCCCAGGTTTTCTTTGGAGAAATGTCCGGGAACAGCTTCTTGCTGAACTTCTTGCCAAGCGTCGAACCGAAAACATATCCTCCGATGTCAGAACTCCAGATAAGGATGAAAAAGCAGAGCAATATGATTCCATTGAATTCATTGGAAGATGTCGCCGGGTTCGGGAAGAATACGATAAGGTTCGAGAGCGACAGCGGAACTGCGATATAGAGGAATCCTGTATAAATGTCGGAGAACTTGCCGAATTCGGTCTTGTCCTTGACATACAATGAGTTGACCATCACGATCATGATAGGTAAAATCGCTATTGAAACATATTTTACCTCCAGATCGTATGCGCTCACGCAGAAAATCAGTGAAAAAAGAATGAGACCGGCCAGAATCGACAGAAGTCTGGAAAATTTGTACCGGTCATTCATTGTTATAGTAAAGAACTCATGCATCATGGTCGCCATCAGGAACATGACCAATGCTGCAAACAGAAATTTATTTATCAGGAGACCGGCCAGCATCACTGCAATGAAGCCGGTTCCTGAAATTGTCCTTAAAATAGTATTGTTCATCAGCTCAGGTTTTTAGTACACTACAATTTAGGCTACAGGTTTTTCTGATTCAGTTGACTTAGGTTCTGAAGCATCATCAGCGGTATCTTCAGGTGTCAGGTCGTCAGAGGCAGGTTTAGATTTAGGGCCGAGGATGCGTTCCACATCGTCTGCGAAAATCACCTCTTTCTCCAGAAGCAATGCAGCCATCTGAAGGAAGCCTTCCTTATTGTCAGTCAAAATCTTCAAAGTCCTGTCGTGTATCATTGAAACAAGTTTCTTGACCTCCTGGTCAATGAGTTCGGCGGTCTTTTCGCTATATGGCTTGGTCAAATCGTAACCGCGGGCACCTGTCGAATCATAGAAAGACAACGCACCTACCGTATCTGTCATACCATAATCTTTCACCATGCCATAAGCCATCTGGGTCAATCTTTCAAGATCATTCTGCGCACCCGTAGAAGGCTCGCCGTTGACGATTTCCTCGGCTACACGTCCGCCGATGAGAGAACACATTTCGTCAATCATCTGGGACTTGGTCCAGAGTTTCCTCTCTTCAGGAAGATACCAAGCGGCGCCAAGTGCCTGTCCACGTGGGATAAGTGTCACTTTGAACAGAGGATTTGCATACGGAAGCAACCAGCTGACAGTAGCATGACCGGCCTCGTGATGGGCTATGGAACGTTTCTCCGCAGGAGTGATGATCGCCGCCTTGCGTTCAAGTCCACCGACAATCCTGTCGACCGCATCCAGAAAATCCTGTCTGTCAACAGCTTTCTTGTCTCGTCTGGCAGCGGTAAGGGCTGCCTCGTTACATACATTGGCAATATCAGCTCCAGAGAAACCTGGAGTATGTTTCGCCATGAACTCCACATCGAAGTTTTCAGCTACTTTAAGATTCTTGATATGGACCTTGAAGATTTCCTCCCTTTCCTTCAACTCAGGAAGGTCTACGTGTATCTGCCTGTCGAAACGTCCTGCACGCATGAGAGCCTTGTCCAAAATATCTGCACGGTTCGTAGCTGCAAGAACAATTACGCCGGAATTGGTACCGAAACCGTCCATCTCCGTAAGGAGCTGGTTAAGAGTGTTTTCCCTCTCGTCATTAGAAGAGAATCCGGCATTCTTGCCACGTGCGCGACCGACAGCGTCAATCTCGTCAATGAATACGATACAAGGAGCTTTCTCCTTGGCCTGACGGAACAGGTCACGTACACGTGAGGCACCTACGCCCACGAACATTTCCACGAAATCAGAGCCGGATATAGAGAAGAAAGGCACATTGGCCTCGCCTGCTACAGCCTTGGCCAGCAATGTCTTGCCGGTTCCCGGAGGGCCTACCAGCAATGCTCCCTTAGGAATCTTGCCTCCAAGTGTCGTATATTTCTTCGGATTCTTCAGGAAATCCACGATCTCCATTACCTCATCCTTCGCGCCATACAGGCCGGCGACATCCTTGAATGTCACCTTGACCTCATTCTTGTCGGCCAGTTTGCCGGTTGATTTCCCGACACTGAAAATGCCGCCTTGTCCTCCCGGACCTCCGTTCATGTTCCTGTTGAATCCTCTGAACATGAATACCCACATGAGTATCAGCAGGATAGGGAAAAGGAACCAGTCCATTATATGGCCCCAGACATTGTCATCATTGTCCATGATAACCTTGAAATGACCGTCGGACGGAAGTTCCGCGTTCAATGCCGCGAATTCATTCTCCGGGTCAAATTTGCTGGAAACATAGAACCAGAAATGTGGTGAAGAAGAAGGCACTTTGCCTCCGAACCGCTCGCTGTATTTGCTCAAACGGTCAGGACGTATTGTTATTTCTCCCTTATAGTCGTTTCTGACGAATACGATATCCTTGACATCACCGGCCTCAATCATTTCCTTGACATCAGCCCATTCCGTCTTCTGAGGATTCGGACCTGAATTGGAGAACAGCATCCATATGATGCCGGATATGATAAGGATATACAGCCACGACAATCCAAGATTGACCGTGACTATCTTTTTCTGCGGATTCTTGCCGCCATTTTTACTTTTTGCCATTCGGAAATAATTACAATGACTCCGAATCCGTTTCCGTTTTCCTGACGCGCTTTGCAGACGCTCTGACCTTGGAAGCAGCCTTCGGTTTGACTCGTTTTTCTTCTGGTGCTACTGGTACAGGCTCATCGGTATACTCGGTTCTTTCGGCGTCGGCCCAAAGGTCTTCGAGGCGATAGAATTCCCTATATTCGGTGAGGAACACATGGACAACTATGTCGCCATAATCAAGTATAATCCAGAAATCGTTTTCAAGGCCCTGCATACGCAAAACCTTGCGGCCGCATTTTTCCTGCATTTTCACAATGATATTGTCAGCAATAGCCGCAACAGCTGTGGTTGAATTGGCATTACATACCACGAAATAATCAGATATCGCTGTACCTATCGGACTAAGGTCCAATGACACGACGCCCTGCCCCTTCTTTTCGAGCATTGCATCTGATATGACCTTGAGAGCATTTTTTTCCATTTATCTAAAGGTTTGTTTAAATTTGCGTACAAAGATAAAACAAAAATCAGTCCAATGAAAGCGCAAACCCCCATAACATGGTTCGAAAGCATTGATTCCACTAATTCAGAGGCCCGCAGGCAGATGGGAACTGTTGACAAATTGTCAGTCTTCGCGGCCAAGTATCAGACCGCAGGGCGTGGACAGCGCGGCAACAAGTGGTCCAGCGCAGCGGGAGAGAATCTGACTTTTTCGATATTGGCGCCCCTGTCCGGGGATAACCGGATCAATGTCCGCGCAGTGGACCAGTTCAACATTACCATCGTTTCAGCTCTTGCCGTATCGGACCTCCTCACGAAATACGGCATCGACAACCGCATAAAATGGCCCAATGACATCTATATAAGGAACAAGAAAGTCTGCGGAATGCTGATAGAGAATATTCTGGACAGGAACCTGGTGAGAACATCCATAATCGGCATCGGAATCAATCTGAACCAGACGGATTTTCCTCCGGAATTGGTCAATCCCACGTCAGTATTTCTGGCCTCCGGAGAAAAGCACCAGCCGGAAGACGTGCTTGTAGAGTTTATGGAAATTTTCCATGCGCTTCTCGCGCAATTAGCTGAAAATGAAGGTATTGAAAATTTACGAAACAATTATGTTTCGCGTCTGTTCAGGCTGGGAAGTACCGAAAAATACAGCGACAGCATATCCGGGACATACTTTTCGGGCAAAATAAAAGGCATTTCCGATGAAGGATTGCTCCTTATGGAAATGCCCGACAATTCTCTCAGAACTTTCGCCTTCAAAGAACTCAGTTATGTCATCTGACGGCACGCATTGCCTCGACTGTTGATGCCGGGTCTTCAGCTTTGAATACTGCGCTGCCGGCTACGAGAATCTCTGCGCCAGCGGCTGCAAGTGCCGAAGCATTGGAAGGAGACACTCCCCCGTCTACTTCAATCTGACAACTGCTTCCGATGCGGGAAATCTCGCTCTTTATCGCACGGATCCTGTCGTATGTCGTCTCAATGAATTTCTGACCGCCGAAACCGGCAAAAACAGACATGACAAGTATGTAGTCAGCCTTTTCCAGGTACGGAAAGACACGCTCGGTAGCTATATCCGGATTGATTGCCAATCCAGCCTTGATACCGTACGATTTTATCATGTCCAGCATTTCTGCAGGTTCATTGCCGTCACGGTCAGCCGCTTCCAGATGGAAACTCATCATTTTGACACCGGTTTTGGCAAAGCGCTCAAAATATTTTTCCGGGTGGACTATCATCAGATGGGCGTCCATAGGCTTGACGGCCTTCTTGGCAATCGCTTCTATAACAGGAAAGCCATAAGAAATGTTCGGCACAAGCACGCCGTCCATGATATCCAGATGGAAAATATCCGCACATCCGTTCACCATCTCCACATCTTTTTCCAGATGCAGAAAGTCAGCTGAAAGCATTGAAGGTGCTATCTGTATCATTTGAAATTAGTTACGATGTCAACCAGCAACTTGACGAATTTCTCGTTCGATTCGAGATCCAGTTTTTCACCAGGAGCGTGTACTCCCCTCAATGTAGGTCCGAAAGATACCATGTCCAAATGTGGGAACTTCTCAAGGAAGAGTCCGCATTCCAGTCCGGCATGGATTGCCTTCACCTCAGGCTCCGTTCCGAACAGTTTCACGTATGACTCCACGGTTTCCTTCAAGATAGGTGATTTCATGTTCGGAGCCCAGCCCGGATATGGGTCTGAATGAGTGACTTCTGCACCTGCAAGCAGGAAAGCAGCCTCCACTTTGTCCTCCATGAATTCCTTCTGTGACTCGGTAGAGCTCCTCTGGCTTGTCAAAACCCTGATTTCACCAGGTTTGTCCATCTTCACTGCCGCGAGATTGGTAGATGTCTCCACAAGTCCTTTGATATCCTGGCTCATTGCGAGAACTCCGTGATTTACAGCTACAAGGGACAAAATCAAGCGCTTGGCCACCTCGCTTTCGACAGCATTGTCGGTACAAGCCTCTCTTGACGCTTCGAAACGTACATCCGGATCCGTATTGTGGAACTCGTTCTTGACAGCAGCACCGAACTTTTCGAATCTGCCCATAAGAGCGTCCACTTCGCTTTCCTTTACGTAAACGACTGCTTCAGCATCTCTCGCGATAGCATTTCTCTTGCTGCCGCCTACAAGTTTAAGAAGCTGATAATTACCGAGTTCCGTATAGAGGAAACGTGCGATTATCTGTACGGCATTAGCCCTTTCTTTATTGATGTCGTCACCGCTGTGTCCGCCAAGTGCATTGGAGACCTTGAGACTTACAGCCTTATATCCAGGTTTTACAGGCTCTGTAGCATAATTGAAAACTGCTGTAGTGTCGATTCCGCCGGCGCAGCCCACGAAAATCTGTCCTTCGTCCTCAGAATCGAGGTTGATCAATGTCTTGGACTCGATGAAACCGGCCTCGATGTCATTCGCACCGTTCATTCCGGTCTCTTCTGAAATCGTGAAAAGTCCCTCAATCTTGCCCATCGGAAGATCACTTATGAGCAATGCCAATGTTGCAGCAATGCCGATTCCGTCGTCTGCTCCGAGAGTCGTTTCCTTCGCAATCATCCATCCGTCCTCAATTACATAGTTGATCGGATCTTTCGCGAAATCATGCTTGCTTCCGGCAATTTTCTCGCAGACCATGTCCTGGTGGCTCTGCAATGCGATTGCAGGAACATTTTCCTTGCCTTCTGATGCTTCGCGGGTGATTACCACATTACCGGTTTTGTCGGTTTTGCAAGCAAGATTATGCTTGGCCGCAAACTGCTGAAGATACTCGGTCATCTTCTCTTCATGACCGGATTCCCGTGGAATCTTGGTGATTTCACGGAAAATTTCAAGAACTGAATTGGAATCCATTTTATTACCTGTTTAATATTATCTCGCAGGCACAAGCATTTTTTCGATATCAGTCACGTACTGTTTGAACAACTTGTCAGTCGTCATAAGGTCTGACACCGTATTACATGCATGCAGCACTGTCGCGTGGTCTTTTCCTCCAAGTTCCGCGCCAATCGTGGACAATGAGCATCCGACAAGGCTTCTGCTCATGAACATTGCAATCTGGCGAGCCTGAACAATCTGTCTTTTTCTGGATTTGGAAAGCAGAGTCTCCTTGGTGATGTTGAAATACTCACACACGGTCTTCTGCACCTTTCCTATAGATATTTCGCTCTTGTCTTCACCGATAATCTTGCCGGTAATCATTTCGGCAAGCTCAACCGTCATTTCCTTGTGCACCAATGTCGCATGTGCGATAAGAGAAATCAATGCACCTTCCAGCTCGCGGAAATTCGACTTGATCCTTGTAGCCAGGTAAACAAGTACATCTTCGCTTACGGTCACACCTTCCCTGAAACTTCTTGCTTTCAGCATTTCAAGTCTTGTGGCGTAAGAAGGACGCTGAAGCTCCACAGACAGTCCCCATTTCAGACGGGACAGCAGGCGCTCTTCGAAATTCTGAAGGTCAGCCGGTGCACGGTCCGAAGTGAAAATCAGCTGCTTGCCATTCTCATGAAGGTGGTTGAACACATTGAAAAACGCGTTCTGTGAACCCTGACCCATCAAATCCTGGATATCATCAACGATGAGCACATCAATCTTCATGTAGAATGCAAGGAAATCCGTGAGCTTGTTCTTCACATTGACGGCATCCATGTACTGGGTCTTGAACTCATTGCCGGTAACATAGAGAACCACCAGATCAGGATATTTCTCTTTGATGGCGATACCGATGGCCTGCGAAAGGTGGGTCTTGCCGAGTCCCGGCGCTCCGAACAGGAACAGAGGGTTGAACGGCGTATTGCCGGGAGCGGAAGAAATGCTCTCGCCTGCCGTGATACCCATCTTGTTGCACTCGCCCGTCACGAGGTTGCTGAAGCAATATACAGGATTCAATCTAGGATTGATCTGGATTTTCCTCAGTCCCGGGAACACGAAAGGTCCAGGATTGCCTCCGGTAGGATATGTGTTTACCGATACGGGATTGTTTACAGGAGCAGTGCCGTTGGCCGCCGGAAATGTCATAGGTGGCTGCACTCTTACAGGAGTAACCGTATATTCCAGCTTCGCATCAGGACCAATGACTCTTTTCAATGTCTTCTTAAGAACGTCAAGATACCTCTCTTCGAGATATTTGATGTAGAAGTGCGAAGGGACTTCGATCTTTATGGTCGACCCTATCAATGAAACAGGTTTCAAAGGCTTGAACCACCTGGTAAACATTTGAGAACCTATGATATTCTCAATGATTGCCAAGCATTTGTTCCAAGTCTCTATATGATTAATCTGTTCCATATTGTCGTGTCAGCTATATAAGGTCAAAACAGCACCAGAACAAAAGAGGTATTCTTTTCTTCTGATGCTGTGCAAAAGTAGGTGAAAAAAAAGTTATAAAAAAATAGAATGGCTATTGTTTATTAAATATATTTTACTTACTTATTCGTTTAAGAAAACGCCAAACGGATTCTTTATAACTTATTATATATCAATTCATTATAATTTCACACATGGACTGACGACACACAGCGGCGCGATTTGTCTTTAGAATAATTCCAAATTAGAAATAGGCTGTCCTTACTATCCGGAACAGCCTATTAATGAGGAGTTTCTATACTGATAATCCACCCGTATTTTCTACAGGAGCCTCAGCCTTATATACTTCTTGGGATTTTCTTCAATTTTCTTCACCAGGCTGTCAATATCTTTCAAGACACTGTCCAATGATTCATAAACCCGGCCGTCTTTCGTAAGTTTTCCGATGGTTCCGTCAGGATCATTGAGACTGGAAACCAAGGCGTGGAAAGAATTGACCAGTCCCTCGATGTCCGCCTTGTCCAGCCGGGCGGCGACACCGCTGATGTCGGTCATCGCCGAATCGGCCTTCCCGCTGATTACGGCCAGCTTCATCGACACGTTCTTCAGATTCATCACGAGAGAATCAATGTCCTCCAAATGTTCAGCCAGCGAGCCGGTAAGTTTTTCGGTATTGGCCAATGTCTTGTCGATGTGATTCACGACAGAACGGACTTTATTCTCGTCAATCCCGCTCAAGACTCTGTCCAGAGCCGCACTTGCAGCCGCCAGGCTATCCAGCGCAGATGACGCCTTGACAATGAGCGGTCCGATGAGGTTGGTCAATGAACTGACCATATCCGGAGCGTAAGAAGGCATCAATTCATCGCCGTCCTTTACCATTACGTCAGATGAACCCAGATCCAACCTGATTCCCTTGCCGCCCATGAGGTCCACGCTGTAAATCGTCATTTTGGTGTCGACAGGCACCGGAATCTTTTTCAGGACGGAGCACGTCACGTCGAATACTCCCGTCCCGGTGTTGTATTTGACTTCCGTGACCGCGCCGGTCTTATATCCGTTCACATATACCGGATTGGAGGCCATGAGTCCTTCAACATTGGCATAATGAGATATTATATTGATTTCCTTGCCGAATATATCCTCGCCGCGGAGATAATTGATGACACTGAACGCAGCTATCAGTACTGATGCCACGAATATGCCTATCTTGGTTTCCCTGCTTATTCTCATGATTTCCTAATTTATTCGTTTGACATTATCGCCTTCCACAGCCACAAGAAATGAGCCAGTGAAGGACTTTTTTATTTTGGAATAATGCTCCCTGGCCTTGTCGGCAGAAGAAGCCGTACCTATAATATATTTATATATGTTGCCGGATTTGACACGTACCGGAGTGTAACCCTTGAAAAAAGGGTCATTGTCCTTCATCAATTTTCCGGAAGCGAGCACCTGCGTGCCGTATACCGCCGCCGTTTTTTTGGTTTCAACAGCAGGTTTGGCAACATCCGGTGCTTTCGGCGCTGCTTTTTCCGCAGCACCTGCATTGACACTGCCGTCATACCTTTTCTTGAATACGCCGAAGGCCTTGAAAAGTGCCTCCGCAATCTGTTCACGGCCGTTTTCGGATTTGAGGACGGTCAGGTCCGTCGGATTGGACATGAAACCGACTTCTACCAGGACGGACGGCATTGCGGTCTTCCAGAGGACGAAAAACGGATCCTGCCATATTCCACGGCTCTTGCGCATCGGTCCGGCAGACATTGCCTTGTCCACATCTTCCGCGAAGAGCAGACTTTGTTCGAGATGGGCGTTCTGCATGAGGTTGAAAAAGATGAACGATTCCGGGTCGGAAGGGTCAAAGCCCTGATATTTGGTGGAATAGTCATCCTCAAGCATCATCACCGAGTTCTCACGCTTGCAGACATTCATGTTATAAGCGAACAGGTCCCGGTCCTTTTTCGACGACTGCCCCAGGACATGGATGGAATAGCCGTTTGGTGATGATGACGAAACAGTGTTCACATGTATTGAAATGAACAGGTCCGCATTGTTCTTATTGGCCTTATCCGCCCTGTCGCCGAGACTGATGAACGTGTCCGTGGTACGCGTCATCACGACTTTCACGTCCGGATAAGCAGCTTTTATCTTCTCCGACAGACGTTTTGCGACATCAAGTGCGACGCGGCTTTCGTAAGTTTTTTTATCTTTGCTTACACAGCCCGGGTCCTTGCCGCCATGCCCTGCGTCGATGCAGACCGTTTTAAGTCCCAGTTTTCCGTCATTGGCAGAGTAGCCGTCGTGAGAAAAAAACAGCAGGCAGGCAAGTGCCGACAACAATGTAAATGCGATATGAGTTTGCGTATATTTCAAAATGGCGTTATATTTGTATTCTGCAAAAATAAGAAATTTTGCGATAAAACTTATAAATTCAGACAATTGATACGTTCTGACAATAAACGTAAGCATCTTCCGGATCAGGTTTGGCTGGCTGCCATTCTCCTGATTATATTCATATCAGTCTGTTTTCCTGGCATATCCCAAGATGGCAGGAGACAGCGTCGTACACCGAAGCAGACCTTCAGCCAGGCAGTCGCATACAACAAGGACAGCGTTCCTCCGATGACGGATTCGCTCCGTGCAGTATTGGACTCCATCCACAGGGCGGATTCATTGTTCAAGATAGACTCGGCGGCATTGCAGCAGAAAAGTTCATTGTCCCGTCCGGCTTTCTCTACGGCGAAGGACTCCGTAATCGAGGTTTTTTCCGACGGGCAGCGCAAGATATACTACTACGGCGACGTTACCGTGAAGTATGACAATATGGAGCTGAGCGCGGATTATATGGAATATGACCTGAATACAGGTACCGTCTATGCTCGTGGAACATTGGATACGCTGACAGGGGAGGTCAAGGGACAGCCTGCCATGAAAGAAGGCAATTCCACATACACCATGGAGGAGCTGCGGTATAACTTCAATACCCGTAAGGCACGCATTACCAACATGATAACGCAGCAGGAAGAGGGACTCCTTCATGGAAAGAACATAAAGATGCTGCCGGACAGGTCCATCAATATAACCAAAGGGCAATATTCCGTCTGCGATCTCGAACACCCGCATTATTATCTGGCATTGACGGCGGCCAAGGTCATCACGAAGCCTTCCCAGAAGACAGTGTTCGGCCCTGCATACCCGGTAATCGAGGACGTGCCGCTGCCTATCGGTCTTCCGTTCGGATTCATTCCGAAGAGACCGAGCAGGGCGACCGGACTGCTGATGCCTACTTTCGGAGAGGAAAATTCGCGAGGATTTTATCTGAGGGATCTCGGAATGTACTTCGTTTTCGGAAATTACCTGGACCTCTCCATAACAGGAGACATTTATACTTTGGGCTCTTGGGCGGTGAACGTAAACTCCAGATACAAGGTCAATTACAAATGCAACGGCAACTTCGCCATGAACATTTCGAATGACCAGACCGGCGAGCGTGGAAGTACCGACTTTTTCCAGACCAGGAACTTCGGTCTCAAATGGTCGCATTCACAGGATTCCAAGGCGCATCCGGGAACCACGTTCAGTGCTTCGGTGAATTTCTCCAGCCCTTCGAACAGCAGGTACAACTCTACATCTGTCCAGGACGCTTTGCAGAACCAGGCTTCTTCTTCCATTTCATATTCGAAGAACTGGAACGGAAAGTTCAACCTGTCAGTCAATGCGTTGCATAACCAGAACTCGCGTGACAGCTCGTATTCCTTCACCCTTCCTAACCTGACTTTCTCCGTAACGAGATTTTACCCGTTCAAGAAAAAGAACCGCGTGGGAAAGGAAAAGTTCTATGAGAAATTCTCTCTCGGATATAGTACGACCTTGCAGAACCGAATCAATTTCAAGGCGTCGGAGTTCATGAAGGAGGGATTCATGGACAAGTTCCAGAACGGAATGACGCACAACTTCCAGATAGGTCTGCCGAACTTTACGCTTGCAAAGTATCTGAACTTCACGCCTAGTGTAAGCTATGGCCAGAACTGGTTCTTCAGGAAGACCGATTATGAATACAATCCGGAGACGGACAGGGTGGAATCGCATGATGCCGGACAATTCAGCACATTCGGCATAAGCCAGAACTACTCCGGAAGCCTGTCCATGAGCACCAGGCTTTACGGTATGTTCAATTTCGGAAAGGCGCATAAGATACAGGCCATCAGGCATGTGGTCTCCCCTTCCGTGTCATTCTCGTTCAGTCCTGAGAAAGGAACATACGCAAACGGTTACAGGACATTGGTATATACGGACAAGGCCGGCGTGGAGAAGTCTTACGACTACAATATATACAGCGGACAGCTGTATTCCCCACCGGGAAAGGGCAAATCCGCGACAATGAGCCTTTCCATCGGCAACAACCTTGAAGCCAAGGTGCGTGACTTGCGCGACACGACAGGCGCGGGCGTGAAAAAAGTAAAGCTTATCGACCAGCTCAGCATCAGCACGGGATATAACTTCCTCGCGGATTCATTGAAACTCAATAATATAGGAATTTCAATGTCGACTTCCGTATTCGAGAAGGTCGGCATCAGCGGAAACGTGAACTTCGACCCTTATGCAATCGACGAGCGCGGACGCAAGATCAACAAGTTCAATGTCCAGACGATGGGCTGGAACAAGCCGTTGCGGCTGACCAATGCCAGTGCATCATTGTCCTACTCGCTTTCAGGAAAAGGCGCCATCAACGGCAATGACGGTTCGAAGGCTGAAGGCGGCGACGGCGGCGCACAGCAGAACAGTGCGGATTATTACAGAAGAATATATTATCATCCTATAACCGGAGAGTATATCCCTGGCGGTTGGCTGTATTATACGAATCCTAACATTCCATGGTCGGTCAATTTCAACTATTCGTTCTCTTACAGCAAGTCGTACCAATACACTAACGGCCAGCTGATTACGAACAACAGATATACGCAGACCCTGGGAGTTTCAGGCAATGTCAAACTGACACCGAAACTGTCATTGAACGCGACTACCGGATTCGACCTCATGGCGATGAAGATGACTACGACGCAGTTGAGCGCATCATACGACCTGCATTGCTTCAACATTCAGGTTTCATGGGTGCCGACGGGTACATGGCAGTCCTGGAGTTTCAGGATTGCAGCCAATGCCGCGGCTCTCTCCGACCTGCTTAAATTCAAGAAGAGCACCAGTTATTGGGACAGATAGTGTTTGGTTTTTAAATATTATTTCGTATATTTGTCAAATCAATAGGGAAACTCAATCGTTTCCCATCTGTTGTTTGGCTGTTATTCGGATAGTCAATTCCGGAAACGGCAATTTCATCAAAGTAGATTTTTATCATTGTACAGTAGTACTCAAATACATTTTATTATATGCCACACACTCTTATAGAGTTGAGTTCAATGACTGAAGAGCAGCTCAGAGCCCTTGGTAACGAACTTAAAATCAAGAAGGCTAAGGATATGGACCTTATGGAACTTGGCTATGCGATTCTGGATGAAGAAGCTAAAATTGCATCTAAAGTTCCTGACCCGGAGCCGTCCCAGAAGAAGAAAAGGGGCCGTCCTCGTAAAGAGGAAACAGCGAAGAAGCCGGCAGAGACTCCAAAACCTGCTGCAGAACCTGCTGTAGAGGCCAAACCTAAAGCAAAGCAAGGACGACCGGCGAAAAAAACAACTGAAACCAAGCCGACGACACAGAAACAAGCAGGTGAAGTGCCTGCCAAAGAAGTAAAGAAGGCTCAGGAGACACCTGCAGAGCAGCCTGCACAGAAGAAACGTGGCAGAAAGCCGAAAGTTCAGGAGAAAGCTGCCGTTCAGGAGCAGGTCAAACCCGTTGCTGAGGTAAAACCTGAGGCCGTTCCTGCCAAGCCACAGGTCAAGCCGGAGGAAAATGCACCTAAGGCACAGCCTGCACAGCAGCCTAAGGAAGAAATCGTATATGCTGACAGGCATAAGATCGTGCTTCCTCCTCTTCCTCCGAAAAAGAAGAAATTCAACGGCAACAACGGCAATATTGCCAATGCCAATACCCCGCAGCCGAAGCCTCAGAACAATGCAAATCAGGAGCAGCAGCGCCCGGCACCGAAGCCGAAGATCGAGTTCGAGGGAATCGTAAGGGCTACGGGTGTTCTGGAAATCATGCCTGACGGTTATGGATTCCTCAGGTCATCTGATTACAACTATCTGAACTCTCCTGATGACATCTACGTGTCCCAGAGCCAGATAAAGAACAATGCCCTGAAGAACGGCGACACCGTTACAGGAGAAATCCGTCCTCCGAAAGAAGGTGACAAGTACTTCCCTCTCGTGAAGATTGATTTCATCAACGGACGTACTCCGGAATTCATCCGTGACAGGGTTCCGTTCGATTTCCTGACTCCGCTTTTCCCGGATGAGAAATTCAATCTTCTCGGACATGGCCACGAACATGATCTCTCGTGCCGTATCGTGGATATGTTCACCCCTATCGGAAAAGGACAGCGCGGACTTATCGTGGCACAGCCGAAGACCGGTAAGACCGTATTGCTCAAGTCAATAGCAAATGCCATCGCGGACAATCATCCGGAGGTATATGAGATCGTGCTCCTGATCGACGAGCGCCCTGAGGAGGTTACCGACATGAGCCGCAGCGTAAAAGCCGAGGTCGTGGCTTCCACATTTGACGAGCCGGCAGAAAGACACGTGAAGGTGGCAAACATGGTACTTGAGAAAGCTCGCCGTCTGGTAGAATGCGGTCATGACGTGGTAATCCTCCTGGATTCCATCACCCGTCTTGCACGTGCTTACAATACTGTACAGCCTGCATCCGGAAAAGTTCTTACCGGAGGTGTGGATGCCAACGCATTGCAGAAACCTAAGAGATTCTTCGGTGCTGCACGTAACATCGAGGGCGGCGGTTCACTGACAATCCTTGCCACGGCATTGACAGATACCGGTTCCAAGATGGACGATGTGATTTTCGAGGAGTTCAAGGGTACCGGCAACATGGAACTTCAGCTGGACAGGACTCTTGCCAACAGGCGTATTTTCCCTGCTGTCAATGTGGTTCTTTCAAGTACCCGCCGTGATGACCTTCTCTACTCGCCTGACCAGGCTCAGCGCATCTGGATTCTCAGGAAGCTGCTTGCAGAGATGAATGCTACAGAGGCCATGAATTTCATGATTCAGCTCATGGACCAGTATCAGACCAATGAGGATCTTCTGGACAACATGAACAAGGTCTCTCCGATGGATGCCAAGAACTACGACTATTAGTCGCAGCATGACAATAAAAAAACCGCCGATAGCAATACCGGCGGTTTTTTTATTGTGTTTTATCTGCTAATACTCGTCCCAGGACTTGATCTGGATGTCATCCATTGACATTGAACAGAACGCTCTGATGAACGCTGTCGCCAGACGGGCATTGGTAAAGAGCGGAATATTGCTGTCGATGGAATTGCGCCTGATCTGGTAACCGTTGTAAAGCTCTTCTTCGCTGAAGTTCTTAGGGATATTGATTACCATGTCAGCCTCCTTGTTGCGGATCATGTCGAGTGCTGACGGGAACAGATTGGCCATTGCCGGATTCTTGGCTTCTGCCGGCCAAAGTACACGCTGGCAAGGTATGCTGTTCTCTATGAAATACTTGTATGTGCCGCCTGTAGCATAAAGCTCATAACCTTTCTCTGCAAGCATCTTGCATGCTGTAAGCATATCAGCCTTCTGCAAGGCATCACCGGTAGAGAGCAAGATACGTTTCGCAGGAATCGTATTGCCGACAGAGAGGATGGACTTGAGAAGGGCCTCATCCAGGTTGTCACCGATACATCCCACCTCGCCGGTAGATGACATATCCACGCCCAGCATAGGGTCTGCTTCCTCCAGACGTGCGAATGAGAACTGCGAGGACTTCACACCTACGTAATCCAGGTCAAATGCACTCTTCTGCGGTGCGGCTGGATGTTTCTCCAGCATCACCTTGGTAGCAAGCTCGATGAAATTGATTTTCAGCACCTTGGAAACGAACGGGAAGCTTCGTGATGCACGCAGGTTGCACTCGATGACCTTGATCTTGTTCTCTTTGGCGAGGAACTGGATATTGAAAGGACCGGAAATCTGAAGCGCACCTGCAATCTTGCGGGCAATCTTCTTGATTCTGCGGACTGTTTCCACGTAAAGCTTCTGAGGAGGGAACTGGATTGTGGCATCACCGGAGTGCACGCCGGCATACTCGATATGCTCGGAAATTGCGTAAGCGAGTATTTCACCGCCATCCGCAACAGCGTCGAACTCGATTTCCTTGCAGCGGTCCATGAACTTGCTGATGACCACAGGATGCTCCTGAGACACGTCGGATGCCAGAGAGAGGAAATGCCTGAGCTGCTCCTCATCATAGCAGACGTTCATGGCAGCGCCTGAAAGCACATAAGACGGACGCACGAGCACAGGGAAGCCTACCTTGTCGATGAACTTGTCCACGTCATCCATTGTCGTAAGCTCGCTCCATTCAGGCTGGTCCACACCGAGGGAATCCACGATGCTGGAGAACTTGTTCCTGTCCTCAGCCTTGTCAATGTCCTTCGCCTTGGTTCCGAGGATAGGAACGCCGTTCTTGTCTAGCCTGAGCGCCAGGTTGTTAGGAATCTGTCCGCCCACTGAAACCACGACGCCATGAGGAGTTTCCAGCTCAATGATGTCCATCACACGTTCGAAGGTAAGCTCATCGAAATAGAGTCTGTCGCACATGTCATAGTCCGTGGAAACGGTCTCAGGGTTATAATTGATAAGCACTCCCCTGTAGCCTTCCTTGCGGATTGTTTCAATGCAGTTCACGGAGCACCAGTCGAATTCTACCGAGCTTCCGATACGGTATGCACCTGAACCGAGAACGACTACGGATTTGCCGTCATTTTCGAACTTGATGTCATTGAATGTGCCGTTATAAGTAAGGTACAGGTAGTTCGTCGCTGCCGGGAACTCTGCCGCGAGAGTGTCAATCTGCTTGACTACAGGCACGATGCCATGTGATTTTCTCCATGCACGGACAATGTCCTGGTTGGCGCGGAAATCACCGTTGTCCTTGAACAATGCCCTCTGGATCTGGAAGTCCGAGAATCCTTGGCATTTCGCCTGGCGCAGGAGTTCAAGAGGCATTGACTCGACATTGTCGTAGGTATTCATCTCGTTGTAGGTGGAGACGATGTTCTCGAGTTTTTCGAGGAACCACTTGTCAATCTTGGTGAGCTCGTGGATCTGGTCGACGGTGTAGCCGGCGCGCATTGCCTTGGAAATCACAAAGATACGTCTGTCAGTAGGCTCTTTCAATGCTTCATCGACATTGGCCACCTGAAGTTCCTTGTTGCCCACGAATCCGTGTGCTCCCTGGCCGATCATGCGGAGGCCCTTCTGGATTGCCTCTTCGAATGAACGTCCGATTGCCATGACCTCGCCGACACTCTTCATGCTGGAACCGATCTTCCTGGACACGCCGTGGAATTTGGAAAGGTCCCAACGCGGGATTTTGCAGACGATATAGTCAAGCGCAGGCTCGAAGAATGCAGGAGTCGTCTTGGTCACGGAGTTCTTCAAGTCGAAGAGACCGTAGCCGAGACCGAGTTTCGCAGCCACGAATGCCAGCGGATAACCGGTAGCCTTGGACGCCAATGCGGATGACCTGGAAAGACGTGCATTGACCTCTATCACCCTGTAATCCATGGCATTAGGGTCGTATGCATACTGCACGTTACACTCTCCGACAATGCCGATGTGGCGCACGATCCTGATGGAAAGTTCACGCAGGAAGTAATAGTCTTTGTTCGAAAGTGTCTGGGAAGGAGCTACAACGATACTCTCTCCTGTATGGATTCCGAGAGGGTCGAAGTTCTCCATGTTGCAGACCGTTATACAGTTGTCGTATTTGTCCCTGACTACCTCATATTCTATCTCTTTCCAGCCCTTGAGGGATTTCTCGACAAGTACCTGGGGAGAGAATGAGAATGCCTTGGTACACAATTCCTCAAGCTGCTCGTCATTGTCGCAGAATCCTGAACCAAGTCCTCCGAGAGCATAAGCGGCTCTTACGATAAGAGGGTAGCCCAATTCATGTGCGGCCTTGCGGGCCTCTTCCATATTTTCTGCCGGATGCGACTTGATGGTCTTGACATTGATTTCATCAAGTTTGTTCACGAAAAGTTCCCTGTCTTCCGTATCCATGATAGCCTGGACAGGAGTACCCAGAACCTGAACGTCATATTTCTCAAGTATGTGATTTACATACAGTTCCACGCCGCAGTTCAATGCCGTCTGACCGCCGAAAGAGAGCAGGATTCCCTGCGGACGCTCCTTGGCAATGACTTTTTCCACAAAGAAAGGCGTCACCGGAAGGAAGTAGATCTTGTCTGCGACTCCTTCAGATGTCTGGACCGTGGCAATGTTAGGGTTGATCAGGACGGTCTCAATGCCTTCTTCGCGCAAAGCCTTGAGCGCCTGTGAACCGGAATAATCGAATTCTCCTGCCTGTCCGATTTTCAATGCACCGGAACCGAGGATGAGGACTTTTCTTATATTAGGATTTTTCATGTTTCTCAGTGGATTTATTTGATTTTGCTGATGAACTCGTCGAACAGGAATTCCGTATCTGTAGGACCGCTTGAGGCTTCAGGATGGAACTGTACGGAACAGAACGGTTTGGACTTGTGTCGGATGCCCTCATTGGTACCGTCGTTCATGTTGACAAACCATGGCTCCCAATCGCTTCCGAGTGCGGAGTCGTCAACTGCATATCCATGGTTCTGCGATGTGATGTAACAGCTGTTCGTGCCGATCATGCGTACAGGCTGGTTATGGCTTCTGTGACCGTATTTCAGCTTATATGTCGTAGCTCCTGCTGCCCTTGCCATCAGCTGGTTTCCCATGCAGATACCGAAAATCGGCTTGTTCTGCTGCATTGCAATACGCAGATTGTCTACTGTCTTCTGGCAGAATTCAGGGTTTCCCGGGCCGTTGGAAATGAAAAGTCCGTCATAGTCGAGTGAAAGGAAATCATAGTCCCACGGCACGCGGATAAGTTCCACTCCCCTGTCCACGAAGCAGCGGAGGATATTGTGCTTCACACCGCAGTCCACCAATACGACTTTCTTGTCGCCTGAACCATAATGAATTACATCTTTGCAACTTACGATGTCTATCTGGTTCTCCTTGTTCGGATCAGGAATCTCCGCAACGGCAGACTCGCCTTCAGGGACAATCTGTCCGAGCATGGAGCCGTTGTCCCTCAGCATCTTGGTGATTTCTCTGGTGTCCACGCCATAAATTCCCGGAATTTTCTGCTCTTTCATCCACTCGTCAAGACTCTTTACAGCATCCCAATGGCTGTATTTCAATGAGTATTCAGATATGACAAGGCCACGGACCCAGATCTTTTCCGATTCGAGGTTTCTGGAAATGCCATACTGGTCAACTCCCTCGTCCGGAACACCGTAGTTTCCTATAAGAGGATATGTGACACAGAGAATCTGACCTGAATAGGACGGGTCTGTCAAACTTTCCGGATAGCCTACCATTGCCGTGGAGAACACCACTTCTCCGTTGCATGGTTTGTCATATCCGAATGACCATCCTTCCAGTTCCATTCCGTTCTGCAGACGGAGTGTTGCGCGAAGTTTTTTTTCCATTTCGTATTTCAATTATTCAAGTTTCAAAAATCCCCTTATGCAAACTCAAGTTTCGCAAACTGTCAAACTTGCTGAACATCAGCACAAATTTGAGGGTTATCACTTATTCGAAGGTTGTAAGCCCAACGCACTTTTTTTGCGTTCACGTTACCCCCTCCCTAAATCCCTCCCCTCAGGGTAGGGACTTACCCTCGCCCTCGCGGGCTCTATAAGCGGTGTTTCGCTCTTGCGAAACTTGAGTTATCAAATATATAAAAAAAGACCATCCCTTTCGGGAACGGTCAATCATTTGTCAGTCAATAAAAATAATAATGGAACGACCCTGGAGGTGTCCAGGCCACGACATGGTGAATAATGTTCCTTTCTTCATTGTCTGAAATCTGTTTTCTATATTTCAGGATGCGAATTTAAGACTTTTTTTCCCGATTACAAAGACGTGGCCGGACATTGTTTCGTTTAATTCGTTTAAAATTTAATTTAAACGAATTAACATATTGCATTGAAATTCAAATAACTTATTTTTGCGCCGTTTTTTAGGAGAATTATGAAAGCACAGGACAAGGTCAGAGGGACCTTTTTAAGATGGCTTCCGGTTATAAGCCTGACATTTTCGACATTTATCTTCAACACTTCGGAATTCATTCCGATAGGGCTGCTTACCGATATTGCCAATGATTTTTCGATTACCGAGTCCAAGGCTGGACTGCTGATTACCGTCTACGCCTGGGTAGTGGCATTGGCCTCGCTGCCATTGATGCTGGCATTCTCGAAGACGGAAAACAAGAAACTGCTGCTGTCTGTAGTGGCGTTATTCATTGTCAGTCATATAGTTTCAGGTGTTTCATCCGGTTATTACATGCTGATGTTGTCGAGAGTCGGTGTCGCGTGCGCACACGCCATATTCTGGTCCATCGTGACTCCGCTGGCTGTACGTGTGGCACCCGAAGGCAAACGTTCATTGGCATTGAGCCTTATTATTACGGGCTCGTCGGTCGCGATGATCGTCGGTCTGCCGCTGGGACGTGCGATCGGCCTCATGGTCGGCTGGCGTACGACTTTCCTCATCATTGCAGCGGTTTCCGCGATAATTTTCATGTTCCTCGCTGTCGCGCTTCCGAAAATGCCGAGTGACAATGACGTGTCTTTCAAGTCGTTGCCTACGCTTCTGAAGTCGCCGGCGCTGCGCTGCATCTATGTCCTGACAATCGTCGCCATAACCGGTCATTATACCGCGTACAGCTACATTGAACCTTTCCTCGGCCAGATCGCTGGACTTTCCGACGGCTGGATTACCATGGTCCTTTCCGCTTTCGGCGTCGTGGGAATCATCGGAAGCTGGTTCTTCTCCAGATATTATGACAGGCATAATCTGGCATTCATCAGGTTCGCTCTGCTGGGCATCTGCACCTTCGTGCTCCTGCTTCGTCCGGCAGCGTTCAATCCGGCTTGCATAATCATTGTCTGCATCCTCTGGGGACTCGCCATCAACAGCTACAATCTTGCGTTCCAATCCGAAATCATCCAGATCGCGCCTCACGGCACAGCTATCGCAATGTCCATCTACTCAGGTATATACAATGTCGGCATCGGTGCAGGAGCCCTCGTCGGAGGAACAGTCTGCGCCAATGCCGGCGTAGCTTCAGTGGGTTATGTCGGCGGTATAATCGCCGCCGTCGCCGCGTTCTATTGCCTTACGAGGTTCATCCCGGTATTGACAATGCATGTGAGTGACTAGAGTGTCACTATTTCCGATTTGTATTTCACACGATAGTCGGTGGTGTCGGCATCGAGAACGAAAATCTGGTAGCTGTTGCCGCCCGGATAGACTCTAATGACAATGTGTCCCCACGGCTTGAAATTGCTCCAGAGCTTTTCACCGAGCTTCTCCCTTGACTGGTCTACCGTTATATAATAGTCGCGGTCGCCTCTCCAGACCTGCGGATCCGTGATTCTCGTCATTGTGGAAGCGACAGGATGATTCTCGCTGCGCGCGTCAATGACAATGACCTTCGGAGACAATGTCTGCATGAAAAAGGCATTGCAGGTATCGAAATATCCGTGGTGATTCGCCTTCATGACAGTCACCTTGCCGCAGACTTTGGCCACAGGGGTCTCGAAATCACGTTCCTGGGATTTGTACAGAGGCCAATTGCCACCTGAAAGGTCACCGCCGTTGTAATAGGAGAACTTGCCGTAGCGAAGACGGATTGCGCAGGAATTCATGTTCTCGTCGAACAGAAGCGGATCGCCGCTGTACATCTTTACAGACTTCTTGCCCTTTCCGGTCCACACCTCTCCGTTGGCACAGAGATTCCTGATTTCGAATGACTTGGCGTATTTCTTAGGGTCATTGACCATAGTGAACTGACGGTTGCTTCCGACCTGGAATTTCTGGGCGTCCGTTCCGTTGGCAGCCGAGTAATTCACGAATTTCATGTACTCCTCGATGAAGCCTTTGTCGGCACCAAGCACTTTTCCTCTGGATGGAAAATCATAGTCAGGATAGCCCCTGTCCACGAAAGTATTGAAATGGATCAGGCTTCCCACCTGGGTTATTCCGGAAAGACCGAAACCATGCTCCCCCGGAATCATGTCCTTGGCTGTTCCGATATGGTCGTTATGCAGATGCGTAACCATGGCATAGTCAAGGTTTTCCTTATCCGGCAGCTGTGACAGGAAATGCTTGATATAGATGGCCTGCCACTCGCCCGGCATTTTGGTCGCATCCGGATGTTGGGTATCTTTCGCTTTCGCATTGTCCCCGGCATCTATCATCATGGTCGTACCGTCCGGCATCACTATAAATGCCGCGTCACCCCTTCCGGTGGCGATGGTATGAATGTCCAAATAGCCTTCCTGCCACGTAGGAAGGTACTCCGGTGTCTGCGCATAAGTTCCGACCGCAGACATCATCAATGCAAATGTCAATAATCTTGTTTTCATTTTTATATGGTTTGTATTTCGTTTCGTAAGTGCAAATTTAATCAATGGGGGAAAATGTTGAAACGGTTTCCCCGAAAAAAACATTGTATATGTAAATTTTTATTCCGACATTGTAAAGCACTTAATGTAAACTTATTCAATAACAATTGCCTATGGGTAAACGAACTTACTCCCTGAGAATCGTATTGATTCTCGTGTCATGGTGTTTATTGTCCGCTATGACAGTTGATGCCCAAGATGCTTCTTCTGGAGCTGCTGTAACCTTGACGGGTACAGTTTTGGACAAATCTTCCGAACCTCTGCCAGGCGCTTCAGTTCTGGTAAAAGGCACTGCAAACGGTGTCGCGACGGATGTGGACGGCAAATTCACGATTCGTCTGAAACCGACACCTTCTACCGTAATCGTCTTTTCATTTGTCGGAATGAAGCCGAAGGAAATCCCCTATTCTTCACTTCATGACGGAATTAAAATCACATTGGAAGACGATTCCAACAGCCTGGACAACGTCGTCGTGACCGGTTATGCCAACATCCGTAAGGACAGCTTCACAGGAACATCCACAACCGTGGGACGGGAAGACTTGATGAAGGTCTCCACGACCGACTTGATGAAGGCGCTTAGCGCATTCGACCCGTCCTTCAAAATGATTACTGACAATGCTCAGGGCTCCAACCCGAACAATATGTCAGAATATTATATAAGAGGACGTTCCGGGGTATCCGAAGTCAAGGAACTGGACAAGGTAACCGGAGACGTGAGTGAATTCGCATTGAAAAACAATCCTAGCGCACCTGTCTTCATATTGGATGGTTTCGAAGTGGACCAAGCCACGATCTACGACTTGGATATGAATCGCGTGAAAAGCGTCACGACTCTTAAAGATGCAGCCGCAACGGCTGTCTATGGTTCCAGAGCTGCCAATGGAGTCATTGTCATTGAGACAGTTACGCCTGAACCTGGCGCTGTCCATCTCACATATTCGAACACTACTTCCGTGGAGATTCCGGATCTGGGCAGCTATCATCTAATGAATGCCAAGCAAGCATTGGAAGCTGAATATTATGCCGGACTGTTCGAGGCGACGGCCGATGACAAGAATGCCGGCGGTCTCATCAACTACGGCGAACTGTACAACAATGTAATCAGAGGCGTGGATACCGACTGGATCGCAAAACCGGTGCGTACGGCATTGAACCATAAGCATTATCTTTCCGTCAGCGGCGGTTCGGACGCGCTTCGCTGGAGTGCGGACATAAATTACCAAAGCAAGGATGGAGTCATGAAAGGTTCTTCCAGAAAGACCTACGGCGCGTCCATGTCTCTGGACTACCGCTACCGCACGCTGCAGATCAGAAACAAGGCTTCTTTCAATGTCGTGAACGCATCAGACTCCCCTTACAGGGCATTTTCCGACTATGTGAGGATGAAACCTTACCTTTCGCCGGTCGACCCGGATACGGATCATTACTATAAAGTGTTCAGCATATACAGGAACATCCGTTCATCCATCAGTGAGCCGGTGTATGTGACCAATCCTCTTTATGAAGCTACGCTGAACAGTTTCAGCAAGTCATCCTACCGTGAATTCATCGACAACCTCAGCCTCAGATGGAACATCACGCCTTACCTCATGGCCAAAGGAACTTTCAGCGCCTCATATAAGGTTCAGGATGACGGTACTTTTACAGACCCTGCATCAGGCGTGTACACGAAAACAGATGTAAAAGAGAAAGGACAATATAAGGATGGCGACATCCGTTCCTCAAGGTGGACATTGAACGGAATGCTCTCCTATAACAGGAATCTAAAGAAGAACAACATCAATGCTTCCCTTGGTGTTGAAGCGTCGGAAACCAACTCCAGTTCGCAGTATTCGACGTATCTGGGATTCGTGGAAGGAGCCAAGGCTTCGCCGAGCAATGCGCTCAAAATCAAGGAGAAGCCAACTTTCAGCGACAGCAATTCCCGCCGTTTCGGCACATATCTCCAGGGCAACTGGTCATACGATGATATTTATCTTCTGGACATTTCAGGAAGATATGAGGGTTCTTCAGCCTTCGGCGCAAAAAAGAAAATGGGACTTTTCTGGTCTTCAGGAGCAGGACTGAACCTCCACAATTATGCATTTCTGAAAAATGTGAGCTGGGTCGACAGGTTCAAGGTCAAAGCCACCTATGGAGTGACCGGAAAGGCTAATTTCAGCCCGTACCAGGCCAGGACCACATATGAAATCATGTATGACAATCCTTATATCGACCAGTGGGGAATGTCCCTGAAGGCTCTAGGCAATGAGAATCTTAAATGGGAAAAGGTAAACAAGCTCAATGTCGGTACCGAACTTTCATTCCTGCAAAATTCAGTAACCGTCATGTTCGACTGGTATCATGAGCTGACTACCGACCAGGTTGAATCCGTTTCCATCCCGTCTTCTTCAGGATTTACGTCATATAAGGGAAACCTCGGAAAGGTATTGAACCAAGGTGCTGACATCCGGGTCAATGTGAGAGCATTTTCCAATCGTGACTGGGATGTGTACGTGTTTACTTATATGAACAGGAACACCAACACCATCAAGGAGATAGGCGATGCGTTGAAGGACTACAACTCCAGCATCGACTCATTCTTCAAGGGATATTCGTCTTCATCGTCAGACAGCAAATACAGCCAGCCTTTCACCAAATATGAAGTCGGAAATTCGCTTTCTGCCATTTACGGCATGAAATCCCTCGGCATTGACCCTGCGAACGGAAAAGAGCTTTACGTAAAACGCGACGGTACAGTTACTTACGATTGGTCTTCTTCAGAGCAACAATGCTTGGGCGACTATGACCCGAAACTGTCCGGTTCATTTGGTTTCAATCTCCGCTGGCGCAATTGGACGCTTTACACGACAATGGCTTTCCGATGTGGAGGCCAGGCGTATAACAGCACATTGGTTGCCATCGAAAATGTGGATTTGGAGAAATATAACGGCGACGTGCGCATCTTGACTGACCGATGGATCAAGCCTGGAGACAATGCGACTCTCAAGAGCATCAAGGACCGCACCTATACGACCAGACCTACATCGAGATTTGTCCAGGATGACAATGAAATGACGATGTCTTCGCTGTCGCTCGGTTACCAGTTCGACCATAATTTGATAAAACGGATCGGAATCGATGCTCTGCGTCTTCAGTTCAATGCTGAAAACATATTTACCGTATCTTCCATCAGGCAGGAGCGTGGAACCGCCTATCCTTATGCCAGATCCTTCAACATCAGCTTGAATGTAACCTTATAATTGCTCAGTTATGAAAAAAACAAGAATAATATATTGCATATTGGCCGCTCTTCTGATGTCCGTGTCATGCAACAATTGGCTGAATGTGGGCTCGGAAGAAGAAGTCTTCGAAGATGACGCATTTGCCTCCACGAAAGGCTACAGAAGTGCCTTGGTCGGCATTTATAAAACATTGGCCTCATCTTCCCTCTACGGACAGGAACTTACGTGGGGGCTCAAAAGCACATTGAGCTGGAACTACAAAGCGGGAAACTGCGTTACATCCTACCGTGCAATTCTCAACGAGGAGAGTTTCGACAACAGTGCTGCACGCAGCCTTTCAAATTCCATCTGGAGTAAGGCTTATTACGCAATTGCCAACTGCAATGAATTGCTGCAGAAAATCGAAGATTGTGACGAGGCATTCGAATATCCGTGGGAGAAGCAGATGATTATGGCGGAAGCCAGAGGCATTCGCGGTCTTCTGCATTTCGAAATGCTGCAACTTTTCGTTCCTGCTCCAGTTACAGGTTATGACGGACAGGCTCTTCCGTATGTCACTTCTTATCCTGACCTGAAGCCGGCGTACAAATCCATGAAGGAATACATTGACCTGGTCATCGAAGATTTGAAGTATGCGCAGGAGCAGCTTGCGCCCATCGACATTGACGAACTCAGGAACAAGAGTAATTTCGTCTCGGGAACGATGCGCCTTGACAACATGGATTATGTACTTTTCCAGGGCGTCGGCAACATTCATTCCAACGGAGGCAAGCGAGACAATGCTTTCGGAGACGGATTTTTCGCGTTCAGAGGCTACCGCTTCAATTATTGGAGCGCAACCGGCTTGCTCGCTAGGGTATACTCTTACTTGAGAGATTTCGAAAATGCCGAAATCTATGCGGATACCATCATCAATGATTGGGTGGTGGAATACCAGTTCAACCTGTACAATTCCAATCCGAAGGCGACGACGGGACGTATTGACGGAAAACGCAGGCCTGAACCTATATGCGCATTCTGGAACGACCAGGTTTGTGACAATTATACGTCTATTGCAGGTAAGTCGTACAACAAAATGGTGGAACTGAAATATCTTTTTGCCGGCGATGAGTCTACGGACTACCGCTATACTGAATTGTATAATTCTTCGACCAAGACCTACCGTGTCTGGGACAAGTCGGAAAACAGGACCGTCAGCCAATACAGCAACCCGCTTCTTCCTGTCATGGAATTGCCTGAAGTATTCTATATCAAGGCTGAATGTCAGGCACATGACGGTGATATTGCCGGAGCGGATGCCACGCTCAAGAAGATCCGCGATGCCAGAGGATGCACAGATCCGCTTTCCGACACTGATTTGGATTCATTCATGAATACATTGGTAAATGAAGCCCAGCGGGACTTTCTCACACGCGGTACGACTTACTGTTTCTTGAAGAAGCTTGACTGGCATGTAATCTACGATGGCACTCCTGCAGGAAAGACGGTCACGTCTGATTGGTACGTGCTGCCGATTCCTGATTCAGAGACTGCGTATTATTAATGGAGGGACTTGAAATGAAATATACAAAGATATTATTGGCTGCTGCGCTGATTGTGGCGGCATGCGCCAAAGAGAATATACCTACGTACAAAGAGGTGTCTGGAGAACGATATATTTATTTCGCCAAGGCGGAACAAGATTCTTCTGACGTATCTTTCTATTCCTATCCCGGACAGAAGGTGATCGAATACCCTATCGTAGTAAAAAGTACCGGTTACAGCACTTCCGAAGGGACTTTTTCCGTCAATGTGCTGAAAGAATACACCACTGCGGGAGATGGAGATTACTCATTGGCGGAAAAATTCACATTCCGTCCGGAAAGCCAGGTGGATACATTCTACGTAAAGCTGAACTATTCCTCCAAACTGGATAATGAGAAAGTGAGAATCGTGCTGGAATTGGAGGAGACTCCTGATTTCAAATTGGGCATGACCGACTCAAGGGTCGCGATAATCTGGTTCCACAACAATCTCGTCAAACCTTCATGGTGGAATTCTTCGGTAAGCGCGTATTATCTCGGTCCGTATTCCGATGCGAAGTACAAGCTCTTTCTGGAAGTCGTAAAGGTGGATCTTGACGGGGCTGACAATAGTCTGATACGTCATTACACATTGGTATTCAAGAAATATCTCGAAGACAGGAAGGCTGCCGGCAATCCGGCATTGGAGGAAGACGGGACGGAAATTACCGTAATTGCCTGATGAAAAATGTTGTTAACATAAATGATTGATACGATGAAACTTAAATATATCATATCCTTATTGGCATTTACTGCAGCCGTCAGCTCATGCTACAAGGATGATTCGCGGGATTTTCAGATTCCGCTCGCAGGAGTCAGCATCGCGGCAGATGATGCCATTTCCTTCTCTGTCGGCGTGGAAGGCACTTACGAGCCTGTAATCGAATGGGGCGGCACTTCAGAGGCTGACTACAACTATAAATGGACAGACAATGGACGTGAAGTCATATCTACGGAACGCGTTCTCAAGCATCTGTTTACGGAAGCTGGCGACCATTATCTGACTTTTCAGATGACAGACAAGAAAACGGGACTCGTATATGGCCGTGATTTCAAGATGACGGCCAACAGCGAGTTCTTCCTGGGCTGGCTGGTTCTTTCAGAGGGAGCTGACGGATCGTCCAAACTCAGCTTCGTGAACCTGAGCACGTTCAAGTCTTATCCTGATATATATGCCACGATGTTCCCGGGCACTCCGCTCGGTTCTTCTCCCGTCGGCATCGCCTGCCAGGGTATCCGCAAGACAGACCAGGTGACCATCATCCAGAACGGAGGAGAGGGTTCTGTAGTCCTGGACGGTTCTTCATTCAAGAAAGTCATCAATGTAGCTGACGAATTCATCGGAGGAAAATTCCCTGCCGAAGACGGCAGCTTCAAGATTAAGGCCATCGGTTACACTCACCGCGGACCGGATCTGGTTTTGACGGAGAACGGCAACATATATGACAGAATCAGCAAGACCGGCTATTCCGCTGCATTTCAGAGCGGCATGTACTCCACGGAGCCTTATATTTCTGCAGGCGGCCCTGCAAAGTTCACCTACATGACATTCCCTGGTGCGAATTCATATTTCACCCCATTATTTGACGGTGCACATAACAGATGGCTGGCATATTACACGACCACGACAATTCCGCTCCAGATTCCTGCCTTCGACAAGGCAGCCGATGTGGAATTCGAAGAAGGTCTCGATTTCTGCTCTGGTATGGCGGCCGATGTGAAGATGCGTTACGCCCAGACATATCAGGAAGGGGTTATGCGGTCGCTGCGCCTGGCCAATGTGCTGGAAAGGGCCGGTTCACTCTGCGTCAATACGTCGAAACTGGATCTGAATTCCGCCAATTCCCATATTACAGTGTCGGACTTGCAGCAGAAGTCCATTACCGGTTATGCGATTGACGCTGATTCCCAGTTCTGTATCCCGCGCGGCTCGGGCACTGACTACAACGATGAACTCTATGTTTTCTTCAATGTCGGCAGCAGGGTATATTTTTATCATTTCGACACTGGAACCGTATATCTCTACCATGATTTCAGCAAGGACAGCAACGCACCTTCAGGCAAAATTGTTTCAATGATCCAGAACGGCAATGCCAGTCAGCTCGGCGTGGCTTTCTCTGACGGGCACCTGTTCATCTGCGATCTGGCAAAGAAAACTCTTACCTCCATCAGGCAGAACAACATTGATCCGGAAACCTATGACAAGATGATCAAGGCTCACATCAGCGATATTCCCGGGACAGTGGTTTCGCTGGCATTCAAATATGGCAAGGCTGACAACTATACAGGATCAAAAATTTCAAAATAACATTCAACTATATGAAATTCACAGCATTGACAACATCACTCCTGCTGCTGGCAACACTCTCATCGCCAGCCCAGGAGAAAAAAATCGAAAAACTTCCCGGCATTCCTCCATCCAAGAGCGAACTGGTTTACGATTATGACAATGTCCTTCCGGAGGACATCCAGCTGAAAGGAGCCCCTCAAGGTTTTGCAATCAGCGGACGTTATGGATTCTCTCTGCGGAACAGAGGCATGTGCATTGTCCTCGACATGAAGAAGAACGAGTATGTGAATTCGTTCATGCTTGAGGGCAACACATCACATTGCAACAGCGCAGGTTTCGGAAAAGAGAAATACTCAAAAGATTCAATGTTCCCACTCCTGTACGTTTGCGAATGCCTGGGCCAAAAGAGCTGCTACGTGACGGATATAACGACTGAAGGATCCAAGATAGTCCAGAGGCTTTTCTATGATTCTGATGAGTTCAAGATTGCCATGGACTGGATTGTGGACGCGGAAAACGGGTTCATATATGTATACGGCGGCCGTCATTTCGGAACGAAATACCTGAAAAAACTTCCGTTGCCGAAATTGTCTGATTCCGATGAGAACGGAGAGGTGCATTTCACTAAAGATGATGTGCTTCAGACCATTGAAATTGAAGGTCTTATGATCAGTCAAGGTAGCGTGATCAAAGGCGGAAAGGCATATCTTCCAGATGGTTGCTCGCCTTATGGCAACAAACTGCATATCATCGACTTGGCTACAGGAGAAAGAGAAGCAGTCGTGGACTTTCAGGACCAGGAAAACGAGCCTGAAGGACTTGCTTTCAAAGGAAAATGGCTCTACGTCGTATTCCACAACATCACCGAAAGCATACGTCACACGATGATGTATCGCATGAAAATATAAAACTATGTTACCCCCGGAGGCGCTAGGCTTTCGGGGTTTTCATTGTCAGAACCATATCCGGCAGTAGTATCAGGTCTTGATGCCATTTCGGCGGGGTAACATCCTTGTCTTCGTGGTGCCAGAAAACCTGGACGCGGACTTTGGCGGAGGACGGGATGTAGCCTTTGGCGTCCAGGGCCTGGAGTTTTTTGGTGAAGGCTTCGGAGAACTTCACTACACGCTTGGCCCCCAAGTAAAGTCCGTCGTCGCCGGCATTGAGGACGCACCCTGAATGAATGGCGGCAAAATCAATGCGCTTGTTCAGGAAAGCATTGAGAACCACGTCTTTATGGGTGAGTTGGATAAGGATTTCCGCCGGCTGGCCATAGTCGGTTCCGTCCATTGCATAATTGACGGCAGACAGCACATTGCGGTCGAACAATGCCGGATTGTCGTAATGGATGGTGAGGTTTTTCTTTGCTCGGGTCATGGCCACATAAACAGCACGGCGCTCCTTGTCGGTAATCACGCGAAGTCCCTTGAGAGAGACATAAACATTGTCAAACTCACGACCTTTGGCCTTGTGGATGGTCGAAACGATGATTTCCGAATCCCCGCCTGGAATGAAAGTCTCCAGCTGCGACTCGCGGAGATAAGACTCGAAATCCGACAAATAAAGATGCTTTCCTTCCGATTCGAAGCCGGCAATGCAATTCAATGCCACCTCAAGATATTGACTGTCAGAATATTGCTCTCGAAGCGCAGCTTTCGCTTTTTCCCATTCGGATTCGTCAATGTCGATGCGTCCAGGTTTCCGCACAAGGGAAAGGAAGAAATGCAATTCGGCCAGATCGGTCAGGCTGAATGCTTCCTTCGACTGTATAAGACGGGTCTTGCGGCCATGACGGTTCAGCAATGCGGAAAGAATCAATGCATCATCATTGGTCAATGCCAACACGCAGGTGCGGCCGCCGTAATCATCCGTAACGATTTCATTGACAATGGCTTGCTCGTAATTCGAGGCTCGATGGAAACGGACATTGACATTGCCGCGGGAGTCCTGGACACCCTTTATCGGAACGGCCTTCAGCCGGTACGGGATGCTGGCCACGAACGCATTGGCGGCAGCTATGACCTCGTCGGAACTGCGGAAATTTTCCGTCATGTTGTAGACGGTCGCGCCCATCGAGATCAGCCTCCGCATGTATCCGGAGTCGGAGCCGCGGAACTCGTAGATGTTCTGGTCGTCGTCGCCGACAGCGATTACGCGCATGTCTTCGTTCTGGTTTATAAGCATTTCCACGAGGGCGAACTCGTCTGCGCTCATATCCTGCGCTTCATCGATGACGAGTATGGATTTGGTAATCTGGCTGCGTTCCACCTTCCCTTCCCTTATCGCGGTTACGGCATCACTTACTACATGGTCCGAATCCTCGACAGTGCCGATTTTTCCGAGCAGGTCGAAACAATATGAACGGAACGTCTTGATTTCCACGTATTTGGCAGCTCCGCCAATCAGCTGGGAGAGACGTGCGTGAAATTCCGTGGCGGCTGCGCGTGAAAAAGTCAGCATCAGCAGCTGCTCGGATTTTATGTCTTCCATCAATATGAGGGAGGCCAATTTGCGGACCAGAACATAGGTTTTTCCGCTTCCCGGACCGGCCGGCACGACTATGAAACGGGAATTCTTGTCATTGATGATGCTGCTCTGCACTCCAGTCAGACTGCCGAAAATCTCATCGTACTTCTTTTTGCTTACGTTGCGGTTGATTTCCTCGGCTTCCTTGCTGTCAAAATAGCGTTTGATGAACGCCTTGAAGTCCATGGTGAAGTAGTCGTGGACATATTCCAACGCCTTTTTCTCGTCGGCGACCATCATGTTCGCATATTTGCCGACAATATGGATCTGCTGGATGCGCTGCCGGTAGAAGTCGTCAAGATTCTTGTAATCCTCTTTCTTATAGCGGCTTCTGTTGTCGAAATTCAGGCGCTCAAGTTCAATCTTGTTGTACAGCACCATGAATCCGCCTTCGATGCTGACTATGCCGGTCTTCGCCAGAAACAGCAAGGCTTCTTCAATATCCTCGATACCGGCCTGTCCGGTCTGGAAAAGGTTGCTGGAATTATATCCCTCGACAAGTTCGGCCAATGAGAAATTCACACTGATGTCCTTGCCGTCTTCGTGGCATTGGGATTTGAATTTTTCTAGTATATATCGAGTGACATCCAGTCTCCTCTCTGCTTTCAGAGCCAGCTTTTCATGCGGCATCCTGATGCGGATTTCGATATATTCTTCTGAAAGAGACGTCTTTTCCATGTAGTTCCGGATAATCCAGAAATACAATATCGTGCGGATATCTTTTACAGTAGAACTTGATATACCTTCAGCCAATGCCTTCTCGTTCAGCTCCTTGATGCTGAATTTATATTCATTGTCGGACAAGGCGCCAATGATGCATTTCTCCAGTTTTCCGTAAAAATCAAGTTTCCTGACCTGGCTTGTCCGGAGGTACGCATACATGTCATTGTCCTTCGCGAGAATGCCGCTCATCCGCATTTTCTCGACAACGTTTATGACCTTTCTGATTTCTATGCCGAGCATATCGGAGAGGTAGTCGACGCGCGATTCGGCTTCCGCGGTACCGGCCTTCGAGCGGCTCCGTTCCGATATCAATGACTTGATGATGCATCTTGCATTGACCTTGTCCTCCTCCGTAAAATCATTGCAGCCGTCGATTAATTCGGCCGCTTCATCCATTGTCCTCGGTACGATGCTGGTAGCGTAGATTCTCGGGCTGTCCATCCCTCGGCGGATGAACCCGGCATTTTCCAGGGCGGCTATCGCGCTTTTTACCTTGGTTTCGACGTCGCGGATTTCATCCCAACCTGCTTTCCGGGCGATTTCAAGCGCGGAAATATTGATGGTGCTGTACCTGGAGGTCAGGTTTTTTATTGCACGCCACACCTGATTTATCTCGCTGAGTGTCAACTTGGTTTGGTTGAGCAATGTAAAGTGGCGGTTCAGGTCGTCGTCATTGTAAAGGACGTAGCAGTCAGCATTGGAATTTACATCTTGCCCCGCCCTGCCTGCTTCCTGTATATAGTTTTCCAGGGAATCCGATATTTCATAGTGGACCACGAGGCTGACGTCGCTCTTGTCCACGCCCATTCCGAAAGCAGACGTGGCGACGATAATGCGCACACGGTTGTTCATGAAATCATCCTGCGCCTGGACTTTCTCCTCAATCTCCATCTGACCATGGAATGCCTTGGCCTCCAAACCGTCCTGCGTCAGACGCTTGGCGATTTCTTCCGCTTTCCTGGTCCTTGTGACATAGACGATTGCCGGGCCCCGGCTATCATAAAGAAGGCTTCGCAATGTCGGATATTTCTCGTTGTTGCCGCGATACAGCACCGAATAATGAAGGTTGGTCCTGGCAGCGTCCGTCGTATAAAGTTTCAGCTCCAGATTCAGCCTGTCCCTGAAATAATCCGTTATGTCGCTGACCACCTTGGGCTTGGCAGTAGCCGTGAAGCAAGATACCGGAATCGGCGAAGACTGTCCTTTTTTCTTCTGCAGCTGGCGTATGAAATCAGCGATATGCATGTATTCTATGCGGAAATCCTGTCCCCAAGCTGAAAAACAATGCGCTTCGTCGATGACTATGCGGACGATAGTCCTTCCCAGCAGGACCTTCTCTATCGTCTTGGACCTCAATGACTCAGGAGATATATACAAAAGTGATGCTTCACCTGAAACTATTCTGTCAAGCGTATTTTTCCGTTCTATCGGAGACAGCAGGCCATTGATATAGACGGCATCGGCAATGCCTTTCTTTTCCAGATTCTCCACCTGGTCTTTCATGAGTGACTGCAGCGGCGAAATGACGACCGTCAGACCGCGCACCGACTCCCCCGCCATCAGCGCAGGAATCTGGAATGTCAATGATTTTCCGCCTCCCGTGGGAAAGATTGCCAAAATGGATTGCCCTTCCAATGCAGCATTTACGGCATTTTCCTGCAAGGGCTCGCCACCGAATTTCCGGAAATGGTCATACCCGAACCAGCGTTTCAATGCTTTTTCAGGGTTTCTTTTACTTGTGCAATAATGACATCTGCCGCAATTGCATTCCCGCAACTGCCTTGTAATGCGCTCTGTAACAGGATAATTTTTCAGCACCCACGGAGCAGTTATTGAATTTCTGTCGTCAGTGGAAATCAGCGCGACCGCATAAGCGGATGCGACAGCATTGGCCCGAATCGCTCCGGAAACATCCGCATTGTCACAAATCAGGCCGGTCAGGGCCTCTTTCACATTGTCCGAAATCGATTTCCGAAGGAAAAACGGACGCCGTTCAGGCGCGTACCCGAGCGCTTCGAAGAAGCCGGTGAAATGGGCGTCGACGCGCGTGAGTTCATAGTAGATTTGTTGCAGCGGCCGGGCAATGTTCTTGAACGCATTGACCTCATCCTCAAACAGTTCCTTGGCTTTTACGGCATCATTGAGAGGATTGTTGAGCTCGTCGGAGAGGAGTTTGTCGTCCTTCAGCAGTTTGTGGTACGGCTTTCTCGGAAACAGCAGCGGCGACAGATATAGCGTGTCGATCAGCTTGAAATCCTTGTCCAGAAAGGGTTTCAGGTATTGATAATCGTGTTCGACGATGTTATGGCCGCACAGGAAGTCCGCATCGCTGATGAATTTCACGAATTCCGCAATGCGCGATGTATGGAGTTTTTTTCCGGCCATTACGGCTCCGGCATCCATAATTTTGCCTTTCCCGTCAATTTCCAGATCGACAAATGCTATATTGTTATTCATCGGTTATTGTCTTGCTAAAGAGACAAAATTAACAAATAATTCAATTTTCGCAAGTTATCAAAATAATCGAGGTCCGAAAAAATTCAAAGGTTGTCATCCCCGCGCACTTCTATTACGTTACCCTCACCCTAAATCCCTCCCCTCGGGGAAGGGACTTACCCTCGCCCTCACGGGCTCTAATCACCACATTTTTCTTTTTTTGCGACTCGAGCGATTGATTATGCGAGTAGCGGCGATCAAAATGAAGGTCAATGCTTCTGATACGGGGAGGGCGAGCCAGATTCCCGGGATGCCGGCGACATAGGGCATGATGAGGAACGACGGCACGAGGAAGACAAGCCCGCGGGCCAATGAGTAAACAGTTGCAGGCCAGACACGTTCCACGCTCTGGAAATATCCGATTACGGTAACATTGACAATATAAAATACGAATCCTGTCGCCATCAGAGGAATGCCGGCGGATGCGATCCGGTAGCCGGCTGTGTCGGTGCTGAGGAACAGCGCCGCGACGTATTTCACGCCGAATGCGAGTGCGGACGACAGCAGGATTCCGGCCCCCGCGGCGGTGAGCAATGCGACTTTACGGGCTTCCACTACCCTGCCTCGCTTTCCTGCGCCGTGGTTGAAACTGATTATCGGCTGCGCGGATTGCGAAATGGCATTGCCGGTCATGAAAATGAATGGCATGATGTAGCAGGCGATGGAAAAAGCAGCCACGCCGTCTTCGCCCAAGTACCTCATGAACACGTAGTTGCCGACGAACATCAGCACCGATATGCTGCATTCTCCGAGAAATGCGGAAAAGCCGAGACGGAACTGGTAGCCGATATTTCTGGCGAAGAGACAGAGGCTTTTCAGCGACCACTTCAGCCGGTACAATTTCATTGACCTGGACAGGAAAAGTATGTAGAAAATGACCATGCCGGCGCCGAACCATAGAGCTATGAATGTGGCGAATGAGACGCCTGCAAGTCCTTTGTCGAGGACGAAGAGGAAAATGTAGTCCAGGACGATGTTCAGAATCGCCGGTATCGAGGATGTGAACATGGCGTAGGTCGGCGAGCCGTCAAGACGGATGATGAGAAGTCCCACCGACTGGATGAACATTGCACAGAATGCCAATGACAGCCAGCGCTGATAGTCAAGCACATGCGGCAGCAGACGGTCGGAAGAGCCGAGCAAGTAAGCGGTCTGCGTGCTATAGCATTGTACCAGAATGGTTATGGTCAATGTCAATGCCGTTCCGAATATGATAGTCTGGGTCATATTGATTCTGGCGGCCTTCTCGTTGTCCCGGGACAGATGTATGGACGATACGACCGAGCAGCCGATGCCGAGCATCAGTCCGATGGCGGTCATAAGGAGCCAGAACGGCGAGAAAATGTTTACGGCTGCCAATGCGTCACTTCCGACGCCGTGTCCGATGAAAACACCGTCAATTATCGTCATCAAGGAGATGCAGAGCATGCCCAAAAGTGTAGGCATAAGCATCTTGCCGAACAGCTTCGGAATGTTGTCCGAGCCGAAATCAATCGCGTCTCTTTGCATATGTCTCAGTTCCAAAAGTCGCAAAGATAAGAAATTACTGGGAGTTTTTATGTAACTTTGCAAGTTCAAAAAGCGATTTGACATGCGTGAACTTGGTATTTTTACGGACGGCACAATATGTGCGCCTGCCACGATTCCCGGCACCGGCGCAATTTCCATAATCAGAGTCAGCGGCGAAGATTCATTGGCAATCGCCGACAAGGTCATTGACGTAAAAGGTGAATCCTTGTCGGATACCGAAGGCTACAGGCTCCGCTACGGGACGATTTTCGCAGACGACGGAAGTGTGCTGGACAATGTGATAGTCAGCGTGTTCCGCGCGCCGCACTCATATACCGGCGAGAATTCCGTGGAGGTTTCCTGCCACGCTTCCAGGTTCATCGTCAATGCGGTTCTCGAGCTTCTTGTCAATGCCGGCGCACGCATTGCCGCTCCTGGCGAGTTCACGCGCCGAGCTTTTGTCAACGGCAAGATGGATCTGGCCCAGGCCGAGGCTGTCGCCGATGTGATTGCCTCCCAAAGCGCCGCAGCCCATCGTGTCGCAATGAATCAGCTGAAAGGCGGTTTTTCTTCGGAGCTGAAAACCCTCAGGGAAAAGCTTCTGACAATGACTTCCCTTCTGGAACTTGAGCTGGATTTCAGCGAGGAGGATGTGGAGTTCGCAAGTCGCTCAGAATTAGGGACATTGGTGGAAGAGACATTGACCCATATAGTCCGCCTGACGGATTCTTTCAGCCGCGGCAATGCCATCAAGAACGGCGTTCCTGTGGCGATTGTAGGCGCGACGAATACCGGCAAGAGCACCTTGCTGAATGCGCTTCTGGGCGAGGAAAGGGCAATCGTTTCCGATATAGCCGGCACGACCCGCGACACGATTGAGGAGACGCTCAATCTAGGCGGCGTGATGTTCAGATTCATTGATACCGCCGGCATACGAGAGACGGATGAATTGGTCGAAAAAATCGGTATCGAACGTACTTTCAAGAAAATTGATGAAGCATCTATCGTATTGGGTATGACCGACTTGTCGCGCGGCGAGGATTCGGTTATGGCCGACGCCGAGTATATCTGGAGCAAGGTCAATGCTTCTTCGTCTGACCGGGAGTTCGTGCTTCTGGTGAACAAGTGTGATGTCGATGGCATTGAGTCTGTGGCGGCTGGTTCCGGGGCTGGTTATGTCGAGACTGGTTCCGAGGCTGGTTGTGCCGGGGTTGGCTCTGGGGCTGGTTCTGCAGACAAGGCCGGAAAGATGGCGAGAATTGAAGCCGCCTTGCGCGAAAAAGGCATCGTCACCAAGATGATTCCCATATCTGCCAAAACGGGTTCCGGCCTCCCGGAATTGACCGAAGCCCTTGCAGAAATCGGCCGCCGCATCACAGGTGACACCGACGAAACCCTGGTGACGAATATCCGCCATTATGAGGCGCTGTCGCGTGCCGCAACGGCTCTCGGGCGTGTCCGCGACGGACTGAAAGTGGCGACTCTGCCGCCCGATCTAATCGCGCAGGACCTCCGCGAAGCGCTGTATCATCTCGGCGAGATCGTCGGGGAGATAAGCACGGATGAAGTTTTGGGGAATATATTTCGGAAGTTTTGTATCGGCAAGTGATATAAAGAAAAGAAAAGCATAAAAAGAGAAAATATAAATCCGTAAAGTGCGAAAAATCAATGATTTTATGAGAATTTGCATTTTCTCTTTTTCTCCATACTTTCTGCCTGTTTTCATATTTTTTTCGTAATTTTGTCCCCAGATTGTCCCCCGAAAGGGATGCGAGGGACAAAAATCTGTCCCCCCCCCGAAGACAATGAATCACATCTCTCATTAAAATAGGAACAGGCTATGACTAAGAAAACAACAATCCAGAAAGAACCTGTAAAATTACGGGAAAAGAAGTTGGCAAACGGTAACGTGAGCTTGTATCTCGACATCTACAGAAATGGTAAACGTCAGAAAGAGTATTTGAAACTTTATCTGATCGATGCCACTACTCCACTGGAGCGTGAGCAGAACAGACAGACATTGGCAACCGCTCAGGCTATAAAATCCAAACGCCTCATTGAAATGCAGAACGGAGAGTATTCTTTCACTCGCCAATTCAAAGAAGATACACCTTTTTTGGAATACTATCGGAAGATGGTTGAAGAAAGACACAAGAATCCTGAATCTGAGGGAAACTGGGGTAACTGGAGAAGCTGCTTGCGTTATCTCGAAATCTATTGTGATGAGAAAACCACATTCAAAGATATTACTCCGGAGTTTATAAACGGCTTCAAGGATTTTTTGAACAATGTGGAAAAAGATACTCACAAGCGTACCGGTCCACGTAGGGAAAGGGATGTGTTTCAAGGCTTGTCCCAAAACTCAAAAGTCTCTTATTTCAACAAGCTCCGCGCCTGTATCAACCAGGCTTACGATGAAAGAATCATACCTGTAAATCCTTTGCGTGGAATCGAGGGATTCAAAGCCGCAGAAGTAAAGCGTGACTATCTGACCTTGGAAGAGGTAAAACAGTTGGCTGCTACTCCTTGCCGCTATCCTATTCTAAAAAGAGCTTTCCTCTTTTCATGCCTGACCGGACTTCGTAAAAGCGATATTCAGAAACTCACATGGAGCGAAGTTCAAAAATTTGGAGATTACACGAGAATCGTCTTCAAACAAAAGAAGACTGGCGGACAAGAGTATCTTGACATTTCCTCACAGGCAGAAAAATACCTCGGTGAAAGAGGCAACCCGGAAGATCCCGTCTTTACAGGATTTACATACGGAGCTTGGACTTCATTGGAATTACAGCGTTGGAGCATGGCTGCCAATATCAATAAGAATCTGACCTTCCACTGCGGGAGACATACCTTCGCTGTGCTTATGCTTGACTTGGGCGCAGACATCTACACAGTATCAAAACTATTAGGGCATAAAGAACTGGCGACCACACAAATTTATGCAAAGGTGCTTGACAAAAACAAGCAGAATGCCGTATCATTGATTCCAGATATTGATTAAATCCCGTGTTTATGACAAGGCAAGAAACCGTTATAAAGATAACGAAGATTACCCGAATTGTCGGTGAAATGAAAAGTCAATTGGATTTGGATGATGAAATCGAATTTGAAGCACTTGACTCTTCGTGGATGAATATCGGAAAATGGGCGAAAGAGATTTGTCTATATATGGAACAAGCTCCCTCTCCTCTTTTGGCAAACCTTATAACAAATAACGAATTTACCGTCCCGGTCGTAAACTATGTACAAAGTCACAGACAGGAAATTGATTCTGCATACGTCAAGATAATTGACTGTTATGCGAACAATATGCAAGCGTTGCTGTCACTTTGCGAAAGGCAAGAAGAAGAGGTGAAAGGCGAATATAAAGATTTGATTGAGCCTTTAGCCAATGAACAGGTGACTACATTATTACAAAGAGCCATACGCGCAGGTCTTTTGGATGAACACTATCAGCCGATGCCGCAAACGAAGCCGCTGCAACTGAAAGTGATAGCCTATGCTGTATCTACCATCTGCAAACTTCCCAGCACCTACATCCTTTTTGAAAAGCAATGGAAAAGGGAAAATGGAAAGCGATTCAGCACTTGGCGTGTTCCGAGATACAATACGGGACTTTACGAAACGACCAAAGCCCTCTACCCGGAAGTTGACTTTACTGAATTTGAGCCAACGCATCAGACAGAGACATTCTACACACCACAGAGTGAAAAAGATATAGCAGTGCTGTATCGAGATTTAGTGAAATACGGATACATCGCACCTGACACTGGCTTGAAAACATTTGTCGGCATTTTCAATAAAAAGACATTCAGCAAGCCGGTAGAATGGATTAAAACGCAACGGCAGTTGTCCTTTTTCGTATATCAGGCATTTTACAAATTCAACAAGAAGGATTTGTGGGTAAAAGGAGAATGTTGTTTCAGCATAAACGGACACACTCCGCACAAAGCTTGTTTTGTATCAGGTTACAGTTGGATTAAGCGAGCCGGATGGTTGGATAGGTATGATGTTAGATTAAAGGCTATCTGTGATAAGTTCAAACACATTGAAAATACGTTCAATGAAGAAACTTCTGATGAACGGCTTATTCATACGAGCAAAGTTGTATTTTACAGTCCGAATAGCGAAGATGAGATACATTCCATGTTCTCTGCCCTACTTGACGGTGGATATATCTCCTCCGACACCACATTTGCCGCATTCAAAGGTATTTTCGATGAAACGGTATTTGAACATCCTATAGTATGGATGAAAACACAGACTTCACTTATGTACTTTGTACATTTGGCCTTTAAGCAACACAATCCCTATGATGTATGGGTAAAGTGCGTAAACTGTTTCCGCTTGCAACGTGATAAAGTACCTAACAGAGAAAGTATGGATAGTAATTTTCGTTTTATAGTCAAAAAAGGATTGATTGACACATACGATATTCAACTAAAAACCATTGCAGATAACTATCTTAGCACTCAAAACAAAAACGCCATCAACGCAAAGGTGGCAAACAACAATACTTAAAATAATGTTTTATGTCAAAGAAATTATCTTTGCACCTCTCTCTTTTTGAAAAGAGCGATGCGAGGTTTCCAATGGACTCCTGCGCAGACCGGTAAAGAAGGGCTATTCCGGTTGGTTGAGCAAGCCCATAAGTCTTACAAAGACGAAGTCACCACACAGCAAAAAAGTTACAGGCGATACGTGCTTGACTTTACCCATTCACATCGGTTTCACGATGCGAATGATGCCTGGAGCAAGAATGAACATCTAAAGAATTACCACACGGTAATAGAGCTTCTGGGGAAGCATGAAATTTTGATTCGCAAACATTTCGACCATGACCTATTGGACGAAAATGGGATCATAAAACTTCTGAACGAATTTTACGCCATTGATCTGTCGGAATCCACTACCGAGTCCGACAACAGCAGTCCGGGGAATCCTATTCAGACCAATCAGAATACCAACATCAAACCTTTACTTGACAGACATACTCTGGACCTCATTGTGCAGCTTGCCAATGAGGTCTGTTTGTTTAAGGAAGTTTTGGATGCAGACAATGTTGCCATTTGTTATGCGGCAGACACATTGCAGACTGTGACTTCAAGAAACAACAGCAAATTGGTTTTATTGTTGGACAAACTGGCTTCACACGATGTGATAACCTATAACTGGCAATCGGTAATTGCCCAAAAACATCTTGTCATCAGTTCTTCAAGGAAGAAATTACTGACCCAACACGATATGTCATCAACCCTCAATCGGATAAAAGACACCACTCCCAACGCCATAGATAATCAGTTTTTGGCAATCATAGACAAGTATATCACTCTAATCAAAAACAGAGAAGTATAACAAAGGAATAACAAATTGTTGAGAGTTGTATTGAGAATTGTGTTGATACTCAACAATCTCAACATAATCAAGCGAATATACTCATCTACCTTTGCCCTCCGTAATCGATTACTCACGGAGGGCATACCTCCCATTGTCAAATTTAACAGCATCAATCAATGAGACATCGAAGAACGACAAATGAAAATAAGATGCTCTCCAAAATGGAGAACATGATTTCGATGATGGCAACGGAGAAACCTTTTGAACGGCTCCAATCGTTAGAACAAAAGATCAACGAAGTGGATAAAATCCAGACCATCGAGAATTACATTGCACAGTTGAAAGAGCGTATTTGGGCAGTCAAGGAAGTGCTGACTACCGCTGAAGCTTCTGCTTATCTCGGTTTGTCCGAGAGTTATATCTACAAACTCACTTCTCTCAAGCAAATACCACACTACAAGCCAAACGGCAAATTGGTGTATTTCAACAGAAAGGAACTTTGCGAATGGGCAATGAGAAATCAAGTACAAACAATAGGGCAACCTGCTGCTATAACAAGAGAAGAATTATGAATAGAAAAGAAATAGACTTACTACTCTCCCGTATCGAAGGATTGAAATCATTCCTCGAAAACAACTCCTTGGAAAATTTTCAGCAGGAAATCCTGAATGTTGAAAATTACCTGAAACGATTCGGTTCTTTGGCCGAACTGCTATCCCATCTTGAAAATGTGGAAAAGATAGCTTATGCCGCAAAAGAGTTTCTCAATATAGACGAGGTAGCCGCCTATCTACAAGTGTCCAAAGGCTATGTCTATAAGTTAACCATGCAGAAAGAACTTACCGTGTATAAGCCGAATGGAAAAAACATATTCATTCTCAGGGATGACCTGAACCGATGGATAAAGCGCAACCCCTGTTTCTCCAATACAGAAATAGAAAGGCAAGCCAATATCATCGCTTACACATTGGGACAAAAAAGTAAGAACAAACCAACAAAAGGAGGGAAAAAATAATGCAACCTGATATGATACAACCCAACAATTATCGGATAGACGAAGCCAAATATAAGTCTTTATTGAAATATATACGGCTGAGTGTTACCGAAAAATATGAGTTTCCACAGGAAATCGTACAAATAGACGGTGTTACCATTGCCACAATCGGAAATTTCAGTGCTTCCACCGGCAAACCCAAAAGCAAAAAGACATTCAATGTCAGTGCTATTGTCGCATCGGCTCTTTCCGGAAAGGAGATTCTAAAGTACAAAGCAGAACTGCCATCTTGCAAGAATCGAATCCTATACATCGACACAGAACAAAGCAAGTGCCATTGCCACAAAGTACTTCATCGAATCCTCAAACTGGCAGGATTGCCTACTGACCAGGAAAATGACAACATCCAATTCTTAGTTCTGCGAGAATATACTCCCGACCAAAGGAGAGATATTATACGATGGGCACTCCACGAAGAGCAAAACATCGGGCTCGTAATCATTGACGGCATCCGTGATTTAATCCATGACATAAACAGTCCCAGTGAATCTCTTGACATAATCAATGAATTGATGAGATGGTCAAGCTATTACGAACTGCATATCCACACCGTCTTACATCTAAACAAAGGGGATGACAATACCAGAGGGCATATCGGAACAGAACTGAACAATAAGGCCGAGACTATCCTGCAAATATCAAAAAACAATGAAAATGGAAAAATCAGCGAAATAAGAGCCATGCACATAAGGGACAGGGAATTTACGCCTTTCGCATTTGAAATCGGAGAAGACTCTCTCCCGCACCTGGTAAAAGAACATCAATTCAAAAAGAACAAAATGGACAGACTGGCTTCTTATATAGATATGACCGAGCAGCAACACCGAACCGCCTTGGAAGTAGCCTTTGAAGAATGCGCAGAATATGGCTACCAATCTTTGCTTGAAGCTCTTAAAAAGGGATATGAGAGCATTGGGTATTCAAGAGGAAGAAACACATTGGTAAACTTGTGTAAGTTCCTGTTGGAAAGCCATGCCATTACAAAAAACGGTCGTACCTACTCCTATAACCCTTCATTCCACCTCTAACCGGTATGGTTTAGTTTGTGGGTATATATAAGTAAACCATACTAAAATGAATATCAACGAAGCAAAACAGATACGGCTCGTGGAATATCTGCGGATAATAGGACATTCTCCGGTCAATGCGCGTGGCTGCCAGTATTGGTACCTCTCCCCATTGCGAGAGGAACGTACCCCCTCGTTCAAGGTCAACGATAATTTGAACGAATGGTACGACTTTGGGATTTCTGCCGGAGGTGACATCATAGAACTGGGAAAACACCTTTATCGTACTGGCAATGTAAGTATGGTATTGCTCCGCATCAGCGAGAATGCCATTGGTGTACCCTTTCAACAGTTACAAAGCCGGAGTGTCCGTCCCTGTCCTATCGAGGAAGAAATGGAAAACGTGGAAGTAAGAGAACTGAGCCACCATGCCCTGTTGTCTTACCTCCGTTCCAGGTATATCAGCGAGAATATCGGCAGGCTGTATTGCAAGGAAATTCATTATGAGCTACGCAAAAGACACTATTTCGCCATAGCCTTTGAAAACAAGACCGGCGGTTACGAGGTGCGCAATCCTTATTATAAAGGATGTATAAAGGGGAAAGACATATCCGTCATCAAGTATAACAAGGATATAATCCAAAACCATGTCTGCGTGTTCGAGGGCTTTATGGACTTCTTGTCTTACCAAGAACTTCATAGAAAAGGAGACTATCATGTCTGCATCGACAGTCCTACCGATTTTCTTGTGATGAACTCAGTCAGTAATCTGAAAAAGTGTCTTGTGGAACTGGAACGGTACGCCGCCATCCATTGTTATCTGGATAACGACCTTGCCGGGCAAAAGACCGTCGAAACTATTGCCGGACTTTACGGGGAAAAGGTAATCGACCACTCCGAAAGTTATTACAACTACAAAGATTTGAATGACTATCTGAGAGGTAAAAGGCGTTAGTCTTTGTCTTCCCTCTGATAGAATTATATTATCCACGAAAGGCTCTCATATGCGGAGAGCCTTTCGTGGATATGAGTGTGATTATGTTTTTCCTGTTATCTACCTGGTTATGATTTCCCAATAGCCGTTCTTGTTAGAACCAACATGCTTAATAATGTTCTGTTCTTGAAGTCTCTTTATAGTTTTCGCTACCCAACTTCGGGAATAACCCGTAACATTGGCAATCTCCGTCATTGTGATTTGGGGATTGTTTTGTATCTGTTCTATAATTTTTAGTGTACTTTCTGGTGTACTTTGTAGTGTACTTTCTGGTGTACTTTGTAGTCCACTCTTGCGTGCACCTCGCCTTGATGCCTTCACGGAAGCATCTTTGTTGGCTATGTCGGCTATTATATTGCCAGCTGCTTCATGGCAAGGAATCGTGATGCGGAAGAATGTACGGTCTTCATCCGTGACAACGGTTGCACGAGGAGATCCGTTATTCTCCAATACATTTTGTATGGTCGGAATACCCGTAGAACGCCCTTCGGTCATATCCAGTTCTTTAAGATATTCTCCCAAGCGACGGTTGCGGTAACGTTTTGAGACAAGAATCTCACAACGGGAAATGTCAGCGGCAGATATACTTCGATCCGGACCACCCACATTTTGAATGGTAATACTATCCGGCTCTACTGTTATTACGACAGGTTCCCATTCCCGATAGTCACGATGATAAAGCGAGTTCGTGACACTTTCTTCCAATGCCTGATAAGGATAAGTATAGAATTTCCTGCTGCGATAGTCATTCTCCGGTTTGATGATACTCTGCATCACGAGCATACGCTTCAAGTATTCCAAGGTGCGGTCTATAATCTGCGGAACAGAACCTGTGATGACTGCTCCTTCGTAAAGGTTACTCGGATTATTCAGCCTTCCTTCAGGGAAATAGACAATCTCCACATGTGTCCGCTTGAAAAATTTGCTTGGATTCTCACAGAACATCATGGCCGCCACATTTCTCAGCATACGGTTTTCCTTCGGGCCGACAAACAAGTCCATCTGCTCCAGAATCTCTTGCAGTGGTCTAATGTTAATCTCGCTTGCCAGTTTGCTTCCGACTTTCACCAGATATTCACGCAAAAGCAAAGTGGATATGTCTTCCAAACGAATGTCAGGGTTGCCCCTTTCATCAAATGGCACACGACTGGCAAGTTCGCGAAGTTCATCCAGCACCTCACCTTTGGCGATAATGCTGCTTGTTCCACTGCGGATATAGAAGTATTCCTTGGAACCGTTCTTTGCCGTTACATTCTCCGGAACAGAATACGGACGGTTAATCCCGGCAGGGCACCATATTACGAGTACAGTCTTGCCGTCCACTTCCTCCGTGCTTGTCCGAGGCATATAGTACGGGGCTATCTTGTTATTATAGCCGACCATATCCTGAAGGATGTCATCAATCTCTTCAATGGGTATTCCTTCAACAGGCCGAATGGCAACTCCGGTCTTGTCGTCAGTGTCAACGCCTACCACGATATAACCGCCACCAAGGTCGTCAAAATCATTTGCGAAAGCGCATACGCTGTGGTATATACTCACCGGATTCCAACCTTTCTTAAATTCAATCCGATTGGATTCTATCCTCTGTTTGTTCAGCAGGTCGTCTATGTTGATAGCAAGTGCCATAATTATTTATCAGCTTAATGGTAATTGTCCTCTGTTCGTCTTTCAAAATATATATGGCAGTTTTGCGTTTTCGTCTTTTATTACCACAAACACCTTGAAAATCTGTTGCAAAGTTAATGATTTTGCACGAGTTGAGCAAAGAAACGGGTGATTGGTTTAATAGTCATTGATGAATAAGAGACTTTCATCTGATCTTCTTTGGAAAATATAAGTAAAGACATTAAGCCGGGCAAACCGGACAACCTGTTCATCTTTCATCCTCGTCTCAATCCGGTTCGTATTTCGGTTCAAAATTACGCTTAAAGTATGATAATTGAGTATGATTTTAGATTTTCTCGGAATAATGTTTAATATTCAGCCGCTTTTCGCGAGGATATTTCGTAGTATGAAATTATTGTATTTCCTTTGCGTTCATATTTTAATCATATTCTAAAATCAGACTATAAGATATGAAAGCATATTTCATCTTCGCCATTGCGCTGACCGTGGCATACATCATCTACTACGCTGTGATGATAGCAAGAGACCTTTATGGTAAAAACGGAGAAAAGATAAAATCCGGAGAAGAAGAATTTGACGTGAGCGATTTTGACGAGGAAGAAAGCGTCAGCGTGGTAGAGAACGACAAGGGATTCAATATCGGTGACAACGAGTATGAGACACACTACATCGATGAGACACAGAATGTGTCGGAGGAAACAAATCCCACAGAAGAAAAGCCGAAACAGGATGTCATCGAGGCTCTGAACAACAAGGTCAAGGCTAACATGGAAGAGACACAGGTCACCTTCTCCAATCCCTATAACTCTGCGGAGCTGTACAAGCTGATGATTCAAAACGGCATTGGAGAATTGCATCCGGACGGAGGTGTAACCACCAAGAACGTAATTGATGAACTATGACCCAACACAATGGCAAAAGAATACTAAGCGCACTGTGTACGCTGCTCCCTTGTTCCGTCTTCGCCAAAAGCGGCGGCGTGAACTACTCGTGGGGAGCGGACGCGCTGGCTTCCATGCACGACTATGTGGTGACGATGATGCTCTATGTCCAGTACATCATTTACGCGGTTGCAGGAGGTTTTGCGGTCATAGCCGCATTCCAGATATACATCAAGATGAACACGGGCGAGGACGGAATCACCAAGCATATACTCACGCTGGTCGGAGCCTGCCTTTTCATCATCGGTGCGACAATAGTCTTTCCGGCATTTTTCGGCTATCGAATTTAGAAAATCACGAGTGTAAAACAATCAATAAAGTTCAATTAAAACAAGACAAGTATGTTTGAAAAAGTAAAACGATTCGCAAAGAAAATCGCGACTTCAAAGAAAACGCAAATGACCTGCCTGATGGTAATGTGCGGTGTGACCGCTTTGATGGCACAGACTACCGCAGGAGACTACTCGGCCGGAACAGCGGCTCTGACCCAAGTGAGCGAGGAAATCGCCAAGTATGTTCCTATCGTGGTGAAACTCTGTTACGCCATTGCCGGTGTGGTAGCCGTAGTGGGTGCGATCTCGGTATATATCGCGATGAACAACGAGGAGCAGGATGTCAAGAAAAAGATCATGATGGTGGTCGGAGCCTGCATCTTCCTTATCGCGGCAGCCCAGGCACTTCCTCTGTTCTTCGGACTCTCCTAAACCGCAGGTATCATGAACGGAAAAGAGGAACACTATCCGGATTATCCATTGTTCAAGGGGCTGCAACGTCCCCTTGAATTTATGGGTATTCAGGGTCGCTACATCTATTGGGCGGCAGCCACAATAGGCATCGCCATTGTCGGCTTCATCATAGCCTACTGTGTGGCAGGATTCGTTCTCGCCCTGATTGTCCTGTCCGTCACCGTGACAAGCGGTGTGGGACTGATTCTGTTCAAGCAGCGCAAGGGACTGCACAGCAAACGGCAGGAACGTGGGGTGTTCATCTATACCTACTCAAAGAAAATGTAACAGAAAACCATTTGACCATGAATGGATATATTGAATGTTGAACGTGGGTGGGCTTGGCCTTTCAATAGGTCAGCCTGCCCTTAATTGTAAACAGCCGAATGATTATATATGTTTTCATAGTCTTCATTGCCCTTTGCGTGGGCATGGCCGTGTCGGTCTATGCCTTTGGAACTGGCGGCAAGCGGAAACGCATCTTTCAGGACATCTATTTCTCCGTGGAAGAAGCGGACAGGATTGGTGTGATATATACCAAGACCGGAGAATATTCCGCCGTGCTGAAACTGGAGAACCCGGTACAGAAATATTGCGCCAATATCGACTCTTACTATGAGTTCACGCAACTTTTCACCGCCATTGCCCAGACTTTGGGAGAAGGCTATGCCATACACAAGCAGGATATTTTTATCCGGAAAAAGTTCACGGAAGAGAGCGACGAGAACCGTGAATTTCTCTCCACATCCTATTTCCGTTACTTCAACGGCAGACCTTATACTGACAGCGAATGTTACCTGACTATCACACAGGAAGTCAAGAAAAGCCGTCTGTTTTCTTTTGACGGCAAGAAGTGGCGAGACTTCCTTGTAAAGATACGCAAGGTTCACGACCAGCTGCGTGATGCCGGCGTACAGGTGAGATTCCTGAACAGGCAGGAAGTCAATGAATATGTTGACCGTTATTTCGCCATGAACTTCCGTGACAAGGTAGTCTCGATGACTAACTTCAAGGTGGATGACGAATGTATCTCCATGGGAGACAAACGGTGCAAGGTGTATAGCCTTGTGGATGTGGATAACGTGAGCCTGCCGTCTGTCATCCGTCCCTACACCAACGTGGAAGTCAACAACAGCAGTATGCCGATGGATCTGGTGTCTGTTGTGTCCGGCATTCCCAATACCGAAGCGGTGGTGTATAACCAGATGATATTCATTCCCAACCAAAAGAGGGAACTGGCCTTGCTTGACAAAAAGAAGAACCGCCATGCGAGTATGCCCAATCCCGGAAACCAGATGGCGGTAGAGGACATCAAACGTGTGCAGGAAGTGGTGGCAAGGGAAAGCAAGCAACTGGTCTATACGCACTACAATCTTGTAGTAGCCATGTCCGCGGACACCGACCTCCACAAATGCACCAACCATCTGGAAAACCAGTTTTCAAGGATGGGCATCCATATTTCCAAAAGAGCCTACAACCAGTTGGAGCTGTTCGTCAATTCCTTTCCGGGCAACTGTTACGGTATGAATCCCGACTATGACCGTTTCCTTACCTTGGGTGATGCGGCAGCCTGTCTGATGTACAAGGAACGTATCCTGCATAGCGAGAAAACTCCTTTGAAGATATATTACACGGACAGGCAAGGCGTGCCTGTGGCTATCGACATCACAGGAAAAGAGGGCGCGGAGAAATTGACCGACAACAGCAATTTTTTCTGTTTGGGTCCAAGTGGCAGCGGCAAATCCTTCCACATGAATTTCTCATCCAAGGAAGTATAGTCGAGATCATCAATTACAAATACAGAACGCTTTCTGAAGTCTGATCCCCTGCATTCCACTTTCTTGAGCTGGTTGATGACTTGAGCATAAAGCAGCTTGATGTTGAATGGCTTTGTGATGTAGGCATCAGCACCGCAGTTGCACCCTTCGATACGGCTGCTGTCAGAATTCTTGGCTGTTAGAAGGATGACAGGTATGTGTGAATATTCCAGGGTATCCTTTATCTTTGAACAGAGTTCAATTCCATCCATGACGGGCATCATGATATCAGAAATGACAAGGTCAACATGTTGTTTCTCAAGACAGGTTATGGCGTCCTTCCCGTTGTAGGCCGTCAGAATATGGAAATATGGAGATAGAATATTTGAAATCAAGAGATTGAGTTCTTCGTTGTCATCGACGACCAATAATGTTTTATCTGTCATCTGCGGCATATCAGGATCAAGTTCTATGTTTGAAACCATATTCTGGAATATCGGCTCATCCTCTTCCTCGAAATCATTCAGCTCCTCATTGATCTCCTCTGCCGAATAGCATTCTTTAGCGATTGGTATTCTGACACAGAAACTGTTACCTTCTTCTGGAGAACTTGTAACGGTTACTGTACCGTTGTGTATGTCTACCAGATTCTTGATCAGCGAAAGTCCTATGCCTGTACCAACCGTATGGTATTTGCGGTATGCTCCATCGTAGAATCGTTTGAACAGGCCGTCAATAGTTTGTTGACTCATAAGTTCACCTGTATTCACGACAAAAATCCTGACGAACGTTTCATCTTGCTTTTCCAGCCTGACGGTGATTTCGCCATCTTCCGGTGTATATTTAGCCGCATTTGAAAGAAGATTATATACAATCTTATCGATTTTATCATGATCGAACCAACCTTCAATCTTTTCATCAGATGTCTTGAAATACATACTCATGTGTTTGCTTGCTACCAGTGGAGTGAATGCGTTCACACATTTTTTGGTGAAAGCGACCAGATCACCATGCGAAACCAGAATCTTCAGATTTCCGCTTTCCGCTTTTCTGAACTCAAGTATCTGTTGTATCAGCCTCATGAGTCTTGTAGCATTGGTTGACATTACTGGATAAAGTTGGTCAGCCTCCGCAGTTCCCGCTTTCAAACTTTGTATGGAAGTCATGATTATCGTCAATGGCGTCATGAATTCATGGGTGACATTGGTGAAGAACTCAAGTTTAGCATGATTCAGTTCTTCTGTTTTCTGTTTCTCTAGTTTTGAGATCTGGATTTCTTTCAGAAGATGGAATCTGTATTCTATGAATCGGAAGACAATAAAGATGATGATGCACCCAATTAAGGTATATATCAGATAAGCCCACCAAGATAACCATGGCGCCGGCAGAATCTTGATGTCTAATTTTCGTTCGTTGCTGCTCCATATGCCCTTCTCATCAACAGCTTGCAGAATGAAGGTATATTTACCTGCCGGCAGATTCGTGTAGCTGGCAAAACGGTGTTGGGAATCTACTGATATGTATTTATTGTCGAACCCCTTCAGCTGATATCTAAAGATATGATCCTGAAGATTCTCGTACGAAAGCATAGAAAATTCAATCATGAAATTGTTCTTGTCATGCGAAAGAACTATTGATTGAGCGAAATTGATGTCTTCACGGCTTACCTTCTCTCTTTCTTTCTTTTCTAATTTTCTGAGAGGTACATTGTTTACTTTAAAATCAGTGAATACAATCGGCATATTAGTCCTTTCAACCTTTGTGTCGGAATCTGTAAAGATTGCTATACCGTTGGATCCTCCGAATGCTACTCTGCCTTTATCTATGCATGCCCCGGAATTTCTGCTGAATGAAAAGAATGGAATCTCATTTGAAGCGGCATAAGTATTTATATACTCAGGGATACCTTCAGGTGAGGACGTAAATGAAAAAGCTGTATTGCTAGTAGTCATCCATAGTACACCGTCAGTGTCCTGAATTATATTGTTGATCCCTTTATTTTCAATATTCGGGAACTCTTTTACCGGGCGGAATGCTGTGTCTTGTGGTGACAAGACCGCTACCCCGTCAGCTACTGTCCCTGCCCATATGCAACCAGAATCATCAGCAAGTATCGAGTAGACATAATCGGAAATCATCCCCTTCTTGATCATAAAATGTTTGAAATCTTTGTCCTCGGATGAAACCTTCAGAATACCGAGTCCATTTGTGGCGATCCACATCTCTCCATTCTTACCTTTGCATATATCAAATACAAATGCAAATTCCAGTGGAGTCGGTTTCCCCAGCCATTCTGCCAGGTTATAGAAAGTTCCGTCCAGGCTCTCTATATATACACCGGTCCGAGCTCCAATCCATAGGTTCCCGTTGTCATCTATACATAAAGAAATGACACAGTCATCAAGAAATTGTTTCCGGTTATATCGGTTTAACTGTCTCGTCGTATGTCGCGCAGGGTCATATATCCAGACGCCTGCGTTCTGTGTCCCGAAACAGAGCTCTCCGGTCTGCTCATTTCTTACGATACTGTTCACTGTTGAAGTATAAGGCATCTTGCCCATGACCGGATGATCATGATAATCAATGAACAGGTCCGTCTCTTTATTATATTCTATCAAGCCATAACCCAGCAGGCCCAACCAGAAATTATTCGCCCCTTCATAATACATGCATCGCACAGAACTGGTGTTGTATTTCCTGTGAACGGTTTCCAATGGATTGATCTTGAATTTTGAGTCTCTGACCAAACTTTTGCAGACCCCGCCGCCAAGCATGCCGATCCACATGACGCCATCACTGGATTGCATTATTGAATTTACCTCATTGTATGGAAGATCACCGGTCTTGGACCCAGGCATGTAGTTGGTAATCTGCATCTCCCCTTCTAAATGGCTGAGTATACTCAAACCGCCTCGGCTCCCTGCCCATATGCTGCCATCTTCTTTATTTTCTTCAATGGCATAAATGATATTGTCCAATATGGATGACGAATTTGCAGAATCATGTGTGAACTGCGTATATGTCATATCTTCAAGAGAATACGGATTCTTAAGGCAAATCAATCCATGCCCCCAAGTGCCGACCCAAAGATTTTCATGAGAATCAAATTTCAAGACATGGGAGTTGTTCAGTATCGGATGATCATAAGGATATGATATATTTTTCTTGACGTCATAACGCAAGAGTTCGTTCCCGAAAGATGCGATCCACAGATTCATATGTGCATCCTTGACTACAGATGTGACTGCCTGCAATTTATGCCCGTCGGTATATGACAATGGAAGACATTCAAAATCATTCTTCTGATTGTCCTTATAATACAGGCCGTTATCGCCTCCCACCCACAAGCCGCTGTCGTCAGCAATGATAGCTGAGATATTACAATCTTTCAGTTCAGGATACTCGTCGGCAATGATGTTCCCTGTAATCTTATCAAGACGGAACAGGCCGCATTCGGTACCGATCCACAAATTCTTGCAGTTATCCTCCTCGACGACATTGACAAATGGGTTGAATGTTCCTTCAACAACATCTTTTGTACCATAGGAAAGTACATCATATCCATCATATCTTGCCAAGCCATTATATGTAGGAATCCAGATGAAGCCGTCAGAATCCTGATATAATTTCCTGACTTCATTGGATGGCAGGAAATCTGACCTCAAGGATTCAAATCGAACCTTCGGTACATACTCTTTCGCATTTGTCGTACAGATTCCGGCAATAAAGGAAATTATAGAAATGATGAAAGTTTTAATGTATTTATTCATGTGGATCAACTAATTGTAAACAATGTATATAATGTACCCCTTTCTTTGGACAGGAGCAAGTTTATCTTAAGTCAATTCTTTGTGTGATGCAGAGCCTTCCGAAAGTAGAGCTCTGCATATAGAACACTCCTTCTATGCGCTAAGGTAAGTATTCGTCTCATCACTTCCAATTATTTCATTTGGATTAGGCCGCAACCACGGCGTATACCTCACGGGGCGTCTGGTGCGCCATATCGTGCGACGACCTTGTCGAGAACTTCTATCGCATTCGACGCATCAAGCGTGTTGTCTTTCCCATTTCGCTGTAAAGTTATAGTTCTTTTCTTGACTTAACAACCTGTCCGAAATTTGGAGGACATTATAATTTGGTATCAAGAGACATATTCAGTGAATTTTTAAACCTTTCTGGAACTTAAATAAAGTTTCTTTGTAAAAAATACTAAAACGATAATGATTCGGGACCAAACCAATTTTTTGATGATATTGATGATCATCATTCTGACATTCATTCCCATTTCCTGTTCAAGCGATCATACTCGCCTTGAAGATCATGGGACCTATACCTTGGTACTGCAAGAAAACGGACAGGCTTTGGGTTATTCTCCTGATTCCGGACTGAAAATTCTATACGAAGACGGATTCGCCTTCAAGGATTTAAATAGGAACGGAAGAATTGACCCTTATGAGGATTGGAGAAACGATTCCGACAAGAGGGCCAGAAATTTAGCGGAGCTTTTGTCCATCGACGAGATTGCGGGATTGATGTTATATAGCAGACATCAAGCAGTCCCGACTGATTCTGTCGGCTACTGGTCTTCTACTTACAACGGTACGACATTGAGATTGAGTGGTCTCAAGCATTCTGCATTGTCGGATGAACAGAAGAATTTCCTCATGAATGACAACTTGCGTTCTGTCCTTCTTGTCAGAGCTGAAACGCCGAGAATAGCCGCAGAATGGAATAATAACCTGCAGAGCTTCACAGAGGGATTGAAACACGGTATCCCGGTAAATATAAGTTCCGACCCCCGTCATGAGACAAAAGCGACTGCAGAATACAACGCAGGCTCCGGAGGGAAAATCTCTCTCTGGCCTTGCCCTTTGGGACTTGCTGCGACCTTCTCTCCAGAACTTGTCGAAGAATTCGGTAAGATCGCGTCAGAAGAATACCGTGCATTGGGAATAACCACAGCCTTATCACCACAGATAGACCTGGCAACAGAGCCACGATGGAGCCGTTTTTACGGAACCTTCGGCGAGTCATCGAGACTCGATGCTGATATGGCTCGGGCTTATATAGACGGATTTCAGACTTCCTATGATGATGAAATAGAAGATGGATGGGGCTATGAAAGCGTCAATGCCATGGTAAAGCATTGGCCAGGAGGTGGACCTGAAGAAGGTGGGCGCGATGCACATTACAGTTATGGTAAATACACCGTATATCCGGGAGCTAATTTTGAAGAACACCTGTTTCCTTTCCTTGAAGGGGCATTCAAGCTGAAAGGGAAAACAAAAAAAGCCGCTGCTGTAATGCCATATTACACGGTCTCTTATGGAATAGATCCAACCGGTAGAAATGTTGGTAACGGATTCAGCAAATATCTGATCGGTGATCTTTTAAGAGAGAAATATCATTATGATGGTGTTGTCTGTACGGATTGGGGTATTACGCACGATTATCACAAAGTGGATCAGGCTGATGGGAAATGCTGGGGTGTAGAAGAATTGTCCGTCCCTGAAAGACATTATGAAGCACTGAAAGCAGGAGTCGATCAATTCGGCGGCAACAATGAAAAGCAGCCTGTAATTGAAGCATATCAAATGTGGAAAAATGAATTCGGCGAAAACTCGGCTGAACGGAGATTCAGAGATTCAGCGAGAAGGCTCCTGACCAACATGTTCCGTACAGGACTGTTCGATAATCCGTATGTCGATCCGGATGAAGCCGAAAAAGTGGTCGGGAATCCCGATTTCATGACTGCCGGTTATGAAGCACAGATTCGTTCTGTTGTCATGTTGAAGAACAGCAATTCTCTTCTGCCAGTATGTCATGATAAGAAAGTATACGTTCCGGATATGGGAGAGAACAAGGCGTTGCTTGAGATAATTGACAGGACCTATGAAATAGTAACTGATCCAGAGGAAGCCGACTTCGCTATTGTCTTTATGGAAGAGCCCAAAGGTGGTTGCGGATATAATCATGATGATGTTACAGAAGGGGGGAACGGTTATGTCCCGATCAGTTTGCAATTCGAGCCCTACCATGCTGATTCGGCCAGAAGAGAGAGCATTGCCGGTGGTGACCGCGAAGAATCATTCTCCAATAGAAGCTATCACGGCAAGATGACCTCATGCAGCAATCCTGAGGAATTGACAAGATTGAAACGCACTCGTATGATTATGGGCAAAAAACCCATTGTTGTTGTTTTATCGGTGACAAGACCTATGGTAATGAAAGAGGTCGAGCCTGAAGCTGATGCTATACTTATGACATTCGGAATCCAACACCAAGCCGCGATTGAAATCGTAAACGGCAATCACGAACCTGAAGGACTTTTGCCGATGCAACTGCCGAAAGATATGGAAACAGTAGAAAGACAGATGGAGGACCTTCCAAGGGATATGGAGTGCTACAAAGATAGTGACAACAATAGATATGATTTCGCATACGGTCTGAACTGGAGTGGTCAGATTGATGATAACAGAGTAAAAAAATATAGATAAGCATCAATACATGAACATGAAAAATACATTGATAACCTTTTTATTGCTGATAGCAGCGATTACTGCATCTGCGCAGGATTTTTCCGTTTTTCAGGGTGGAGCAGGTTCTGATATACGACCGGAGGGATGGCTCAAAGAGTTTCTGTTGAGACAGAAATCCGGTATGACAGGGCATCCGGAAGCTTTATCATATCCTTATGATTCCTGTTTATGGAACGGGGAAATAGGACGTAATACCGAAACTTATGGTAGTGATTGGTGGCGTTATGAGCAAACGGCATATTATACTGACGGGCTCATAAGACTTGGTTACCTGATCGATGATCAAGATATGGTTGACACAGCAGTAGATGGGATAAACTACACATTGGCGCATGCCTCAGACAAAGGCGTACTTGGTAATCCTAAAATTAAATCGATGTGGCCTATGTGCGTGTATTTTCGTGTCCTTGAGGCATATTACGAAAGAACTGGTGACCAGAGAGTCATTGATGCACTCCACAAACATTATCTGAATTTCACGATTGAGGAAATTGGTAACTGGCGAAATATTGTCAGCTTGGAGGGAATGCTCTGGGTTTATGGGAAGACTGGTGACCGGAAACTTCTTGAAAGGTGTGAGAAAGCATGGAATGCCGGGACTTTTATTGATCTTGTTCCAGAAACATGTAGGAATGATGAAAGATTGGTGATGCATGGTGTAACTTGTGCCGAAGAATTGAAATTGCCGATGTTGTTATATGCATACACAGGAAATGAGATGTACCGTGATCTGGCGTTGAATGCAGAATACAAACTGACCCGCGACCATATGCTTCCTGATGGTGTTCCGGCCGGTGCTGAGGCCCTTGTCGGGAATGAGAACATTATCAACAGTCATGAAACGTGTGATATAACAGACTATACATGGAGCCTGATCAAATTTTTGACGGTAACCGGAGATGCGAAGTGGGCTGATAAGATAGAACGTGCTGTCTTCAATGCTGGACCTGGAGCTATCACAAAAGACTTCAAGTCTCTCCAGTACTTTTCATCTGTCAATCAAGTAATCGCCACTGGAAATAGCAACCACAATGAATTCTTCCACGGTTCTACATGGATGGCTTTCAGACCGACACATGAAACAGAATGCTGTTCAGGAAACGTACATCGTTTTATGCCGGATTATACAGCATATACTTGGCTGCGTGGCAATCATGATGAGATTACAGCAGCATTATACGCGCCTACAACGTATCGCTTCAAGACAAAAGATGCAGTTGATTGTACGATTGAGGAAAAGACTCTTTATCCATTTGACGGATTGATTGATTTCAAATTCTCTCTATCTGCGGCGACGACTTTATCTTTTTGTCTGAGGATTCCCGAATGGTCATCAGATTCTCAAATCCGGGTGAATGGAAAGTTGATGGATATGGAAATGGTTCCGGGAACTTTTGTCAAGATAGAGAGAGCGTTCTCTGATGGTGATCACATCACACTGTCTTTGGATATGAGTCCTCGAATTACTGATGTCCGTAATCAAGGCCTGTTCATCACAAGAGGCCCCCTGCTTTATTCCTTCAGTGTCCCACACTCAAAAGAGGAGGATACTAACGTATATGCGAACATGAATGGCAAAGTCCCGGGAAATCCTGATTTCAAGTGTTGGTCTATGATTCCTACAGGGAAATGGAACTATGCTCTTGATCTAAGTCATGCCTCAGAGATTGTAACAGAGAAGAATGATAGTTACTCTGTTGGTGATTATCCATATGATGAAGGCAATTCGCCATACATTCTGAAGGTTCCGGCAAAAGAAATAGCGTGGCAATTGGATTCCAGCCGATATACCCCTGTTATGCCCAAAGGAGGCTTTGCAGAACCCATAAAGGATAATACGGTATGGCTGGACCTTGTACCATATGGTTCTACCGAGCTCAGACTTACGGTCTTCCCAAGAACCGTTAACCATAGTGAAAAATCATCATCCGAACGCATAAAGACTCTTGACCCGCTGGTCAATCCTATCAAAGGTATTTCTCCTGACGGTCAATCATCAGATACAGTCTGTGTTGCCAGAGGTGAACATGCCGTATTCCAATTTATGATTGATTCACTACAGGACGGATCGACCATAGAAGCTAGTAGTGGAAAATTCAAATCCCCATCTGGATCGGTATTGAAAGCCAAGCCTGAAATCGGATGGGTAAAATATGTGTGCTCACGACATAACTATACACCATCAGCACCTGACGCACTTTTACCATCAGATGCCATGTATCCTGACCCGATTGTAATAAGTAACAGAACTGAAGTGGATTCATCTGCACCGACAGTGATGTATCTCGACATTTCAATACCAGATGATACAGAACCCGGATTATATAACGGGCGAATAAATTTGAATATACACAACGTGGCATCAATGACAAAAGAAGTTTACATTGAAGTCTTCCCCGTACAGCTTGAAGAACAATCACTACTTATCAGCAATTGGTATTTCCCGGAAGAATTCAAACATATGAACAATGGTAAAGAAGTGATTGAAGGTTCAAGAAAATATAAAAAATGCAAAAAAGAAGTCTTGACAACTGCGGCTGCATACGGGCAGAATGTATGGTTGCTATATGAAAAAGGGGAACCATATATTGATGCGGATGGAAATATTGCCTTTAATTTCCAGAAGATGGACAAGAGCATTGAAGAAATGCTGTCATGCTTACCGGTAAAGTTTATTGAAGGGAATCATATTGCGAAGAGGTCTACCAATCGGTGGACTGATCCATTTTGGGTATTGACCCCGATACAAGACAAAGACGGAAAATTCAATTATGTCAAATTATCCTTGGATGATCAACGTGCAGTAAACTATGTAAAGGACTATTTCCGCTGCCTGTCATCGCATCTCAAATCACAGGAACTTGGAGATGGAAGAAGCTGGCTTGACATATATGTTCAACATGTGGGCGACGAGCCAATCAAAGAAAACATTGATTCGTGGGAAGCTATTGCTAGAATCATCAAGGAATCTGCTCCTGACTTGAAAATAATTGAGGCGTATCGCACTCCTTATTTTAATCAAGAACTTATTGACATTGTTATTCCACAACTGGATGAATTGGAGTGGCCTGTATATCGGGATATACCGGATCAACACCAATGTTGGTTTTATACATGCATGTATCCCAGAAGCAATTATGCGAATAGATACGTGACTCTTCCTCTTATAAAAACAAGAATCCTGCATTGGATAAATTTCAAATACGAAACAGACGGATATCTCCATTGGGGGTTGAACTCATGGAGTGCGGATGGAGACCCATGGAAAGATGTATCTGCCCCGGCGAATGATTGGCCAGGAGGCGATTCTCATATAATCTATCCAGCGTATATGAAGGTTTATCCGTCAATCAGATTCAAAGCAATGAGAGATGGGATAAATGATTATACCCTATTGCAGATGGTTGCCAAACGGTCTCCAATTACGGCACAAAACTTTGTCAATAAAATAATATGGGATTATTCAAGCTATGATACTTCAGTTGTGAATTTCCGTTCTATCCGACGTGAAATATTAGAATATCTGTCACTTTATTGACACAATATGAATTGTCGTCTAATGTTTCCAATCCGAGCGAAGCAGCGACCAATCCATTCAATTCCTGCATCCAGCTCATAAAAATCCAATTCTATATCTATATCTGATTCCGGTCGTTTCGGCCGGATTTTTTGTCTGTTTTTCATGGCGAGGGTACAGTTCCCCCACATCAGCTCCGCATTGACCGCAAGTCTCAGTGTCAGGCAGCCGCCAAATGCGCCCTTTGTTCTATCCTGTCCGCCAGCTGAACCACGTTTGCCGTGTGGATGCCGAATTCCCAAGCCAATTCACATTCAACAGCGACGACCCTGAAGTCGCCACAGTTGACAATGATTTCAACATCATCGGCAATAAAGCCGGCACAGCCTTAATCACCGTGACAATGAACAGGTTCAAAAACCCGGAAATCGGTTCATTCACCATCGAAGTCGAAGACACGTTCCTCGGCTCTGTAAAGGATGTTTATAAGGTAAAAGACAAGGGATTGGTGCTCGAAAGTACGATTTTATCGGGAAAACTCTATCCCAACGACAAAATCAAAGTCCTCCAGAGATCTGATAATAAGAAAAACTATAATATGACCGTCGGTCAACTCTCACTCTATGGCAAAGTATTGGAATATGCGGGAAAGGGTGACGAACCGGGAATTTTATTAGCCGAAACCAAGCAAATGTCAACTTCCGACATAGAAAGAGGAGCTGTCATTACATCACCTGAGACTAAAAGAGTCATCGTGACACGGAAAGTCGTCGGAACACTCCACATTACAGGAAAAACAGCCCCTATCACTCCGGGCCACAAGCTACAGTTTTTCGACGGAGCAATAGACGTCAGTGCAGAACTCAGCGAAATTTTCAAAGAGGAAGAAATCAACCCGGACAAAACATACCATCTCGTCACTTTCACAATTGCCGCGCCGGACAAACTAGCCTGCTGGTATGGCCAAGTTTTCAAACTCCGTGAAGGCGGCCGCGAAGTCGGAACATTCACAGTATCCGACGCCGACCCGATGGAAGTGGTATTCTGACAGATTGATATAAATATATTCCCGCAAAGGCCTCAGAGATTCTTGTAGAACGATGCGGGTATCAGGTTTGCCTGGCGGTCGGCCCATAAGCTGAGCCGTCAGGTTTTCATTTCAATTTTGAACTTTTATTATTATATTTGCCGCATAAAGTATCAGATTTAATATGTTAGACAATATCTACATGCTTACAGACATCGAGATTTGCGACAGGATCGGCGTCAAAATAAAAACGGTACGCCTGAAGCAGAACATGTCACAGGAGGAACTGGCAGACAAGAGCGGTGTTTCCATCTCCACCATAAAGCGTATGGAAGAAGGAGAGGTGAAAACATTAGAGTCATTGATTCGCATCCTGCGCACATTGGGCAAGCTCGACATCTTCATTCCCCTCGTTAATGAAGAGCAGTTGAGTCCGAATGAATACTACGAGTTGGCCAGCAAAGCAAACAAGCTTGTGCGTAAACGGGCATCCAAAGGATACAAAATAGAGAACAAGGAGGAAACAGAATGGTAGACGTAGCTCGTGTCAATTTATATGGCCATCCCATTGGCTCCGTACGTTGGGATCCGAGATATGAAATCGCACAGTTCGAGTATGATCCGGGCTTTGTGCAACTGGGCATTGAGCCTTCACCGCTGATGATGCCCGTAAGGGAAGGACGTGTATATAGTTTTGGAGAGCTCAACAAAACCACCTTCAAAGGCCTGCCTGGGATGTTGGCGGACTCCCTACCGGACACATACGGCCGCGCCCTTTTCGAGAAATGGCTGGCCCTGACAGGCCGGACCAGCGGTAATGCGATTGAGGCGCTTTGCTTTCTTGGCAAGCGCTGTATGGGAGCCCTTGAGTTCGAACCGGCCATCGAAGCCATTGATACGGATATCAGGATAGAGGTTGATTCTTTGGTGGATGTAGCCAGAGAAGCCCTTGCCGACAAATCAAGCTTTAACGTAAACATCAGCTCCGACAAAAAGGCCGCCATCGCAGAGATTCTGCGCCTCGGCACCTCAGCCGGAGGGCAACGGGCCAAGGCAATCATTGCTTTCAACAAAGAGACTGGGGAAATCCGTTCTGGACAGGCCGAGGCACCAGACGGGTTCGACTACTATATCATCAAACTGGACGGCGTATCAGCCACTGCCGGGTTCAAGGAGACTGAAAACTTCGGTCGACTGGAGTACTCTTTCTCACGACTTGTGAAGAAATGCGGCATTGAAATGGCAGAATGCTCGTTGATTGAAGAGAATGGTAGAGCGCATTTCCTGACAAAGAGGTTCGACCGGATTAATGGACAAAAAGTGCACATGCAAACGCTCTGCGCAATTGCACACTTCGACTATAGGCTGCTCAGGGCATATTCTTATGAACAGGCGTTCACTGTGATGCGCGGACTGCGGCTTTCCTACAAGGAAGCGCAGGAGATGTTCCGCAGAATGGTGTTCAATGTTGTGGTGCGGAACCAGGACGATCACACGAAGAACATTTCTTTTCTGATGGACAGAGACGGAAAATGGCGGCTTTCTCCTGCCTACGATATGGGATATGCCTACAATCCAGACGGACAGTGGACCTCAGCTCACCAGATGTCGATAAACGGCAAATTCAGCAGCATCACTAAAGAAGACCTGCTCGAATGCGGCGTCAAGAATAACATCAAAAATGCAGCACGAATTATAGCCGAAGTCTGCCAGGCGGCATCAATGTGGCCAGAAATTGCGCGTGAGAATGAAGTACCACAAAAGATGATTGAAGAAATTAAGTCAAATATGGTTTTCTTCTAATCGACACAAGAAAAACAACAATACACCATACAGAATATAAAACAATAATCTTATGCGAATTATAGGAAACTTACTTTGGTGGCTTTTCGGAGGTCTCGAAGCAGCCATCGGTTATTTCACTGGCAGTCTGGCCCTTGCATGTACCATCATCGGCATTCCCTTTGCGTTGCAGACTTTCAAGATCGGTCTGCTCTGCCTATGGCCTTTTGGTTCCACATTGAGAGACACGGATTGCCCGACAGGTTGCATTCGCATCCCGTTGAATTTACTCTGGCTGATTTTCGGCGGATTGTGGTCCTGCCTCATGCATTTGTTCTTCGGTTTGCTCCTATGCCTCACGCTCATCGGCATTCCTTGGGGAAAACAGCATTTCAAGATGGCTGGGCTTTCGCTTGCACCGTTCGGCAAGGATGTGGAGTTAGGATTTTAGCGAGAGAAGATTAAGTAAGGCATTGAAATAATCTGATGGAGACTACCCCACTACAAAAAAGGCTGTTCGCCATGCGGGACATGCAGTATGCCGAATTCCAGTCGAAACTGACGCCTGGCGTACCGCCGGAAAGCGTCATTGGAGTCCGCGTACCTGTGCTGCGCAAGTTCGCAAAGGAGTTCGCAAAAGAGGTTGAGGTCAATGATTTTGTGCATCAGTTGCCCCACAGGTACTATGACGAGAACATGCTGCACAGCTTGCTTATCTCACAGGTCAAGGACTATGAAGAATGCATCAGTTTGACAGATGCGTTCCTTCCTTATGTGGACAACTGGGCGGTCTGCGACATCATGTCTCCGAAAGTCTTCGCAAAACATAAGGCAGCATTGACAAAAAAGATAAACACTTGGTGCAGCTCGCGACATGCTTTCACTTGCAGGTTTGGTATAGAGACACTTATGTCGCATTACCTGGATAAAGACTTCAAGGCTGAATATCTTGAAATTCCGGCATCAGTAAGGAGCGAAGAATATTACGTAAAGATGATGGTAGCGTGGTTCTTCGCCACAGCTCTTGCCAAGCAATGGGACGCAACGATTCCCTACATCGAGCAGAAGCGGCTTGCCCCATGGACTCACAACAAGACCATCCAGAAGGCCATTGAGAGTTATAGAATCTCACCCGGGCAGAAGGATTATCTGCGGACATTGAAGATAAAATAGAAGCGACCTTTGCGGCACTTTCTGAAGACCTTGTGTTTTATGTCAAGACAATAGACAATGAATATCAATCTAAAAAGCAGGCAAGCCGAAAATATTTCCAATGACGGCACAGCTTATTCAATACTGATTACTTGTGGCATCGGTCATTTTCTGAATGATTTGATTCAGTCAGTGATTCCGTCCATTTATCCGCTAATAAAGGACACCTATGGATTCTCGTTTGCACAAATAGGCATTATAACGCTGGTCTTCCAGATGACATCATCCATTCTTCAGCCATTCACAGGCTATTACGCTGACAGGAGACCTGCTCCTTATGCCCTTTCCATCGGAATGTGCTTCACATTGGCAGGACTGCTCATGCTCTCCGGCGCCAGCACATTCTTGACAATTCTGATTGCCGTGGGAATCATCGGAATGGGGTCGTCAATATTTCATCCGGAGGCTTCCAGAGTGGCCCAGATGGCATCTGGAGGGAAGAAAAGCCTGGCGCAGTCGATATTCCAAGTAGGAGGCAACGGAGGAAATGCACTCGGGCCGCTGCTGGCAGCCCTCATAGTTCTGCCCTTCGGACAGAGTTCCATCCGATGGTTCGCATTGATAGCAATCCTGGCTGCAGTAATCCTGCTGTACGTCGCATCGTGGTACAAGGAAAGGATTGCCACCCATACCGACCATCCTGAGATCAATGCAGATATACGTAATGATATCCCACGCCGTCAGGTTCATACGGCAATGCTCATTCTGGTGGCATTGATCTTTTCCAAATACTTTTACCTCTCCTGCATGACAAACTACTTCACATTCTTCCTGATGGACAAGTTTTCGATGACAGTACAGAATTCCCAGCTATGCCTTTTCGCGTTCCTCGCGGCATCGGCGCTCGGCACCGTAGGCGGAGGACTTTTAGGTGACAAGTACGGGAGGAAATACATAATATGGGGTTCCATCTTGGGAGCAGCGCCTTTTGCCCTGCTGCTGCCACATGTAAACTGTTTCTGGACCATAGTCCTGTCAGTCATCATAGGTCTGGTAATTTCGTCTGCATTCTCATCGATTGTCGTATATGCAACAGACCTGATGCCAGACAGGATCGGAATGATTTCCGGCGTTTTCTTCGGGCTCATGTTCGGTCTGGGCGGCATCGGTTCGGCATTCTTCGGATGGCTCGCGGACAAGACAAGCATCTGGTTCATTTTCAATGCCAGCGCCTATCTGCCACTTCTCGGCGTCGTGGCCGGATTTCTGCCCGACACGAAGAAAAAGCAATAAAATACAAAAGACGAAGACCTACCTGATGATTCTGCGCTTAAAAAAGTCTTTGAGACTGAAGCCGAATTAAAGTGTCAGAAGTTCAGCATCTTGCACCTATAGGTATATGCTGTAATGTACTGTTTTTTTAGTTCTTCAGACAAGAAAGACTTTTTGACAAGTTCGACTGCCATGGGATTCACCTTCTGAAACATCATAATTTCCTGATGAACAACTTTGTCCGGAAGTCCGATCCTCCTTCCAAATTCCACGAAGTCATCATGACCGATATTGTGAGTATCAGCTTTGTTCATCCCTTCTTTGAACAAACCTTTATCAAGGGCAAATATCCGAGGTTCATAAAGTTGAAGAGAGGTATTTACAAGATCATAAGCTGGTGAAAGATGGTACTCGCCATTTCTCTCTATGAGCGAAAAGTTCTTCAAGTGCGCATCATCATTGAGAGACACGAAGTTGAACAATATAATTCTATAAAATCGCCTGATGTCAATCAAAGCAGCCTTCACATACCTGTGAATAACCTCAGCACATTCTTCGTAACTTACTTTGTCATATTTATAGTTAGCGCCACCATTGTCTTTACTCCAGCCGAGCAATGCGGCAAAATCTTCCTGCTTGTATTTACCTCCAGAATAAACATCAAAACGTCTTGTAATATATGCCGGCTTATCATCCTCAAAGAAGCAAAGTGCATTACCTGCTGTCTCAATTCCATAAACCTGCGATGCAATCTGCATTGTAACATGCTCATTAGCTGCACAGTAATCCTTATTGGCAATCTGATAACCAGTTGGACGTGGTTTGAGTATATATGTCCCTTGCTCGCCTTCTCGTGTATATCTCAGTTGTTTGTTCTCGCCTATTATGACCGAAAACTTTGGCTGGGCGCCTGAAAGCGATATTCTACCGATATTTCTTATCGAATCCGCAGAGCCTCCATCTTCAGGGCTTGCGCCAGGAAAAATGTGAGAGATTTTGTTTCCGTCAAAAAGCGATTTGACTGCGGCCGGACAATAAGTACTGAAACCATCCTTCAATGTGGACGGACATATATTCAAATTAATCATAGTTGAATCGGCTTGACTGTTATAGCTCCTATAGTATCCACCTGACAGGTTGCCAGAAGAATTCCAAAATCGTCTTCCGGGTCAATCCGCAACAACACGGACTGAACCTGACGGTTCTCTCCTTCAGAAAGCATATTGGCAAAAACCGAAAAAAGATAGGGTGATTTATGCTGTGCCCTCTGAAGAGGAAGAGTAAGACTGACCGGATCCGCATCAGCTCTTTGCAGATATACACTATCATAAGAAAATGTGAAGGACTTGTCATCCTCTTCAGTAAGCAAGCCGCACTTTATTCCGTGCAAATAGATTTCACACTGTCTCATAACTGTACAATCAATTTAAGTCCTAGAACATTGCAAATAGCAAGATATGTAGAAATCTTAGGATCCCCCTGTCCACGCTCTGCAGCAACCACAGTATTGATACTGATTCCTGCTAAATCGGCGAGTTCCTTTTGAGTAATCTTAAGGGCCTTCCTGCGTTCTTTAATCTGCATTCCTAAAGTCTTCATATTCACAGCGGATTGGTAATTTCGAACAAAAGTAAAATTTTTATCTGAAAAATTCAAGAAATTCACAATGCGCTGTGAAATATATCTACAAGTTCCAAATACTTTTGATTAAAGCAGCCCTTTTCAATATGTCAATCAAGTGCAACAAGTTTCCAATCATCTACAGTTGGAAATTTCTTATCCGTCACCTCTGACATGTTCTTCACCTGAACATCTATATTCTTTCCGTCTGGGTTTTCTATTGTAAAATCGTGGCTTATGAGCCCGATACTTGAAGATGACGCAATCTCTGTCCATGACGAGGCATCAGAGAATCTGTAATAAAGAGCCGTATTGCATTCATTTGCAGAGTCTTTGCGATATGAAAATCTCAGGCTCTTCGCTCCGTGCAGATTTATGCCCTTTATTGCCATCATGGAATTGATTTTTGGAAATCTCACATAAGCACCTGACGTTGTTTGAGAAGTGTATGGGGCAGTCTGAATTGAAGCATTATTACCCACGCCATAACTATAATTGTTCTTGTCATCAGGATAAAAAGTGGTCAAACCGGATTTACCATAATTCGGAATATCCGTCGTTTTTATCGCCTTTGTTCCAAAATTCTCCGCAAACAGTACTTTCTCCGGTTTGCTGTAAGAAATCGTTGCAGTATTATACGAGCCTGCCGTAAAACGTATTTCCTTTGACATAGTTTTCTCAAGAGTGCACGTTCCGGCAGAACCGGTAATTTCAAGTTTCATTTTACCTCCAGCAGGAATAGTAAAAGGTGCCACAATCATATATAAGTCAACACTTTCTCCATCAGCTACAGTTTGAGTGATGGCTGACCACTCCTGAGTTGTCTCGTCGCCCTTGTTTTCCACCACGTTCAAGGTGCAAGTATAAGCTTTTGACGACCCCATCTTTGTAGCATCCAAACAAGGCATATCAGAATTGCCGAGCCCCCAGTCCATCGTAAACGACCCTGTTATATACGAACCACCAGACAAGGCATCAAGAGTCAGGGAAGTAATCGCAACAGAAGAACCGGTATTGTTCACCACCGTAAACTTCAACAAAGTACAGACATGATACAGTTTCAGCTCCGGTGCAGTTCCCGACGGGACAGCCAATGCCTTGCCGGCCACAATGTCGGACTCGGAAAGATGCGCAGTTGAGCCGTATCCCATCTGTCTCGGTGTACGGTTGACAGTATATCCTTTTGTCCCGGAGGGATTGGCGCTATATTGCATCCAAGGGCTACAAGCATACCAATCATACGAGTCTTTGCCGCTTATGAGCTTTTTAGTCGATTCTGAAGCATCTTTGACAAAACCACCTATAGCCGGATCCGAGACCACAAAACGGCAGTTGTCAGACCAAGTATTCTCACCGGCACCCCTATTGAATACAGACATAAGATCAGATTCACTCCACGAAACTGTCCAATCATCATTCAGAATTGTTTTAGTTGTAGCCCCTGACTGAACAACATCTGCTGAAAAGCCTTCTGTAACCTCCGCAAACAATTCGAATTCCTCGCCAGAATCTGACGAAGATGGTTTGTCTGCCGGAATATTAGGGTCCAAAGACTGCGTGCAGGAACAAATACAAAAAATAGCAGCAAAGCCTGCAAAAATTCCAACAATCTTATTTCTCATAACGTCATTGTATTAATAATTCCACCAGTCTTCATTTCCACTTTCCCATTTATAAGGGCTGTTTGTCTTGACTTCGCTATTTGCGAATCCTTTTTCAGGGACAAAACAAATTGTCTCAGTAAGCTCAGGAGCGACATAGCTCCGCTTTTGATTTTTTTTGTTCATAGTTTCAGTGTTTTTATATAGTTACATTATTTTGAATTTCACCTCTTTCAAATGCTCACTGTCATTTCCGACCATCAAACTATACGTTCCACGCTCGACTCCCCAGGTCATGTCCTTCCTGCAGAACGCAAGATCCTTGACAGGTATTTCGTATTCGACTACACATTTTTTCCCGGCGTCAAGAGTCACCCGGACAAAGCCCTTAAGTTCTTTGATCGGACGTGTTACGGAAGCAGATTTCTTGCTAACATAGAATTGAAGGACTTCAGTGCCTTGCATTTTACCGACATTACCAAGTTCTACACTAACTTTAAGAATACCGTCCAAATTCACTTCAGTTGATTCAAGTTGAGGGGAACCGATTTCAAACTTCGTATAAGTCAATCCGAAGCCGAAAGGAAATTGCGGAGTCGGAGGCACATCAAGATAGGAAGATGTATGTCCCATTACCGACTGTGGCTTTTCGCGAGGTACTCGAGACAGGTCGCCTTCGGTTCCTTTTGCAATATGACTGGTGTGCTTGTGATTATAATACATCGGTATCTGACCTTCATTGCGAGGGAATGTCACTGGCAATTTGGCACTTGGACATGCGCGTCCCCAAAGCAAGTTGACAATGGCCGGTCCTCCCATAGTCCCGGGATGCCACATATAGAGAAGTGAAGAGGACAGACTTGTCGCCTCATCCATGACAAGCGGACGCCCGGCCATGACTACAGTCACCAACGGTGTTCCACTCTCCGCTATCTCTCTAAGAAGTTCAGTCTGATGCCCTTGGAGATGCAACGACGACAATGAATGGGCCTCTCCTGACATCATCTGTTCCTCACCGACAAATGCAATCACTACGTCCGCATTTTTCGCAGTTTTGCGAAGACGCTTGAAATCCGTAATATTCTCGTCGCGAGGATAGTCAAGTACAGGAATGTAATCGAGACGGATATTCTCAGGAAGCATTTCGAGCATTGCGGCAAGAGGTGTTACTGTGCACGACTTGTCTCCATCCAAGGACCATGTTCCCAGCTGGTCATATGGAGCATCTGCCATCGGCCCCGTCACGACAATATGTCTCACATCATTTCCCAAAGGCAACAGTCCATCATTTTTCAAAAGCACAGTTGACTCTTCAGCAAGAGCACAAGTCACATCTTTCACATCTGAGGAATATATGGCTGTTTTTTCCACCTTACGGCTATATGGTTCATCAAAGAGTCCCAGACGAAACTTCAACTTCAATACACGACGAACCGCATCATCCAAAACGGACACTTGAAGTTCTCCATCGTCAATAAGATTCTTTATATTCCGCAGATAAGAATAGGACATCATATCCATATCACAACCAGCAACAATGCAGGTCCTTGCTGCCTCACGCTTACTGGCCGCTGCCCCGTGGGGGACAAGTCCTCCAACAGAGCCCCAATCAGAGACGACCATACCGTCAAATCCCCATTCAGCACGAAGCACATCATTCAGCAGCCAGCCATTTCCTGTAGCAGGCTCGCCGTCATTATCATTGAACGAAGACATGAAAGACGCGATTCCGGCTTCAACACACGCTTTAAAAGGAGGAAAATACGTATCATATAAGGCCCGACGCGGAATGTATGTCGTGTTATAATCACGGCCCCCTTCTGCTGCACCATATCCAACGAAATGTTTTGCACAAGCGGCCATTGATTTCGAGTCTGACAGAGACTTTCCCTGATAGCCGTCCACAACAGCAACTGCCATCTTTGAAGAAAGGTAAGGATCTTCTCCAAAACTTTCCGCAACGCGTCCCCAACGCGGATCTCTGGCGATGTCCATCATTGGAGCAAATGCCCAACGGATACCACATTCTGTTGCCTCCAGAGCAGTATTCCTTGCCGCTTTCGAAACGAGCTCCGGATCAAACGATGCAGCTTGTCCCAAAGGAATAGGCAGCACTGTCTTGAATCCGTGAACAATATCACGCGCAAATATTATAGGAATTCCGGACGGGCTTTCTTCGATTGCAATTTTCTGCAATGAATCCACTATCGTCCTATCAGTAATATTCATAATAGAGGAAACCTCTCCACGCCTTATGGATTCTGACAGTTTTGTCAAATCCGTCCTCCCGTCCAGTTGATTGAGCTGTCCTATTTTTTCTTCAATGCTCATATGCGACAGGATCCGCTCAATCTTTGAATCATCATCATTTTTCCGAGTAGGACTTAAGCAGGATGAAGATATAACATCTGACGCACCGGCATCAAAACCACTAAAAATGAAAAAAGAAGCAATAAGTAATTCAACCATTCTCATAATCATTTCATTTTAACAAAAAGTACAGCATCTGCACGCAACAGCCCGTCAGAGTCCTTGCCTGTAATCGAGACCTCAACCTCTTCTCCTGAACTGAACTCATATTTGCCGATTTCAGCCCATGTCGTCGAAGTTTGTCCTGAGATGTTCATTTCCGAACGATTCAACTTAACGTGGTGAACCGCTCCCGAGAATTCAATGTCAACAGACAATACTGAGGAATACTTCCTGCCGACCGGCTGATAGGTATAGATTGAATACAATCCATCTGACGGAATGACTGCCGTGTAACGCACACTTCCAGAATCTTCTCCTTTATCAGACTCATAATAAGACAGCCCATATCCTCCTGCATTTTCGCGGTGTTTCCAAGCAGCAGATGCAATAACTCCGGAATCCGAATCATCTATAAGCAAATCCGGCTGCGAACCGTCCATATACGGATTTTCATCAATCATGACATTTATGGCCCGGCTGTCCACATCCTGAACATCACAGTTCTCTTTGTGGATAGCCTCCGCACAAGAGAGAGCAGCTACTTGGCCAAGCACCATAAAGACAGGTTCCATTCTAATTGATCCATAGGCGATATGGCTGGCAGACAGACAAACCGGCACAAGCAGATTAGTACATTCTGAACGGTGCGGAGTCAATGAACGGTAAGATATCGGATATGGCAATCCTCCACCAACCTCGACATTTCCTTCATTCTTGACCATTGCTGAACCATCTTCATGAATAACAATTCTCTGACAATTGTGTGAATCCATCTGATATGCAGCCATAGCCACACCATCAAACGGCACGGCACGTCCCTCACAATCAGCCTGAGTCGCCACATATTCTCCAATCATTCTACGGCTTTCGCGAATATAAAGTTGTGGAGTCCAATGCCCTGTTCTCACATACTCATCTTTAGGATATCCCCAAAGCTGCATCTTTGCTCTCAACAGCGCCGGCACACGTGAATCATGACCGAAAAAATACAGCAAACCTTTTGTATAAGAGGTGTGTGCTTCAATTATCGAATCTCTCAGTTCATAACTTGCTTCTGGATAAAGATGATTCATCCCTATCATGTCTGTTGAAAAACCACCTCTGTTGTTAATGTCAGTTTTGCCTCCAGGCATACGGCTCCAGATGAACCAGTCATTAAGAGACAGTTTCTCCGGATACGCGGACATCAGACGCAGAAGAAGTTCGTAACGGGTAGAGTCATAGTCTGCGGGACGTCCGATCGGAATCATATTGTCCCGTCTGTCTGTAAGACATATACGATAGTTATATGCCTGCACCATACAGTCACCTGTTCCATTCTGTTTCAATGTCGCATCAGATATCCCCCAAAGCAGACCGCTTTCGGGTTTTCCCGGTTCCCTATAGGGGTCGATACCATCAGGAAACTGATGTCGGGTCATAAGCTCCACTCCATTGAGAGTCTCTCCGTAAGATTCATTAGCTTCGCGCCCGACCGTATAACTGACACCTGAACGCGCCATCAAGTCCCCTTCGTAGGAGCAATCTATGAAATATCGCGCAAACACTTCCCGTGTCTTGTGAGGCGATGATGACTGCTCGACAATAATTGATGATATTCTTTCATTTAGCATTGACGAAGATAAAATACGATGTCCTGTCAATACAGATATATTCTTCTCTGAAAGATAGTCCCGCATTATGCTGTCTGCTACTGAAGGTTCGAAAATCCACTGTTCCAGAGCCCCGTAGTGCTTACCAATCTTACGATAGAACTGCTTTGCCAAGCCTTTTACAACTTGTTTATTGCCAATATCAGTATATCCGAGTCCTCCTGTAGTCATCCCGCCGATATGCTCAGTCGGCTCCACCAGCACCACTTTCAATCCGCTTTTGGCAGCGGTGTATGCAGCAATGACCCCTGATGACGTACCGCCATAGACACAGACGTCATACTCTTTTTCACGACAAGCGCATAGAAGAATAACGCTCAAAAATATCAGAACTGCTTTTCTCATTTCTATTCTCCTTTAAGACAGATGTTATCGAATCTGAGATGAGCGGCACCTGCATTTTCTGAAAATTTCAGACTGATGCTTTCCGTTCCTTCCGGCACCGTAAAATCTGAGCATTGCTCATCAGTGACAGAAGATTTGCATATCTCGGCCCATTTTTCTCCGTCAACAGACCATTCGACTTTTACAGAGCCTCCGCACTGAAGATAAGAGAGTGTGAGAGAAGTACACCCATGGAGTTTGATTCCGGATACGGCAATCCAGCCTTTTTTGGCTTTTCTTGCCCAGACATATGTACCTGAAATAAGTTTCATCGCAGAATAATTATACTTTGTCAGACAAACTTCAGCACCATCTGAACTATAGTTGACAGATGTTTTGTCGCCATCGAACACAGTAAGTCCGGCTTTGACGCCTTCCGTAACCTCAGGGTCAGCTCCGTTGTAACGAGCTATGTTTCCAGGAACAAATTCGCTTGCTGACGTTCCTGTAATCCCCCCGACAGAAGTATCAAATTCACTTGTATTGGAAATCCTCATCTGAGTATCAAACACCTCCCTATAGAGCACTTTCGGCTGTCCTTTTCTCACAGACAACTGATATTCAGCGGTTCCGAAATTACCTTTGGAATCGGTTCCTTCAAAAGTAAATTTCACGACTGAACCGCCATCAGATTTCGGCAGAAGATACGAAAAATGGTAGATATCAGCCTTTGGCTCACGGAAATTCCCGGTTTTGGTAAGTTCCACAAGTTCAATTCCGTTTTTAAGTGTTCTGATTTTCGCTAAAGGATAACCTGTTGCAACTATGACGTCAAATTCTATTTTATCTCCAATAACAGCTTCACTCTCAAGCGCATCAGGCAATGTAACAGTAACTGTTTCGGAAATGGAACGAACGTACACAGGATAATCCACGGATGATTTAATGCCATCAGTTCCTTCGGCAACAAAAACAAAATCTATAGTCTGTCCAACTTGTTCAGACATAAAAGAATAACTGAAATTGTAGTCCGTCATGTCCGGACAATCTTCATACTCAGCCAAAGAACCCTCCACAAGAGAGCCATCAACATAAGTTCCTACACTTTTCAGTCCTTCAGGATATGATACAGCAAAATGATAACGCACATTATCATCAGGATATGCTACGATCGGAGCTTTTCCGACAAGTTCAAATGCAGGTTTTTCAGTTGGCTTCTGCTGAGAAGAGGTCTCTTTCCCGCAAGAAAAGAGGGAACAGACTAGTGACAGACCTAATATATATTTAAAAAAATTGTTTTTCATACCAGCAATGTTATCTTATTTTACGCAGAATGGGATGACAGCCAAGGCAACCTTATGGTTGGAATCAGTAACAAAAACACATAGTCGATAATTACCCGCAGAAGAAGGAGCCTTGAAAGTCACAGATGCCAAACTATTGTCTTGAAAAAGTCCGGGAAGACCATCAGGAAGACTGCCGTCTGTAGATGAAGCTCCCTCTTGATATATCAGCCAATTGTATTTAAGCTCTGCCCCGCAAGGAGATGAAGCCTCGACAGATGCCTGGTTTTCAGAGCCTATTGCAACAACAGGACTCTCATCAGCCTTTTTCCCGTTAAGCAACATGCAACTTCTGTCAGCAATTACAGGTGCCCGCATTTCCGGATAGTTTCCAGTCCAATAATACTGCAGTTCATCGACAGCAGGAAACGAGTTGCCATTCTTGTCAAACAGACCATACCAGGTGAGCACATCTCCGTGGTTCTGATATCCCCACACAAAAGCAAAAGAACCGACACAGCCCTTGTCTATGTTTGCGAGCACCGCCTTTTCGTAGATTTCTTTATAGCTTGCAGCCTTTTCGGTACTGGTTTCCTCTATAAGAGTACCGAAGGATGTCTTCGGGACATTCATCCAAGTTCCCTTTTGCCCGAACTCAGTAATCATCCAAGGCTTTGTCCACCCTGCCGAAGCAAGATTAGACTCTATGTTCAACGGATTCGGATAGTATGAGTTCACGCACAGAAAATCAAGTTCGGGAGCCATCGAGACGATGAGTGAAACATTATTCACATTGGCTCCTGCAAGAGCCGTAGTAACAGGATGCTTCGGATCTTCTTCATGAATCATAGCGGCGATGTCGTTAATCGCAGTCCAGAGTTTCGTGTTTTTATACATTGACTCCGCTTCGTTTCCTATACTCCAGCACATCACGGCAGGATGATTTCTGAAACGTCGCACCAAAGTACGACAGCGCTCAAGCTGCGCAGTGACTTTTTCCTTGTTGTCGTAGTCGAATCCATCTCGTTCGCGCCCTATTGAGAGGCCCATATTCACATATAATCCATTCCTATATGCCTCTCCAAGAATTGACGGAGTGGTTTCCTCAGAAGTACTGTAGGTCCTGAAAGCATTCCCTCCATATTCGCGCACACGTTTATAATATCTGTTGGCAGCAGCACCCTTTACGAAAAACTCCTGCGAGTTTTTATACATTTTCCAAACGCCGTCATTTTGTTTAAATTCAAAAACAGTGGCATCATTCACTTCAGAACCAGGAGGAATAATGGTGGTACGCGCCTTTCCGCAGGAAACGATGCACAAGAGAACCGCCAGCGGAATCATAAAAGTCTTGAAAATCGTATTCATTGTATCTTTATTCTTATTTTCCATATTCTAAAATCTGTCCGTTCTCCAGAAGAGATTCACGCAGTTTTTCATAAGGAATTTCCTGCGGAATGCAGCGCTCGCGGAGCGAAAGCACTGCTGCAATTGCAGCCGATTGGCCTAAAACCATATAGACAGGTTCCATCCTCAGTGAAGAATAAGCCACATGAGATGCTGACATACAGACAGGCACAAGAAGATTGGAGCATTCGTCCTCTTTAGGAAGGATTGCTCCATAAGGCACAGGATAAGGCTTGGTCCCTACAAACATTCCGCCTTCAATTCTGACCCCATCCGTAGTAGCCAGATAATTTACAAAGTGACAATCCAGCGCATACGAGCCTAGTCCTATAGCAGATGCTGCGGCCTCACTACGAGCACCCTGGACATCCTGCTGTGTCATAACATATTTCCCGACAATTCTGCGACATTCCCTCACATAAAGTTGATATGGAAAATTTCCGTTGTCGGTAAATTCATCAGCAGCCCATCCCCATCGGTTCATCTCATTTCTCATTACTTCCGGAACACGAGGGTCATGCCCCAGAAACCAAAGCAAGCTTTCTGCATAACGTCTGTGTTCGAGCGCAATACTGTCCCTCTGAGCCCAATTTCCTAAAGGATAATTCTGACTTGCTCCTATATAGTCAAGATGATTGGTATCTGTTTTCCTGTTCGGCATCGGAGTAAAAGTGATGATGTCTTTGAGTTCTTTTTTCTCCCCGGACAATATACGGCGCAGCAGAAGTTCGTGATCTTCAGCCTTATAATTTACAGGTTTCGAGAATGGAATCATATTTTCAGGGTCGTCTGTCAGGCACACACGATAACAATAAGCCTGTGTACGCGTGTCAGCAGAGCCGAATGAGCCGTATCCCTGTTCGGGCAAAACTCCCGAGACAAGAGAGCCGTCAGCCTTGAATGGAGAAACTGATAGCAATTGGTGAGAACGTATCCCGGCAAGACTCTCCCCATATTTATCCGTTCCCTCACGTCCAATAACACAATTTACACCGGCAAATGCAGCAAGATCACCCTCGTATGAGGCATCAATAAAAACTGTTGCCTTTACAGACAAAAGGTCGGAGAACTTGAGCGAAGATATGCGCGCACCTCGTTTTATCACGGATGAAGGGCTGTCAATACGCTGTTTATAGATGACACGCACCCCAGCGTCAGTCAGCATACGCCTCATAATCTCTTCACCTACACTGGATTCATATACCCACTGCATTTTCCTTTCGTCATTCTTTCCTGAGAAAGTTCGTTTTTTCGTAGATTCCATAAACTCATCACGCGTCTGATTGCGCCACGCAGATTCGTTCATATAATGAAAATATATTTCGCGATAGAATTCTTCGGCTAGCCCGCCTACGGCCAGATGCTTATTTATATCTGTTGCCGTCAATCCGGATGTTGCCATTCCGCCTACGTGCGCGTTTTCAGAAACAAGAATGACGTTACAACCCATTCTTGACGACTGAATTGCCGCCATTACCCCGCCGGCAGTCCCGCCATATACGCAGACATCACATTTTTCTGTCTTCGCAAGGCACGACAATGACACCAAGACCGATGAAAGTATAAATAACAATTTTCGCATATTCAATATAAGGTTTTCAATTGATTAATATCCTGGATTCTGCGGAAAATTATCCGCGCCCATATTTATGATTTCAGATTCAGGTATCGGCCAACGGACGAACTGAGGATTAGCCGGAAGATTCGTCCTGCCTTTTAGTGAAGCGGCATAAATTGGATTGCCAGCATATAACGAAACCTGCTCAATCAGAATTCCCAACCTCTTAAGGAAGAACCACCTGTCATTTTCGAAAGCCAACTCTCTTGCTTCCTCATCTATAATGTCCTGCATAGACAAAGTCCCTTTAAATTCATCATTTCCAGCACGTTGCCACGTCTTATTGAAATAGTATTTCGCCTTGGTCTGATCATTGAGACGTAATGCAGCCTCGGCACCAACTATATAGCTGTCTGCCAAACGGTAGAGAATCACATCTTTGAAACCACGTTTCTCTGCAGGAGCTTTAGTCCAGATATCGCCCCATTTTGTACATCCCGGCATCGTATAACGTGGGTCACCACTGCCGCCAGTGTGTGCAGGCAGATATTCTCCAGGTTTCACTTTGATACTATTGTATGTAACCTCAACATTGCGGGTATTGCGATAACGATGTATATACCAATCCGTATAACGCTTGTCCTTCAAAGGATTGTAGAGCGAGAGCAGATATGGATTCGGAAGAATTCGACCGAAGGTATATCCCCAGTTCTCGGCAGAGCAGGAGACATCGTCGCCACCACCCAAAGCAGTCCTGTATTGGGCAATGAAGAGAGCACAAAACTGATTGCCCTTGGGATTTGCTGCTGAAAAATTACCTCCCGGCTGGTCGCTCCACTGCTGAGTCATAAGCGACTCCGAATGATTCAGATCCGCCGCATTGAAAACTGCTGAAGGCTCACTTAAAAGACTGAATTGTCCAGATTCTTCGATAGCGTCAATCTGGTCAAGCGCCGTCTTATAATCTTTTTTGCAAAGCGCGACCTTAGCAAGAATATGCCTTGCCACCGCTTGATTAAAACGCCCAGGCTCATATGACTTCCACGGAAGGTTATCTGCCGCATATTCCAAATCGCTATACAGCAGGTCATAAACCTCAGCGGCTGTTGCAGCGTGATACTCTCGAGCCTTATTGACATTTTCCGCCGTAACCGGTTCAGTATTCAGCCAAATTCTGTCATAAATTCTGAAAAGGCGAAAATAAGACTGTGCCCGGAAACAACGCGCTTCCGCTATTGCACATTTCAAATCATCACTTTCTTCCATCTGTTCTCCATACCAGATGATTTCGTTACAACGTCCTATAATCTGATAAAGAGTCTTCCATAAAATGCCTACTTGGGCAGCAGAAGGTTTAAGATATGCCGGATCATAAATTCCATAGAAATTACCTGTACCACCGCAACTTGCCACGATGTCCGTACCTCTTTCAAGAGCCCACCAAGTCGGACTCTCATTTCCGTTATTATCATTGAACAGATTGCGTTGGAGCGCATAGAGAGCATTGACAGACAGCTTCAATCCTTCTGTCGAAGAATAAATGTAATCGACTGAATACTGGGTTTTGTTCTCCTCTTTAAGAAATTTCGTACAAGAACAGCATATTCCGCCATATATCATAATGCAGCATATCACTTTTTGAATAGTGAACACCAATTTGAAAATTCCTTTCATATCTGATTTCATTTAGAATGTGACATTAAGACCTAAAAGAAAGACTCTTGGTTCCGGATATGCGCCTGTATCACCTTCCGGACCATACCCGAGCACATCAGTTCTCGTCCAAAGATTTGTAAAGGTCATGTAGAGACGAAGATTCTGCATATATGCTTTTTCTATGATGCTCTTCGGAAAGTTATAGCCTATCTGCAAATTACGGAGCCTTATGTAGCTTGCGTCCTGATACCCGAGAGCAGAGATGTATGCAGGAGGTTGTGTCATATTAGGAGCCGGCGCCTCGTTTGACGGATTGTTCACCGTCCAGTAGTTGCGCCTGAGACCGTTACGTTTGCCGGTCATGTCTCCACCAGTCTCGAATGAAGTGAGATATTTATTATAAAGAGTACCTCCAACAGAAGCATATAACTCGGCAGACAAATCTATTCCCTTCCAAGATATGGAAGTTGACAATGAACCTATCCAATCAGGGTCACGTTTCATAATCACTCGGTCATCGGCATCAATTCTCCCATCATTATTGGCATCTCTAATCTTTATATCCCCAGGATTCGCTTCCGGCATGCAAGAAGACGAAATATCATCACCTATTTGCCAGATTCCATCAAATGCATAATCGTAATACACGTTCATAGGCTGCCCTATAAACCATTTGTTGTTCACATCATTGGCCGGCTTGCCAAAATTATCGAGACTTCCGTCTATACGTTTGATTTTATTATTGTTCTTTGCATAAGTCAAATTGACTCCCCACTCGAATCCGTTCAGGCTCACAGGAATTGTGTTGAGCGTAATTTCCACTCCCCTGTTCTGCACAGCACCCATATTCACGAGTTGATTCACATAACCGAGAGATTGGCTAAGAGATCTGTAAACAAGAAGATCTGTAGTCTGAGTGTCATACAGTTCTACTGTCCCTCCCAATCGTCCTCCCCAGAAACCGAAATCCAAACCGACATTGGTAGAAGAAGATGTCTCCCATTTGAGTTTCGGATTCTGCAGCGTACTGCCGGGAAGATAACCCGCCGCAGTCCCGTTAAACTCTGTAAGATATTTGTCTGCCAGTCCAAGAGTCGTATAAGGGGACACACCCTGGTTTCCGACTTGACCCCAACTCAACCGGAATTTCAAGTTGGAAATCCAGCTTACATCCTTCAGCCACCGCTCCTGGCTGATTCTCCAAGCGAATGAAGCAGATGGAAATACTCCGAACTTATGATCTGCACCGAAAACAGAAGAGCCGTCTGAACGCAAGGCAGCCGTGAAAAGATAACGGTCATTCCAGTTATAGCGGATTCTCCCCAAGAAAGATACCATCCTGCGCTCAGACAGGCTGTAAGATGGAATGCCATAGTTCTGAGCAGATCCTATTGCATTATAATACAGGTCATCATTTGCAAAATCCGATCCGTTTATGCCCATACTCTTCCAGGTGATTATGTTCACACTCTGCATAAGGGTAGCATCAAGACGATGACCACCGCCAAACTTACCGCTGTAATTGAGGATATTCTCGACAAGATAATCATAATTCGAACTTCTGGTCACCGAAGCCCGTCCTTTCTGACCTGCCGACACTGAAGAAGTATGCTTTAGACCAAGATATGAATCCGACTCCACGTTCCGCGAGTTCATACTCGCATTGATTTTCCACGACAACCCTTTTACGATCTTCCACTCCGCAAACAAGTTATAGAGTTGGCGAGCAGTCAATACACGATATTTTGAATTGTTTATATTCCATAAAGGATTATAATGAGACTCGCCGGCTTCAGTGACATCCTTACGTAAAGTCGTTCCGTCATCCTCATAGACTTTTGCAAGAGGCGGCATTGTAATAAAAGTATTGAATGTGCCGTCCGATGTTTGTTTCCATGCGTGCGAATAACTGATATTCGCTCCGACACTTAACGTCTTGGTTAATTTATGGTCTATATTGAGACGGGCTGAAACCTTCTGAAAGCCTGAATTAATGACCATACCATCCTGAAAGTATCCTCCTATTCCCAAGGCCAATTTTGTCTTCTCGTTACCAGATTGGACAAGAACATCATGTTTATGTTGGACAGCCTTGTGTATCATCAGTTTCTCCCAGTCAACATATTCCCCTGAATTCTTGACATCTCCCATCAGTCCAGGGAAACAACTTGCCTCATCGTAAGAGCCATATGCCTGTATATAAGCTTCTTTTCTATAAGCTGCCCACTCTTCTCCATTATAAAATTCACAGTTGCGGCTTATATCCTGAACTGAAGCGTATCCATTATAGCTTACCTTCAAGCGGTCTGTTGTTCCTCGCTTGGTAGTAACCAGAATAACTCCGTTCGCTGCCCTTGCGCCATAGATTGATTGGGAAGACGCATCCTTGAGAATTTCCATACTCTCTATATCAGACGAGTTGATGTCGTCTATCCCGCTCATCGGAACACCATCAACAATGTAGAGAGGCGAATTGTCCCCCGAGAGAGAGCGTCTGCCTCGTATCAAGACTGAAGACGAGCCACCAGGCTCTGCGCTGTTCATCTTGACCTGCACTCCGGCTGCGGCACCACGAAGCATCTCACCAACGCTTACAGTAGGAGTACGGTTCAAAACATCAGCTTTGACAGATGCTATTGCACCGGTCACATCACTTCTTTTCTGCGAACCATAACCGACAACCACCAATTCATCCAACTTTTGGAAGTCTTCTTTCAAGACAAATGTCTGAGCTTTTGGAGAAGACTGTGCCGTGAACTTCAACTCGGAATAACCGAGACAGGAAATGCTGACAGCCTCACCATCCTCGACCTCAAGTTCAAAGTTGCCGTCAGCGTCGGCAACCGCTGCTTTCGAACGGTCTTTCAATGAAACCGCCACTGCTCCGATTACCGGAACACCTTTTTCATCAACAACATGACCAATCACCACGCGTTTATCTTCAATAACGCTCTTGGCCTGAAGTTTCTTTTCCGGAGCCGGTGAAAGTACTATATTCTTACCCATCAGCGACCATTGCACGAAACAGTCCGCAAAGACAGCATCGAGCGCCTGCTTAAGTGTTACGTTTCTAAGACTTACCGTCACCGTAGTAGATGGTTCAAGCACGTCATCACTGTAAAAAAACGTGCAACCACTCTGTTTCTCAATCTGCCCCAGCACAACACCAATCGGCGTTCTGTCCGCATTGATTGTGACTCCCGCGTTTTGAGCATAACCTGCCAACGGGAAGATTAGAAAGAAAATGCCAAACAGCATTTTTCGTAATTGTATCATACCAATATCTGTTAGTGTAATTATTTCGTTGATTTTTGTTTAGAATTATTTACAATACACTTCTATACGCTCCCGACCATTCACAGCATCACCTTCAGAACTCTTCCGCAAGAATCTCATCCCTGCAGAACGGCTAAAATGCTCAAGGACTACATCAAGCCGCTGGTCTATAAACTGACCGGTAAAACGATGTCCGTAAACTTTTTCGCTCTTTATATCGAATATCACGTTATAACGGTTTTCAACCATACGGAGAGCTTCAGCAGCAGTTGTATGATTAAGGTATATTTTTCCATATCGCCATGATGAAGCCACATTCGGATCCACTGCCGTCAATGTCACAGTCTTAGCCTCTGAATTCATCACAGCACATTGTCCCGGATATATCTTCACTATCTGCGACACGTCAGAGGCATCTTCATAGTGCATGTTGATCGCACCGTTCACAAGAGTTGTCCGAGAAGTCCTGCCCGGAACGTCATAAGCATCCACATTGAATTCTGTTCCCACGACTTCAATAGTCATATCGGAAGTTTTAACGTGAAACTTTCTGCTTTTATCCTTTGTCACCTTAAAATAAGCTTCGCCTGTAAGTTCCACATCTCTGGTATTGAAGAATTTTGACGGATAACGTAATGTTGAACCGGAATTCAGCCAGACCTTGGAACTGTCCGGCAAGGTCAAGCCCGCTATCATTCCTGAAGTAGCTCTAACTTCAATGTAAGAAGGGATTTCTTCTCTATCTCTAAAAAGAGCAACTGCACTCCACGCAGAAAACAGAGCAAACGGAATGCTGAGTACAGCTGCCACCTTATATGTTATCGAGAGGAATTTGCGCTTGCGTTCCAATACCATACGCTTGTGAACCTTAGACAATGCCTTCTCCGAATCGATTTTTTTCGAGTTGCCGACAACGTCAATCAAAAAATCCAAAACATCATTTTCTCTATCCATATAACAGTTTTTTATCAATGATAAAACAGCTCCGTATTGTCGTCAATATACTTCAATACTTATATAAGACTATTCAAAAACAAATTGTTCTAAAAAAATTTTTCTCTATATGATATTTGATTCCTACTACTTATTTTTGTCGGCAAATACACCAAAAAGGTCAATGGGACACTACATTGATAACTGCTTATGGATGTGAATCTTACTGTACTTTTTGAAAAAATTAAAAATGGTGACAGGGCGGCATTTGACGCCTTGTTTCTTCGGTCATATCCCATCCTCTGCAGTTTTGCCCTCAAGTTTATCGATGATAGTGACGAGGTTGAGAACATTGTGCAGGATGTAATGCTTTATCTATGGGAAAACAGACAGACGACCGATGTACATAGTGTCCGGTCATATCTCTTTACATCAGTACGGAATCGGTGCCTCACCGCATTGAACCACAAAATGATTCAGAAAAGAGTCCACGAAGACATACGGATAAGAATCAACACATCCGCATCTGCCATTCAGGACATTGACTTGATGAATGAACTGGCACAACGACTTGAAGCGGCCCTGGCAGAAATGCCTTTTGAATATCGGGAGCCCTTCGAGATGAATAGGTTCCGGAACAAGAGTTACAAAGAAATCGCAGATATAATGAACATCTCGCCCAAAACTGTAGCATACCGCATATCACGAGTTTTGAGCGAGTTACGAATTCGTCTTCACGACTTTCTATAAGCAGAAAAGGGACATCCAAGTTATTTGTCACACAGGTAACGGAGCCAAGCCTTGAAGTCTTCCAACTCCTTTCTGTTCAAATGTTTATAAATCTGGTCAAGGCCAGCTCTGCCATTGAGGCCGGATTTCTGCCCGACACGAAGAAAAAGCAATAAAGACAAAAGACGAAGACCTACCTGATGTTATAATGTGGTTTGGTGTCCGCGACTACCATCTGGCCCGCAAATTCTGCTTTCATGATATTAGTAATAGTTCTCTCCGCAAATACACTATTCCCTTTGGCTTTCTTTGCCATACAGCATTGACACTATCTGCTCAAGATACTCCTTGTCCACTTCATCGAATGTGGCACGCTCCTTACTGTCAATGTCAAGCACCGCGACAATCTGGCCGCATTTACGGCATGGAACGACTATCTCGCTCCGGCTTTCGCTTGAACACGCGATGTGTCCGGGAAACTGCTCAACATCAGGGACGACAAGTGTGCAGTCCTCTCTCCATGAAGTGCCGCAGACTCCCCTGCCTTTCTTGATTCTGGTGCAGGCTACAGGCCCCTGAAATGGCCCGAGCACCAATTCATCTGTCGAAACGACGCGATAAAACCCTGTCCACCAGAAGCCGAATTCAAAGTGAAGCAACGCCGCCATATTTGACATCCTTGCAATTTCATCAGTCTCACCCGAAAGGACTGACTGGATCCGCGGAATCAGCGCCACATATTTATCAACCTTCGACATAATCATTTCATTTTGAACAAAGGTAATGCATTTGCCCTGATCCGCCTGCAGATTATTGCAGGAAATGATGTAATACATTTCTGATTTAAGGGCATTTGCGGCGGGACGCGGCCACGCTCAATTTTTAGAAACGTTGATTGTCAATTAGTTACAAAACACAGTGTGGAAACGCAGCCAAAAAACACCATCGTTTCCACGCTATCACCAAAAAGATACCTGATTATCAACGAATTACAAATTGGCCCGTGGCTGCGTCCCGACAACGCCAACACCTATAACGCAGCCAACACCTATAACACATCATTTCATTTCCCGGAATGCGGACCACACTATGGGAATGGTCACCACGAAAGAAATGAGGTCGCTCACTGCCTGGCAGATTTCCACGCCAAAAAGTCCGAAACAGTGAGGCAGGATGATGATCAGAGGGATGAAAAACAGACCCTGCCTCGAAGCGGCAAGTATGTTGGCACGTATGGTCTTCCGGCAGGTCTGCATCATCATGTTGGACATCATCATAAAGCTGCATACAGGAAACATGATCATCTGGTAACGCAATGCGGGAATACCGATGGCAATCACTTCAGGATCATTGCGGAACAACGCGACAGCATCCTTGCTGAAGATGATTAGGACCACAGCCCAGAACAAAAGGAACACCATGCCGATCTTCGTGCTGAACCAGAAGCCTTTCTTTACCCTATCGTAAAGTTTTGCACCATAACAGAAACCGCACATCGGTTGATATCCTTGTCCGAGGCCAATGATCACGCTGAATATGAACATAGTGATACGGTTTACGACACTCATGGCGGCAATGGCCGCATCGCCATAATTGCCGGCAACGCTGTTGAGGGCAATGGTGCTGATACTTGCAAGTCCCTGCCGGGAAAGGGATGGTGTGCCTCCGGCAATGATTTCCTTCACAAATCTGCTTTCAAAGGAGATTTTGCGGGGACTGTAATGAATCACACCTTCCTTTCTACTCATCACGAGCAGGATCATGAATCCGCAAAACTGCCCTATGACTGAGGCCAATGCTGCTCCGCGGACGCCCATGGAGAAGCCGAAGATGAAGAGAGGGTCAAGCAGACAATTGATGATGGAACCGATGACTACTCCATATACGGAATACTTGGCGAACCCCTGGAATCGCATCTGGTTGTTTATACAGAAGGTTCCCATAATAAACGGCGTGCCCAGAAGACTGATGCCAAGATACTGACATGTATATGGAAGAATGGTGGGTGTACTGCCAAGCAGGATACTGACAGGTTCAAGGAAAAGCAAGCCTGTCAGCATGATCAGGATTGAGAATGCCAATGTGTAAAAGAGACCCGTACTTGCCATAGTCTCGGCATCCTCTACCTTCTGGGCACCAAGCTGTCTGGAGATGTAGTTTCCGGAGCCGTTGCCGAAGAAGAAAGAAAAAGCCTGAATGAAGAACATCACGCTGAACACGATGCCTACTGCCGCTGTTGACTGCGTGTCAATCTGTCCCACGAAAAAAGTGTCGACCAGGTTATATACGCTGGTCAACAACATTGATATGATAGTCGGTATCGCCATTTCGCCTATCACCCGATGGACAGGCGCATGGGTAAGAAACTGATAATTGTCGCTCATATTGGAATGAAGTCAATTCGACCACAAAATGAGTCATGGTTTCTAACGGAACGACGGGCCCTACACCATCTTTACGGCATTGATGTTCCTGCCGGTTTGAGTCCCCTCACGCCTTGCTGAATAAAACCTGTCATCAATATAGGTGTCGATATCAGAGACCTGGATATTATCCGCAGGAACACCGCAGTCAATAAGCGAAATCCTCACACATTCCTTCAGATCAATGTGATGTCCTCCCTCCATTGAGTTCTCTGCCCTTGCTCCCCTGAAGGCCCAGATGCGGTCAACCGGAAATCCGGACTCCTTGAAGACAAGGGCCACCTCCTCCCCTACCTGGAAACTGTCGAACCCGATTCCCGGACCGATCACCGCACGGATATCCGATGGAGAGCATCCGAACAGGCGAATCATCTCCCCTACCGTCTTCTTTGCAATCATATTCACCGTGCCCCTCCATCCGCTATGAGCAGCTCCGATTGCCCTTCTGACCGGATCATACAGCAGGACGGGGATGCAGTCAGCGGTCCTGACTCCGATGGCGACTCCACGCAGGTTGGTAACCAATGCATCCACACCTTCCAGCTGTTCTCTGGCAATTCCGGGATCATCAATGCAGGCCACTTTGACGGAATGGGTCTGGTGCGGCTGAATGACATGACATGGGAGGACAGCGTCACGGCCTGCAGTAAAAGCCTGTGCACCGTCTCCAATATTATATATCAAAAGGTTGTTCTCCATATAGGGCAATTATGCTGCAAAGATAATATAGAAGGACCACACCACCCACAAAAAGCAGGAATAAATTATCGCAGGAAAACGCCGATTATTGTATAACTTTGCACAGAATAATACAGAATAATAAAATAGACATTTAGGAACAATGATTACACATTATATCGGCCGACCGGACAGCGACGAGGGACGGAGCGAGGTGGAAACAAGGACTTATGATTTTCTGGATTCGATCGGCATCCAATACGAGACGGTTTGTCATGAGGCGGCGTACACTATGGAACAATGCCAGGAAATCGAGAAGACGCTCGGAGTGCCGATCTGCAAGAACCTGTTTCTCTGCAATCGCCAACAGACCCAGTTTTACCTCCTGATGCTTCCGGGCGACAAGCATTTCAAGACCAAATTCCTGTCGTCGGAACTCGGCTGCGCCAGGCTGTCATTCGCGGACGAAAGCAAAATGACCGAACTGCTGGGAATCCACCCCGGCTCGGTTTCGGTAATGGGCCTTATCAATGACAATGAACATAAAGTCATGCTCGTCATTGACAATGACCTGATGAAATCCGACTATCTGGGATGTCACCCATGCATCAATACGGCAACATTGAAAATCAAGATGACGGACCTCCTGGAGAAGATTGTCCCGGCAACTGGTCATCCTTGTAAAATCGTAACGCTCAAGACTGAAGAATGAATGACATGACCCAATCTGTGATTCCGTCTTTTCGATGATGGCCTCGGATGGAAGAAAAAACCATAAAATACAAAAATGACATTATGAAGACTCTCGGAAACATTCTCGCGGCAATGATGACCGTGGCCGCCATATCATGCACCAGCCAAAGCGGATTGAGCAATGCGGAAAAGGCTCTGATTATGAACGGCGGAGCCACAATGCGGGTGCTTACGGTCAATGACGCCTCGGATTCATTGACACTCAGGAAAAGTTGCGGCAGAATCAATGAAAACGAATTGAAAAGCATTGAATATCAAACCCTGGCAGAAAAGATGGTGGCGACGGTGACATCGCCGGAGCAGGATGGGGTAGGAATCGCCGGTCCGCAGGTCGGAATCTCGCGCCGCATCGTGGCTGTACAGCGTTTCGACAAGTCCGGAGCGCCATTCGAAGTCTATCCGAACATCCTGGTCGCTGCCAGCCGCGGAGAAAAGGTACCCGGTTCTGAAGGATGCCTCAGCATTCCCGGAAGAAGCGGAAAAGTAGCCCGCTACCGCGACATTGACATAACCTACACGTCCACCAAAACCCTACGCGACACGACCGAAACCATCCAAGGTTTCACCGCCGTCATCTTCCAGCACGAATGCGACCACCTCGACGGTATCCTCTACACTGATTATCTTTAAACGCTTTTGTTCCGGTTAAACGTTTTAAGTTGCACCGAATGCATTTTCAGAGGCCGTTTGTTCCACAAAAACGTTTTATGCGGAACAAAATGCAAATCACAAACACCTAGCCCAAATCTCCTCAATCCTGCACGCAGCGGAGCGAATAGCGGCTGTTGTCCTTAGTGCTTAGTCCTACGCCTATCTGGATAGCGTAATCCTTTACGCCATAACCGCTTGCATTGTTGCCGGAATTGAACAATTCGTCAGTCCAATAGTAACCGCATTGCCCAACTTCGCGGAACGCTCCGAACCAACAGCCGCCTGCTGCCGGCAGAAAAATCTGGGGAACATCCTCAGCATATTTTACCATTCCTGAATACCAGCGCCCGTTGACGCCGTTGTGCGAAGTCCATGCTGACCCATAGTAAAACAGCTTTTCCATTTCCTTCGCCGTTGCAGGACGCCAGCCATCAGGACACGCAGTTTCACGCTCCTTCCAATTATAATAGCTTCCGAGAGGGCCCGACGGGTCACCGCAGTTGTTCAATGCCCATTTGATTCCACCGATGAATTCATATTCCTTGACGGCTTTCTGGACAAATGCGAGCGTACGGGTTTCAGCGCCCGCGTAAGTGAAAATAATCTCCGCTGACCTATCCTCCGCTGTCGCATTTTCCGGAATTTGCAGCCTGATGCCTCCTTTCTCCTGTTCAAGGACGATTTCAAACCATTCCTGTTCCGTTTCCGCGTTAAACTCCTCACCATCAATGGGATTCAGGATTTCACACAACACAAAATACTCCTGCGACTGACAATCGACCGTTTCGGAAAGACGTTTAATGCCAATCACAGGACGCAAATAATCTTGTGTCAATGTGAATGTCAATGGTTCCATATCCCCATAGCCTACAACGATTTCCGCCACACGCGACTCTGTTCTGGAATCATTTTGCGAAACCGAAAGAGCAACTTCGGACTCGCCAGGTGTACCGACATTGACCCAATCCGCATCCGTCGTAACAGAAATGTCCGAACCATTGTCCAGAAGCAACTTATAGCCGAGCTTCACTTCCTGTGCATTGTGGTCAACAGTCTCAGAATCGGACATCAACAATATGAGTCCGGATGAGTTTTCTTTCCCGCAAGACACTGACATTGACAGAATTGTCAATGCCGCCACCAATTTAATTATTTCACTTTTCATCATTGATTGAATTTATAGAAGTCAAGTAATTTCTGTCAACAATCAATGACGAAAATACGTTCCCGTCACATCATTTCCACTATTTTAAATGAAACATAGTGAAAATACCGTATGTTTCCGGCAGGTCGGATGCAGAGGGGCATTGACTTATTTCCGTTGTCCGGACATGACGGAGTTCTGCTCATCCTCCGCGCGCTCATATTCGTCGAGAGCGGCGGACATCAGTTCACGGCCTTCGGCGGCGATTTCCTCGCCTTTGGCATAATCGGGTATTGCGCCGTATGTGTCGAAGGTCATTTTAACTACGATGTCCGGTTTATAGAGTTGGATGGACTGGCGCGCTATGGTGTGATTCATCAGCGAGAAGGTCCTTGTCAATATCGAATAATAGTTGTCGCTTGTCGGTATATTTTCGTCATTGACCTCATCCTCGAGTTGTCTCGTCTTCTTGCCGATTTCGACTATCCCCTTATAGGCTTTCTGCGCTTCATCGCCTATCATCCGGACTCTATCCAGGAGCGACACGCCCTTTTTCAATGCCAAATCGCCAATCGCATCCAATGCATCTGACTTCAGTTCAATGTCTTCGGCGCGGACATCCTCAAGTTCTTTGAGATAACTTGCAATCTTTTCTGAGTCAATGTGATTCACATCAAATGCCACCAGGATGTCGTGCCCATTGCGCACTACCCGGCTAAGCGGCATGGTATTGACGACCCCACCGTCTATCAGAGTATGATAGCCGTACTTGACGGGACGGAAAAGTGACGGAATGGAAATCGAGGCCCTTATGGCGTCGAACAATTTTCCCTTGCTGAACACGACTTCCTCGCCAGTATAGAGGTCAGTTGCCACGGCACGGTAAGGTATCCGCAGGTCCTCTATATTGACCTCCGGAACGACTTTCTTTATCTCATCTATCACCTTATCTCCCTTCATGAGATAGCTTTTGCTGATCGAAACGTCCAGAAGAGAAAGCAATTTGGCATTGTCAAGGTCGAAGAGCCATTCCTTGAAGCCGTCCAGACCGCCTGCAGCGTAAACGCCGCCTACCAGCGAGCCTATCGAGCACCCCGTCACTGAAGTAATATTGTATCCCCTGCTTTCCAATTCTTCAATGGCCCCGATATAGGCAAATCCTCTCGGACCGCCACTTGAAAGCACTAAAGCAACATCCTTGTTCATCTTCACAAAAAGTCAATAATCATTTATACCAATGCACTCTTACAGCTCCATCAATAATAATGTATGAAGCCAGCCTTAAGTTATATCAAATATTTCAGTTCGACAAGTCAATCAGATTATGCCGACAGCAAATCTATCGAGGCACTTCTGCGCCGCTTGGAAGAAAAGATTTCAATCGGAGAACTCCTCGAATTGAAGGCCAAAGGACAAAACTTAAAATTAGCAGAGTCTGCCGCCGGGGCCGACGAGGCATACACCTACGACTGGGCATTGAATCCGGCAGAAGTAAACCGACTGCTGAGTGATTGATGCCGCTCGCGGTACCGCTCGGAAACGCTTGCCCTCTCGTGGCGGGACGCGGCCACGGTCAAATTTATAACTCATTGATAATCAGATATCATTCAACCCCAAGCGTGGAATCGCAGCCGTTTTTTGGCCACAATTCCACGCTCCATTTTATAAAACACTGAAAATCAACGCATTGCAAAACGAAGCGTGGCCGCGTCCCGACTAGTGAGAATCATTTCCAATGCCTTTTCGTGCTTAGCGTTTATTCGTTCAAGCTCTTTGATCTTGGCCGCATCGTCTGATGCGACGGCTGCTTCATAAGACACTTTGCCACGCTGCAGATTGTGATGAAGGTCATTGAGTTTGACATGGATTGCGGTGACATTGCCGGAAGCGATGATATTTTCCACGTACTCGAAATATCCCACTTTTTCCTTGTCATGAGACAAAAGCGCCAATGCTGCAATCACCTCATCTTCAACACCTTTGTTCTTCAAATCCTCAAGCGTCATCGAGGAATCCTCCACAACGTCATGCAGGAACCCAGCCTTGATCTCAGCATCAGAGTTCCCCATAAGTCCGACTGCAAGCGGATGCAGAATCGCTGGATTACCATCCAGGTCTTCCTGCCCGGCGTGCGCTTCAAGCGCAATTTTCAATGTTTCTTCAATTTTTGTCATAACAGTAACTATATGAGCTGCCATAAATGGACTGTGCGGTCACAAAACCCATCTTGCTGCCTCGCGCGCTGGCAGCCCGTAAGGTTTGTTCCCGCTGCCGGTATGTTAATAAAAGGAAATTAGTCGAAGAGGAGAACCCTCTTTCATCTTTTGCGAATATAGCAAACTTTTATCGAAGTACAAAATTTTTTTGCAGTCAATATTTATCAGATCAAGTCGTATCTTCGACTTGACACGTACAACACTGCTACTCGCCCTACCGCGAACCGAAATAGAGGAAGACCATTCCGAGGAGGACCAATGCGAGGTCGAGGGCTTTGCTGCGGAGGTTCTTTTCCTTGAAGACAAGGGCGGCGAAGAGGAAACTGACTATGACGCTGCCGCGGCGGACCATGGAGACGATGGAAATCATCGCGCCGGGCATTGACAGGGCGTAGAGATAGACAAAGTCAGCGACGCTCAAGAATATGGAAATGAATATGATAGACCATTTCCAGCGGAACTGGGTCGTCTTCCGACGGTTGGGATACCAGATGAGCATCATCATCACGCCCATCATGCCGCATTGGTAGATGTTGTACCAGCTCTGGACGGCCATCTTGTCCAGTACCAATCCATTCGGATTCATGAGGAACTTGTCGTACAATCCGCTGACAGCACCCAAAATCGCCGCGCCGACCACGGCATAAATCCAGACATTGTGTTCGAAATCAATGCCTTCTTTCTTACCGCTGCGGCTGAGCATGAAGAACGATACCACAGCGAGCAGGACACCGGTCCATTGGAGACAATTGAGTTTCTCCCCGAAAATCAGCATTGCACCGAGCAGCACCAGCACCGGCCGGGTTGCATTGATCGGGCCGACTATCGTCAGCGGCAGATGTTTCATGCCATAGTAGCCTAGAGTCCAAGAACTTAGGACAATGATACTTTTGAGCAATATCCATTTCTGGACTGCCCAACCGCCATAATCTGCAACCTTGAAAATACTGTCGTCCAAGACAGGCGAACAATATGAAAGAACTATGAACGGGACAAAAATGAGCGAACAGAACAATGTATTCAGAAACAGCACCGGAATGACAGCATTGCCACCCAGTGCCTGTTTCTTACAAGAGTCGTAAAATCCCAGCAGGACCGCCGACAAAAATGCAAATGACAACCACATATACTTAACTTTTCAGCCCGCGAAGTTAAGTACATTTTTTCAATTGCCGTCTTTTTTCGGAAGCGCCATTATCAGGCTCTGGTCATAAAGGGTTCCAGGCTTGACGGAAGATTTTTCAACGGACAGCACTTCATCGAACATCGGCTTGCCATCATCGGAGGTATCACCGGAAAATATAAGCATACGGTCTGCGGATACTTCCTTTACATAGCTGGCAATGGACATTATACGGGTATCGGTAGGATACATGACTTCATACGACACGCAAAGCACCATGCTGCCATCTGCATTGGGCTTCATGGTATACCAGCCGTTCATGGCAAGCACATCATTAGCCTTCATACCATCCAGAAATGTTTTCTGTTCCGGTGTAAGTTTTTCCGTATCAATGCTGTTTCTTAAACTTTCCAAATCATCCGACGAATATGCTTGACCCAAGACCGCAGTACCGTCATCGTTCAGCTGAAGGAGCTGGAAAGACGGCTCAGACACATTCAACATCCATGTATTCACATAAAGTTTCGGTCCGTCATTTTCAGAACCATCCTTTTCACAGGAGCATGTCATTGCGACAACCGCAATAGCAAAAATGCTGTATATCAATTTTTTCATATCCCAAATTCCATTATTTATTCTCCGAGAATCTCTGACAAATCAACGGTCTTACCTATTTTCAAGCCTGAAGAAGAGAAACTTTTCATCTGCAAATTTTCAACATCACCAGCCCCATTGTCCAACGTCATCGAGTCCTTGGTTATATTGAAAAGATGAAAGACCGTCCCCGTCGGAATCGGAATTTCCATTCCTTTGAGAATTTTTGTCATGAAGATATTCAAATCAACGTTATCATCCTTACCGTGAATCACCACATATACACCCTTTATTATGATGACGGCATCATTGATTTTCACAGATTTGATCCTTTCGGCCAATTCCTTCTTGTAACTTTCAGTCGCTTCGTCAATGTAATCGTCATCACCCTTTTCGGACGGTTTCAGGCGTGGCAAAATCTGAGTTTTAAGAACTTCAAGGACATTTTCATTGGCGAGAAAACTTAAATTGAAGGTCTTGTCCGCATTGATCTGGTAAAAGCCGTAGTCAACGGATTTGCCACCGAAAGTCAAAAGGCTGTTCGAGTCTGTCACCCATGTATTCACATAGAGTGGGACATTGTCAGATTCCTTGTCACAAGAGGCTCCGAGCAGAAGTGCTGCCCCCAAAGCGAGGAAGTAAATTAATTTCTTCATTGTCATGTATTTAAATTATTCATATCATTCCCATTTCATATCCTGGTCGAAAGCCACACGGAATCCGATCAGCATATTTGTCACCCGGGGTGAGCAATATACTCTTGCAGCACAACGGCAGCTGAGCTTGTCCATCGTAAAGTCCCCTCCACGAACGACCTTGTGTGTTCCGGTTTCCGGACCTGTCGGATTCCAGGCAAATCCGCCCGAGCCTCCATAATAATTTACATCAAACCAGTCCGCCACCCATTCAGAAACATTCCCATGCAAGTCATAAAGGTCAAACCCGTTAGGGGAATAAGAACCTACAGGAGCAGTCGTTTTTCTGTCGGTCGACCTGATATGTGCCATTTCCCCTGTCAGGTCCAAACCATTTCCCAAGCCGAAAGGTGTCTCTTCAAGACCTCCCCTACAGGCAAATTCCCACTGGGCTTCAGTCGGAAGCGCTCCACCCACACAATCTGCGAAAGCTTTCGCGCCATACCAGCTGACATTGACGACAGGGCAATCGCAGCACCCGTCTGCGGGCTTCCATTCAGCAAGTTCCGCATCCCAGATGAGACCGAACTTCGCATACTGCCTCACAAGGACTTTCGATTTGTTTTCCGCATCTTTCCATCCGTTCCAGATACCGTCGCTTCCGATTTTATTTTCATTCAGGAAAGACGCATACTCTGCATTGGTAACTTCATACTTGCCCATGTAGTAACTGCGGGCCAGATGCACATTATGCTGATTCTCGACATTCGTATTATTCCTTCCTTCTTCAGTTTTCGGACTGCCCATCTTAAAATACCAGAGCCCATCAAACGGATACTTAAAAGTACCCTTCTGGTCGACAACCATATGGATGACATCAGGATGCTTGTAATCCACTGGCAATGAGCGGTTGAACACTTTCAGGGCCGCAGCATTCAAAGCGCAATCCTCGACAGGGCCGCCCAACTTGAATTCCTTGCCGTCCGTAACATAACTGAACAGCGTCGAACCACCTTTCAGCGTCTGGACCGGAATGACGGCACGATAGACATAATTCTTACCCTCATCTCCCGGCTTCTCCACTAGACACATCTTGACATTGCCGACAGAACCTTTGGTTTCCTCTGTCGTGGCGGAAGCATCACTGTCTTCAAGCAGATTGATTCCAGCAGAAATCCCGACGCCGCAAAGGCTGACTTCCAGTTTCTTGTCAATGTTCCAATACTTGCTTTCAGGCACCTCCACCTGAATCATCGCGCATTCATGCCTGAATTCAAGTTTCACCTCTTTCCCGATTTTGACACCATCCCCACTCCTGGCCACCAGAAAACCAGAAAGCCGGTATTCATTCTCACCGCTTTGATCTTCCTTGACATTGAACGAAATGGCAGCCGGATCAGCAATGTTCTCATCATACGGATAATACGCGTAGAATTTCAACGAGTCCTTTTCCCAGCACAACTTGTCTCCAGCCCAACCGGAACCATCAAAAGTAAGTTTTTTATTTCCAAAAACCAAATCTTTGGATTCCGCATCATAAGCATATATGCCTATGGCATCGCCCTCAGCCCAATCACATTCGAGTTTAAAAATGATTTCAGGTTTACTTTCCTCCTCCGGCTTCTGCTCCTCCGGTTTCGGTTCCTCCGTCCCCGGTTCCTCCTGAGACGGACTATCGTTGCCATTACCCTTTACGCATGACACCAACATTAAAGTCAATGCCAATGTAGCAAAAAAGTGCCAAAATATTCCTTTCATAACTCATTGTTTAATTTTGACGAAAGTAAGTTTTGGGCACTTGATTATCACTATTTTTAATAAAACATAGTCGCAGGACACACAATATTTGAAAATAAATCTATCTTTGTAGGCTTGAACAATACGAAAACTGAAATGGAAAGAATATACTGCGACTTGATGCTGTTGGCCTCCGGAGTAATCGCTGCACTTGCCGTGGCCATCATTTGCGTCAAGATTCCTTCAAGGCCGGAATTCGGCAAGCTGAAAACCGCAAGGGCTACATTGGCCGCGTCATTCATAACGCTTTCCATATTGAATTTCATTTGCTACTTCACCGGATATGACGAAAGCCTTGACCGCTTGAACACACTCATTGTGGCTGCATTCCAGGCACTTTTATTGACAGGAACATTGCTAGTTTTCATCCGTCCTGACGTGGTTACCGGCAAATGGGTAGGATTGCAGACCGCGGTCATCTGCATACTCTCGGCCCTGCTCTACTGCATAATGTTCATATTTCCGGACATTTATCCGATATTCTTCCATGCCGGAGCAGCACTTCTGGTCCTTCAGCTCATACTCCACAGCATCAGATTCTTCAAATCGCAGAACATGACCCTCAATGATTTGGCCAATTACTATGCTGACGATTTTTCGCCGAGATTGGGCGGGATAAGGGCCGGATTCATACTTATGCTCATCATAGGGGCAATGTCTCTCTGCACATTGGTCACCGGTCCGTGGTTCTACGCCATTTTCGTCCCTGCATATCTGATGTGCTATACCATCGTGGCGATTTGCATGATCCGCTATGTGAACAGCACATCATTCATTCTCCAGGCAATCGGGAAACCCGAAGAAGAGGCTTCAAGCACGGAACCTGCCCACAAAGCGCAGTCAAACATACCTGAGCATCAGTTGATTGAATTGAGAAACAATATCGCATCGTGGGTCGCCGCCGGAGAATACAGACGTCGCGACGTGCCATACAAGGAAATTCTCGAGGCACTCAACACAGATGCAGCAACCATGCGAGTTTTCATGAAAAGCGAGAACGGCATGGATTTCCGTTCATGGAGGAACAAGTTACGTCTCCAGGAGGCATGCCAAATGCTGGCCGGCCACCATGAAATGAATGCGGAACAGATCAGTGAATACATCGGTTACAGCGACAGCAGCAACTTCCACACGGATTTCCGCAAATTTACAGGAATGTCCGCCAGCGAATGGAGGAGAACCAGGACGAAGACAGGTCAATGAAATTGATTGAATTTATAGTTGTCCGCACGTTCCATTTCAAGCAATTTAATCTTCCTGTCGATTCCGCCGGCATAACCGGTCACACTGCCGTCAGCGCCAATGACTCTATGGCATGGTATGATGAGCGAAATGGGATTATGACCGACAGCGTGGCCCACGGCTTGGGCGGACATCCTCCGCACTCCTTTCATTTCGGCAATGCAGTCAGCAATTTCACCGTAAGTCATTGTCTTACCGAAAGGAATCGTAAGCAATATTTCCCAGACAACCCTCCGGAATGGCGTCGAATCCAATTTCAATGCCGGGATAAAACCCGGGTCATGTCCGCTGAAATAAATGTCAAGCCATTGACGGGCCTGCGCAAAGACCGGAAGATCTTTCTCTTCAATCTCATCATCAATGTTGCCCGCAAAATACTTCTGTCCATCAAACCACAGTCCAGTCAAGGCGTCACCATCACTCGCTAGAGTAATTACACCTACATAAGAATTATATTGTTGAATGTAAATCATATTTCAGCGCGACATTATCGTTCAATGCTTGATCTCAAAATATGCCAACAGCTCTGCATAGTTATCCTGCGCGGTCAGGCAGGTATCTCTCAAATAGCCAGGGACATCCGGCCAATTCTGAAGACCTCTATAGTAAAAATACTTCAGGTCGTCCGTTATGATGAACGGCACTATCCCGTTGGCCAGGCATTCCTTGAACATGATAAGACGTCCCGTCCTTCCATTCCCATCCTGAAACGGATGAATCGACTCGAACTGCTTGTGAAAGTCAATGATATCGTCCAATGTCTTTTGCTTCTTGGAGTTATATGACTTGAGCAATACGCTCAACATGGAATGCACCTTCTCCGGGGGACAAGTCTGATTTCCACCTACCTCATTGGGAAGCTTCTTATAATCACCTACATTGAACCAGGATTTCCGGCTGTCAGAAGTTCCGGTTTTCAAGATACGGTGTATTTCCTTGATCATCCCTTCCGCAAGTTTATCCTGCGCATGCTCTATTATGTAATCAATACAACGGAAATGATTCACCGTCTCCACGATGTCATCAACATTGACAGATTCATCGGAAATGCCGATGGTGTTCGTCTCATAGATGTATCTGGTCTGCTCATGAGACAAGCGACTTCCCTCGATATGATTGGAATTATATGTAAGATCAATCTGCGTACGATGGTAAATACCGCCTTTCAGACGGCTCGACTTTTCCTCCCTGAGTCTCGACAAAAGCGGAAACTCTTTTCGGGCCTTTGCATTCTTCCTGCCCGGCAAAGAAGCATCCTCCGGAACATTCCATGTCTTTCCTGTCAGAAAAGCCCCCTCCATCTTTCCTGAAGCACACCAATTCCTGACCGTTCTTTCGGAAACGCCATTCTTTCCAGCAAACTCCGCTATAGAAATATAATCCATGTTATCGGCAAATATTATTGTTCAATGTCCATACAAATATAGCAAATCTTGCCGATATCGGCAAGATTTACACGCTCCACGTCATAAATCCTTGCGAATCGTCGGCGGGACGCAGCCACGGGCAAATTTATAACTCATTGATAATCAGATACCATTTAATCCCAAGCGTGGAATCGCAGCCGTTTTTCAGCCACAATTCCACATCCCATTTTGTAAAACACTGAAAATCAACGCATTGCAGAACAAGGCGTGGCCGCGTCCCGCCAAACACAAATTTCAGTTCTTCACCCAGGTAAGACGTTCCCAGATGCAGCGCGGGACAAGTCGCCAGAAGAATACGAGGATACGGAATTTCCAGTCGAATGTGCAGATGCGTCTTTTCCGGCGGATGGCTTTCATCACCTCGTATGCCGCCTTTTGCAATGTCAGCAGCATCGGATATTTCTTGTCGGGATTGAGGATGTCGGTCGCCACGAAACCCGGGCGGATATCAGTAAACTTGACCGGTATCTTCTCCATTCTGACCAATTGCGCCAATGCTGAAATATATGTCTGCTGCATTCTTTTGGTAGCGGAATATGCCGGAGCCGTGCCTAAACCTGCTGTTCCGGCGATTGATGTAACAACCGCTATATGTGCCTCATGTCCAGCCGAATAGGCATCCGGATGTTTCCTGACATAGTCGACAAAATGTGCCAGAATACGCACCATGCCTTCACAATTGGTCCGCACGGTACGGATTTCCTTATCAATATCCAGTTCCCTGTTCTGATACCCCACACCGGAGACATACAATAACAGGTCCGGTGCACCCATTTCTTCAATCAGAGCATCCAGCCTGGCCGTCGCATCTTCCTGTGTAACATCCATTTGCTTAATATGGACTCCCTCGCTATACTCCTCCCGAAAAGACTCAAGGGCCTCAATCCTCCTGCCGGAAACGCCCACTTCCCAGCCTTCCTCCACCAGACGTACCGCCGTCTCCCGCCCGATTCCGGAAGTAGCACCAATGACAATCGCTTTCTTCATGATACAAATTCAATAATTATCTATTAAAACAACATCGAAATAATCAGCCAGAGTGACACGGCAATCCAGCCACCAGCCCGACAATCATCAGAATCACACACATCATAACGTAAAGTTAGAGGAAATATTCCGACTTTGCATTTTTTAAACTGAACTTCATAAATACTAGCACAGATTTTGAAAAACATGACTGCGCAACATTAAACACTTAAGATTATGAAAACCTATTCAGAAAGAGAGAAAGGGTGTGAGGATGCATTTCAATCAGGAGGGCCATATTGGCATGCATACACATCGGGGAAAGACACCCCGCTACTATTTGTCAATGACTCAGATTTCAAATTCGCAATGAATGCTGTCGCACAGGCGGCATCCATGTACCCGAAAATCACGATTCTCGCATTTGAGATTATGGGAAACCATTTTCACTTCGTCATAGCAGCCGAACAAGATGACATTGATATTTTTTGGAGATATCTCAGCAAAAAGCTAAGCAGGAGATACCGGAACCTGAAATTGACATCTTTATCTATCAAACGAATAGACAATTTAAATTCACTTCGAAACAATATTGTCTATACGAATAGAAATGGATATGTAGCTGACAGTTCATATACTCCATTCAGCTATCCATGGGGCACTGGAAGATATTACTTCCTGGACTTTCCGACTGGAACTTCTTTAAGCCAAATCACGATTGACAACAGAAGACTCCTATTCAAGTGCCGAACTCCGGAATTGCCATTGGAATGGATTACCATCAATGATTTTGTAGCTCCATATTCATATTGCGCCATAAGCCTGGGAATGTCCATGTTCAGGGACGCACACCATTATTTCAATATGGTCAGCAAAAATGTCGAATCCTACTCAGGAATAGCTATTGAGTTGGACGACGGTGAATTTCTTACTGACAACGAACTATTTTCACGACTCTGCAAACTGCTTAGAACCACGTACGGAGTGACATCTCCAAAAGAATTGACAAAACAACAAAAATATGATATCGCCAAGAAACTACATTTTGATTTCCGTTCATCTAACGGACAAATACGCAGGGTCCTAGGCATTACGCAATATGAGATAGATACACTATTCCCTCTTAACAAGCACTAGTTAGCTAAAAACTTGTCCGGAAAACCACGCCTTTTTCCGGACAAGTTGGACAAAATCGCATTACGTCCGGATTAAAACGTTTATTTCTGGACATCTAGACAGCCCACAACACCGCAGATCCGAATATTCTCATTAACTTAGAGGAGACTTATATGAAATCAACAGTATGAAAAGAATTGCATTGATCACAGGAGCGAGCAGCGGAATCGGGGAAGCTTGCGCGCGGAAATTCGCAGAAGGCGGTTACGACTTGATACTCACGGCAAGACGTGCGGAAAAATTGGCGGAACTCAAGGCGGAACTGGAGGCTGAAGGCACGAAAGTGAAGACATTGACATTCGATGTCCGGGATGCGGAAGCGGCGGAAACGGCTGTGGATTCGCTCGAACCGGAGTGGCGGAAAATCGATGTCCTGATAAACAATGCAGGACTCGCGCTCGGGCTTGACAAGGAATATGAGGGCGACCCTGACGACTGGAACACCATGATTGACACCAATATAAAGGGACTTCTGACAATGACGCGCCTCATCGTGCCGGGCATGGTCGAGCGCAATGAAGGCCACGTGATAAATATCGGAAGCGTTGCGGGCGATGCGGCATACGCGAAAGGAAACGTGTACTGCGCCACCAAGGCTGCCGTGAAAACCATTACCGACGGCCTTAGGATTGACCTCGCGGAAACGGCAGTGCGCGTCACCAACCTGAAACCGGGACTGGTCGAGACGAATTTCAGCAATGTCCGTTTCCACGGAGACAATCAGCGTG
>OHLH01000024.1_pt1 | contig 102945 bp, 78 predicted proteins | sample 1569061 | NCBI WGS metagenome assembly OHLH01 (sample SAMEA3879603, study PRJEB24766) | human gut metagenome | biome: human-associated habitat; feature: feces | place: USA | collected 1985/1987
CTGTGGGATACAAAAACCACAGTGTGGGATATATATTTCACAGTGTGGGATACAAGAACCACACAGTGGAACAGAGAAAAAACAGGGACATACAGAAAAAGAGAGAACTACCACTGAAATTATGGATTCTTATGCTATCAGTCAGAGAGGAAATATCCCATCCAACCATGTTAATGACAAATCAAAAATACGACAATTCCTATTGTGAAACAGGATATTATTCTAATTATCAAACAAATAAATACACGAATGAACAAATATAACCTTTGACATGTAAATTATTTATTATATTTTAGCAGTATTGAAAAATGCGGATAAATATTTTTGCAAAAAAATGGACACATTTTCATTTATATTGACCATATTCTTAGGCATATACGGCTTATTTTAGTTGTATTTCTGCATATTTTCAGTTATTCTACAAGACAAAAAAGCAGCCGTTTGCCGAAAGGAACTTCCTGCATTGAGCACGATGGGAATCCGCGCCATGCAAGCCAAAAGAACGCTGCCTGCCCCACATAAGGGGATAAGATACCGCCCCAGCAAACAAAAACACGAGAAATATTCACATCCCAAGTATTGCTATGCAAGACATCAGCCGGCAGACAGGCCTTGAGCGTCCATATCTACGAGGGTATACCAATAAAATTTACCACGACAATTTCGATATATGGATAAACGCCCCGCAACCGCCGACATCCATAAAATCGGCTCATCAGAATTTGTATAACAAACGAATTTAGCATACTTTGACAAGTAATTCAAGCAAAAAAGAAGCGGTGCAACCGTATATATAGATAAAAAGACAAAATCCTCACAGGAAGATTTCCCGATTAGTTGAATCATAAAATTTGTCTGTTTACATTTCGTAATTTGTCGTTTTATGAATAAAAATAATAATCCACAATTAGACAAACGAAATAAATTAAATGCGCATAACTTTACATCACGATGCTAAGGGAAGAACAAAGAAAAATCCTTTAACACCAAACGAGATAGAAATTTTATTTTTAATTAAACTTTTAAGAATTATGAAAAAGAGATTCTATGGAGCCCTCATCTTGGGAAGTTTACTTCTCACTGGAGGTATGGTAACTTCTTGTTCAGATTACGATGATGACATCAATTCTTTAAGTGGAAGAGTTGATGCTCTCGAAAAAACGGTCGCAGATCTGAAAGCAGCAATTGAAGGTGGTTCTGTAATTACAAATGTACAGAGCACAGCCAATGGTGTTACAGTAACATTAAGTGACGGTAAGACATTCGAAGTAAAGAATGGTACTAATGGTACGAATGGAACACCGGGATCAATTGTTGAAATCGGTGACAATGGTAACTGGTTTATCGACGGAGTAGATACAGGTAATCCAGCAAGAGGTGAAAAAGGTGACACTGGTGACACTGGAGCAAATGGCCAACCGGGAACCAATGGTAAAGATGGATGCTGGTATATGCCGAATGAAGATGGTTACTGGCACAAACAGTACTATGGTGAAGATGGTACAGTCGTAGATGAAGCTACAGAAAACAAATGGACTGCTTCAACAGAATCTGTTGTCCGTGTAGTTTACGACACAGAGAACGGTCGTTTGTTAATTTCTAATGCAGAAGGAATGCAAGAAGGCGAAGTTGTACTTATCGAAACTGCGGGTGAATTGAAGTCTTTGGCTGTAATTCCTTACGTTATCGATAAAGAAACCAGCATGCCTGTAGTTAGCTTCTACAACATTGTTAAAAATGGTAAAGTTTTGGAAAGCACAGACGCTACGGCCCACTACCGTCTGAATCCGAATAATGCCAACACCAAAGACTGGGAATGGAGCATTATCGATCGCAAGGCTGTGACTCGTGCAGATGGTGACAATGTAAACGATTTGTTGACTATCAGTGATATTACTCGTGCCGATGGAGAAATGATTGTATCTTTGAAGTCTGAAAAGTCTATTGCTGACTTGAATAAAGACGAAATTGCAATCTTCGCATTGAACGGAACGAATACTACGAATGGAAATAATATCGCTTCTGATTATGCAAAGGTTACTAGCAAAGATTTGAAGAACTTTGCTATCGTTGATGCATCAATCGCGCCTGAACAAAGATTCGAAGAACCATACCCAACAGAAATCGCAAATATCAAGGATGCAAATGCAGAGTTTGTTTATACTGAAGAAATTGATTTGAACAAATTAGTATTGACATGGGCAAAAGATATTGATGCAACTTCTATCGGAGTAGTTTTGGACAAAGAAGGCCTCAACATCGACGGTTTGACTTATGAATTCACAAAACCTGAAAAATACTTAGGAAGTGATGGTATTACCAACCAGCAAGACTTCATTACTTTGGCAGATGGTGTTGTTAGCGTAAATAACGCAAGATATCCTAATGGTGAAGCAGCAATTGGACGTACTCCTATTATAGAAGTTACAGCTAAAGTAAACGGTGAAAGCATTGCCTCCGCTTATATTAAGTTGTCAATCGTAAGAGAAGCTCAAGTTCCTCAGACTCCGTTGGTTGTATATGTAAGTGAAGAACCTATCCAAGTAGAATATTCTTCTATTGTAGCAGGTAAAGCTGTTCAAGGATTTACTTGGGATAGAATGAATAGTGAAGTATATGATGCGTTGAAGTTAAGCCGTGAACAGTTTATTGAAAAATACACAAAGAATGAACCTACTATTGAATACAAAGATGTAAACGGCAAGAATGTAAACGGTGTAATAATCAACCGTCATGAAAATGAAGCAGGAAGTACAACAACTAACGTACTCGATTTGGAATTGGATCCAACTTTGCTTCCAAGTTCTGTAACAGGTACAGCTACTATTACTTACACTCCGGAAAACACATTGACTGATCGTCCTATCCAGATTGTATTTAAGTATGCAGTTTCTCACAAACATGTATCTTATCCAGAATTTAATAGCCAGTTTGTAGATGTAAATAAAGCATTAGCTACTATTAAGGGTCAAATGATTAATGGTACATGGACTCAGAAAGTTGAAATTTCAGAACACTTCTTGTTAGATTCTTACAAAGCTGAAGGTAATCACCAAGCTCCTGTTCTTGTAGTTGATGAGGAAAAATTACCTGCAGGTACTAAGTATACATTAACAGGTACTACTCTTTGGAATCAGGTATTAACTCTGGATTCTGAAATTGAAGGTGATGAGTTGAATATCCCTGTAAATGTAGTAATCGCTTTGGACAACAAAGACAGAATCTGCGTTAAATCTTACACAATCCGTTTCGTTAATCCGTTGAGATTGACCCCGGCATCTATTGAATTGACTGCTCCATTCCCAGGTAGATTAGACGAAAAAGATATTACTTTTGTAGTCAAAGACACTGAAGGAAGAGTAATCATTACTAATGGAAAAGCAACAGCAGATAATATCTATGGTATTACTGACGATATGATAACTGTTACTTATTCAGAAGGTGAAGATTGGTCTACATTCGGTATCAACAATGACAATACCCAGAAGTTGACTTTGAACGAAAGCAAACCTTCTATTAAATGGGAAAACAAAGGTACAGCTTTGGCAGAACCAGTTAATACAACTTATAAAGTACAAGTGAAGGTAAATGGTATTGCAATCATGGCTAAATCTGGTAATGTAACAGTTAAAGAAACTGATATGTAATCACAGAATCAGTTTAAATACTCTCGAAAAGGGATTGTCCTGCCAAGGGCAGTCCCTTTTTTTAAAATTAGCGATTGCTTAATAGTGTACAAACATCGCATGATTATTTAGTCTGTAAAACTTAACTCTAATATAAACGATTATGAAACAGAAACAGACCCTTATGGCTCTCGCACTATTATGTGGAGCGACAGCTTTTGCACAAAGCAATCAATCTTCCCTGCAAATCAAGGAAGAAGGAAAGACTGAGTTTGTTCCTCACTGGTTTATGCAAGTACAGGCCGGTGCCGCACACACTCGTGGTGAAGCCAAATTCGGAGATTTAATCTCTCCGGCAGCTGCCATCTACGGGGGCTATCAGTTTACACCGCTTTGGGGACTGCGTGTCGGAATAAGTGGTTGGCAGGCTAAAGGAGGATGGGTTGCCTATAATCAGCTTTACAAGTACAATTACTTGCAAGGAAACGTAGATGCTACATTGGATTTGAGCAATTTGTTCTGCCACTACAATCCAGACCGCTTCTTCAATGCATACCTGTTTGCTGGTGTGGGCCTGAATGGAGCCTTCAACAACGATGAAGCTGTGGCATTAGCCAACAAAGGCTATGAATTACGTTATCTATGGAAAGACAGTAAAATCAGCCCAGTAGGCAGATTCGGACTAGGAACCAACCTGCGACTGACTTCAAATCTGTTCTTCAACATTGAAGTAAATTCAAATATACTGTCGGACAAGTTCAACTCAAAGAAGGCGGGCAATGTCGACTGGCAGTTCAACGCACTGGCCGGATTTACAATCAAGTTCGGAAAGACTTCGCGCAAGACAGAGCCAGTATACTACGAACCCACTCCACAACCGGCACCTCCAGTAAAGGAAGAGCCGAAACAAGTGCAAGAACCCGCTCCTGTAAAACAGGAAAAGGTCAGCATGACAGAAAATATCTTCTTTGCTATCAACTCGTCTAAGATACGCACATCAGAAGAACAGAAAATTGGAAGACTGGCCGAATTCATGAAGAACCATGCGGACTGCAAAGTTACAATTTGTGGTTATGCAGACAAGCAGACAGGTAATGCAGATATCAACGAACGCCTCTCTAAGGAACGCGCAGAAGCTGTGGGTGCGATGCTGAAAGACAAAGGTATCGACAGCCAGCGTATCACGATAGACCATAAGGGTGATACGATACAGCCGTTTAACACGATGGAAGAGAACCGTGTAAGTATCTGTATAGCTGAATAGGCTCCATTAACTCTTCATAACCTGCAAAAGGAGTGTCACTCTCCCTTCCATAGGGAGATAAGGGCACTCCTTTTCTACATATCACCAAAGCTCCCAAGAATGACTAATCTTACGACTTTCTTCAGAAGTATTACGTCGTGTCGCAACCAGGGATGAAAAGTACCTTGCAAATTAAAAAAATTAGTTCCGAATCGCGTTAAATGGCACCGATTCGGAACTAACTAATGACGTCTATTCGCTACAAGTTTTATTGGATTTTACATTACCTCTTTCCATGATAATGTTTAAACTCATCCAATTTATAAGGTCATTTTAATACTTAATATTATCTATTGTAAAGATTGATGAATATATAGCATCTCCCACATCTGTTACAGTGAAAGAGATATATGCCGGGGTTCCCACATAAGGAATATCATTAATGCTGGCAGCAGTCCACCCGATATGACCCGCATAAAGGTCTCCTTCATCAGGCATATTCGGATAATCATTAAACTGCGTATTGTCTTGACCGATAATGTTTACGCTAGTCAGCATAGTGGAATAAGAGCCATAAGGCCCATAAATAGTCATGACCACACAATCATCAAATTCTGAACCGACCCACTCATTAAATTCTGCAGAGATAAAGTCATAATGGAACGAAAGATTCTTGATATTTTTTTCTATCGGCCCCAATATCATCATACTGGAAGTGCCTCCGATAGCATAACCATCTGCTGAAACCAGATACCCACCTGAAGATATGGCTGCATAATGACTACCTTCCTGCGGAACCATATCCCCCACACTACCTTCCATTATACTGCCGTCACCTATCAGATAAACTCCATCATTTCCATTTTCAAAATTTGTATTACCGTCAAAGCTGCTAACTTCCGGATTGTTTGTAATGTATGACAAAACAACATCCTGAAGCATCTCGTTTCCATTCTTATCCATCATGCCTTTCTTCACAGTAATGGTAATACCCACATTTATCTGGAATTCCTCCCAAGGGGTAAATGTGATAATCGCATTTCCTGTAGAACTGGCATTGATTGTGATTGTTCCTTTCACATCCACTCCATCTACAGTTACCACAAAATTATCTTTGATAGACGGAAGCAAGATTTTGTCATCAAAAAAGAACATGATAGGCAAATTTGCGGGGAAAGTGACGTTGCTCTCTCCTGCACGTGAAATGGAATGAGTGTAACCCATCTGCTGTTCACGGATATTTGTTCTTTCCGAATAAAGCAACGGAAGAGAAGCGTATTTTACAGATGCCGTAGCTGGCATCAGTTCAGATATTGAAGGAACTGTCTGCACAATAGTTAACGGTTGCCCGTCATTATCCTCCTCTGTGATTTCTTCAACGGCACCTTTTACTTCATCACCACTATTTATAATATTAAACTCATCGTAGTTTATACTAGGAACTTCCTCGTCTCCTTCAAATGGTATTCTAATTTCAGTGCCATCTTTGAGAACAAATATAACCTCTCCGTTTTCTACACTAACATTACTGAACCATGAATCACCACTTGCTCCTGGTTCACCGACAGCTTTTACCGGGTTACCATTTTCATCCAGCACCTCAACAAATGTCAGTCCATGATCATAACTGATCATCCAATAGCCTGTTGTGCTGACTTTCAACTGCGGAGTAACCGCATCGTTTCCTGTTACAGGAATCTTATTGCCGTTTTCATCTGTCAGCCAATCTTGCTGACCGTCTATTGTTTGAGTCCAATAGTATTTACCATCTGTATCTTTATTAAATCCGATAACCGGAGCATCTTTTCCAGCTGTTCCATTAGCTATCGATGCCGTTTGCCCGTCACTGAATGTAATAGTATATCCGTTTTCTGTTTCCGTAACACTTGTCACATACACATTAGCTTCCAATGCATTCACAATAGAACTCATTGAAGAGATGTTTGTGTTCATCTGAGTTAATTGCCCTTCAATGTTCGTCAAACGTTCGTCCAGATCATTTACCTTGTTCCAGAGTTCCCCATCATCATACTTACAGGATATGGCACCAATTATCATCAGCGACCATAAGAAGAAAGATTTTAGTTTCATAACGTTAATTTTTCAGGTTAATAACTATTTCTTTAAGATTAACACGATTATCCCATTAAAACCTTAGAATAAATATGCCTCGAAATATTCGAATTATCATTAGTTACTATTACGAGTAAATCAAGATAAGAATTACCGTATCTTCGTAGAATATGTTGACAGCATGATTTAGTGGGCAAAGCAAAAACAAGCCTGGATTCGTTTTTATAACCTACCCTAAACACAATCGTCACTGTCACTCCATATAGTAGAACTTTACAAGAATCCTAGTAAAAAGAACTATTCATTAAATGACTCAAGAACACCTCAAAATCAAAAAATTTCAGGAGACCACAAAATATATCGTAAAATGTAAATCTATTCTGCCATCATCACTTATTGTTTTATTCACCTCCATTTAACACGATATGAAACTTGACAAAAATACTTATAAAATTCTACAGATATTGAACATATCCTTTTACGGACAAGCCCCACTTGAAAAAACTCTTTTCTAGAACTGAAATTCAAAATTTCAAAGGCCGAAAAGACTCTAATAAGTCAGGTTCCCCTAATGCTTTAAACCGGTTCAAGTTTTAATAGGAAGTAATACAAATTTAACGAAAAAATGTTATGCAGCAAGGACTTATTCTATCGAATTGTTACTATTTCAACCCACAAACAGATTAAACTATTAAAAAAAGCAACTATATAGCAAATATATATTACCAAAGTGGTCAAATTAAAGCGATTTTTTAATCTGATGAAACAGCACAAGCTAATGTTAAAATTCGGTTTATATCATCTTTTGTATATTTCAACCTTACCATCTAAATCTATACTATAACTACCACATAAATCAAAGCAAATCATAAAGCCCTCATCTTCTGTATTGTCATCATTGCTTCAATGATAGTCAGTTTCCATAAAGTCATGTGCAATAATCTGACCCTGGGCATTTTTCCTTATCGTCCTTTCGCTCCCTTTCTGCTTTACGGTTATCCCTCTATTTTCCGCCTTCTCTTCCATCCTTAGATATTTTATACGGTCTATTTTTTCCCCGTGGTCCCTGAACTTAAACAGACATACATCCGGTGCTTCCTTCCTTAAACCCACAAGCTTGAACTGGTAATGCTTTTTGGTATCATATACTTCCAGTATAAGCCCCGGCAGCCCGTTGAATTTCCAAGGCCCTTCACTTACTGCAATTTCCGGTGTGAACCAGGCTTCATAATCACGACCGTGATAGTGACAGGTAGCCAGTTGACAGGCATACCCTTGAATGGTTCTGATACTGTCCCGAAGAACCCAGTCCTGTGGCGCATATTCTTCCTCTATATAGCAATTGACGATTCCATTTGTAGTGCCAAGCATCACCTGTGAGTCATCTTACCCTTCGGATAGTTCTTATAAATATAGTCATGCAGGATTCTGGGTATGGGCAAAGAAGCATAGTCCCTTTTTCGGATATTCCCTATCATCATTTCACCCCAGATTTTGCGTCCTGTCGGGTCGTAAAACAAGGAATCATAATAAAACATGGGGTAACCGTAACACTGGCTGATTGTTTTCCCGATACGCAAGATTACTCTTTCGGTAGTGACATCCGTACCCAACGTGTCGGTCTGTTCCGTACAGTCGTATTCACACTCCATTATGGATGGTTCCAGTGCCTGTATATATCTGTCAATCTGCCCCCACACACTGGTGCAGCCCATGACAATAAAAAGCGTCAATAATGTTCTCATCATCAGATTCTGTTAGAAGTCAATATTGTTTTTATAATCTTTCTCCTGCAAGTCATATCCATGTTCCGTTCCCTGATACACAATGGGATACTGGCTTTCCTGCTGATACAGACGGGTCAGGTATTCCGTCCGTTCCATCGGCTTATGCTCCTTTTCATACCAGTTATAGAATGTGACCGGATAACAGGGAGAGAGAACTATCTCGGACGCAGAATAGAAATAATGCCGGTCCTTGTCGTATGCTTCCAGTATGAGACCAGGCAAACCGCACAATTTCCAGGGACCTTCCTGAAAAGGCAGATCCGGAGTATACCAGGCCACATACGTCCTTCCCCTGAAACTGGTTGTCGCCTTCCGGCACCGATACCCGCACACCATTTTCACCGAGTCCTGCTGCATCCACTTCATTACAGGTATCTTCTCTTTCACCACCACGGCTTCTTTTCTTCCTATTTCTCCAATTCTCCCATATACATAACAGGAGTCCTTTTGCCTGTCCTTGTACAGGTATTCGCTGGTCGTTGAGATGCCGGCTCTGCGGATGGAATCCAAATTAGACACCCTTGCGTGGAAGCGCTGCAATTTCAGTCTTGCATGCCCCGGCAGAACCTCAATGGAATCATCCTGACAAGTATAGTAACTGACAAACGAAGTGAACCGCTTGCCCAGCCGAAGAATCATACTATCCCTGTGAATATCGTTCTCTGTCAGAGTATCCCTTTTAACCAGATGTATATAATGACATTCGAGCAATGCCGGTTCAAGCACCTTTTTCTGCTGCCCCTTACATAAGGACGGGGAGAAAGCCAAAGGAATCAAAAGCAACCACAATTTCTTCATATAGCGTAATGTATTTAAGTCATAAAAATCAGGCAAAAGTTCAGAGGCTAAAACAAAATGTACGCACCCACCATGATATTCCTCGGACGAATCGTATAGCTCCGGCTTATTTTAGTGGCATCCGGCAGGAAGGTCGTATAGGCGTATTCCTTTTCGTTGAACAGGTTGTTCAGATGAAAGTCTATGTGCAGCCGTTTCGTCGCCTTATAAGTGGCCTGTATGTCCCCTAAAAAGAAATGCCGGGTATCGGTCTGGCTTATTTTGTTGGCAAAGTGTTCTCCACATACCGTAAAGCTCCATTTTTCGGAAGGCAGGAACCTGACAGAAAGCTTCTGCTGAAGCTGGTAGGTTTTCTCCTTCTCCTCACTGTCACTAATGTGAAACCTGGTATGCGAGAATCCCATCCGATAATTGACGTTCATCCACGAAAGGACATTCATGTCGATTTCCGGACTCAGGGTGAAATTATCCTGACGGCTCTCCACCTTCCCTTCGCTTCGGAACAGGAATGCATCCCTGCGTGACCATCCGCCATCCAGCGTAAACTTTGCCTTCGCCCATCCGGTAGCCTTGGTGACACTGAAGTCCAGATTCGTCGTATTCGCTTTCTGCGGAACATCCACATATCTTGACAAAATATACTGGTCTTGCATCCGCTGAGACACGGTGTACGGCGAACGGTTCCAGGATTTTCGGAACCTGATGCTGGAAAAGAACTCGCTCAGCGGTATATTGTATTCTATTCCGCCACCCACAGACGCATCCACCGTATGAAAGAAATCTGTCAGTCCTTCCGTCAGTGTACGGTAAGTGGTCAGCACGGAGCCGGGATAGAAGCCGGACAGACTGACCGGATTCTCCCTGTAGTCTCCTCTGGCCTGAATCTTCATCCTGCTGTTCAATCGATATTCCGCATAAAGTGAGGTCTGCCATGAAAGCTTGTCGTGGCGCAATGTGCTGTTGTCCGCCTCACTGCGATAATGGTAATAATTGAGGGGAAGGCTCAGGGTGGCGACCAGCTTCTCATCCTGGTATTTCATTTCCGGACTGAAACCGGCCTTGACAAATCCCATCTCCATATTGTTCCGTTCCGCCACATTCGCTGCCTCCAAACCGTATGAATCCGATTCGAACTTCCGGAACATACCGCCAAGACTGGACTTGAAGTCAAAAGTGAAAAGGCCACTCACCGCACCCCAACTGACGGAATTGTCTGTAAAAAATTCTGAGGGCCGGATATGCTGCATGACAGCCGATTCCTCCCTGGATACACTCAGTCTTTGCGGCTGAGCCTGATACAAAAGATAAGAAGCGAAATTGACGAACTTCTTCCCGTTTCTTTTCATCAGAAACAGGTCGTTGGCGAGTTTCTTCCCTCCCTCATACATATTCTGGCTGTTAGACTGATAGCCGCCTAACCGCACGTCCCGGTCTTTCCAGTCCAGTGTCACATCCAGATTCTCCGTAAGGTTGTAGTCGCTCCTGTTGATTTCAGTAGAGACCTTCCCATTGAGCACATTCTTGTGAAAATTTCCGTCTTCCACTTCATCCATCCTCCATTGCTCATTGCCGGCCGGGTCATAATAAACGCTTTGGGTCTTTTTCAAGGTATTCTCACGATGGTTCTGATAGGTCAGACTGAACTTTATATCCTGACCGCTCTTCAACTTAAACAGATTGTGAGATGTCACCTGATGCGTCCGGTTCTGAAGTTCACGCTCTCTCGACAGACCCAATGAATAAGGTGGTGTGAGGTCAATATACTCCCTCAATAGATTGGGGGCATTGATTATTTCATTGCGATTGAAGGAGTTCAATTCCTTTGAGATGTCCTGTCCCGTATTGTTTGATTTCAGGGTATTCAATGTCTGAAACCCTTTGCTGAAACGCATGGCCGTTCCTTCTCCATTCCACAGTCCTTCCCCGTCTCCGAGACCTCCTGCCGCCTTCAAGGTGCCGATCCATTTCATTCTGGCCCCGGATTTCAATCTCAGGTTAATGGCTGCCTGGTCGGAAAAGACAAGCCCTTCAAGCACCTTTATGGGCTGATGGTTCTGCATGACCTCCACGCTTGCCACATCCTTCTGAGGTATATTGTTGGTGGCTATTCCATACTGGGTGCCCAACAGGTTGCTGTTCTCTATATAGAAACGGTTAATCGGTACTCCATTGTAGCTTATCTTACCGTCTTCCGATGTTTTTATACCGGGAAGCCTTTTCAGAACATCTCCGATGGCGCGGTCTCCCTCCTTTGAATAAAGCTGCACGTCATACTTTATCGTATCTCCCTGCAGGCGGACCCTCGGCGCTTTTACCACCACTTCCTTGATTTCTATATCCTGGGGAGACAGAAAGACTTCCATCTCTTTCCCTTCTTCCAGTCTCTTCTTGCAGGTCTCATAGCCGATGCATGAGAACCGGACATACATGGGGGCGGTCAGATTTTCAGCCAATTGGATAGCAAACCGGCCATCTTCTCCGGTTGTCCCGAACTTGACAAGCTTGTTTGTCTCTTCTACATAAACCATCACATTCACTCTTCCAATAGGCAAAGCAGTCGCCTTATCGGAAACCTTTCCCGAGAGGGTACGTGATTGGGCGTTTACAAGAAACGGAACATACAGCATCAAGAGAAGAAGTGTGCTCTTCATCGCATTGTCAAGGTTTATCAATGAGTCTTTCTGTCTACATATTCTTTGTTTATCACCTCCTGACTCACCAGTTTTCCATCCTGAAAAGTAAATGCCGTAGTCAAAGTGTACCATTCCCGGTCATAAAGACTTTCCTGATACAGCAACCGTTCAAGGGGACGGTTATGTATATCCATTGTCATTTCCTTCGCGTAGGGTTCACCAACAAGTGCCAAAAAATCCTTTTTACTCATTCCAATTTCAATCTTTTCGGAAGTGAACTTACTGTTTTGCACTCCCAAAAGGGACGCACAGCCCATCTGCAGAATACTGCAGATTAATAGAACGATTAGTTTAAGTCTCATATTATACAAATTCATCTGTAATCCTTTATGGGTAAGATTCGGTGTCTAATTTATATGTTTATTTTGGAATAAAAAGCATACAAGTTTACTTTTTATCTTTCTTAAAAATTGGTCTTATAATCTTATTCCATATTTTTAGACTTTAGAATAAAAGTTAGAATTCAAAAGACCGTTCAAATGATTAAAAAACATCTCAAAGCGTGGAAAGTTATCGTCCCGGCATGATGGTAGGATTGCCCCCTTGGTTTTTAAATTTAACGCTTCTTACTATTTCATACAGAATACCTCCCACATCCAGGCCTATCTTGGTCTTATTGAACTTATAGTAAGGTATTGCTATAGGACGGGTATCCCAACTTTTTCTCATAGGGTCGTATATTCTTTCAACGCCCACTTCCACTCCCCAACGATCATTGAACTCATAGCCGATAGTCCCCCCGTAACGGTTCATGTAAAACCCGTAGGCACTTGTGGGAGCGTATGAGCCAAAGGCTCTGAAGCTCAGTTTGTCGGTTGGTCTGTAGATGAGGGCTCCTGCCGCACCGAAAGCCTGACCTGTACTGAATGGGAAATTATACTTTGTAGCATTCACTCCTCCCTGAATTTCCCAAAAGTCGTTTATATCATACCGGTACATCAGTGAGGCTTCGTTGATTCTTCCTATTCCGGGCAATGTAGATTGTGAACCATAGCCGTACAAATTCGGAGCAATCTTCCCATTTGTGCTGTAATCGCCGTAAAACATCGGAGAAGGATTTGTGTAGTAAGGCATATAAAATGGACGGCGGAGCCTTATTTCCTGAATCTCCATTTGAGGAATATCCGTTTCCGGCTTTATGTCCGGCATCTCTTCTTTTACAGCGAATGGTTTCACCGTCGGATTTTCACTCCCTACATATTCATTCGATAGGGTCTTCAGACTATCTTTCTTCAGTCCGGAGATATTTTCCTGCGCATATACACTGACTGTAATGCAATATAACGCTGTAATTAAAAATATTCTGATGCTCATACTGCTGACTATGTTGGTGAATGCAATACAAATATAAGAATTAAATTGTAAGACAGATGATTAGAAACTATCTATTTTACTTAGACAATTTAATTTAACGAACAGATTTAGCCACTGTTCCTTCATCACTCACAGGCTGTTTACCTTAATAAACTATAGTTTACCAGAAACTTCGCGAATTTAAGGTTGCATGAAAATCTGAAATAGACTCTGAATCATAGGGAATATGCTCACTTTTTATCTTTCTTAAAAATTGGTCTTATATATTTCTTGAAGATTTTGTCCACTTCAATGGGAGTGGAGTTATTCAGCATATCGTACATTCTGCCTGTGGAAGGTCTAAGGGTATGTCCGTAGTCTGTCTGAATCTTTTTGCTCAGGTCCGGGCCCTCATTCATAATGAGCTCCGGAGGACGACCTTCCATAGTCACATCATATACAGGGTCCTCTCCCCGCTTTGTCCAGATGGAATAAGGACACATACGGATATATCCCCTCGCCTTCCTCACCATAAAGGTGTCTGTCAAACTTCGGGGGATACCTCTTTCGAATGGGTTGTCCACTTCCATCCATTTCTTTTCCAACGGAGCTTCCAGAGGCTTGTTATAATGCTCCATATTCTCTGGAAGGAAGTCAAACTGAATGTGCTTTATCGCTTCCTCATTCAGCTTGATTTCCTTGTCTTCCTTTTGCTGGCCCATTGCCGGTATCACTCCCAGCAAAAAGGAATTCAAAACCATATATCGTTGGATACTGTTCATTCGTCGTTTTCTATTGATTACCCATATTCAATCGCGACATTTCACTTTCAGCTGCACTCTGGTTGTTCATTGTCCGTTCGGTACGGAAACGGTAGGTGATTGTAAAGCCGATTTTCCGTGTGTCTTCCTTTCCGACACTGTACATGATAATATCATTCAGACGGGCTGAAGCACGCGTATTGTTCTTATTGAAAATGTCGTAAGCATCCAGTGAAAGTTGAAGTTTGTCTTTCAGGAACGATTTCTTCAGGCTCAGGTTGAAGGAGGTATAACTCTTCGATTCGTACAACTGATAATATCCTTTGGACCCATAATTAAAATCGGCAGACAACAGAAATCCGGAAGGAAGTGTGAAACTGTTGTTGAAGCTCAACATCACCAGCGGGCGTCCTGCTTTCAGGGTAGTTCCACTCGGTCCTGGGTAATGGAAGAAGCTTTTCATGCAAGTCAGCGTGAGGGAAGGCATCCACCACTTCACAGGATATTGCACGTTGACCATACCCGTCAGATTGTGCATTTTATCGAAATTATCCGTGTAGCTGACCGTCACCGCCGAGTTCCCCGGCATACTGTAGAAAGCCGTAACCAGCGGATCACGGGTAAGGGTATAATTCAAATTCAGGAACAGAAACTTATAAAACAGCATATAGTTCAGGTCGTGAGTCAGGGCCTGCTTCAGATAAAGATTTCCTTTCTGATAGGTAAACCGGTCTGTGTACACCGCATTGTCGTTCATCACATCAAACGGCGGACGTTCCGTATGAATGGAGTAAGTTAGGGACTGTTGCAGCTTCTCCGTATTATAACCCAGCGATACAGAGGGCAGTAGATTGTGATAAGTCTGGTCCTGGCTCTTGTTCTCATGGGTCTCTTTCAGGTCGCTCCGTATCTGTTCGTAGCGCAAGCCTGCCCCCAACGACAGGTTCTTCCAGGTATAATCGTATGACAGGTAGACCGAATTCTTCATCTCCGTATTACGTGTACGGCCATTATTCAACGCACGGACATATTCTATATAGTCGGTTCCGCTGGTGTGACTGAAATCGTAACCGAGGCTGAAAGTTCCCGCCTTCTCCGTTTCATACGACAAAGAGAACTTGGCCGCAAACAAATCCCAGTCTGCCTTGCGGTAATAGTCCATAGAGGTTTCCGAGCGGTCACTTTCCCATTCACGGATATTCCCCTGGCTACGGTCGGTCTTATGAAGATAATCTCCGTATACGTTCATCCTCCATCCGTTCTCCCAGTCGTTTGTATAGTACAGATTAAGATGGTTGCTCACCGACTTGTCACCCACTTCACTGAGATTCCTGATGAAGGTAGAAACTCCTTTGTCCGGTATCATGGAAAGGGTATCGTTCGAGAAAGTGTTACCCTGACTGTATTTGCCTTCATATTTCAACCCGATTTCCGATTCCGGCGAAAAATGATAAGAGACCCCTCCCGTGTAGGCATGGCTTTCTTGAAAGATGCGCTTCCGGTTCAGGTTGGTCAGGTTCCAGACCGTGTCACTTTGGGTCTGCTGGTAAATGTCAAGATCCGAATCCTTCTTTCCACGGTTATAATTGTAGGAGAGAAAGAAATCCCAGTTCTTATAGTTGTAACTTCCGTTCATCTGATAATTCTGACTGAAATGCGTTCCTTGCAACAGATTCCCCTTGACATTAAAGGCCAGTCCTTCCCCCAGCCGTTTGGTTTTGATTTCAATCACCGCCCGCTGCTCCGAATGATAGCGCACGCCTGTATTCGTAACCAGCTTGACGGATTGAATCTGGTCGATAGCCAGATTATCCAGTTCGGTCCGGTCCGTCACCTCCCTGCCGTTGAGATAATAAGTGGGCGTTCCCTTCCCGATTACTTCAATGTCGCTGCCCCGCTGTTGTATGCCCGGTAGCTTACAAAGCAGGTCATTCAGTGTGGTTTCTTTGGCAAGAATCGTATTCGGCACATCGGCTATGAGGCCATCCCGGTCCAGCTTGAATGGCTTCTTGTACGCGGTCACCTCCACTCCTTCCAGTTCCGTCTGTGAAACTTCCATCCGCACCACAGGCAGAGTGAAGTCTGCATTGACCTGCATGTTCTTATACAGTGTCTTATAGCCGAGATAAGAATAGCGGATAATATAGTCGCCCCCGGCAAGCGATGTGCTGTATATCCCGCAAGAGTCGGATACCGCTCCGCTGACAAGGGTGCTGTCCGACTGGTTCAGGAATGCCACATTCACCATCGGCATCACTGCATTCTCTGGGTCCATAATTTTTCCTTTTACAGCATACTGGCTGTAAGCCGGCAGCAAAATCAGGCTGGCTATTATAGTAAAAAATGACTTTTTCATGAATTAAATCAAGACTTGCTATTGGCCAGCTCCTCCAATTTCTTTTTCAATAACCCATTGTGAAGCTGGTTTGCCACAATCTCCCCGTTACTATTAATCAGAATACCATGCGGTATGCCGGAGAAAGGAAAATTCTCTTTCACCCTTTGGCCTTCCGTTGTGTCAATCAAAGAATTAAACTTTATCTGATATTTTTTCATGGCTGCCTGAAAATCATCCCTGTTCTTATCTATTGAAATCAGAAGAATATCCAGTCCTTTTTCCTTATACTGACTGTATGTCTTTTCCAGCTCAGGAAACTCTGCAATACAGGGAGCACAGCCGGAAGACCATAAGTCAATATACAGGTATCCGTTTTGAGGGATAAACGAGGAAAGTTTTCTTCTTACTCCATCGACATCCGGAAATTCCATATCCTTTATCTTCGTACCAATCTTGGCATCCAGTTCCTTCTGTTTCCGGTCCATATCCAGGCGAAGCTCATAGTACCATTGTACTTTCTTGTCGGCTTTCACTTCTTCCGGCAGTGTAGGATAGGTTTCAAGAAAATGAGGGTCATACACAGAACCGATTTCATTGACAAATACAGTCCTGCCCACGATATTGTGTATATTATCAAGCTGGAACTTTACTTTATACTCGGTGTAGACCTGCGCCAAAGAATCATACACCGATGTATCCGGATTGTCTTTTCCTTCTATGCTCCTGCGGTATTCCCTCTCCCCCATTTTTTCAATCCTACGGGTTTCTGTCAGGTAACCGTTGTAAAGGTCATTCATGGGTGTGCCTGATACATGAAAAGCTGAGTCAAATGCTATTTTTACCGTCCCTTTTTCGGGAAACAACATTCCCCTCACTGGATTCAGCGTGTCATTGACTGAGAGATAATAGGCCATTTCAGGATTCTCCTCTAAACTGAAATTAAATTTCCCATGAAGTAAGGTATCACGCCCTACAGTAACCACTGAATCATTCTGAAGATAATATAACTTTACGGGAGTTCCATCAGCACAATCTTGGCATACACCTTCGATATTTACTACTTGGTGATTTTCACAACCTGCCGTGACGATAGCCCACACGACAGCCCAAAAGAGATTGACAGACTTCATTATAAAATATGATTTTAAGAACTGTCCTCAAAAGTAGATATTATCTACGGAATGCCAGTCCACCCGTCTCCTAAATTATCCTTTCAACAAACGATGAATGTTTAATGAATCACAAAAAGCTTTTATTTGTGGATGATACTCCGCATCCCCTCATAAAACAAGCCTCCCACGTCTACCCCTAACTTGAACTTTTTGAATTTATAAGAAGGCACCACTACCGGCATCGTTTCCCATCCTGTCCGTGAATCATAAAACCTTTGTACCCCTACATCCACTCCCAAACGCTCTGTAAAGCCGTAGCCTATGGTGGCTCCATAATAGGTATTGTTGAAATTGTATCTGTTATCCGGACTATAGGCACCAAATACCGTCAGATGGACTTTATCCATGGGACGAAACGTCATAGCACCAGATACCCCGAACGACTGACCGATACTATAAGGTAAAGTATATTTTGTGGCATTGATTCCCGCATACACCTCCAAAAAATCATTGATTTGCCGCTGGTACACCCACCCCAGCCGGTTCACCCTACCGATACCAGGCAAGGTAGTCTGCATACCTTCCCCATAGAAATAAGGGGCAAACTGCCCGTATGCCTGATAGTCTCCCCAAAACATGGGAGAAGGGTTCACATAATAGGACGGGATGTAAAAAGGTTTCTTCAACTTAGAATCAAAGTTTCCTACTGAATCCGGCTTTATTTCCAGATTTTCTCCATGGTCCTTTATTTTCACTCTATCCATGGACGGGTCAATGGACAGGAGGCCCTCACCCCCATCTTTTCCCAACCCTGCATCAAGTTTTATCGTATCTTTTTTGATACTTTCTTGTCCGAAAACCTGCGTACAGGACAGTCCTAAAAGCATAAAAAACACAAGTACCGATTTCATCATTCAAACATTTAAAAGCAATCACTTCAAAGTTACTTTAATTTTTTCATTCTGGCTATATGGATTGCAGGTTAAACTTGCACAACTGGGTAAAAAAAGAATTACAGCGCCCCACATCAATACAAATCCTATTTTACTTTTATTTTTCATTGCAGTTACCATTTACGGATTGGATAATTAAAAATAATACGTCAAGGAAGCCACAAACGTCCTGAATTTGGTATCCGGATTATGCTGATAAGCCTTCGTCATGCCCCAGTCATATCCTATGGCTATCTGTACATGGCGGGCTATCTCCACTCCGGCACGAAAGCCCGCTCCCCAGTCGAAGCGGGGCATCGTTCCGTCCTTAAATACATTAGAGGAAACTGCCTTGACGACTTCCGGCTCTCCGAGCCTGCTGCTTATCTGCTTCATTTGACCGAACAGACCGACATTGAAGTGAGGGCCGGCATCCAAAAACAGACTGACATTCTTCCCGACCTGCAGTTTATAACCTAAGTGAATGGGAATATGAAGATAGTAAGGCGTACTTTCATATTCGTAAGTATTTTCGTTCATCACATAATAATAAGGACTTTTCCAGCCGTAGGAGGAAAACATCAGTCCCATATCCACATACACCCCTTTCGCCGCCTCACGGAAGGCATATTCTCCTTTCAGTCCGGCATGAAAACCGGATTTAGGCATGTTTTCCTTGGTGGAGTGATAATTATATCCTCCTGAAAGTCCGTACCTGAACTCCTGTGCCTGTACCGAGGCAAACAACGACACACATAGAGCCAGCGTAAATAAAAATCTTGTCTTCATAATCTTATGGTTTTAAATTAATTATCAATCATCCTTCTTTTTCTTTCGGAGAACTTATCCAATCACTTTCGTACACATTGCATCCTCCTAAAAGTCCGATGCCGTTTTCCACATTGGTATAATGGCTGCGGATAGGAGCCAACCCATATTTTCCCAAATCATTGTTTTGGATACGATTGAGCGCCTTCAGGTAAACGTACATTTCTTTCGACAGCTTGTACAAATAGATTTTATAGGCGATGGTTTCCTTTTGCTCTTCATCTTCATAACCGGAATCGTAATATGTACCCACCTTCAGCGTATAACTCTTCCCCTCTATCTTGCTGTCATCCCAACAATACAGATAGCGGTAATACTCTTTCGAGATATCGAACACATCATCAAATCCGGTCTTTTCTGAAAGCAACGGTTCCTTTTCCAAATCAAGGTCTACAGGCATATACTGTATGGTATCCCGCATTTCAGGGCTCGCATACACCGTCTTTTTCTTCTTAATGACTCTCATCCCATAATAATCTTCCGTACCGGCCCTATCGGTGAAAGAGACGCGAAACTGTATGCTCCAGCCATAATTTCCGTCTGTCAGCACCACCTCCAGTTTCTCCAATGGAAAGGCCTTCGGTATCACCGTTTGTGCCTTGGCAATCGGCAAATCGGGATACGAGACTTCCATCTCGATACGATCATCTTCTTTCAGCCTGCCCAACACATAATACGACTGGCCCGGAAGCAACTCGGTAGCTGTTTCCGTGTCTTTTATCGCTTTCTCCTCTCCGTTCAGCTTGAACACCAGCGTAGGCTTGCCGTCTGTACTTGTCTTCTGGCGGTGAATCACCCGGCTCCGGGCCACCTGTATCAAGGTCGTATCACTCCCCGTAAAAGGCATGCAGAAAAGCACGGCCTTGCTCTCGGCACCCATTTCTTTCAGACTGAAATCGTGCGTACACGACTGGCATACAAAGACTCCTAAGAGGATAAACCACATTCTGTATCTCATACGAATTTAAAATTTAAGTGTGTAACTGAAGGACGGTATGACAGGAAACACTCCGTGGGCTTTTCCCACAAACGTACCGTCCGGATTTTGCTGTACGGTGGCATAGAGCGGGTTCATCCGGCAATACGCATTATACAGACTGACATTCCAGATGCGCTCGAAACCTCTTTTCGTGGTTTTGCGGAAATTTATTCCTACATCTAATCTGTGATAAGCCGGAAGGGAGACATTGTTGGGCATCTCGTACACCAGCATCTCTTCATTCGTCCTTTCCACTCCCGGTAGGACAGGAGCATCCACCTGCTGCGACGGAAGGGTAATACGGTTCCCGCTCCGATAGTTCCATGAGGCGTATGCATCAATCCGGTCACTGAACTTATACGAGATAGAGACCGAGAATTTATGTCGGTTGTCGAACTTGTCGGGATACCATACAGGATAGAAGTCCGGGAAATACCGCTTGCTCCACGACAAGGTGTAGGAGGCATCGACCGAGGTCTTCCCATGGCTGTAACTGACATCGGTCTCCATCCCGTAGGCTCTTCCTTTTCCGGTTCTCACCTCATTCTCCCACCGGTCTGCCGCCGGGTTAAGCACGCCACTGCTGCCGTCATATTCTATCAGGTTGTCCATGGTCTTATAGAATCCCTCCAAGCTCCACCGGATGCCATACGGCAGTCTGCCGTAGACTCCTGCGGCATATTGCTGCGATTTCATCGGCGTAATGTGCGCGGTGGAAGGCACCCAATAGTCGGTGGGCAGGTTCAGGTAAGTGGCCGAAAGTTGGTGCATGAACTGGCTCATCTCCGTGTACGAAACCTTCAGACTGGCCTTGTCGCACAGTCTAAGGTTAATTGCCGCACGCGGCTCTATCGAATGATATTTCGTACCCGATATGCCAAACAATGTGTAATGTATCCCTCCATTCAGCTTCACGCTTTTACCTACCGACAGGTCATCTTCTGCATAAAGCGTGAATTCATTGCTCCTGTACCGGCTGGAGATTTGGTCAGTCAGCGTATTTTGAGAAGCATCGTCATACTTGGAATAATAATTCTGGGGCACAAAAAGATGGCGCATATAGTTGGAGCCGAAACGGATGTGATTCCAAACATTCGGACGAAAGTCAAACTCCATCCGGTAGCCGAAATCATGGATGGTGGAACGATTGCGCTGCTCTTTCACAATGGCTCCCTTCGTTCCTTCAATATACCCCAACCGCTCTTCACTCAGGTAATTGAAGTTTGACTGATTATGGGTATAAACCCCTGTAACATTGGCAAATATCTTGTGCGAGAAAATATATTTCCAGTTGGCGGATGCAGTGAAGTTTCCCCACTGTAGAGTGAACTTGTCTACATTGGTCGGCTCCGGGTCAAACAGGTATTCTTTATGCCTGAACTTGAAAAGGTCATTTCCCGAATAAAGGCTGATATCCGCACGGCTTTTTTCCGAAAAGATATGGGTTACCTTTGCATTGAGGTCATGAAACGCATACCGCAGATTCTGCTTGTTCCGACGACTGGAGTTTATGATGGCGAGAGCCGGAGCCGTGAGCAAGTCCATCCACGTACGGCGCAGGGTCACATTGAACGAAGTACGGTTCTTCACAATCGGTCCTTCAAACTGCATTCTTCCTTCCAGTAATCCCAGCGTGAAACTGCCTCGGTACTCCTTCATGTTTCCGTCATTGGTACGTACATCGACCACCGAAGAAAGCCGTCCGCCGTAACGGGCCGGGAAGCCACTCTTATAGAAATCGATATTCTTGATAATGTCTGTATTGAATGCAGAAAACAGTCCTCCGGCATGGTTCACCTGATACAAGGGAGTACCGTCCAGCAGAAACAGGTTTTCATCGTTGTTGCCGCCATGCACGTACAATCCGGAGATAAGTTCCGTCCCGCTGGCTACTCCCGAGAGACTTTGAAGTTTCTTCACGACATCGGGCGAACTCATAAAGTTGTTTCCGTTCACAAAATCCTTTGCCGTAAGCGACACCTTCCCTGTCTGGGTGGTGTATAAAGGAGAATTCAAATCGGCGGTCACGACCACCTCCTCGATTTGGTAATCCGATTTCAGCCAAATATTTTTTGTTTTATTTCCCTTCAACGTAATCTCTTCCAGCAGTTCTCCGCTGCCGATGTGCGAGAATCGGATTTTGTGGGTTCCTTCACTCAAGGTCAGGCTGTAAAAACCGTGCTCGTTGGTCAGTGTTCCTGTATGGGAGGTGATGTCCCACACGGTGGCATTGATTACCGTCTCTCCGTTTTCCTGATAAACGTATCCGCTTAACGTATAGGAAGACTGTTTTTTAAGTATCACATACTCGCCGTTCACCTCCCATTGGATGCCTGTATGCTCGAACAGGGTGGAAAGAGCACTTTCCAAACCGGTCATATCGAGATGCTTACCGGCATAGGGAATGTCGAGCTTGATAGAAGCATCGTACACAAAGCTGACCGGATAGACTTGTTTCACCTGTTCCATCAGGTCTTCAATTGTGACCCGATGCTGTGCATACAGGGATAAGGCATTCATCAAAGAGGCCAGAAAAAATAAGGGTAGGATGCTTGTTTTCATCTGCTTTTCTTTGTGATTTTTATATCCAGTGTCTTTTCAATCAACGTGATGATTTCCTCCAGACTATCCGCCTTGAACTCGCCCGTTATTGTCCGGTAATGTGCCGACGAGTACAAGGGCGTGCCATAATAAAGGGAAAGTTCTTTGAGGACCTCCTCAATCGGAGTGTTCCGGTAAATGAATTTACCCGTTGCCCATGCCGACGGATTGGGAAAAGCCGGACGGCTCACCACTGGCATTTCGTCGCCATGGGCCAGCATGCCGCACATGTCTTTCGTGAGGATAATCCCGTCTTTGCCGTATCGGGCCTTGAACACCACCTTACCGGATTTTACATACACACGGGTAGCCGTGTCCTGTCTGGATTCGTCCACTTCAAACTCGGTACCCAGCACTTTCACCTGGGCATAGTTGCTCGTGACCAGGAAAGGAGAATGTACATTCCTCCGAACGGAAAAATACACCTTCCCGGACAGGCTCACCGCCCGGCATTCTTTTCCGTATGTATCCGTATCGTATGACACCGTGGCCCCTTGGGAAAGAATGAGCAGTGTACTGTCCAGCAGAAAATGCCGGGTCACTCCTGCCTCTGCCGTGATACACACGGTATGAGGTTTCTTTCCATCCCACAGGATATGATGCCCCACAATACAAAGGAATATCGCCGCGGCTATACCCGAAAAATACATCCAGCGCCTGCCAGACGGATGGGATTGTCCCTCGCCCATCATTTTTCGCAAGGCCTTCTGGGTATCCAGTTTCCCGTATGTGTAATACCGAAGGACAAACTGGAGTTTTCTTTCTTCTTTATCTTTCATAAGGAAATGTGTTTTTAGCTAAGACTGAATGTCCGGCAGAAAATCCTATGCCGGAAACAAAAAATTATCCGAAAAAGAACAGATATACCTTTTGCACTCCTGCTTTTACGGTTTTAATTGCCTTGCTCATCTGGTTCTTCACCGTATGGACAGAGATACCCATTCTGACGGCTATTTCCTCGTATTTCAACCCCTCCTTCTTGGCCAGCAGAAACACTTCCCTGCACTTTTCCGGCAAAGAGTCTATGGCCGTCCATATACGGGCCTCATCGTAAGCCCATTCTTCACATTCTTCGTCCGAAAGGATTTCTTCAAGGTCGGAGGGCTGCACGTTGCTGTCAATCAATGAATCTTTCTTCAAAATGTCTATGCATCGGTTCCTCACCATGGCATACAGGTACGATTTAAGGCCATTTGTATCCACTCCCCTGTCCTTCCGCCTCCACAGTTCCATGAAACAGTCCTGTACCGTATCTTCCGCATCATCAATATCTTTCAGGTAATGAAGTGCGAACAGACAAAGCGGACGGTAATATTGAAGGAAATGCTCTCTGAATATTTTTGTATTGATGTCCATGTCCCAATGTAATTGATAGATTCGCATTTTTAGGAAAACTCAGAATCGAAAGTTTACCACTATGAAAGGACTCGTCTTTTATTATATTTAAACACAAGGACACTCTTTTATACATTCTTTAAACAGGATACACTTTTAGAAACTTCACAGCGGATACATTTCATATAAGAATTAAGAAAGAAAAAACTTATATTTGCATTACCTGAACCAACAAACCTAAAAGTATGAGCAAGATTTATCCGGTAGGTATACAAAGTTTTGAAGAGATACGTAAAAACGGCTATTGCTATGTAGACAAGACGGAATTAATTTACCAACTGGTAAGCAGTGGTAAATATTACTTTCTGAGCCGTCCCCGACGCTTCGGAAAGAGTCTGCTCCTCTCCACGCTTGAAGCCTATTTTTCAGGCAAAAAAGAGCTGTTTAAAGGCCTTTTCATGGAACAAAAGGAAAAGGAATGGACAGCTTATCCCGTACTGCATCTCGACCTGAATGCACGGAGATACGAGGATGAAGCTTCTCTTTATGCCATACTCAACCAGCATTTGGAAAGTTGGGAAGCAATCTATGGAGATGAGAAAAAGAATCGGGCACCGGAAGAACGTTTTGCTTACCTGATAGAAAAAATCAGCCGTACCACCGGAAAGAATGTAGTCGTATTAGTAGATGAGTACGACAAACCGATGTTGCAGGCCATCGGTAATGAAACTCTTCTATGCAATTACCGTAATACACTGAAAGCTTTCTACGGAGTATTGAAGACCTGCGACAAGTACCTCCGGTTCGCTCTGCTGACAGGTGTGACCAAATTCAGTAAGGTCAGTGTATTCAGCGACCTGAACAACCTGGAAGACATTTCCTTACAGTCCATGTACAACAATCTATGCGGAATCACAGAAAAGGAATTATCGGAAGTCTTTGCAGAAGACATCCAGCTATTGGCCGACAACAACGCACTGACCTATACGGAAACTTGTCGCCAACTGAAAGATTGGTATGACGGATACCATTTTGCCTACCGGTCGGAAGACATCTACAATCCTTTCAGTCTGCTTAACGCCATGAAAAGCAGGGAATTCGGAAGTTATTGGTTTGAAACAGGCACACCGACTTTCCTCGTAGAATTAATCAAACGCAGCAAATATAATTTGCAACGGCTCACGGAAGAAATAGCCACCGCCGATTCATTGGGAAGCATTGACACAATGGAGACCAACCCCGTTCCCATTCTCTACCAAAGTGGCTACCTCACCATTAAAGGATACGACAAAGAATTCAAGGTGTACAAACTGGGATTCCCCAATAAGGAAGTGGCAGAAGGATTTACCCGCTTCTTGCTGCCTTGTTATGCCTATATGCCTTCCGGCAATCCGTCCTTTGAACTCATGTGTTTCGTAAAAGAGGTTCGAAACGGAGACATAGATGCTTTTATGAAACGTCTGCAAAGTTTCTTTACAGACACTCCCTATGAACTGGTACGTGATTTGGAATTACATTATCAGAATGTGCTGTTTATTGTCTTCAAACTGTTGGGCTTTTATACCCAGGCAGAATACCATACCTCGGAAGGACGCATTGACCTGGTAGTGAAAACAGAGCAGTATATCTATGTTATGGAGTTCAAACTGGACGGCAGCGCGGAGGAAGCGCTAAAGCAAATCAATGACAAACAATATGCACTGCCTTTTGCCACCGACACGAGAAAGGTCTACAAACTGGGAGTGAACTTCAGCCATCGTACACGCAGCATCGAAAAATGGGTGACAGAAGAAGTCCGTTCATGAATTCTCGCCTTCTTTAAACTCCTCCCATTTCTTGACTACGGTCTCAATCGGGATGTCCAGTAGTTTCATCTGACTGAAAAGCTCCGGCAGATTTTCAGTCATAAACTTCAGACTGCGGGCCTGTCTGATCTTTTTCAGAGCATCGACAGTCACAAAATAGCCCAATCCCCGCCGGGTATAAATGATACCCCATTGCAACAGCAGGTCGTAGGTCTTCACCACGGTATTGGTGTTGACTTCGAACAGGACGGCCTGCTCACGCACACTGGGTATGCGATCATCCGAATGATACTTCCCGGCCAATATCTCGTCACAGATTCGTTCTGCCATCTGCAGATAAATAGCCCTATCTTGTTTGAAATCTACCATCTTCCTATTTAAACTCCAACCTTCTAAAACCTTTATAGGTCATGACAACAGCCACTATGCTCCAAACCACAGAAACCGATACCCAAGTGTATTTGATGATGCTTTTGGGAGCACCTAATCCATACATGCACACCACAGGCAACACATAAGAGCACACACATAAAACGACTAGCAGCCAGAACTGAATCTTACTGTACTGTTTCCTGCACATCACCACCAGCGTCAACATCGCTACATAAAAAGCCACTACCACCTGCACGATGAGTTGTGTAAATCCATAGCCTCCTCCCAAAAAGAGAAGAACCAGTCCGTCTGTTTTCTCCGTAAAAAACAACGGAGCAGCCAGTTGTATGAAGATATTCGACAAGACCGCACATCCCACCAACATCACCGTACCTATCAAAAAGGTACTGACAAACAAACTTACATATTTTTCTGCCCACGTGACCGGAAGCATGAACTTATTTATCAAATCTTTATCATTCCGCATGTTTTCCATCAGACTCCAAAACGTATAATAATAGGACAGGAGAATCAGCAATTGTTCGATAAGTGACAAACATTCTTTCAAACTATCTCCTGACACAAAGGCACAGAACACACAGATACTAAAGGAACGCAAAAGCAAAAGCTGGATAAACGCTTTCTTTTTTCCGTAGAAAAACATTTCTTTTAACTGGAGCTGGCTGAATCTCCACATTTCTTTTACGGCAAAACTTTTCATATCTTTCCTCCCTTCTTCATTAAGGCATTAAACAGCAGTTCCAAAGACACTTCCGTATCCATCTCCTCTCGTTTAGGAGTGATTACATGATAACCCTCCGCACAAGGTTCTGCATACAGTGCTCCTTTTTCATCACTCTGGATACCGAATGAATAGCGACTGGATATTTCTTCCAAAGAAGCCGCATACACAGAGGCATCCTTTCTCAACACAATCACATCGGTCAACAGATTTTCAATGTCCTGCACAATGTGAGTGGACAAAACCACTATCTGATCTTCCCGGACATGCTTCATCAACAACTTACGAAACATTTTTCGCGCAGGAATATCCATTCCATTGGCTGCCTCATCCATCAATACCATCTTCGTCCCTAACGACAAAGCGATACTGAAAGCTATTTTGTGTTTTTCTCCCAAGGATAATTTGTTCAGGTTCTTGATGTCCCGCTGCAGCCCGAAATCGGCCAGGCAGTCATTCCACACGTCTTCACGGAATCCGGGATAGAAACCGGTGTAAACAGACAGAAACTGATCCAGTCTCATATCGGGAAATATAAAATCAGCCGGCAGCATGAACACATTCCGCAAGGTCTCGACCTCCCTCTTCCGTACGCTACGACCGTCTGCATCAATCTCACCGCTTTGCGCAAAGAGCTTGCCTGCCATCAGTTTCAAGAGCGTAGTCTTGCCGGAACCGTTCATGCCCAGCAGACCATACCATCGTCCCTCCTCCAGACGGAGACTCAGATTGTCTAATACCTTTCTATCAGACTGATACCCAAATGAAACACCTCTTAGTTCTACCATAGTCACCCAACTGATAATTGTTATACTGTACCATTAAAGTGGTACAGCAAAGATAGGAATTCTTATTGGAAAAACAAATGATTTTACGAAAAGAATGAGACAATATCCACCAAACGTCAAGTAACTTTCTATGTTTCCCTTCCGCAAAACCTACGTTTCCCGATGCGGAAACCTACGTTTCGCGCAAGGAAAACATACGGTTCCGCACCGGAAAACGTAAAAGACTTCTTTCCGTACGGAAGTATTCGCTTTGATAATTCCAGCTATTTTTCGTAACTTCGCACGTTCATCTAACAAGAAGAGACACATGTCAGAAAATGATTTTATTACCATAAAGGGTGCCCGGGTGAATAACCTGAAAAACATCGACGTACGTATCCCCCGCAACAAGCTGGTAGTCATTACCGGACTGTCCGGTTCGGGAAAGTCGTCGCTGGCATTCGACACGCTGTATGCCGAAGGGCAAAGACGTTATGTGGAAAGCCTGTCTGCCTACGCCCGCCAGTTTCTCGGACGTATGAGCAAACCGGAATGTGACTTTATCAAGGGTATCCCACCGGCCATCGCCATCGAACAGAAGGTGACGAGCCGCAACCCACGTTCTACCGTAGGTACATCGACCGAGATTTATGAGTACCTGCGTCTGCTTTTCGCACGGGTGGGAAAAACCTATTCGCCCGTGAGCGGACAACTGGTAAAGAAGGACAGCGTGGAAGACATCGTGAACTGCATGCTGTCGTATCCGAAGGGTACACGCTACACGGTGCTGACCCCCATCCTTCCCCGCGACGGAAGAACCGTAGCGGAACAGCTGGACATGGACATGAAGCAGGGATTCACCCGACTGGAAGTGGACGGCGAGATGGTACGCATTGAGGACTATACCTACCACGAGAGCGATAAGGTGTATCTGCTGGTCGACCGTATGAGCTGTGACGACAACAAGGATGCCATCAGCCGACTGACGGATTCTGCCGAAACGGCCATGTACGAAGGCGACGGCACGTGCATGCTCCGTTTTTACTTGTCGGACGACACCCGCCTGCATGTGTTCAGCACAAAATTTGAGGCTGACGGCATCAAGTTTGAAGAACCGAACGACCAGATGTTCTCGTTCAACTCGCCGCTGGGAGCTTGTCCTACGTGCGAAGGCTTCGGCAAGATTATCGGTATCGATGAACATCTGGTAATCCCCAACCGGGCACTGAGTGTGTACGACGGGGCCGTGCTCTGCTGGCGGGGCGAGAAAATGGGAGAATGGCTGAACGAGTTCCTGCGGGAAGCGCCGGCCCACGATTTCCCCATCTTCACACCGTACTATGAACTGACGCAGGAACAGAAGGATTACCTCTGGCACGGACCGAGAGAGAAGGTCTGCATCGACTCTTTCTTCAAGATGCTGGAGGAAAACCAATACAAGATACAGTATCGCGTGATGCTGGCACGCTACCGGGGAAAAACGACCTGCCCTACTTGCCATGGCAGCCGGCTGAAGAAAGAGGCCAGCTACGTGCGGGTAGGCGGAAAGAACATCTCGGAACTGGTGGAAATGCCGATTACCCAGTTGCAGGAGTTTTTCCGTACCTTGACCTTGGATGCCCACGACACCCTCGTGGCACAACGGTTGTTGAGTGAAATCAAGAACCGCCTGACCTTCCTGTCGGATGTGGGACTGGGCTACCTGACCCTGAACCGGTTGAGCAACTCGCTCTCCGGAGGTGAAAGCCAGCGAATCAACCTGGCTACCTCGCTGGGAAGCAGTCTGGTGGGTTCGTTGTACATCCTCGACGAACCGAGCATCGGATTGCACAGCCGCGACACCACCCGCCTCATCAAGGTGCTGCGCCAGTTGCAACAGCTGGGCAACACGGTGGTAGTAGTGGAGCATGACGAAGAAATTATCCGTGCAGCCGATTACATCATCGACATCGGTCCGAAAGCCGGACGACTGGGCGGACAGGTGGTATATCAGGGCGACATGAAAGACTTGCACAAAGGCAGCGACAGCTATACCGTGAAATACCTACTGGGAGAAGAAACCATCGACCCACCTGCCAGCCACCGCCCGTGGAACAACTACATCGAAATCAAGGGGGGCCGCGAGAACAACCTGAAAGGCATCGACGTACGCTTCCCGCTCAACGTGATGACGGTGGTGACGGGTGTCAGCGGTTCCGGAAAGAGTACGCTGGTGCGCGACATCTTCTACAAAGCCCTGAAGCGGGAATACAGTGAATCGAGCGAACGTCCGGGCGAATTTGTCTCACTGGGCGGCGACATCCATCAGGTGAACGACATCGAATTTGTAGACCAGAACCCGATTGGGAAATCTTCCCGAAGCAATCCGGTGACCTACGTCAAGGCGTACGATGAAATCCGGAAACTGTTTGCCGACCAGCCGCTGGCCAAGCAGATGGGATACAGCGCAGGCTATTTCTCGTTCAACACGGAAGGCGGACGCTGCGAAGAATGCAAGGGAGAAGGTACGGTGACGGTAGAAATGCAGTTCATGGCCGACTTGGTGCTGGAGTGCGAATCTTGCCACGGCAAACGCTTCAAGAACGATACTCTGGAAGTGAAGTTCGAAGGGAAAAACATCTACGACGTACTGGAAATGACGGTCAACCAGGCCATCGAGTTCTTCACGGAACACAACCAGAAGAAGATTGTCAAGAAACTGCGTCCGTTGCAGGATGTGGGGCTGGGCTACATCAAGCTGGGACAGTCCTCTTCTACCCTTTCCGGAGGAGAAAACCAACGCGTGAAACTGGCCTACTTCCTCAGCATCGAAAAAGCACAGCCTACCATCTTCGTGTTCGACGAACCGACCACAGGCTTGCACTTCCACGACATCAAGAAACTGCTGGAGGCCTTCGACGCCCTCATCAGCCGGGGACATACCTTAGTCATCATCGAGCACAACATGGATGTCATCAAGTGTGCCGACTATGTCATCGATCTCGGACCGGAAGGGGGAGACAAGGGAGGCAACCTGGTAGTGGCCGGAACGCCGGAAGAAGTAGCGAAATGTGCGGCTTCCTATACGGGGCAATACCTGGCCGAGAAACTCAATCCGCAATCTTAACGCATCAAATCATGACTCAAATACTTGAAACCCTATACAGCCAACTGACCGGACATGCCCCTGAAAGCATAGAGGCACTGCCGGGAGCCGGCTCCAACCGAAATTATTACCGTCTGAAGGGCAGCCCGACCCTCATCGGGGTGTACGGTACTTCGCGTGAAGAGAATGAAGCCTTCATCTACCTGTCGCATCATTTCCAGACACAGCACCTACCTGTGCCGACAGTGCATGCTGTTTCCGACAACGGACTCTGCTACCTGCAAGATGATTTGGGAACGGATTCCCTGTTCCAGCTCATCGCCCACGGAAGAGAGACGGGAGAATTTGACGAAACAGAACGGAACCTGTTGAAAAAGGCCATCCGGCTGTTACCCCGTGTGCAGTTTGAAGGGGCACAAGGGCTGGATTTCGGGAGATGCTATCCGGCGGTAGAATTTGACCATAGAAGCATCCTGTGGGACTTGAACTACTTTAAATATTGTTTTCTGAAAGCGACGGGCATAGATTTCCGGGAAGATTTGCTGGAAGATGACTTCGATGCCCTCTGCCAGACCCTGATGGGAAGCATGGAAACCCAACCAGTATTCATGTACCGCGATTTCCAAAGCCGGAACATCATGGTAAAAGACGGAGAGCCTTTCCTGATAGACTTTCAGGGAGGACGGAAAGGGCCGATTTATTACGACGTGGCTTCTTTCCTCTGGCAGGCAAAAGCCCACTATCCGGACAGTCTGCGCCGGGAACTGCTTGACGAATACCTGGAGGCCCTTCACCCGTACAAGCAAATAGAAAAGTCGGAATTTCTGTCCCGTCTGCGCCATGTCGTACTGTTCCGCACGCTGCAGGTACTGGGTGCCTACGGATTCCGAGGGTATTTTGAGAAGAAGGCCCATTTCATTGAAAGCATTCCTTTCGCCATCGAGAACCTGCGCCAGCTGTTGCAGGAAGGTTTCCCGGAATATCCTTATCTCTGCGAAGTGTTGCAGCGCATGACGGAACTGAAACAGTTTGCCGTTGTCCGCAACCGCCGCAACCTGACCGTGACGGTGATGAGTTTCTCCTACCGGAAAGGGATTCCGACAGACGAGAGCGGAAACGGCGGAGGATACGTGTTCGACTGCCGCGCCGTACACAACCCCGGACGCTACGAGCAGTACAAGTCGCTCACGGGACGGGATGCACCGGTCATCGAGTTTCTGGAAAAAGACGGAGAAATCACGGAGTTCCTGCACCACACCGATGCCTTAGTGGATGCCCACGTACAGCGTTTTCTGGAACGGGGGTTCTCACACCTGATGATTTGCTTCGGCTGTACCGGAGGACAGCACCGTTCGGTTTATTCCGCACAGCACACGGCTGAACACCTGCATGAGAAATTCAAAATCAACGTACACCTGATTCATCGGGAACAACAAATAGACCAATTACTGAAAGCCAAATGAAAGCCATGATATTTGCCGCCGGACTGGGTACCCGGCTCAAACCGCTGACCGACCATACTCCCAAAGCCTTGGTGCCGGTGGCCGGACACCCCATGCTGGAGCATGTGATTCTCAAACTGAAAGAAGCGGGATTTACCGAACTGGTCATCAACATCCATCATTTCGGGGAACAGATTCTCGATTTTCTGAAAGCCAATCAGGATTTCGGACTGACCATCCATATCAGTGACGAACGCAAAATGTTACTGGATACGGGAGGCGGTATCAAGAAAGCGGCGACTTTCTTCACGGGAACGGAACCCTTCTTGGTACACAATGTGGACATCCTGTCGAATGCCGACCTGAAAGAAGTCTACGAGTTCCACCGGAAAAGCCAGAATCTGGCCACCCTGCTGGTCAGCCCGCGCAAGACTTCGCGCTACCTGCTGTTCGATGCAGACAACCGCCTGAAGGGCTGGATTCACAAAGACACCCTGCAGACCAAACCGGAAGGATTGGTATATGAACCGGGAAAATACCGCGAATATGCGTTCAGCGGCATCCATGTGATTTCACCGGAGCTGTTTCATTATATGGAAGGAGAACAATGGAACGGCAAGTTTCCCATCATGGATTTTTACCTGCATACCTGCCAGCAACTCGCGCTCGGCGGATGCGTGAAGGAAGATTTGCAGCTGATTGACATCGGCAAACCGGACACGCTGGCCCGGGCCGAAGAATTTCTACAGCATTGACATTAATACCACGTAACAGAACTACCCGTATTGCTTCGCTGGTCCCACTTCAGGGCATCGGTCAGCATACTGGAGTTGGCACGGATAGAGAAGTTGTAGGAAGTGAACGGACCGAACACCAATCCACAGCTCATATTGAAACAGTGCAAGTCGCGGGTAATGTTCAAGGTGGTCATAGACATTTCCTTTGTAGTAAAATCATATCCGGTGGCATAGGTCATGTTCCAACGGCTTCCAATCTTGAAATTACCCGACACGTTCAATGAATGGGTCAGTGAATACGGATACCGCATCTTCTTGATATTGATATTCTTCGTACGGTCTTCGCGAATGCTATAACTGTAACTCAAGCTGATGCTCCAGGGGAATTTAAAGGCCAAGTAACCGTCTGAATCGACAGAAGCCTTTTCCGTCTTTCGCATATTGGAGTTATTATTCTGATTCTCGCTTTCCTCCGTATCCTCTTCCTCGTCTTCCGAATCTTCCTTTTTCTTCTTGTTCTTGTCTTCAGTTTCATCCTTCTTGCCGAAGAGCTTCTTAAAGGTATCGTTGTTCAAGGTATAAGAGAACGAACCGCTGTATCCCTGGAAACGTCCGAAGCGTCCGTAAGACCACTCCGTACGGTCACCAACCACGACATTACCATTTTCATCAAACTGGTAGGCATACGTAGCGAAAGAAGCATTCATATTGAAGGTATAACTCTTAGTCAGCTTCAGACGAAGATTCATGCTCAAATCACTCCACCGCTTGTTGGCCACATCGTAAGAAAGAGAAGCTCCCAACTGGTCAATCAGACTGATTTTCTTGTAACCGGTAGTATCCTTATCCGACTTCATCTTCATTTCAAGATTATTGTCCACCGAGAAACTGATATTCTGTGACATGTTCTTTCCCGGTACCCCATACACAGCTCCGTCATACGGTGAATATTCCACTGTACGTACTTCTCCATCTTCGTCTGTATAAGTATAGGTGTCGTAATACCCGTAACGTGCTTTTCCAAAATCCGGAGTATAGGTATAGCTGACCGTCGGCGTAAAGACATGGCGAATCTGAATTTCCTTGCTCTTCATAAACAACGGCTTATACATACCATACAGTTTGGTATTCAATTGCAAAGACAGGTTATAGTCGTACACACGGTTAAAACCATTGATAGTATCCCGGCGCACATGGTCACTGGAAGCCGGGCTGGGGTCATAACTCTGCTTCACCTTACTCAGATACCAACGTTCCGTATAGTTGAACGAAGGCACGATGTTGATGTATTTGAACAAGTTGAACGTAGCCGAAACCGGAATCTTATGCTGCATACCGTTCCTCCACTGTGTCAGCGGCGTCTTGAAAAGCAGATTATCCTTCGTACTGATAGAGTTCGTGATACTTCCGGTATATTGCAACGAAATCTTCTCATACCAGCGTTCATCGCCCGCAGACTTTTTCCGCTTAAACGGATAAATACGGTTCAACGAAATATTGACATCAGGAAGTGTCATACTCAACGAAGAGTCACGCGTGTTCTGCGTGATATTGAACGCTCCCGAAATATTCAAACCGATTTCCGGGAAGTTACGGGAGTAGCTCACACTGGAAGCCTTGGTATTTTGGGCATACTGCTGTGGATTGTACAAGCTGCTCAAACTGGAACGGTCGTAACTGCTGGTAGCAAAATTCACGCTGGCAGAGAACGAACTGTTCGGATTGGCCTTTGCATCCTGCCGGTGACTCCACTGGATACGGAAGTCCTTCGACACCGAATAGTCGGGCATGTTCTTCTCACCCGTCTTCGTCACCAGGTAACTGGCATTGAAAGAGCCGCTGTATTTGTAGCGTTTGTTATAGTTGGATGCAGCAGAAAGTCCCCATGACCCTTTGGTAAAGATTTCGCCCAACACCTTCAAGTCCATCTTATCGCTGATGGCAAAATAATATCCTCCATCACGCAAATAGAAACCACGGTTCATTTCATCTCCATACGTCGGCATGATGAAACCGGAAGAATAGCTGCTGTTGAAAGGGAAAAATCCGAACGGAACGGCAATGGGCAGAGGTACATCTTCCACCACCAGTTGGGCCGGACCAAATACTACATTTTTCTTGGGACGGACCTTCGCCATGGACATCTTCAGATAGAAGTGCGGATGATCAGGATTATCACAGGTAGTATACATCCCTTCCCCCATGTAAATCTCATCATTTGCACCTTTCTTAGCTTTCTTACTGGTTACATACCCTTCACCCTGCTGTGTGACAATGTTGTTGATGAATCCTTTCTTCGTCTTGAAGTTATAGCGCATAGTCTTGGATTCGTATGGGGTCTCTCCATCCTTGAATACCGGCGTACCACTCTCCACTCCCGTCGTATCGGCCACGCCTCTTGCATAGACCGTACTACTGTCCATATTCATGGAGATGATTGCCGAAGTCAGTTCGATGTTCTGGTAATTGACTTTTCCCTCCCCATAAAGATGCGCATAGCCTCCCTTGGTAAAGACAATGGAATCGCTGGCCTCATAAATGACAGGGGCATCCAGCGGCTCCTTCTTCTTGGCTGTGTCTGCGGTCAAAGTATCTATTCCCAGCGAATCCATCGCCAATGAATCCCGCTGAAGAGAATCGGCCGTCACAGAATTTCGGTCCCCTCCCCGCATACGTTTTCCTCTCACGCGCTGCGCTTCGGCATAGAATGAGCAGAAAAAGCCAAAAACGAACAAGGATAGCAGTAAATATATGGTTCTTTTAAATGATGTCATTACCGTTTTCTTACGCAATATGCGGTGCAAAAGTAAGCATTATCCGATAAATAAACGCCAAACCCTTTCTTATTTATGTATTTTTAGTTCTATAAGAAGAGTTTACACCAGGCATCGAAACGGGTGAGGCCTTCGTCGCCATGCTTCTCGATGCTCTTACGGGCTTTTTCCACGCTCTTCTCCTTATTCAGTTTGGTTTTTGAATAGAACTTATCCGCAAAACAGATAATCTGTTCCTCCAGACTGACAGGAACCATATCGCGGTGAGGTATCGGCAGGTTCTGTTTAAGAATGGCCTGCAAGGACAGTCCGGCCCCCGTGTGACGCTCACACACCAAGGCATGACGCGGATACCCTTCACGCGCCACCAGTTCTGCTCCCAGATAACCATGGCAGATATAGGGATATTTACCAAAACAATAAATGCCATCGGCATCGGTCTCGAAAATCCCGATGTCGTGCAACATGGCGGCCTCCTCAATAAAATTCAAATCCAGATTCAGTTCCGGATGTTTCCGGGCCATGGCCAGTGCCTTATCGGCCACTGAACGGCTGTGTACCAGCAGAATGTGTTTCAGCTCATTTTCTACCGGATAATATTTGTCTATCAATGCAAGTGGATTCATCATAAAGGTGCTATATTTGTAAAAAGTCTCACAAATCTATAAAAAATCCATGAGTTACACGAAAAGATTCCGATTGAATTACATACTGGGGCTATGCTGTCTCTGGTTTGGAGCCCTGCAAGGACAAGCCACTGTGCGCAACGGGGCCGACCAACTGGATAAATTACTTCCGTTGCTGGAAGGGAAACGGGTTTCGCTCGTCGTCAACCACACCTCACTTTGCGGAAAAGCCCATTTGCTGGACACCCTGTCTACCTACCTCAAAATCGTGCAGGTGTTTGCACCGGAACACGGATTCCGGGGAGAGGCCGATGCCGGAGAGAGTGTCAGCGACGGGAAAGACTTCCGCACGGGAGTCCCCATCCGTTCCCTTTACGGAAAAAACAAGAAACCGCTTCCCTCCCAACTGGCGGGTACGGATGTGTTGGTTTTCGATATGCAGGATGTAGGTGCCCGGTTCTATACCTATCTCAGTACACTTTACTACGTGATGCAAGCCTGTGCAGAGAATCATAAGAAACTGATTGTGCTGGACCGCCCCAATCCATGCGACTACGTAGACGGCCCAGTACGAGAAAAGGCCTATAAAAGTTTTGTGGGCATGCTTCCTATCCCGGTGCTTCACGGCTGTACGCTGGGCGAACTGGCCCGGATGATCAACGGGGAAGGATGGCTGGGCAACCAGCTGCAATGCTCCCTGCACATCATCCCCGTGGAAGGGTGGAGACACGGACAATCGTATTCGCTTCCGGTAAAACCCTCTCCCAATCTCCCCAACGACCTTTCCATTGCACTCTATCCTTCCCTCTGCCCTTTTGAGGGTACTGCAGTGAGCGTAGGAAGAGGCACCCTGTTCCCGTTCCAGGTAGCCGGCTCACCCGATTTGCGCAAAGCCTTTTCCTTCCATTTCACACCCAAAGCACTGGAAGGATTCGACAAGCACCCCCTGCACTGCGACCGTACCTGCTACGGAATAGATTTACGTGCAGCAGACCAGCTCCCTCAAGGCTTTTCCTTGCAATACGTCATCCAATTCTACCGGGCCTACCAATCCCTCTATCCAGATGCCGCCAAACGGTTCTTTACCCGTCCCAAATGGTTCGACCTGTTGATGGGAACCTCACAAGTACGCAAGAACATCCTGCAAGGAAAAACCGAAATAGAAATCCGACAGACATGGGAAAAAGACTTGCACGCCTATCGTTCTATCCGTCAAAAATATTTACTGTATGAATAAAAAAGAGCGGGCAGCAGTCTCTTTCCGGAAGAAATCTGCTGTCCGCTTCTGAATTATTTCAATCTCAAGAATTATTTTTTCTTCATTTTCTGCATCATACCTGCCATCTTACTGCCTGTCACCATCTTCATCATCTTACGGGTCTGGTCGAACTGTTTCAGCAAGCGGTTCACTTCCTGAATGCTGGTACCGCTACCTTTGGCGATACGTGTACGGCGTGTTCCGTTCAGAATTTCCGGATGTGTACGTTCTTCCGGTGTCATGGAATAGATAATGGCTTCAATGCTCTTGAAGGCGTTGTCGTCAATGTCAATATCCTTGATGGCCTTTCCTACTCCCGGAATCATGGAAGCCAGTTCCTTCAGGTTACCCATCTTCTTAATCTGATGAATCTGCGTCAGGAAGTCATTGAAATCAAACTGGTTCTTCTGGATTTTCTTCTGCAAGCGTTTGGCCTCTTCTTCATCATACTGCTCTTGTGCGCGTTCTACCAAAGAAACAATATCACCCATACCCAAGATACGGTCGGCCATACGGGCCGGATGGAACTGGTCAACGGCATCCAGTTTTTCACCCGTACCGACAAACATAATCGGCTTGTTGACCACCGTACGGATAGACAGGGCCGCACCACCACGTGTATCACCATCCAACTTGGTCAGTACCACACCGGTGAAATCCAGACGTTCGTTGAATTCACGGGCTGTATTCACCGCATCCTGTCCGGTCATGGCATCTACCACGAACAGGGTCGCATCCGGATTGATGGCCTTCTTGATGGCTTCAATCTCGTTCATCATCTGTTCGTCGACCGCCAGTCGTCCGGCCGTATCGACAATCACCAGATCATAACCTTTTGCCTTGGCTTCCTGAATGGCATTCAATGCAATCTGCACAGGATCTTTGCTATCCAGTTCGCTGTATACCGGCACTTCTACCTGCTGACCCAGCACTTTCAACTGTTCGATGGCAGCCGGACGATATACGTCGCAGGCCACCAGCAAAGGCTTGCGGTTCTTCTTGGCCTTCATCATACGGGCCAGCTTGCCAGAGAAAGTAGTCTTACCGGAACCTTGCAAACCTGACATCAAGATGACAGCCGGACGGTTCTTCAGCTCGATTTCTGCCGTATCTCCTCCCATCAGGGTAGTCAGCTCATCATGTACAATCTTCACCATCAGCTGGCTGGGCTTGACCGCAGTCAATACATTCTGTCCCAATGCCTTTTCCTTTACCGTATCGGTAAAGTTCTTCGCCACTTTATAATTCACGTCCGCATCCAACAAGGCACGACGGACATCCTTCAAGGTTTCGGCCACATTGATTTCGGTGATTTTACCTTCACCCTTCAATATCTTAAACGACCGTTCCAGTCTTTCACTTAAATTATCGAACATATATGTTGCTTTTTTATTTATTATCAAAATTTTCCAGCGTGCAAAATTACAAAAAAATCAGTATGCTCAAATCTTTTTGTTCTGCCATTTTGCTTTTTTCAGATAAATGAGGCTGAAAGTCAGCATCAATACATAATAAATAACCTCAGTCGTGAAACAGATATCAACAGGAGCTTGCAAAACCATACCTACCCCTATCACATAAAGAGCATAGAACACTTGCACACATACTTCAAGTACCAAGGCAGCCTGCGTGTTTCCCGTACCGGATATGCCATTGAAGTACACATTGGCCAGTGAGGAAATCAACATGGCCCCACATACCACATACAGTGCTGATACGGACTCGTGCCACAAAGCTTCTTCATTGGTATAAACCGACAAAATGCTTTCAGGAAAAGCGACACACAACGCCACACATACTATCATAATCAAAAAAGACATGCGGCCAATTTTATGCAGCAACGTCAATACGCCTGCCACTCCTCCTGCTCCAATCAGGTTGCTGACCAACGTGTTGGCCGAAGTGGACAGCGCCTGCACGGGTATCAGCAACACCACGTACACACTGCGCACAATATTGGCAATTGCCAGCTGCCGCTGTCCCAAACGTTCCAGTGCCATGAAGAAGACAAACCAAATGGCCATGGCCAGAAAATACTGCACCATCGTGAAGCAGGATATACGCAGGATTCGCATCACCATCGCCATGTCGAATTGTCCGAAACGGTTTAATCCGTATTTCTTCAAATCTACCTTATAGCAGGTATATAGCAGGAAAAACACCAGTGAAGAAGCTTCCGCAATGACAGAGGCCAATGCGGCTCCACGTACCCCCATCTCCGGCAAGCCCAATTCTCCAAAAACCAGTCCATAGTCCAACACCACATTCACCAGTGCCATGACCACCGCATTCAAGGTCAGTACCTTGGTACGGGTAATCCCGATATACAATCCCCGGAACATGACATTCACAAAGGCGAAAAGAAAACCCCAAATACGCCAGACGAAAAATTCATACGTCGCTTCATAAATGGAATCGGAAGCAATCAGCAGACGAATCAACGGTCCGGCAGAAAAATACATCAAGACCAGCAGGCAGACAGCCATTCCGAAACTGAAAGCCGTGCCTTGCCACATGACCGGCCCCACGGCCCGATAATTGCCTTCACCGTTGCGACGGGCTATCAGAATCTGCGAACCGACACTGAATCCAAAGGCAATGGTGTACACACAGATATACAATAATCCTCCCATGGCTGATGCCCCCAATGCCACTTCGCCCACACGCCCTAAAAAGGCCGTATCGGTCACGTTAATCACATTCTGAGCCAGCAAGCCCAGAAAAATCGGATAGGTCACATGCCAGATTTCTTTATTGGTGTACATACGTCAGGAAATAAATTGAGTAAAAACCGCATACTTTTGCAAAGATACACATTTCGCACAAGATGGGAAGGAAAAGACCTGAAATCGCCCCATTCGTTTCAAATAAAACAATTTCATTTAAAATAAATTTTGCACATTTCGTTGGTTCTTGCGCAATTTTAAATTACTTTTGCGACCTATTTCTAACAAACAACCTATTAAAACGAATGAAAAAAATTCTTTTCCTCAGTGCAGCGACACTGTGCCTTACTTTCCCGGCTTTTGCGGGAGATTATCTTACGAATACCAACCAACATGCAGCTTTCCTCCGTATGGTCGCACGAGGGGCTTCCATCGATGTAGATGGTGTGTATAGTAACCCTGCCGGACTTTCCTTCCTGCCCCACGAAGGATTCTATCTGTCACTGACCGGACAAAGTGCTTATCAGACACGCGAAATAAATGCTACGTTCCCACTCTTCCAACAAGCGGACGGCGTCGGAACCAACCGTCAGTACAAAGGAACAGCTTCTGCTCCTCTTATCCCCAGCTTCCAAGGACTCTATAAAAAAGACAAATGGGTGATTTCTGCCAGCTTCGCCATCACGGGAGGTGGAGGAAAGGCCTCGTTCAGCAACGGTCTTCCCATGTTTGATGCCCTGGCCATGGGAATGATCAGCCAGCAGACGGGAGGGAAAGTCACTCCGCAAATGTACGACATCAACACCGCCATGGACGGCAAGCAGTATATTTACGGAATGCAACTGGGATTAAGCTATAAAATCAATGACTGGCTGAGCGTTTTTGCAGGTGGACGAATGAACTACGTAAGCAGCGGATACGAGGGATACCTGAAAGCGCACCTGAAAGAAAATCTGGGTGGTACCCAACTGGCTAACCTGGAACTGAACTGTGACCAAAGCGGATGGGGACTGACTCCTATCCTCGGGATAGATGCCAAACTGGGACGCTGGAACCTGGCAGCCAAATACGAATTCAAGACAAACCTGAACATCGAAAACAAAACCAATGTACTGGAAGTGCCTGCAGGTACTCCGGAAGCCATCATGAAACCTTACGCCGACGGTGAGCAGACACCAAGCGACATACCTGCCTTCCTGAGTGTAGCCGCCGGATACGAAATTCTGCCCAACCTGCGTGCTTCGGTGGAATATCATTTCTTCGATGACAAGCATGCAGGCATGCTGAACGACCGCCAAAAAACGCTGAAACACGGTACACATGAATACCTGGCAGGCCTGGAATGGGACATCACCAAACGGCTGACCGTCAGCGGGGGATACCAACGGACCAATTATGGCCTCAGTGATGAATTCCAGACAGACACCAGCTTCTATTGTGACTCATATTCCTTGGGCTTTGGAGCAAGAGTAAATCTGACACAAGCATGGAGCATCGATGTGGCTTATTTTTGGACGCACTATGACAAATATACCAAAGAAGTGGCCAGCTATAACGGTACCGGACTCAGCGGAACAGATGTCTACTACCGTACCAACAAAGTTTTCGGTCTGAGCTTGAACTATAAATTTTAAACTTTTCCGCTCCGTATCACATACATCCAGTCATTTCTGATACGGAGCGGATTTTTTATGTCAGACATCCTCTTTCAGACAATTTGTTACATTTCGGCTCCACCTATGAAAAAAGCTACAATTTATTGCCCTTATTCCTCTCTTTTTATATATTTGTGACCTAATATCCTTACAAACCCCTCAAAAATTAAACTATGAGCAAGAAACTATCGTGGGCACTTTTATTTACCTTACTAGGAAGTGTTGCATTTACCGGATGTACAGATGAGGATCCACAAGACAAGAACTCTTCCATCAACCAATCCGACAATAACGAGAATACAAATGACGATTCGTCTCAAAGTATATCCAATGAAACCTATTATGCCAACATGTTTGGAAAAGACATTTTAGAAACTTATTATCTGTGGAACGAGGAAATTCATGACGACTTGAACCAATGGAACATTGAAACCAACAACGATCCCATCGGAACATTCAGCCGGATAAGATACCATGAAGGGGAAAAATACATAGACAAATGGTCCATGCTCACCAACGATATGACTTCCCTTACAAATAATATGAACGGAACAACCACTTCATTTGGATGGAACTTGAGTTTTTACGATATGTCAGATATAGTAAGCAGAGAACAATATATAGGGGTAGTCAACTTCGTATACAAAGATTCTCCAGCCGCTAAAGCCGGACTCAAACGAGGAGACATTCTCCTTACTTTGGATGGCAACATCATTAATTCCAGTAATTACCAGAATCTCTATTATAGTAATACACTGACCGTCACACTCGGACTATTGGAGCCGGAAAGTTATACTATTCACGACCAAAACAAGGAAGTATCACTTACTGCCGTTTCCATGTATGAAAATCCGATCATTTGCGACTCCATCTACGAATTCAACGGTAAAAAAGTGGGGTATCTGGCCTACACCAGTTTTGATTTTGCTTCCATCCCTCAGCTCATTGAAATCAGCCGTAAATTCAAGGCAGAACAAGTCAAAGAACTCATCCTCGACTTACGCTACAACGGAGGAGGATATGTAACTACAGAACAGGTGCTGGCCTCTGTGTTTGCTCCCCAGTCTGCTGTAACCAACAAAGAAGTTTTTGAGAAAGAAGTTTATAACAAAACCTTGACTCAATATTACCAAGAAGAAGGGATAAATTTGGAATCTCGTTTTGAAACCGATTTTGAATATCAGAATCAAGGGCAAACTGTAAAAGTGAATACCAAAGATGCCAATATCGGGTTGGAAAAAATTTATGGCCTGATAAGTTCCGGATCGGCATCTGCTTCGGAAGCCCTTTTGGGAGGGTTGATGCCTTATACTCAGATAGAACTTATCGGAAGCCAGTCGCATGGGAAATATTGTACCGGCATCATAGTCCCAGCCAAAGAATTCTATGTGAAACCACCTGCCGAACTTGACAATTGGGGAACTTACGTCATGATAAGTATTTATCAGAACGCACTTGGCGAAACGCCTTGCATGCCCGACGGACTGACTCCTGACATTGCCGTAAAAGACAATCCGCTACTTCCCTATGCAATAGGGGATGTGAACGAGCCTCTCTTAAAACAAGCACTCATCGAAGCCGGGCGCACATACGATGAAAGCACCATATCTACCACTCTCAGCCGTAGTATGGTTTCCAGACTCCGTAAACTACCCCAGACAGAAAACGGGACTTTTGGAAAACGTATTCTGACATTACCTTCAAAAGTCGCCCACGATATGCTTATCAAAGCAGGGGCTCAATAATATTGTCACATTCAATAAGGAAAAATCAGCCGGTCAGCCTCGTAAAGAGAGCTTGCCGGCTGTTTTTTCTAGAAAATATACAGATACATTTTAAGGATTATTCATCCCACACCAGATATGCAGAAATCAGCCAGTGGTTCAATTCATTGCCACTTGCAGGCTGTGCCTCAGGAATACTGACCGTAAAGGTATGTTTGCCAGCCTTCAAGCCTTTCAAGCTTATTTCCTCCGGCACCACATCCGAACCCGGGCACCAGTTAGAACGAGACAAGTCGGAGGAAGCCAAGGGTTCTTCCACTTCTTTAGTCTTATAGCCTTCCTCACTGATATAAGCCGCCAGACGTTTGATCAACCATACTCCTGTAGCGGGATTAAAACGACGGAAAGAAGCACAATCATCCCGCCAAGGAATGAAATTATAGACCTCTTTCCCATCCACAGAGAGAATATTTCGTTTCTGTACAAATTCATCTCCACCTTCATGACCTCCATGGCCGGTGACGATGTATTTCAGACGCACATTCTTTGCATTCTCCGGTAATACGAAATCGGTAGAAACTGATTTTCGCGCAAAAATATCCGGATACGTCTGCCCGATGTAATACACCGTATTCATCAAGGGCTCTACATGACGGCGTACCAGTTTCTCACAGGTCACCGGCGTTTCCTTTATCTTCAGCTCCATACTGGCCACATAGCCCTCTTTCGTCCAAGTATCAATAAAAATGCCGACATAGGCTTCTCTTTTCAAAGCCGGATATAAATCGGTGATATCCTGCTCCCACTGCACACAATTCTCCCATTTGGGGATATAGACCGGACGGCGCTTGCTGGACAACGAATCATCATTCTCACTGTAATATCCCACCCCAAATGGCGTCATGAAACGCATCAGTTCAATCGTAGGCAAGTAATCCTTTCCAGGTACGATTCCCACCATCTTCTCCAATTTCAGGCTGTCAATTTCCGGAAACTTCTTTTTTCCCTGTGCAATACTCAACAGATTGATGGCAGAATGTTTGGGAATCACAAAGCAAGAACCCGACTTATCCCATCGGTCGCCATTTGAAGCCACCGTCACTTTCACACTCACCGTTACATCCCGTTGGTAATCGGGTATCTGAATCTTCTTCAGAATGATACGCCCGTTCACCAGATGAATGACACCATTGGTATCAGCCTCAGCGTAATTGGGATATGCATCCGGTGCAAAACGAATACTTTCCTTATTAAACACCGCCAAGTTTAAATCTCCCTTGGCCGGGAGTTCCTTATGTCCTGCCGCATAGATGTTCATGGCTACGAACAAGGAAACAAACATACTAACTATCTTCATATACTTATAAATGATTATTTTACAACCTCCAAACCTCTCTTGTCCAAATAGGCCTTAAATTTACGAAGGTATTCCTCATCCGGACCGTCAAAGAAAGAAACTCCAGAAGCACCGTTGTTAAAAGCTTCATCCAACGCCTGCTCGAATGTATTTTTAATATCCGGAAACATCAGCCCCGCATAAATCCTCGCTTTTCCATGAACAGTCTGTACACTTTCCTTGACCGAACGTCCAATCCATTCCGGTCCTTCATAATAAAAGCCATTGTAAATCATCGGGAAATATGCATCGAGCGACCATTCTCCCCAATCCTGACGCACCATCTTACGAGCCATCGACGGACCGGGGAATACAGCTGCTGAGATTTGTTTCCCTTCTGCCTTGAGAGTCTGCGTAATCTTATCCACCACACGCGTAATGGCATCCAAGCGGAAGTTTATCCACGACTGGTCTTCCATCGGATATTTCAATTCCAACGGATCCTTCCCGGTCTGTTCCTTAAACATTCTCCGACACACCTCACAGTAACAATAATCGTATTCCGGCAATTCCGCCGTCTGCTCAATGCCATAATTCTTCCATAAACTAACCGGAAGCACCACGTCCGGAAAACGAACGTAATCCAGATGTACCCCATCCACATAAGGCAGATTCGCTTCTTTCAAATAATCAGCAGCCAAATATTCAGCCACTCCTTCATGATTCGGGCACAAAAAACGATAATAATCCACATAAGCCGGTTTATCATAACAAGACTCTCCCTTACGATTTACGGCAAACCAGTCAGGATGTGTTTCAAGGACCTCCTTACGGTTCATCGTCCACTTCCAATAATGAGCCTCCAGCCCCGCATCTTTACACATCCGGTATATGTTCTCGTCATATCCTTCAAACATGACTCCACTAATACCGCATTCTTTCATCAAGGCAAAATAGTTTTTATAAAACTCATCCCCTTTTTCTTTATCAATACGCATCCAGACCCAGTTCTTTACCTGGCGGGGAACAATCGCCTCACAGGTAAACCGCCCATTCTGATCCACCACGTAACGTACTTTTTCTTCCGGCACACTTACCGACATACAGAATGTACGACTGGTAGCCTCTACTAATATTTCTGCCCCCACAGGTAAATCGCGGAGCTCCGCATCGGTCAAAAAGAAATTTTCTTTGGCACGCAGATAGTTCTTCTCTTTAGCATAATAATCCAGTTGTGCATAAAACATGGCCCACAACAATTTATAAGCAGCCCAATTGTAAGGATATTTGAAAGCCTCCGTACCTTTTCCTACTACTTTATCCGAAAGATACAAAAATCCCCAACGGTCGGGCATGTGCATATCAATTCGTCCCGTAGGCATCCATACCCAGTTTTCCTCCCGCTGTCCGGGCTTCAACCACTGCACCCGTGAGAAATTAATACGCCAGTAATTCCCTTCCTTAGCCGGGTTGGAGAAATTCACCGTCAACGCCTTATGAGGTATAGCCATTTCTACCGTCCATTGTTTGTCTTTATCGTTTGATCTGTTCAATGTTCCTTCACGATGCACAGCCAGTTGCAGTCCCGGGCAATCCCATTGCACCATGAAATTACCCCCCGAACAGTAAGGCTTATCCAGCATCAAATCGAATATGACTCCCTTTGCGTTGGTTTCTATTTCAAAATAATTTTGTCCGTCGCCATCCGGGTCTAAAAACACCTCAAAATCATTATCGTAATAAATGATTGTATCCCGCTGACTCAGCTTTGCCTTAATATCCTCTTCCTGCAAAGTGGCAGCCACATAAAGATAGTGATCATCCCACAACATTTTGGCAGATGTATCATAACAAGGCTTGGCAAATCCCTTTCCACTTATGTCTACAAAAGAAGCAGTGGGTTGCGCTTTCTTCCAATCCGCCTCATCCAGCTTTCCGTCAATCTTTATTTTTCCATTTGTACGATAGCAGACATAACCTTCGGGCAACGTAAGCATACGCTCGTATCTTGTATATAAATTCTGCGCCCAAAGCTGTCCCACTACTAACAATGCAAACAAACTACATATTACTTGTTTTTTCATATCCTATTTCATTAATTACTTTCAATAACCTGCCCTGCTCCCCGATACAATTTAACCGGCCCGTCCAATAGCACGGCCACAACCGTTATCTGCGGATCGAGCACACGATCGGGCACATCAATATACAGATTACCAGGAACCTCACTCCAATAGTTTTTATTGTAAACCTTGTAAGACAACATAGCCCCGTTGCCAACTACCCACACACGGTTTACCTTATTCATTAACCCCTTCACTTCAATCGGTCCGTTAGGTTTATAAGGCAAATACAGATACAGGATATCTCCGCCTTTATTCAAAGTGGTATATCCTTGAAAGTGTTCTGCCGGAATACCAGCCCGAGTGTCATAAATAGCTTCTTTATGTTTCTTGGTCCAACGCCCAAATTCTTTCAAGATAGCCACTTGCTCTTCAGGAATGGTTCCATCTTCCTTCGGACCGATGTCCAGCAACAGATTTCCTCCCATACTCAGACAGTCGACAAACGTACGCAACAAGATAAAAGGAGATTTATAATTGGTATCCGTATGCTGATATCCCCACGAATCATTCATTGTCATACACAATTCCCAGTATTTATCCTGAGGACGCACAATTGGAACCCCCTGTTCAGGAGTGGCATAATCTCCATAACCCTGGATACGGGAATTAATAATCACATTTTTATTGTCCGAACGCAACAAATCTACAATTCCCTTTGAATTCCAAGCCTCAGCCGTTTGTTCCCAATCACCGTCAAACCAATACAAATCCGGTTTCCACGTTTTATTCAATTCCGACAGCTGTGCCATATTAAATTCCACAAAACGCTTCCAACGTACAGAATCATTCGTATAACGCACATCAGTACGTGTCATATTCGGATAATCCGGATGCGACCAATCCAACAGCGAATAATAAAATCCCAGTTTCAACCCTTGCTTACGGACTTCTTTGACAAAAGGACTGATTAAATCTCGTTTTGCCGGTGTACACTTCACCGTACTCAACTCTCCGGCTTTAGTATCCCACAAGGCCATACCATCATGATGCTTGGTCGTAATGACAGTATAACGCGCCCCACTTTCTTTTATCAAATCCACCCAAACCTTCGGGTCATATTTTGAGGCTGTAAAGCCATTTTTCTGACTCATATATTCCTCATAAGGCAAATACTTATTAAAGAAAGACCAGCTTTCGGATACTCCCTTTACCGAATAAATACCCCAATGGATGAAAATGCCTAACTTAGCATTCGCAAACCACTCCATTCTTTTTTCTTTCTGTGCATCCACTTGTTCCTTCTCCGGTGTCTGCCCCCAAAGAGGAGTCCCCAAAAATCCAAACAAAAGCAATGCCGAAACCAATTGATTTTTCATGATAATAAAAGATTTAAATTAACTATAAACTCCTACTCAAACGCAATAGAAAACTCGGACCAAGCTCTTCTTCTGTTCATTTAAGAAGTATGTCCTGCGAGCAAAAACAAAAATAGCCTAACAATGCTCAAATATACAGATTTATCCTCTGTAAATTAGATTGTCAGGCTATTTTTTTAGTGATTATTTCTGACTATGTCCTAATGACCACCACAATGGAACCATCGTAGTATTTGAACCACCCAATAATTCCAACGCATGATAATATTCAGCTTCATCTGAGGTCAACAAAGACATCGGATAACGCATACGCTGTGGATAATATTTCCAACTTTGACCGGATTTCCACGCATCAGGTGTCCAGTCAGACATATCCGAACCAGTCATGATATTCTCATTGGCTGTCATATCAAAGAAAGGCAATCCCAAACGACGCTGATCGGCCCAAGCTTCCAATACCAGATAGGGCATCTGTGCCAGATATTTTTGAGTGATAATTTTTGTCAGCTTATCATTCAAAGCTTTCCCATACAAAGTCTTAGAAGCCACAGGATACTGGTATTCCACTTTCTTTTCAGCCTTCGTATACCCGTCTATATAAGTAGCTTCAAAAGAAGAAGGTTCTTCGGTATGCGTATATTTCACCGAAGTACCAACACGATTGTATTCTTCAGAGTTAAGATATGCATCTGCATACTTACCGACTCCAAAATAGGTGAAGCTTGCGCGTATTCCCTCTTCATAAGCCTGCTCATCAGAGACACCGGAAGTATTCCATCCACGAAGAGCTGCTTCAGCCAGCAGAAAATAAGATTCCCAAGCACCATAGAATACCACACGGCCTAATCCTTCTTCACCTCCGGTGCAATATTCTTTACCCCACAACGGATAACAAGAACGGACACCACTTGCAGTCGTAATCAGTTTATTCTTAGACAGCATCGGTGACCAACTGCTAGAAGCTCCACTAGGAACTCCATTCCATGTATAAGAGCCTGCTACCTGAATCTTATTCTTACCTTCATCATCCAAAAGCAATTCGCCACCATCCGGATTGATAGCCGTTCCTTTACTTGATGCATCAATCATGTTTTCAGCCTTGGTATCATTTACCAGCCAGAACATCTTCAACGCACGAGGATCCAAATTTGCAGGTATGCCATCCAACCAATACTGCTTTGCAGGATCATCTGTATTGCCTACAAAATGCTGGTCATATTTATATCCCAAATAAGTATTAGGTTTTGTATAAGTTGCCAAGTCTGGACGCTGCTCTGCGACTGGCACTCCTCCTAGATTGGTCATCAGGTTGTCCATTGTCACAGAAAGAGCCTGTAAGTTCCAGCTACGTGTGTAAGGATTGGTATAATCATTCCAACCATTATCTGACTTAAACCACAACATGTCCGCCTGGTCCTTGATATAATTTCCGCCTTTACATGCATCTTCAAATTCATTCTGTGCCTCTCCTACCATATCTGTATTCGTCAGACGCATGGCATAACGCATCCGTAAAGAATTACCCAGTTTCTGCCATTTCTCTGCCACATACCCATAAGCCGGATCACATTTTGCCTGATCTTCCGTAGGACTTACAGACGTATCAATCTTATTCACCGCATCTTTTAACTCATTCAGAATAAATGTGTACGTTTCCTTTTCTGAGTTAAAGACTGGATTCTCTCCTGTGGCAGAATCCAAAGGATAAGGACCAAAAGAATCAGCAAACTGAGCAATTACCATCGCACGCCAAATACGGGCAAACTGCTCCAGATTATTGTAGAAAGCATCAGAACCAGCTCTTTTAGCTGCTTCATTCACGGCAAACGTAGCATAGGTGATAGTGTTTGCCAAACACGGATAATAAAAGTTAGAAATATAAGAGTCGTCATACAGCCCGACACTCAACATGCCAGCTTCTCCAAAAGCACGGGCTGCATCCCCCCAGTTCAAATAGTAGATACGTTCACCCGTACTTGGATCCATCTGAATCTTGCCAATTGCATTATTCAGGAAATATTCAGGCAAGGTGGATTCTATGGGAGTTTTTGAAGGGTCAGTATTCACTTCATCAAAATCAGAACAAGAATACAAACTACCCATTCCAATCAGTCCCAAACCGATAAAGATTTTATTTATTGTTTTCATTCTGTACTTAATTTAGATATTAGAAACCAAGAGTTACATTAAACAGATAAGTACGTGATGTGGGAGAGGCACCAAATTCAAAGCCGGTCGCATTCGTGTTAGATACCATTACGGACTCTGGATCTATACCGTTCATATCACTGTAAATCATCCATACATTATTCACAGATACACCCAGTTTTACCTGCTGGAAACAAGTTCTCTTCAACATTTCACGTGGGAAAGTATAATTCAAAGCGACATTACGCAGACGGAAGTTTGTTCCATCATAAATATTTGCTTCTGCTATACCTTGATTACCGGTACCAATACCATTTTTCCAATAAGCCTCTTGAGTAATGGAAACTGTATTTACCTTATAGCCTCCATTACCGTCAGGTATCACACCGTCGAGCACAAATTCTTCACGATTGCCACCAGGGGCTGTAACAGCAGCACGACCACTTGTCTGCAACATGTAGTTGGTGTACGAATAAATGTCACCTCCTATACGTCCATCAAACTGGAAGGTAAAAGCAAAGTTCTTATAACTGAAAGTATTGTTCCATCCAATCATGCAATCAGGCTGCTGGTCACCAATTTTGTATCTTTCTCCATCAGTAGTAGGAAGCCCCGCATCATTCAGGATAAGTTTGCCATAATAGGGGCTGTTCTGATCTGTAACCCGGGCAAACTTGGTTCCCCAGATTTCGCCGTAGTTACCTCCAGCCACAGCATACACCTTTAGTTCTTCGGCACCACCCAATTCATATTTAGGAATGCCCGGACCTAAATCCAAGATTTTGTTATTGTTTTTTGAGAAGTTAATCTGAGTATCCCAACTAAATGTAGCCGTTTCTACCGGACGAGCATTGATCATCAATTCCACACCCGTATTCTGAATATTTCCAGCATTAATGATTCTATTCTTATATCCTGACATCTCATTTACCGGAATCTTCATCAACTGGCGCTTTGCATTAGATTTATACCACGCAAAGTCAAAGCCCAAACGATTATTGAAGAACTTCATTTCCAAACCTGCTTCCCATGAAGAAATCAACTCACTGCGAACTGTGGCATCATATTTAGTATCACCTGGTTTTGCAGTGGTATTCCCCCACTGGTCGGAACCTATAGTGTAAGAATCATACAACTGATAGGGATCCATATCATTACCTACCTGGGCAAAGGAAGCACGTGCCTTCGCATACGTAATCCATTCCGGCAATGGCTTGTTAAATTTATTCATCATATCACTGAATACCCATGAAAGAGATACAGAAGGATAGAAGAATGAACGGTTTTCTTTTGCCAAAGTAGACGACCAGTCATTACGGAATGTAGCATCCAAGAATACCCATCCATTGTAATTCAACCCAATAGTTCCATACAAAGAATTAATCTTCTTATGGTTGTACGTTTCGGTCACAGAACGGTCTGAAGTACTACTGTTATTGATGTTAAACAAATTAGGAACGGTTAACTTAGAAACATAATTTTGTAATCCTGAAGATTTTCGTTCCATTAAGTTACCACCAAAAGTAGCACTGACCCCTATCTTATCAATCAAATTATCCTTTTGGGCAGAAAACAAGAAACTGAAGTTATTTTCATAAAAACGTTCTTCATCCAGACTATATGAACTGTTTCCATTATTCTTCGTACTAGCCCCTGCATAAACTTTTCCTGTAGCTTCCGTAAAATACATATCACTCCCCCCTCTGATTTCCACATTCAACCAATCGGTTATTTTATATTTCACAGAGGCATTCAACAGGAAACGACTTCGGTTATCTGCATTTAAATTATACTTCTCTAGCCAATAGGGGTTCAAACCGGTAGGCGACCACCAATACATTTTCCCTTCATCAGTCAGCGGATTTCTATAATCCTGAATGTTCAAAGAGGCAGGTAATTTGTAAATTGTCAGAAAAGCGTTTGAATCATTGTTACCAATCAACGGACGATTATTAGCTCCTGTATTGATATACTGAATTTTGGCATCCATGCTCCAACGGTCATCCTTGCCAAAAGTAGAAGACGCACGCAAGGTAAAATTCGTACGGCTTAAATCTGCTCCTGGAATCTTACTGGAATCATCCATACGAGTGGCAGAAGCATATACAGCTGTTTTATCAAATTGTTGCTGGAATGAAACACTTTCAGTAAAATTGGTACCCGTCTTGAAATAAGAATCAATGTTATCGTAATATTGCATGATACGGTTCTGCCCATTAAAGCTATACTCCGTACCCATTGCGGGTCCCCAGCTATTCCATGTTTCACTGTCATAAATACCATTGGTACCCTGACCAAAAGAGGTCTGCATATCAGGCTTCATAAAAATTGTTTCCGCAGAAACAGAAGCCGAAATTGTCAAGCCCAATCCCTCTCGCTTGCTACCTTTTTTGGTCGTAATCAAAATGACTCCATTACCTGCACGTGAACCATAAAGCGCCGCAGCCGAAGCACCTTTCAATACAGACATCGATTCAATATCCTCCGGATTGATATCCGACAGACCATTACCCATATCCAAAGAAGGATTATAAAAATCGGCATTATCAGAACCTGTAAAGTTATCCATCGGTACTCCATCCACTACAATCAACGGCTGATTCAACCCAGTCACTGAATTGGCACCACGCAACTGGATTTTTGAAGAGCCACCAGGACCATTACTTGAACGAATCACCTGTACACCTGAGATTTTACCGGACAATGCATTCGCAAGATTCGTTTCCCGGGCGGCCACCAATGACTCTCCCTTTACTTCCTGCATAGCATACCCTAGTGCTTTCTTCTCACGCTTGATACCTAAAGCGGTAACAACCACTTCTTGAAGGACCTCTGTATCATCCATCATTTTGATTGTTCCCAAATCAGGCACAGCAGTCAGCCGTTGTGTCTTATAACCGATATAAGAAAGTTCAAGTGTAGCCCCTGTAGCCACCTGCAAAGAAAATTTACCGTCAACATCTGTAATTGCACCGTTTGTAGTGCCCACTTCCAAAATACTTACTCCTATCAAGGGCTCTCCTTGGGCGTCGACGATTGTACCTTGTGTGGTAATTTTAGCTGATTGCTGCAATGCAAACGTATCCGTGGCCTTTCCAGGAACAGCCCATACGTTTCCCCCTCCAGCAAGCATCAGCAATAAGAACATTTGTGAAAACCTACTAAATTTCATTGATTTAAACTTAATTTAATTGTATAACTTAGAAATAAAATTCGACATATAAGTCTAGTAGCCAAAATATTACGATAAGAAATATCTAAAACATTAAAAGAAATAGTCCATAATAAGCCTAATCATTATTGTATTTTGTGTTGTACATTCTAATATTGTTTACAAATGTAGTGATATTTTAATAACTATATTTATAAACCGCTCAAAAAAATCACCCAATTATATCTTATTAATACTAAAGGATACTTCATATTTGCAATAAAGGAAACAATCTACACACAATTAATTCACATATTTATACACAATAAATGCCATTCCTCTAAACGGCAATCCAGCAAATCATTCATAAGCAGGCAACTAGCCAGCGCCTTCATTCACAATTTTATCATAAAGAATCAGTAGAAAAACAATAGAACAAAAGGACGTATTTACACAATCCAAATAAAGAGAATAATTGATACTTTACTACAACCGCATATATCACAAAATATCCACACCTTAAATATATTGGAAAGCCCGCACGTCGCATATAGATGACCACCAAAAACATAAAAAAGCACCGTCGCGAGTGGGGCAACGGTGCTTATGAATCTCTCTGCGGAAGCTGGGGGATTCGAACCCCCGGTACGGTTACCCGTACGGCAGTTTAGCAAACTGCTGGTTTCAGCCACTCACCCAAACTTCCAGACTTTTTGGGGGAAACACATTTTCTCTCAAATGCGGTGCAAAGATAGAGTGACTTTTTGAGTTGTGCAAACTTTTATAGACTTTTTTTTCATAAAGTATCCACGCCCACTTTTTTAAACTAAACACCATACGTTTTTGTAATTAATACAAATTAATACTATACCACAAAATAGGTATTGTGCGGCACAAGCTTTTTCGCTACCTTTGCACACGGTTTAAAGAAACCAGATTCACATAACTTTTTAATATTTCAATTTATGGCAATGAATTTTAAAGAAGGTCGTTGGAACCATGAAATCAACGTCACCGATTTCGTAAAGACAAACATCACGCCTTACGAAGGCGACGCTTCATTCCTGGTGGGTCCGACCGAACGCACAAAAGCTGTTTGGAACAAATGCCTGGAAGCGCTAGCCGAAGAACGTGCAAACAACGGCGTACGCTCTCTTGACCCATCTACCGTATCAACCATCACTTCTTTCGCACCTGGATACATCGACAAGGAAAATGAAGTTATTGTAGGCTTGCAAACAGACGAAGTTTTACGTCGTGCCATCAAACCTTTCGGAGGTATCAAAGTGGTAGAAAAAGCTTGCCGCGAAAACGGTGTAGAAGTTGACCCTAAAGTAAAAGACATTTTTACACATTACCGTAAAACACATAACGACGGAGTATTCGATGCATACACAGAAGAAATCCGTTCTTTCCGCTCACTGGGATTCTTGACAGGACTCCCCGACAACTATGCACGCGGACGCATCATCGGTGATTATCGTCGTCTGGCGCTTTATGGACTGGACCGTCTGATTGAAGCCAAACAAAACGACCTGCGTCACTTGACAGGCCCGATGACAGATGCCCGTATCCGCCTACGCGAAGAAGTGGCAGAACAAATCAAAGCCCTGAAGGAAATCAAGATAATGGGCGAACAATACGGCCTCGAATTAGGACGTCCGGCACTGAATGCACAAGAAGCCGTACAATGGGTATACATGGCCTACCTGGCAGCTGTAAAGGAACAAGATGGTGCAGCCATGTCATTGGGTAATGTTTCTTCCTTCCTGGATATCTATATTGAGTATGATATGGCTCACGGCCTTTTGGACGAAGCTCATGCACAGGAACTGATTGACCAGTTCGTTATCAAGTTGCGCATGGTACGTCATTTACGTATGCAAGCCTATACTGATATCTTTGCAGGCGACCCGACTTGGGTGACAGAGTCTATCGGCGGACGTTTCAATGACGGACGCACCAAAGTCACCAAGACTTCTTTCCGCTTTTTGCAGACACTCTACAACCTTGGTCCTTCACCAGAACCGAACTTGACTGTACTGTGGAGTCCGGAACTGCCGGAAGGATTTAAGAACTTCTGCGCACAGGTTTCTATCGACACGTCTTCTATACAATATGAGAATGACGATTTGATGCGTGAAGTCCGCAATTCAGACGACTATGGCATCGCTTGCTGTGTTTCTTACCAGGATATCGGCCGACACATCCAATTCTTCGGTGCACGTTGCAACCTCGCCAAAGCTTTGCTGCTGGCCATCAACGGTGGACGTTGCGAAAACACAGGAACCCTGATGGTAAAAGACATTCCGGCATTGACCAGCGACGTACTGAATTTTGAAGAAGTATTGGCCAACTATAAGAAAGTATTGAAAGAAATGGCCCGTGTATATAATGAAGCCATGAACATCATTCACTACATGCACGACAAGTACTACTACGAAAAGGCACAGATGGCATTCGTAGACACTGATCCGGCCATCAACCTGGCCTACGGTGTAGCAGGTATGTCTATCGCTGTGGATTCACTTTCTGCCATCAAATATGCCAAAGTAACCGCCCGCCGCAACGACATCGGCTTGACAGAAGGTTTCGACATTGAAGGAGAATTCCCCTGCTTCGGTAACGACGATGATCGTGTAGACCATTTGGCTGTCGACCTGATTTACTACTTCGACGAAGAATTGAAGAAATTGCCGGTCTACAAGAATGCCAAACCTACCCTGTCTATCCTGACCATTACTTCCAATGTGATGTACGGAAAGAAAACAGGTGCTACTCCCGACGGACGTGCCAAAGGCGTGGCATTTGCACCGGGGGCCAATCCGATGCATGGACGTGACAAGAACGGTGCCATTGCTTCTTTGAGCTCTGTAGCCAAATTGCGCTATCGTGATTCACAGGACGGCATCAGTAACACGTTCTCTATTGTTCCGAAGTCATTGGGAGTAGATATGGAAAACCGTATCGAAAATCTCGTTACAATGATGGACGGTTACTTTGTGAAAGGTGCACACCACTTGAACGTGAACGTTTTGAACCGGGAAATGCTGGAAGACGCAATGGAACATCCGGAAAAATATCCGCAGTTGACCATCCGCGTATCAGGTTATGCCGTGAACTTCATCAAACTGAGTCGTGAGCACCAGTTGGAAGTGATTTCACGCAGCTTCCACGAACGCATGTAATTGAAACTAAAAAGTATATTTACTTTAGACACAGGTTACCCCGGCATGATCAAGGGGTAGCTTGTGTCTATTATTTTTATTCACCCCATGATTAGAGTACATTCATACGAATCACTAGGTACATACGACGGACCAGGGATACGCCTGGTCGTATTCCTGCAAGGCTGTAACTTCCGGTGCCTGTATTGTGCCAATCCGGACACCATTGATGCCAAAGGAGAAAGTAAGGAAACAGCTCCAGAAGAAATTCTCAAAATGGCCGTAAGCCAGAAACCTTTCTTCGGGAAAAAAGGAGGTATCACTTTCAGCGGTGGAGAACCCACCTTCCAAGCTAAAGCCCTGATACCTTTGTTCCGCATGCTGAAAGAAGAGGGTATCCATATCTGCATAGATACCAATGGAGGAATCTGGAATGAAGATGTAAAAGAGCTTCTTTCACTGGCCGACCTTGTGCTGCTGGATGTCAAAGAATTCAATGATACACGCCACAAGGTCCTCACCTCCAGAAGTAATGCACAGACCTTGAAAACAGCCGCCTGGCTCGAAGAAAACCAAAAGCCTTTCTGGCTACGCTATGTGCTGGTTCAAGGTTACAGTTACTTCAAAGAAGACATCGAAGCATTGGGAGAACATTTTAAGGACTATCGCATGATAGAACGGGTAGAGATACTCCCCTACCATACCTTGGGCGTACACAAGTACGAAGCCATGAAGATGGACTATAAACTGAAAGACGTAAAACTGAATACCCAAACACAATTAGACGAAGCCAAACAACTGTTTGACAAGTACTTCAAGACCGTGTATGTAAATTAATCTCTTTTTTTCAAAAATATTTTGTCATTTCGTGCAGTATTCCCAGCCACATTCCATTTATTAGTCAGAAAAAGAAATTTAGACGCTAATATGAAAAGAATATGGTTAGTGAATAGTACCGAGATGGAAAAAGAGAAAGCAAAAAGAATCTCCAGTAAGCAACTGGAAGCCAAGATTACAGCTTTTACCATCTTATTGGCGGTAATCGTCATGAATATATTGTGGTGGACAGGTACACAATTCTTGGAGTGGAGTCACAACCACAATATGACAAAAGCTGCAAAACCAGCCATTCAAACTATGCAGCAAAAGTAACCCTTCTTTGAATCGAAGGTAAAAAAAAGTTCCAGCGTCTTTGCGAAGACATTGGAACTTTTTCTTTTATCAACTTAACCGCCTCACACTAGCAGCACAGTCAGTTCACGGGCTCCATGGGCTCCTAAAACCAACGCCTGCTCAATATCGGCAGTCTTTGAAGGTCCCGAAATAAATACGCCATAACCATATTCGCCTGTATCTGTCTTCTGATAAGCCTCATGCATATTATTGACCAGATTCTTCCGGTCGAGCAAAAGAATCAACGCCTCAGAAATGAAATACACCGCACGCTGTTCCACATCCTGCTCCACCCAGACGGCTCCATTTTCACAAACACCGATGCGTCCACGTACCACGGCCAAATCGGTTCCATCCAAGTCTGCCGATGCAGCCACCTCGTCCGGATGGAAAGTAGCACACGTAATCTCTTCCAAATTGGAGGCAATACGTTTGGCGTCCGGATACAATTTGCGAATCAAATCATTTATATCTTCACCGTCCTTTACCTCCACGACACGTCCACCGACTTCCGCTACCACTTTAGTGAACTGTGCCACCGGATTGGCATACGTTATCGCTTCCTGTTCCAAGGCAGACAAATCGGGTTTCTCATAACGCACCCGCGTATTCCGACGAATGTTCTGCAATATATCTTCTCTACTACTCATGACTCCTTATTTTACTTTACCCTTTTTCCACATCTCATTAAAGCTTTCTTTGGCAAACTGAGGCATATCATGTTCTTTACCCCAATCATTCAAACCGTTATATATCAGTGCATGCGGGAATGAGTTCACCCACGACGCCCGTGCCAATGCAAAATTGAACAAGGCCGGATGTTCCATCAGTACTTTCATACCTCCCGACATGGTCCGTTTAGACGAACTGGCCACTCCCAAATCGTCCAACTTCTGCCGCCAACGGTAAATCTGGTCGGCCAAGTCCACTTTTGCCGGACACACATTCTGACAAGAATAGCACAAAGAGCACGCCGATACGTTGTCATAATAATGCAAAGGAGCTTTCAGCATACCCAGATTGATGCCGATAGGCCCCGGAATAAAATACGTATACGAATATCCTCCCGAACGACGATATACCGGACACGTGTTCATGCACGCCCCACAACGCAGACAGTTCAATGTCTTCACATGCTCCTGATCGGCCAGAATGTTACTGCGTCCGTTGTCCACAATAATGATATGCAATTCTCCTCCCTTACGCGGCTTGCGGTAATGAGAAGTATAAGTAGTAATCGGCTGTCCCGTACCGGAACGTGCCAGCAGTCGGGTAAATACCCCCAATGCTTCTCGGTCGGGAACAATTTTCTCCAGTCCGAAAGCGGCAATCTGCAACTTGGGCTGTGAAGTTCCCATGTCGGCGTTTCCCTCATTGGTACATACCACAAACTCACCCGTAGAAGCTACGGCAAAGTTGGCACCGGTCATGGCTGCCTCTGCCTCCAGGAACTTATGACGCAAATTCTTACGGGCTGCATGTGTCAGATAAGTCTGATCATTGTTTCCGGGTTCCGTGCCCATCTCCTTTACAAACAGTTCACCGATTTCTTCCTTCTTGATGTGGATGGCCGGCACCACAATGTGACTCGGCTTCTTGTGCATGAGCTGGAGAATCCGTTCACCCAAGTCACTTTCCACCACGTCAATTCCTTTCTGAATCAAGAATTCATTCAATCCACACTCCTCAGCCAGCATGGACTTGCTCTTGATGAAGCGATGCACATTATGTCCGTGCAAGATATTATAGATAATGGCACAATACTCATCCGCATCCTTTGCCCAATATACATGTGCTCCATTTGCCTGGGCATTCTTCTCGAACTCCTGCAAAAGCAAGTCAAGATGACTGTTGCTATACATTTTAATGGCAGAAGCCATATCACGCAAATGCTCCCATTCCGGTACTTCCCGGCTGATTTTATCACGTTTGGCACGCATCATCCACAATGTCTGGTCGTGCCAGGCTGCCAGTTCCTTGTTTTCCTGAAACTTCTCGGCAGCTTTTGAATGTTTCGTACTCATAATCCTGCTGCTAAAACTTCTACAATATGAATGGTCTTGATGGGTAATTTTTCCCGGGAAATAATCCCGTTCTGATGCATCAGGCAAGAACTGTCTGCCCCTACAATGTATTCAGCTCCCGTATCGATGTGACGCTGCACCTTGTCACGCCCCATCTGCCCGGATACGGCATGTTCCTCCACCGCAAACATACCGCCAAAACCGCAACATTCATCCGGACGTTCCGGTTCCACGACCTCAATATCTTTCACCAACGACAACAAATCGCGAAGCTTATTATAATAAGGTATATTCAACTCACTGGGAGAAGAAAGATGCATCAGGCGGACCCCATGACAACTGTTCTGAATACTCACCTTATGAGGAAAGGAAGCCTGCAAGGAGGTAGGCTTCACCACATCATGAATGAACTCACAAATATCATAAATTTTTTCTTCACTGGCACAACGGTGCGACTCTTTCGCCAACAGGTTACCATAATGGTCACGCACAAACACCACGCAACTGGCCGAAGGGCCTACAATGTAATCATATTGTTCAAAAAGACGGTCAAAACGACGGGCCAACTCCACAGACTCTTCCTCAAACCCCGCATTCGCCATCGGTTGTCCGCAGCAAGTCTGATCCAACGGATAATCGACATCTACCCCCAGACTTTTCAGTAACTTAAAAGAAGCTACTCCCACCTGTGGATAAACGGCATTGATATAACAGGGAATAAATAATCCTACTTTCATATATCTAAATCAGTTATTAGTCTTCTTTCGAGCAAAAGTAAAAGGTTTTCTTCGGATATAAAAATTTTCCTTTGCATTTTGAACAGGTTTTAAAAACGAACAACAAACTGTTACAAATGCGTGCGCCCCGCGAATCACTTCGCAGGGCGCACCCAACTAATAACTAACTTCTTTTACTTTTGTGGTTTACGTAATTTCTATATGACTAACACTGCAAAGATACGGGAATCCGCTTTTCCGGACAATACCTAAAATTGGGTATTTTAGAATCTGTCCAAATAGCAAAATTCACTTATAAGTTCATTTTCACTTCACCAAGTTCCACCAGTTTGTTTACAATGGCATAAATGGTCAATCCGGCTGCCGAGTGGATTTGCAGCTTCCTCGTGATGTTCCTGCGATGCGTAATAACCGTATGTACAGAGATATACAATTTCTCAGCAATCTCCTTGTTGGTCATTCCTCGAACCACACAGCCCACAATTTCCTTTTCCCGCTGACTCAATGAATCCTGATCACTTTCCTCTTCTTCCGCCATGTTCATCAGCTGAGAAATCTTGTGCGACAATGAATCCACATCATCAAACAACCCTACAGAATCATCATAACCTTTCAACTGGCTGACATCCACCATCGTATAAATCAATGATACAAACTTCATCGACTGCTCGGCATATTCCTGCTTGAAAGCAGCCACATCAAACCATCCCCCAAACTGAGGATTTATCACCAATACTTGAGGCCTGTGCGCCTCCATGCAATGCCGCAACCCCTCTTCCGAAGAAATTTCAATGACCTGCACCGACAAATCAGGCAGACGTCTCAACACAGACACCAGTCCGCTACGGACAATCATCGACTTTTCAGCCACAGCAATGTATATTGTTTCTTGCGGTTTCATTTTATCTCCTTTTCAAGCTCCATAATGGCGGGCACAAAAATATAATCTTCCACCCGGTTGTGTGAAGCCAAATCTTCCTCACAACTAAAAATATCGAACAGCGTGGCATTCAACAGCTGATTGTCACCGCCCGACGGATAATATTTGATAATGATGTTCTTCAGTTCTGTCAGTTTGGAGTTTATCTGGTCGTGACGGCGGGCAAACACCCCGATACTATAGTCCGGCAAGCGCTCTCCCTTCAGCAAATGCTCCACATACGTAAAGACCTTTTCATTTTCATATTCCATGTGCTTCCGTACTTCATGCACATACGCATCAAAAAATTTGACAATGAGAAAAGCCACTTCATTTTCCGAAGAACAATCGATGGCTTCAATCAGTTTCCGGCGGATGGTAGGCAGCTGAAAATCCAGAAAATAGGAATGTGCCCGCTTCAGATACTCCATCAAGGCCGGAATGGAAAGCCCGTTCAAATGGTCATGAATATGATTGCTCTCCTCACCGAGAAAGTTCACTACAATTAAAAACGTATTGCAGTCCACATTGTTCATCGCGCAGACTTCCTGCACCGACTTGTCACCAAATCCCAGCGAAACACCAAAGCGGCTCAACACTTGCAAGAGCGCATAGTTCTCGCATATCAGGTCACTCATTTTGTCCGTGGGTTTATACATCCGGGTCGTATTGTTACACATAAATATCGTATTCATCATTTTACGTGGCAAAATAAAGAAATCCAGTCAAAAACCACAATCACTATTTTTAGGTATATTCCTGCACTTTTTGACCTTTCAGACAAAGATACACCGCAATCCTCCATTTTCCGATGGGGAAATACACAAAAATCTCTAAATAAAAGCCGAAAAAACCGCCGCCAATACGTAGAAAAAAATTACCTTTGTTACATAAACTTTAAAATTATCGCATTATGTATACCATACAGGCCAACGCTTCCGGTACACGAAGCATCGACGTTTCTGAAAAACATCTGGAAACCATCGAAAAATATTCACTCTTCCAACAACTCATTGACAGCAACGGCATCGTAGACGAAACCGTGCTCGACAAGCTGAAACTGAACATCCGTTCACTGATTGCTTCCATGGAAGAAAACAGCAAGGATTTGCTCGACTTGTGCATCGACGTCATTTACCACAACAACATGAAAGCCTTCGGATTGCACCAGCTCATCCTGCTCTATATCAAATGGGAAAGAGAAAAAGAAGAGAAAGAAGACAACGAAGACGAATCTACAGAAGAAACCCACAATTCATAAACTGCCTTGAAAGAATACAAGCTGACCGATTGGCTGCCCACAACCAAAAAAGAAGCCGAGCTGAGGGGATGGAATGAACTGGATGTCATTATTTTCAGCGGGGATGCCTACGTGGACCATCCTTCTTTCGGAGCTGCCGTCATCGGACGAATGCTCGAAGCCAAAGGCCTGAAAGTGGCCATCATTCCCCAGCCCAACTGGCGCGACGACTTGCGCGACTTCAAGAAACTGGGAAGACCCCGCCTGTTCTTCGGCGTTTCTGCCGGATGCATGGACAGCATGGTCAACAAATACACGGCCAACAAACGACTGAGAAGTGAAGATGCGTATACTCCGGACGGACGCCACGACATGCGTCCGGAGTATACGAGTATTGTCTATACACAGATTCTGAAGAAGCTGTATCCCGATGTGCCGGTGGTTTTGGGAGGCATTGAAGCTTCCCTCCGACGGCTGACCCACTACGACTACTGGGAAGAAAAACTGCGGCCTTCCATCCTGGTAGAATCGGGAGCGGACTTGCTGATTTACGGCATGGGCGAAAAGCCTATTACGGAACTGAGTGAACGACTGCTGAAAGTGGAAGGAGAAACGCATGCCGGCGACCTGCCACACGACATTCCGCAAACGGCTTACCTGATTTCGCAGAAAGAAGCTGCCCATCTGCCGGAGAATCCCAACGGACAGGGTGACCTTACCCTGTATCCCCATGAGGAATGTCTGAAAGACAAAAAAAAGCAGGCACAGAATTTCCGCCACATCGAGGAAGAATCCAACCGTTATGCCGCAGCCCGCATACTGCAACAGGTAGGCAAGCAGACGGTGGTCACCAACCCTCCCTATCCTCCGATGACACAAGGAGAACTGGACATGTCGTTCGACCTGCCTTATACCCGTCTGCCGCATCCCAAATACAAGAACAAACGGATTCCGGCATACGAGATGATTAAATTCTCTGTCAACATCCACCGGGGCTGTTTTGGCGGATGCGCTTTCTGTACCATTTCGGCCCATCAGGGAAAGTTCATTGTCAGCCGAAGCAAGGAAAGTATCCTTAAAGAAGTGAAGGCCATCACCGAAATGCCCGACTTCAAAGGCTATCTGAGTGATTTGGGAGGTCCTTCTGCCAACATGTACCAGATGGGAGGAAAAGATACGTCCCTCTGTCAGCGTTGTAAACGCCCGTCGTGTATCCACCCCAAAATCTGCCCGAACTTGAATACCGACCATCATCCGCTGCTGGAAATCTATCATGCGGTAGACAGCTTGCCGGGCATCAAGAAAAGCTTTATCGGAAGCGGGGTACGTTACGACCTGCTTCTGCACCAAAGCAAGGACGCGAAAACCAACCAAAGTACCAAGGAATATACACGCGAACTGATTACACGCCACGTGAGCGGACGACTGAAGGTGGCACCGGAACATACCAGTGACAAGGTGCTCTACCTGATGCGCAAACCGCCTTTTGAGCAGTTCTATGAGTTCAAGCGTATCTTCGACAAAATCAATAAGGAAGCCGGACTGCGGCAGCAGATTATTCCCTACTTCATCAGTAGCCATCCCGGATGTACGGAAGAGGATATGGCCGAACTGGCCGTCATTACCAAGCGGTTGGATTTCCATCTGGAGCAGGTGCAGGATTTTACCCCGACCCCTATGACGGTCTCCACAGAAGCATGGTACACCGGACTGCATCCTTACACCCTGGAACCCGTCTTCTCGGCCAAAACGCCGCGCGAAAAACTGGCCCAGCGCATGTTCTTCTTCTGGTACAAGCCTGAAGAGCGTAAGGCCATCATCAATGAACTGCGGAAAATCGGCCGGAACGACCTGATCAACAAGCTATACGGAAAATAAGGAATCCACGTGGGGTTCGTCCGTGTCAGGCATGACGCGGACGAATCTTACGGACCACCGTCGACAACGTTTTCTGAATGGTCTTGGTCAGCACAATCAACGTGACGGCCACCAGAATCAGAAAAATTCCCCAAGCCTCCTGTGCCGTAAACGATTCACCGAAAATCAAAGCACCGATACAGACAGCCGTCACCGGCTCCATGGCTCCCAGCACAGAGGTAAGCGTACCCCCGATATGCTGTACGGCCAACACCAGCGTGATATTGGAGATGACGGTCGGCACTACAGCCAACAGCACCAGATTCCCTACCGACACGGCGTCCGGCACCGGTTGTATTCCTTGATTGGTCAGCGCCTTCACGGCAAACATCACCGTGCTGACAATAAACACATAAAAAGCCAGTTTCCGCCCGTTCATATCGCGCAGACGGGATTTGTTGACTGCCACAATATAACTGGCATAGCATACAGCCGAAAGGAGAACGATAATCACCCCCGACACATCAAACGACAATTCATCCCCTTTCAATGAAAGTTCAGACACGCCATACACCGCCAGCAGAATGGCAACCCATGTCACCCAAGACGCCTTCTCACGAAACAGCACCCACATCAGCAGGGTGACGAACACCGGATAGGTGAAATGCAGGGTAGTGGCCACTCCCGCCCCCATAAAACCATATCCCCAAAACAAGAACATGGCCGAACCTGTGTAAAACAATCCCAGCAAAAGAAACAGCGGAATATCCCGCAGCTCTATATGAAACGATTCCTTTTTCACCTTCATCATCACCCCCAAAGCAAAGGTGGCAAAAAGGAACCGATAGAAAAGAATGGAATCAAACATCATCCCTTTCCGCATCAGCGGAAGGGTAAACAAGGGTATCAAACCGAATGTCACCGAAGTGGCAAGTCCATAGAAAAATCCTTTCAAACTGTTCATACTGCGAAATGTAAGAATAAACTCCGCAAAGGTACACAATTCAGGCCGATATACCTAACACAAAAGAGGCCACAGAAACCTTCTTCGGGTTTCTGCAGCCTCTTTCGGTTATTTTCATCGCAATAATCATCGGTCTTTTATCGGCTTGTAGTCCACTTCCTCCAGCACGTTCTTGTAGGCCGGACGGATGATGCGGCGACCTTCGAAGTTCAACTCCTCAATGCGGTGTGCCGTCCATCCTACGATACGGGCCATGGCAAACAGCGGCGTATAGATTTCATGCGGCAATCCCATCATTTCGTAGATAAATCCCGAATAGAAGTCCACGTTCGAACATACCTGCTTCTTGGTGCCTTTCACCTTCTTGAAACATTCTATGGCACGCTGTTCCAACAGTTCCAGGAAAGCAAATTCCTTTTCGCATCCCTTTTCTGCCACCAGCTCGCCGGCCAGTTCCTTCAGCAAGACCGCACGCGGGTCGGAAATGGTGTACACCGCATGACCGATACCGTAAATCAGTCCGCTGCCGTCGTATGCCTCCTTGTTCAACATACGGGTCAGATACGTATCAATCTCATCCACGTTCGTCCAATCGGAAATCACCTCCTTCAAGTGATGGAACATCTTAATCACCTGAATATTGGCTCCTCCATGCAACGGGCCTTTCAAAGAACCGATACCGGCGGCGATGCTGGAATAGGTATCCGTACGGGTAGAGCTGGTGACGCGTACTGTAAACGTAGAGTTGTTACCACCTCCGTGTTCAGCCTGCAACACCAACAGCAAGTCGAGCATACGGGCTTCCAGCGGCGTATAGTCCTTTTTAATCATATAAAGGAAGTTCTCGGCCAGCGACAGGTTCTCGTGCGGGTGACGGATATGCAAGGAACGTCCGTGTATGCTGTGACGATAAATGTTGTAAGCATACGCAATGATGGTCGGGAACTTCGAAATCAGCTCGATGGACTGACGCATCAGGTTGTCGCGTGAGATGTCATCCGGATTCGGGTCGAACGTATACATCTCCAGCACACTGCGGGCCAGGATGTTCATGATGTTCTGTCCCTCCAGGTCGATGATGTTCATCGTGGTCTTCTTGTCGAGCGGCATGTTGTCGTTAATCAGCTCCTTGAACGAAGCCAGCTGCTCACTGTCCGGGAGTTCTCCCGAAAGCAACAGATAAGCCACTTCCTCAAAGCCGAAACGTTTCTCACGCAACAGCGCATGGGCGATGTCGTCCAAGTCGTATCCACGATAAAACAACTTGCCCGGAATCGGTTTCAGTCCCTGGTCGGTACGTTCATACCCTACCACATTACCAATCTTCGTCAGTCCCACCAGTACTCCCGTACCGTCTTCATTACGAAGGCCACGCTTCACATTGTATTTGGTAAACAGTTCATTGTCTATACGGCATGCCTGCTTGGCACATTCGGAAAGCTTGTAAACGATATATTCCTTTTTCATAAACTACTCTTTTATCCATTAATCACTCCGACAAAAGAACCGTCTGCTCTTACAGCAGTTCGACGATTCGCTGTCCAAAATCCTTTGTTCCCAGTGCGTTTCCTTTCGGCATGAAACGGGCCAGGTCGGCCGTGGCTTCTCCGTTGGAGAATGCTTTTTCCAATGCATTCACAATCAGCTGGGCAGCTTCTTTCCAGCCCATGTATTCCAGCATCATCACCGACGACAACAACAGGGAGCAAGGATTGACCACATCCTGTCCGGCAATGTTCGGCGCCGTGCCGTGAGTAGCCTCAAAAATAGCATGTCCGGTCTGGTAATTGATATTAGCACCCGGTGCGATACCGATACCGCCCACCATGGCAGCCAGCTGGTCGGATATATAGTCTCCGTTCAGGTTCAATGTCGCAATCACGGAATATTCTTCCGGCAGCAACAGCGTATTCTGCAGGAACGCATCGGCAATGCAGTCCTTCACCACCAGTTTGCCTTCATTGATGGCCTTGGCTACGGCAGCCTTGGCAGATTCCTCGCCCAAGTCTTTCTTCAGACGGTCATACTCGTTCATGGTGAAAGTACGGTCCTTGAATTCCGTTTCAGCCACTTCGTATCCCCAGCGCTTAAAGCCTCCCTCGGTAAACTTCATGATGTTTCCTTTATGTACCAGTGTCACTGAAGGCAGCCCGTTGTCCAATGCAAACTGGATGGCCGCACGTACCAACCGCTGTGTTCCTTCCTTCGATACCGGTTTCACACCAAATGAAGAAGTTTCCGGGAAACGTACCTTGGTGACGCCCATCTCGTCGTGCAGGAATTTATAGAACTTCTGCGCTTCCGGAGTGCCCTGTTCCCACTCGATACCGGCATAAATATCCTCTGTATTTTCACGGAAAATATACATGTTCACCTTATGAGGCTCTTTCACCGGAGAAACCACTCCCTTGAACCAGCGTACCGGACGCAGACAGACATACAAGTCGAGCGTCTGGCGCAGTGCCACATTCAACGAACGGATACCTCCGCCTACCGGAGTAGTGAGCGGCCCCTTGATACCCACCAGGTATTCCTTGAATGCATCCAACGTAGCTTGCGGCAACCATTCACCTGTCTTTTCAAACGCCTTACCCCCTGCCAGCACTTCTTTCCATTCAATGCTTCGCTTGCCCACGTAGGCCAGTTCTACCGCCGCATTGACAATTTTCTGACATACCGGCGTAATTTCAGCGCCTACTCCATCTCCTTCGATAAAAGGAACCACTACATTGTCGGGAACCATCAGTTTCCCGTCTTCCATATACATCTTGCTGTTACTCATATCTCTCTTATTTTTTAAAGGTGTTCAAGGCAGAACCTGCTTTGAACCAGTTAATTTGCATTTCATTATAGGTGTGAAGCACCTCGAAAGTCTCCGTCGTGCCGTCATCGTGCGTCAATACAGCATATAGCGGATGTCCCGGTGCAAAATGCTGCAATCCCAAGATAGAAATCCGGTCGTGTTCACGCACCTTGTCGTAATCGTTCTTGTCGGCAAAAGTCAGTGCCAGCATACCCTGTTTCTTCAGGTTGGTTTCATGAATACGGGCAAAACTCTTGGCCAGAATCACCCGCACGTTCAGGAAACGCGGTTCCATGGCAGCATGTTCCCGGCTGGAGCCTTCTCCATAGTTTTCTTCCGCCACAACGATAGAGCCCATGCCCTTGGCCTTGTACTGCTTGGCCACGGCAGAAACCGCCTCATACTCGCCCGTCAGCTGGTTCCATACGCAATTCGTCTTTCCGTTGAAGGCATTGACCGCTCCCATCAGCATGTTGTCGGAAATATTTTCCAAGTGCCCACGGAAACGCAACCACGGTCCGGCCATCGAAATATGGTCGGTCGTACATTTTCCCTGCGTTTTAATCAGCAGCGGCAATTCCAGGAAGTCTTCACCGTTCCATGAAGCAAACGGTTCCAGTTTCTGCAAGCGCTGTGAATCCGGCTGAATAGTGACTTCCACTTTTCCTCCGTCGGCCGAAGGAGCCACATACCCGTTGTCATCCACCGTAAAGCCTTTCAAAGGCAAAGTTTCTCCTGTGGGAGGATCCAGTTTCACCGCCTCGCCCTTTTCATTCTTCAGGGTATCTGTCAGCGGATTGAAGCACAAGTCACCGGCAATGGCAAAAGCGACTGCAATTTCCGGTGAAGCGATGAACGCATGCGTATTCGGATTCCCGTCGGCACGCTTGGCAAAGTTACGGTTGAATGAAGTCACGATGGAATTGGCCCGCAACGGGTCGTCGGTCACACGCTTCCACTGGCCGATACAAGGACCACAGGCATTGGTCATCACCACGCCACCGATACTCTTCAGGTCTTCAATCATGCCGTCGCGCTGTGCCGTGCAATACACCTGCTCCGAACCTGGGTTGATAATCAGCGAAGCCTGCATCTTCAGTCCCTTGGCCTTTACCTGACGGGCTACCGAAGCCGCACGGCTCAAATCCTGATAAGAGGAGTTGGTGCAGGAACCAATCAGTCCCACTTCCATCTTCTGCGGGAAACTTTCCTTCTTCACACGGGCCGCAAATTCCGAAATCGGACAAGCCGCATCGGGGGTGAACGGACCGTTCACATAGGGTTCCAAAGCCGAAAGGTCGATTTCAATCAACCGGTCGTAATATTTCTCCGGACACTGTGCCACTTCCGCATCCGCCTGCAAGTCGGCTGCATTGGCCTCAGCCAGTGAAGCAATCTCCTCACGGCCGGTCGCACACAGGTAGCGTTTCATTTCCTCATCGTACGGGAAAACCGAAGTCGTAGCTCCCACTTCCGCTCCCATGTTACAGATGGTAGCCTTCCCAGTAGCCGACAACGAATGCGTACCTTCTCCAAAATATTCGATGATAGCATTGGTGCCACCTTTTACGGTCAGAATGCCTGCCAGCTTCAGAATCACATCCTTCGGCGAAGCCCAACCGTTCAGTTTACCGGTCAGCTTCACGCCAATCAGTTTCGGCATCTTCAGTTCCCATTCCATGCCGGTCATCACGTCTACCGCGTCGGCACCGCCTACACCGATGGCAATCATTCCCAAGCCACCTGCATTCGGCGTATGAGAATCGGTACCCACCATCATTCCGCCCGGGAATGCATAGTTTTCAAGCACCACCTGATGGATGATTCCTGCTCCCGGCTTCCAGAAGCCGATGCCGTATTTCGAAGCCACACTTTTCAAAAAGTCATAGACTTCTTTATTCGTGGTACAAGCGGAAGGCAAATCTTCTTCCACTCCTTTATATGCTTGAATCAAATGGTCGCAATGTACAGTGGCAGGCACTGCCGATACAGATTTCCCGGCATTCATAAACTGCAGCAATGCCATCTGTGCCGTAGCATCCTGCATGGCTACCCGGTCGGGACGGAAATTGACATACTCTTCTCCCCGACGAAACGGAGCCATCATGTGCTCGTCGTACAAATGGGCATACAATATTTTCTCGGCCAAGGTCATGGCACGTCCCAGTTTTTTCCGGGCTTTTCCTACTTTTTCCGCATACGACGCATAGAACGTCTTCTGCATTTCCATGTCATAAATCATCTGAGCAATCCTTTTTATAACTTAGTGCGCAAATATATCGAAAATAAACCACAAATTTGTCTTTAAAAGTGATAAAAAAACAACAAACTGCTATTTATTGTTGCATCTTCTTGACAATCTACATCTTTAAAGAAGAAATTCCAGCCGTTTTTTGGCAGCCCCATCCGCAAACCGAAAAATACTTACATATTTTTACTATTCTCTCTCACAGAACTGGAATTTCCAGCAATATACGATGAGAATCTGACAAATGCAAGCATCTTAATCAAAATATCGACTTCTCTGATTTATGTTTCCCGTGCGGGAAACATACGTTTTCCCAACCAGAAACATACGGTTCCGCCAAGGGAAACGTATGTCTCCGCCTGCGGAAACGTAAAAAACTCCCTTGCCAAATATTACAAATGACAAAGGAGTTCTTATCTCCACGTAAAAGTCAGGTAATAATTATCTAACTAATTAACCTTCGAAAAAGCACTTATAATCAATGTTAATAATTCAAACGACGGAACGCCAAACGAATCTGCTCTTCAAAACAAATGCATTTTAGGGGCTGCTACCTCATCTCCATACTGTGTAAACTATTCCTTCACGTTGCCCCGCAAATTCTTATAGGAAAAGGTCTATTACTGCCAGACTGGAAACAACTCCTATAGCGAGTTTCATTCACTCTATAATGAAGATTGCTTATCTGTAGTGCGGCGAAGAAAGTGTTTCTCAGACAGAAGCACAACACCTTGTTCGCTTTTCCCATACAGAATATCATCAGGTTTCGAAAATTTTCCCAAAAGCCATTCGATCAGTCCAAGACTCACTTAATCCTTAGATTCCAAAGCAACATCTACCTATAAAAAACCCCGAGCCTGTATCGAAACAAGCCCGGGGAATCTTTTATTTTCCCAAAAATCATGTATGATTAAGCCAAATCAACAGTCTTCTGTACAATGACAACAGTTTCATTTATAAAGAAAAACATTAATTTATCAAACTAAAATTACCATCCCATGCATCATTAATCTTCACGTAATAATAATCATAGCCTGTTTTTTCACCAATATCCAAAGGATCATCTTGCGGGTTCTCTGTGTCATCATCCCCAGGTATATCTGCGGTCTTTTTAGTGCCTATAGAATAAAAATGATTACGTTTTATTGAATATCCGGTATTACCCGAATTACTGTCTTGCAAGGGTACAGCTTTTATAATATTTCCACCTTCATTCCAATATACAATATTCAACGCATTCCAATCACCATTGCTACCGCCAAAGTCATAAGAAGTATTATTGCCTGATAAAGGAAGCAGGAAGCAACTACCGAATAATGTATTAGATTTACACTCTATATTTTCATCCAAATATTGTTTCACATCCTCATCCATTTCGGTCGGAAGCAGATAGCGCTTATTTTCTTCCTGCCCATCAATAGTGACTTTTCTCGAAAAAATATAATCACCACCATTGGAAACATTGGAATAATTGGAAACATCGGTATTGTCTTTAAATTGGAATGTCAACAAATCCGTTTTCCCAAAGCCATTTGGTGCAATACCATTGTCAGTTTCATCCGACGGAAATTTCAATACAGTGACATCCATAATTGTAGAAATTGTCACTTTTGCTACTTTTTGGTTATCCACATGTGAGGGAACCCCTTCCAGATAGACTAGCATACCAGCTACTTGACGTTTCAAAGTAAGGGTGTTTTCAGTAACGAACAGCCCGTACTCATTTACTTTAGCTTCTATTTTACCCGCGAAGATTTCTTCTGGAAATGACTCATTCGTCATATCACATTGTAATCCCACAATATCTACTTTGGTTTCTTCTTCATCTACTTTTACTGTTTTAGTCTGATTGGTTAACGTATATGGAAAATCTTCTCCTGAAGTACAATTATAACCATAAGCTACAATGCTATAAGGACTATGCACTGAATTTTCATCAATTTTTATTTTAATCTTAATCGTAGATGAATTAGTAAGATTTGATTTCTCTATTACATAACTATTTAAAGACTGTTCATCAACCTTAGCTCCATCTACTCCAACAATTTTCACAGCATCATCAATCTGATATGCACCATTTCCGTCAGCCAAGTGATATACCCTGAAACCTATTCGATTCACGTTATTCCCATTTGGGCTGCTTGGATTAAAATGGTCAATAGGCCGTGCTGCACGAGACATAGCACCTGCCAGTGAAATTTCAATAATTCCTTCTCCCGGTTGAAGATTCAATCCATTTTCCTCTTCCACATACAGCACTTTTTCCTGAGTGCAGGCAGTAAAGGCCATCATGCCGCCTAAAACCACCCATAAAAACAACTTCTTTTTCATATCACATCAGAATTAAATTAAACATGTATTTCTAAAACGCTATCTTTATTTTTCCAAATTATGCACCGCATCCCATCCGTCATCCATCAGAATATAAACGCCCACACTACCCGTATCACGATTATAGACGTAACGCAACACGGTGATTTCATTCCGGTTCATCTCGGTCTGAACCGTTTGAAGCTGTATGGTAGGTATCTCCATTTCCGGACTGTCGTACAAATCGACATCTACCGTAGTTCCTGTAGAAGTGGCGGAAGGCGACAAGAATGTGCTACTCACAAACTCCGATGTACGGCTAGTCCATTCGGTGTAAGTGACCACCGTCTCAAGTTCAGTGTAGTTCAGATGGTAATCCACATTCCCCGCCACTCCAGTGACCGTTTTCTTGGACCATCCTATTTCCGAGGGAAAATCCACCGCCTGAATCAACAACTTCCCTTTAATCCGCTTCAAGCTGACCACATAATCATAATGGTATTCATCGTACAACAATTCATCGGCAGTCATATATACGTCATATCCCTCCATGTGTCCCTGATGAAGGTCATAATCGGTACCACCAGACAGAATGCCCTCTTCTCGCAAAATGTTTCCCCACACGACTAGTCCGTAACGCCCGAATGGCAAATCTTCCGGCAAATAGGCCGTAGCCATTTCAGCATCCCCCTCTACATCATGCAAATGACGAATGGTAACGATTTCTCCTGTATCAAGATTATACAGCACATAAAACAATTTCTGGATATAGTTTCGAAAAGGCATATCCTCATCAATGCGATGATCCAATCCGGTTTCACGTTCCACAAAATCTATGTTCTCATAATTCTTGTCCTCAATCGCAATCATAACCTTCAAGGGAGGACAGGGAAGAATCTCGTCGCGGATACACGAGGTCAACCCCATGCACATCACGATTACAATCCAACCAACCATATAGCATTTTATTTTTCTCATCACTCTTCTGACTCATTTTTATTTGACGATTTCCCGAAAAATTTTATCTTCCCGATATTTTTCAAAATCCGGTTCTCCCGCTGCCCTCAAACGAAGTTCATCCAATTGACAAGCATTCTTCAAATGTACTTCAAAAGCCACATCATCTCCTAACCTGGAAGTCACCAGCGCACGCACATATTCAGCCAAAGGACTCTGATCCGAAAGCTCAGCCATAATAGCCTCAGCCTCCTCATTATATGACAGAATCAATGCCACCACGGCTTCATTAAGACTACCGCTTCCTTTAAGGAAGCGATAAGCCTCGTACCACTTCCCTTGCAGAGCCATCAATACCCCCAAGTTACGGAATGCTTCCGGCAACTTCACCTTCCGCAGAAGCTTCTCGGCGGACTTTACATCTCCCTTACGGAAATGGCCTACAGCCAAAGTGTTCATCGTAGCCGGAGTATAATGAACAAAATCTTTCAATAAATCCACTGCTTTTTCAAACTGTCCTCTACGCAAACAAAGAATGGCTTGATTATTAGCTTCCATCTGCTTTATCGGAAAAGGAATCCGCATTCCATCCGTAGCCAGCACCGACTCATACGAAGTATAGGTATAAGCGCATTCTATCTTGCGGTCTTTCTGAAGGTATCTGCTGCATATATCTTTCCAGCAAGATAAACGACGAATATACTGCTCCTGCACGTCGTCATCACTCCCAGGATAACGCCTCAGAATCTGCCCCACGGATAAAGAGTCTGGATGACCATCGTCCACCATAGCCTGATAGACTGGCAACCAACCCTCCGGACGTGAATCTACAACCATACGGGTATATAATTCCGGATGAATATCCAGTTCCTTTAGCAACCATTCTCGAAGTGACTCAGCACGTTTGCGAGCCAGTGTAGTATTAAATGCACGGGAACCATCGGCAGAAGCCATTCCATAAATACGAAAATCCCCCACACGAGTCAGCGTATCCGCAAGTATCGGACGTAGGCTACCAGCAAGTTTCTTCAACTGACTGCGGTTGTTTCCCAAGTCTGAACGGATTTCATGACGATTGATAAGAAACTGCAACAGTACCTCTACCTTTCCTTCATGAAACGTGGGTTCCATCCGAACCAGTTCAAACGTATCCTGGATAAGAGAAGCTAAGTTTCGGACGGAAGCCACTTCAACCGTATCCAATCCTGTACAGCCTCCGCAACCATCCTCGGTCACAATGGCCTGCACACATCCTGTATGCACACCCAAAGGTATAGTCAAGGTCTCCCGATAAGGCAGTTCCAACCCGCCGGAAACTCCTTCCACCTTGCCTGTATAAGCATCATACGGGTCCTGATAGTTTTGTACAACCTTTCTACGGTACATTTTTTTTGCATATATAGGTGCATCCACCACAAGTGGAGTGAGTTCTTCGCTCAACTTTCCATCGAGCAGCAGTTGTGGCACGATAATCAAACGGCTGCGCCGAGATAAATACTGCGAAGGAACCCGAAATACCACATCCACACATACACTGCCGTTTGTATCAGGCGCCAGCACACAAGAAAAAGGAGTCACTTCAACACGAGAGGCAGAAGACTTACCTGATGCACAACCTCCCAGGAATGACAAGCAAGCACCTAAAAACATTGCATAACACAGAATAACAGTTATCTTCATTTTCATGTCTTTTTAAAAGGTATAAATCAGTGAAACTGCCGCTTTTGTCGGTCCAAAATAGTTCTTCCGTTCAGGTATTCTACATTTCTCACAATAAATACGAGGGCTTTTATCATACCAGAGGCGCGCATATCCCACTCCAAAAGAGACTTCCAAATTCCAATAAGGTGAAAGTATCCAGTCATAGCCGTAAGAAATTCCACCGCCGGACAAATAACCATCGTAACGGGTATCTTTAAAGCCGCCGAAGAACTGGGCACCATGCAAATGCAGGCCGAGAAAATGTCCTTCAAACTTCTCGCAGAGCCAGTATTTCACTTCGGGCTGCACCAGCCAGAAACGCATTTTCTTATTGTCCTTAAAAGTCCACGGATTGTATGCTGCAAAAAGTTCAAAAGTTACTTTCTTACTTAGAGAAAACTCCATACCTGCATTAGGCGTAATAATCCCCCAATAAAAAATATTGGTTTTAAATGCTACATTTTGTCCCACCAAAGAAAGAGATGACATAGTCAGCAAGCATAAAAGCAATACACGATATAACAATTTTCTATACATATCGAGAAGTTTTTACATTCTTAGTCTTGCACAAAACTAACACTCTGTTTTCATACATACCATAGCAGGAAGAAAGTATGTACTTATCGGGACTTTTTCTGTACAATATGGCATTATATCAATTCCAATTAATCAATCGGTACAGCAAAACCCCACTAAAAAGTATACTCATCTACTCTATCTGTGGCAGATTCCACACACCGCTGTGGCAGAATCAGACCTACACACATATAAAAGACAGGACATAAAAAAGTCTGCCATAGAGCAGACCATAAAAAGAAAAACCTCAAAAATCAGCGTGTCCTACGCTTTAGATACTGCTTAGGCGAAAGACCTGTTATTTGCTTAAACTGCCGATAGAAAGTAGAACGTGAACTAAAACCTGCCTTTTCATAAACAAGCAAATCCATATTATCCGCCTCTGACTTGTTCATTAAATCAATAGCATAATTTACTCGATATTCTGCCAACCATACACTAAAATTCACTCCTGTCACCCGATTAATGGCGACAGATAAATACGTACGGTTCGTCATTAGCATTTGAGCTAATGATGAGAGTGTCAGGTCTGGGTTTAAAAACGGTTGCTCATTTTTCATCACCAGCAACACACGATGATATAATTTATAATAAAAGTCATTGTTATCCAATCCTTTTTCTCCATTTTCCGGAAAGAGAGACTCTTTTTCATCAGTTTCAGAAGTAACCAGAAGACGAGTCTGTACCATAGAATAATGATTCGCTAAATACAAGTTGATTTCACGCCATTCGATATAACGCCGCATTAAGGTTTCGAACAATACATGCAACTGACGTTTTTTATCTCTCCAATAAATGATACCCCACACCACAAGTACCATCAGCAATATAACCAGTAAGCTAAGCCCTATCACCTGTATGCGTTTTCTAAAAAGCATATCCTCTGTTTTGATAAGTTCCTTTTCCTTTGCCACTACATCCAGTTTTATAGAATAATACGCCAACATTCCCCTCAACTGATTATCAGAATATCGTTCTGATATGGTTTTCCATGCCGGCAAGAACTCCACAGCACTCTTCATGTCATCATATTTCAGGAAAATGTCCATAAGCGGTGATGCTACCTCATATAAATGTGGGGCAGGCTTGGATTCCATTATTATATGTTTAGCCTCATTGTAATAACGTATGGCTCTTTCCCTATCTCCAGCTAAATCATAGGCTCTACCCAACCGGAAACAGACACTTTCAAAAGATACAGCCTGTTCTTTATAAGGAGAATATTCATCATACAAGCCTTGGAGTAATTCTATCGCACGACGCAAAGAATCTGGAGTTTCTGTCAGATACCATCCTTTCAGAAAACGGATAGAGTAGTCAACCGATTTGTATGAACCCGGCAACATATCTTCCTTCTTAATATGTAAACGGTCTATTAAAGAAACATAATAGGCAGCAGAATCGTATTTCATAGTATACGCCAGATGCAATGCTTTGGCCAAATAGATATTTCCCATTGTCAACGCATCACTTTTATCTGAAACAACAAGCATTTTATCAAACAAAGAATTGGCTTCCTTGTCTAAATTCCAATTGGAATAAATCAGCGCCAGCAGATTAGTCGCACGATTCAAACAAGCTTTATCACCCAATGAATCTGCAACAGCTATACCACGCTGAAGCAATTCAAGTGCTTTCTTAGGCTCATTATTATCCAAATAATAGGAGGCTGAAAGAGAAAAACTGTTATTCCACAATCTTAACTGCCGGGGTGCAAGCAAAAAAGGAGAGACAGAAGTCAACTCATCGCACAAAGCCAAACAAGTATCCATCTTCTCATGCGACATTAGCCTACTATTAACAATGAAATGATAAATACTATCAAAACGAACTTGTATTTCTTTTTCCCCCTTTTCATTTTCCCTTTTCTTTTGCGTACAAGAAAAGAATAAACAACTCAATAACAACAGTGAAAAACAAAAATACAATGACCCTTTCCTCATAGTAATATATAATACATAATTCAATGAATGCAAAAATACAATAATTCGTCAAAAATCAATACAATTTCTAAGATGTTTTACTTCCTAAAATACATCAAATCTATCGTATTTTCCCTCGAAAGCAAACCTATAGTCCTTACTCTCGGAATCCGTTGAATTTTATGTGGTTATTCCAAAGATTTTTTGTAAGTTTGAGGAAACTCTTATTCAACGATATTATGGAAACATCCCTCTTCTGGCTGATACCGGCCGCATCGCTGTTGGCATTGGCACTTGCCGGATATTTCTACCGGCAGATGAAACAGGAAAGCGAAGGAACTCCTGCCATGACACGCATCGCCTCGTACGTGCGGCAAGGAGCCATGTCGTACCTGAAACAGCAATATAAAATCGTCACTATCGTGTTTATCGCTCTGGCGGTGCTGTTTGCCGTCATGGCCTACGGGTTCAACCTGCAAAACCACTGGGTGCCTGTGGCCTTCCTGACGGGAGGATTCTTTTCCGGCCTGTCGGGCTACCTGGGTATGAAAACGGCTACCTACGCTTCTGCACGCACAGCACATGCGGCCCGGAACTCCCTGAACAAAGGCCTGAAAGTGGCGTTCCGCAGCGGAGCCGTCATGGGCCTGGTAGTGGTCGGACTGGGATTGTTCGACATTTCTTTCTGGTATCTGTTGCTGGAACAATGTATTCCGGAAGATGCCCTGAATCCGACGGCCAAACTGTGTATCATTACCACCACCATGCTAACCTTCGGTATGGGAGCCTCCACACAGGCCCTCTTTGCCCGTGTAGGAGGAGGCATTTACACGAAGGCAGCCGACGTGGGAGCCGACCTGGTGGGGAAAGTGGAAGCGGGTATCCCGGAAGACGACCCGCGTAACCCGGCGACCATTGCCGACAACGTGGGCGACAATGTGGGCGATGTAGCGGGAATGGGGGCCGACCTCTATGAATCTTACTGCGGTTCCATTCTGGCCACAGCAGCCTTGGGAGCGGCGGCCTACATCGGGACCGGCGATACGGTCATGCAGTTCAAGGCAGTCATTGCCCCGATGTTGATTGCAGCAGTCGGTATCCTCTTGTCCATCATCGGTATTTTTGCCGTACGTACCAAAGAGGACGCAGGCATGAGGGAACTGCTCCGGGCCTTGTCAACGGGCACCAACCTCAGCGCGGGACTGATTGTCATCGCTACGTTCGCGATTCTTTGGCTATTGCAGCTGGAAAACTGGCTCTACATCTCCTGTGCCGTTGTCATCGGACTGATGGTGGGAGTCATCATCGGACAATCGACGGAATTCTATACCTCTCAATCCTACAAGCCGACCCGGAAACTGGCGGAAAGCGGAAAGACCGGACCGGCCACGGTCATCATCTCGGGTATCGGACTGGGCATGGTATCTACCACGATTCCGGTCATTGCCGTCGTAGCCGGCATCATCCTGTCCTACTGGCTGGCCTCGGGATTTGACTTCACGAACATCAGTATGGGACTCTACGGCATCGGCATTGCAGCGGTGGGCATGTTGTCCACCTTAGGCATTACGTTGGCTACAGACGCGTATGGTCCGATAGCCGACAACGCCGGAGGCAATGCCGAGATGAGTGGCCTGGGAGAAGAAGTACGCAAACGGACCGATGCGCTGGATTCCTTGGGAAATACCACGGCAGCCACTGGAAAAGGATTTGCCATCGGCTCGGCTGCCCTAACCGGACTGGCACTGCTGGCTTCTTACATCGAAGAAATTCGTATCGGACTGGAACGCATCGGTACGACGGTACTGGAACTTCCCAACGGACTGGAAGTAGTCATTCACGAAGCCGGATTCACGGATTTCATGATGTACTACGATGTCACACTGATGAATCCGAAAGTGCTGTCCGGAATGTTTATCGGCAGCATGATGGCCTTTCTGTTCTGCGGACTGACCATGAATGCGGTGGGCAGAGCAGCAGCCCACATGGTAGAAGAAGTGCGCCGGCAGTTCCGTGAAATCAAAGGGATTCTGGAAGGCAAAGCGGAACCGGATTATGCCCGTTGCGTACAAATCTCCACACTGGGTGCCCAGAAAGAAATGGTGTTCCCTTCCCTATTGGCCATCATCGCTCCCATTGTGACGGGACTGCTGTTCGGGGTACCGGGCGTCATCGGACTGCTGATAGGAGGATTGTCATCGGGCTTTATCCTGGCCATCTTCATGGCTAACTCCGGCGGTGCCTGGGACAATGCGAAGAAATACGTGGAAGAAGGTAACTTTGGCGGGAAAGGCAGCGAAGTACACCGGGCCACCGTGGTAGGCGATACGGTAGGCGACCCGTTCAAGGACACTTCCGGTCCGAGCCTGAACATCCTCATCAAACTGATGAGCATGGTGGCCATCGTCATGGCCGGACTGACCGTCTCCTGGAGCTTGTTCTAAGCAGACCCCCAGCAGCAATATAGAAATACTACCTCCAAGCGAGGAATGGAAACAGAATAATAACCATACAAAAAATCTCCTGCTCAGCCTCAGTTCATGCGAACTTTCCGGCTGAAAGCAGGAGATTTTTTACTTTAGTATTTCTTTACAGGCAGTTCTTTTTCCTAAAGTTCATCTTTCCCCAGCACACGGCAATGATGCGCTTCGAGCACCTTCAGACAGTGTGCCATATCATTGGGTTTGATGACCACATGGGCCTGGTCGGCCTGGGCAAACGCATACATGTATTCAATGAAAATCTGCTCTTCGGCCAAATATTCCAACACCACCGCCAGCGAGCCGGGCACATTGTCACACGACAGACAGACCACATCGGTCGACATCACGGCAAAATCTTTTGCCCGGAGCACCTCGACTGCTTTCTCCACATCGGAAACAATCAGGCGTAAAATACCGAAATCGGCAGTCTCGGCCATACTGAAGGCATGCATATTGATACCATTTGCTCCCAACGCATGCACCACGTCATTGATTCTTCCGGTCTTATTTTCCAGAAAAACGGATAATTGTTTGATTATCATAGATTCACTTCCTTTAATTACACCAATACTCGGTTATCAATCACACGTTTGGACTTGCCCTGGCTACGGGCTATGCTGTTCGGTTCCACCAATTTGACTTCCGCACTGATGGAGAGCACACTCTTCAAGCGGTCGGACAGGGTCTTCTTCAGCCTCAGCATGGAACCGATGTCGTCGCTGAAAAAGTCGCGGCGCACTTCCACCTGCACTTCCAGCGTATCGAGGTTGTTCTTGCGGTCGACCACCAGCAGATACTGCGGTTCAAATTCCTTCATGCCCAAAATCACACTTTCCACCTGTGACGGGAAGACATTGATACCCCGGATAATCAGCATATCGTCGCTTCGACCCATAATCGGCGTCATACGCACACTGGTACGTCCGCAAGGACACGGGTCAGCAATCAGGGAAGTCAGGTCTTTGGTGCGATAGCGGAGCAGCGGCATGCCCTCCTTGGTCAACGTGGTAAACACCAGTTCTCCCTGCGTGCCATACGGCAGATTCTGACACGTCACTGGGTCGATGATTTCCGGATAGAAATGGTCCTCATTAATATGGGAACCATACTGCTCCTGGCATTCGTAAGACACGCCCGGCCCCATAATCTCACTCAATCCATAAATGTTGTAGCCCTTCAGCCCCAAACGGCTCTGGATTTCCTGACGCATGTTTTCCGTCCAAGGTTCCGCCCCGAAAGCGCCGATACGCAATCCCAGTTCTTCCTTGCGGATACCCATCCGTTCCACCACCTCTGCCAGATACAAGGCATACGAAGGCGTACAGGCAATGCCCGTGATATGCAAATCCCGAATCAGGCGTACATGTTTTTCCGTATTTCCGGTAGAAGCCGGAATCACGGTCGCCCCCAGATTTTCCACACCATAGTGCGCTCCCAGTCCGCCGGTAAACAGACCATATCCGTAACTCACGGAAAAGGTGTCTTCCCGAGTCACTCCGTATGCCGAAAGACAACGCGACATCACCTCCGACCAGATAGACAAGTCGCGGCGGGTATATCCCACGATGGTCGGGTTACCTGTTGTTCCGGAAGAAGCATGCACACGCACCACTTCCGAAAGAGGAGCCGCCATCAGCCCGTACGGATAATTGTCCCGCAAATCCTGTTTGGTGGTAAAAGGCAGTTTCGTGATGTCCTCAATTTCCCGGATGTCATCGGGAGTGAGGTCCATCTCCTGCATCTTGTGCCGATAGAAAGGCACATTATGGTACACATACTGCACCAGTTTGCACAAACGTTTCCCCTGCAGCTCACGCATCTGTTCACGCGGCATACATTCTTTGTTCGGATTCCAAATCATAGTGTGTTTTTCTTTATTTTGTAGTAGTTTGGTTATTTGCTCGGCACAGGATGGTCTTCCTGAAAAGCCTTCATCCGTTCTTCCAGCACCGGATAGAGTTCCTCCCGCATCCGGGAAGTACAGGCTCTCACCCCCTGCTGTTCACTACCCGTCGTCGACAGGGAGATACTGCTCACCCCGTACATCATCAGTTCACGGAGCAACTCACCACCCGTCAGTCCGGGATAGCCCAAGGTAAAGAAAAAGCCATCGCCCACCTGCTGGGTCACATCCTTGTCATATACCACCGAAAAGCCATGAGCGGTGAAAATCTGCTTCATCCGGCGGGCGCGCCGTTCATACTCACGGACGTCTTCCACAAAATTGATTTCACCGGTAATGGATTTTTCCAGCATCTCTGCCATGGCATACTGGGTAGTGGCCGTGCAGCCGGAAGTAATCATGTACATGATGGAAGCGATGAAGGTCGGCCCGAACACGCCTGAATCCTCATAACGGGAAGCCAAGGCCGGATACTGTATATCAAACAGCTTATCAGACACACAAGCCAAGGCAATGCGCTGTCCGGCATAGCTGAAAATCTTGGAAGCAGACAACATGAGAATATAATTGTCGGTATAACGGGCCACAGTAGGCACGAAAGGAGGCTGATAAGGACAGCCGAACGCATGGCGGAAATCCATACAGAAATACGCCTGGTCTTCCATGACCACTGCATCATACCGCGTAGCCAGTTCCCCGATGATTTTCAGTTCACTTTCTTCCAGGCAAATCCAAGCCGGATTGTTGGGATTGGAATAGACAATGGCCGCAATATCTCCTTTGGAAAGGAAACTTTCCAGTTTGGCACGCAACGGTTCTCCCCGGAAATCATGGATATCGAACGACTCCCACGCAATGCCCAAGATACGCAACTGGGACTTCTGTATCGGGAAACCCGGGTCGATAAACAGCACCTTGTCTTTTCCGGGAATCCGCTGGGTACAGGCGATAAAAGCCCCAAAAGAAGCCGCAACGGAACCCGTGGTAGGCAAACAGGCACGTGGAGAAATATCCACATCAATAAATGCCTTTACAAAACGGGAAGCAGCCTGCTTCAGCTCGGCCACTCCGGCAGCTGCCGGATACTGGGAACCGACTCCCCTGTCAAGCGCCTTTTTCTCGGCTTCAATCCCCACTTTATTTGCCGGGAGACCGGGAGACCCCTGATCCATCCGGATAAAAGGAATACCCGTAAGTTCTTCCAGACGGGACGCCACCAGCAACACATCCCCGATGGTCGCATTGGACAAATCGGCCACCTTCATTTCCTTGGCCACAGAGTTGACCAGGTCTTCACTAAACACGCAGCTCATAAGCCTTTAGAATTTCAATTGTTTCACATATTCATGACCGATATCGAACGCCCGGTAATTCATCTGCACCACCTCTTCTCCTTTCGGCGCAAAGATACGTCCTACACTTTCACGCAGCACGTCCACATTCAGGATTTTCAAGAAAGGTGCCGCCGCGCCCAACAAGATGACATTGGCCGACCTGGGTATCTGGTTCTCCTTTGCCAGATTTTCCACATCCAGCACCACCACATGAGGCTGTGCATGGAGTTCCGCCCGCAGTTTTTCGTCTTCCGGGTAATTGGAAATGTTCTTGAACGGAGTGGCCGAAGTGATAATCCATCCGTCTTTCGACAAATACGGAAGATAACGCAGTGCCTCCATCGGTTCCAGTGAAATAATCATATCCGCTGTGCCCAAGGGTATCAAATCGGAAGCAATCGGCGCCTCCGACAAACGCAGGTTCGACTGCACATCGCCTCCCCGCTGACTCATTCCGTGTACTTCGGCCTGTTTCAAGTTCAGCCCCAGATGCAGGGCCGCCTCACCGATAATCGTGGCAATGGACAGAATTCCCTGTCCGCCCACTCCAGAAAGTATGATATCTGTTTTCATTGTTTCTTTGCTTTTTGCTGTTTCAGTTTCCGGTTCAACGTCTGCATACATTCCCTGCGCGGAATAATGACAGACACACCCTTGTATTCTATCTCTTCCCGAATGACCCGGGTGATTTCTTCCATGTTCTTAGGAAGCGGTACCACCACACGGACATGCTCCGGCTTCACTCCCAATCCCAGACAGATGGCCTCGAACTTATTGGTACCGGCTGAATCCTGTCCTCCAGTCATGGCTGTAGTCAGGTTGTCGGAAATAACGACCGTGATGTTCGATTGATCATTCACCGCATCCAGCAGTCCCGTCATTCCGGAATGGGTGAAAGTGGAATCCCCTATCACGGCAATGGAAGGAAACAGTCCTGCATCGGCCGCTCCTTTGGCCATCGTGATGGAAGCTCCCATATCGACGCAGCTGCTCAATGTGCGGAAAGGCGGAAGTGCCCCCAGCGTATAGCAACCGATATCTCCGAAAATCTTTGCATCCGGATATTCTGCAGCCACCTTATTCAAGGCATCATACACATCGCGGTGTCCGCATCCCTTGCACAAGGCCGGCGGACGGGGTACCACATTCTGTGCGGCCGCATAAACCTGCCCACTCGACAATTCCAAGGCCAGACGCACATTGTCGGGAGTCAGTTCCCCCGTACGGGGCAAATCACCGCTCAAACGGCCTTTCACTACATATTTAGAAGGAAGAATGCCTTTTAGCTGTTCTTCTACAAAAGGCTGTCCGTCTTCTACCACCAGAATCTCCTTGCAAGAGTCTGCCAGACGAGTCAAGGCTTCCACCGGCAAAGGATATTGTGAAATCTTCAGTATGGGATAAGGGCATCCTTCCGGAAAGTTTTCCATCACATAGTTGTAACCGATGCCACAAGCCACAATGCCTTTCTCAGCCATCCCTTCCTGCATGCTCAGCTGGTTATAGGCAGAACGTTCAGACTCAGCCTCCAGTTTCGGCTGGTTCTCGATGACTTCCATATAACGGCGACGGGCATTTCCCGGCAACAGCACCCAGTCGGAAGGTACAGACTGACGTCCCGTACAAGTGACTTCCTTTCCGGACGCAGCAACTTCTACTGCCGCACGGGAATGGGCCATTCGGGTGGTAATACGCATCAATACCGGCGTACGCATCTGCTCCGAGAGGTCGTATGCATACGCCATCATATCGTAGGCCTCCTGCTGGGAAGAAGGTTCCAGTATCGGAATTAAAGCAAACTTGCCATAAAAGCGAGAATCCTGCTCATTCTGAGAAGAATGCATGGTAGGATCGTCGGCAGCCAACACCACTACCCCTCCATTGACACCCGTAATGGCTGAATTGACAAAGGCATCGGCACATACGTTCATTCCTACATGCTTCATGCAAACCAGTGCCCGCTTGCCCACATACGATACTCCCAAGGCTGCTTCCATGGCTGTTTTCTCATTGGTACACCAGCTGCTGTGCAACCCGCGCGCTTTCGCTATCGGAGATTCCTGTATATATTCTGTGATTTCGGTCGAAGGAGTTCCCGGATAGGCATAAACCCCGGAAATTCCTGCATGAATGGCGCCCAGTGCTATCGCCTGGTCGCCCAATAACAAAAGTTTATGATTGTCTTTCATAAAATAAGAAGTTAATTCAATGTAAAAGCGTCTGCATCATCCAGCACCGGGAACTTTTTTCGGAAGGCTTCCAGCTCATTCATATCGATGAAGGCTTCCACCTGCCCCTCCTTGCCATCTTCACAAGCAGAAAGTGTCTTTCCATACGGGTCAATAACCGCCGTACCCCCACAATAATCGCAGTACGGGTCTTTTCCTACCCGGTTCACACCCAGCACATAACACTGGTTTTCAATGGCTCGTGCCCGCAACAAAGCCTTCCAAGCCTCCACTCTGGGAGAAGGCCAGCTGGCTACATACAACGCCACATCGTAATCGCCACGGTTCCGGGACCATACAGGGAAGCGCAAGTCATAGCACACTTCGAGCAGAAACCGTACACCACGGAAATTCACCACGACACGTTCCGTACCTGCCGTATAATGTTTGTCTTCTCCACCATACGTGAACAAATGCTTTTTGTCGTACCATTGCACTTTCCCGTCGGGATGCACAAAGAAGAAACGGTTATAGAATTTTCCATTTTCCGCTATGGAGATACTGCCGGCAAGGGCACAATCATGCGCACTGGCTGTCTGTTTCATCCATTGCAAGGTAGGACTGTCCACCGGTTCCGCAATACCTTCCGGCAAAGTGCAAAAACCCGTAGAAAACATTTCCGGAAACACAAACAAATCGACTTTATCGTAATGATCAATGACCTTTCCCAAACGAGCCACGTTGGCTGCAGGATCAGCCCAACAAATATCTGTCTGTAATAATATCACTCTCATGTTTTTCATCCATTAGAAACGCCCAAAGGTAACAATTTAATCACAGAAAGCAAATTTTGACTTCAAAATACTTCCATACAAAGAAGAAATGTACATTTTTGAAACTCCAATTCCTTTCCATGCGTTTGTTACAAAAATCTGAATAACACTGCCATTCTCAGGCTTTTTATTCTAAAAGAACCTTATAAATAGAGGTAATTTGCAAAATGTTTTTTATTTTTGTGGCCAAAATGAGTTAATATACTAACAAATGAACGTATTAGAATTAAGCGAACAGGAAATTATCAGACGTAACAGTCTGAATGAGTTAAGAGCAATGGGGATTGATCCATACCCTGCTGCCGAGTATGTAACCAACGCTTTTTCGACTGACATTAAAGCCGAATTTAAAGACGATGCGGAACCCCGCAAAGTATCTGTAGCCGGTCGTATCATGTCTCGCCGCGTAATGGGTAAGGCATCCTTCATTGAATTGCAAGACTCTAAAGGTCGTATTCAAGTATATATAACCCGCGACGACATCTGTCCGGATGAAAACAAAGATTTATACAATGTCGTTTTCAAACGTTTGCTGGACTTGGGTGACTTTATCGGAATTGAAGGCTTCGTATTCCGCACACAAACAGGCGAAGTTTCCATCCATGCACAGAAACTGACAGTGTTGTCCAAATCAATCCGTCCGCTTCCGATTGTAAAATACAAAGACGGAGTGGCATACGACAAATTCGAAGACCCTGAACTCCGCTACCGCCAGCGTTATGTGGACCTGGTAGTCAACGATGGAGTAAAAGATATTTTCTTGAAACGTAGCAAAATCTACAATTCCATGAGAGAGTATTTCAATTCCAAAGGTTATGTGGAAGTGGAAACTCCGATTCTTCAGTCTATCCCGGGAGGTGCTACGGCACGCCCGTTCATCACTCACCACAACGCGCTCGACATTCCTTTGTACATGCGTATTGCCAGTGAGCTGTACCTGAAACGACTCATTGTGGGTGGTTTTGAAGGCGTGTACGAAATTGGCAAGAACTTCCGTAACGAAGGTATGGACCGTACACACAACCCGGAATTCACTTGTATGGAAATCTATGTCGCTTATAAAGACTACAACTGGATGATGAAGTTTACGGAAAACATGCTCGAAAAAATCTGCATGGACGTAAACGGTACCACAGAAGTGAAGATTGGGGATAATGTGATCAGTTTCAAGGCTCCGTTCAAGCGTGTCACCATGCTGGATTCTATCAAAGAATTCACCGGATACGACCTGACAGGTATGAGCGAGGAACAGATTCGGGAAGTGTGCCAGAAACTGAACATGGAAATCGATGACACCATGGGTAAAGGCAAGCTGATTGACGAAATCTTCGGAGAATTCTGCGAAGGCAACTACATCCAGCCGACCTTCATCACCGACTATCCGATTGAAATGTCTCCGCTGACCAAAAAGCACCGCAACAATCCGGACCTGACCGAACGCTTCGAGCTGATGGTGAACGGAAAGGAACTTTGCAACGCCTATTCAGAGCTGAATGACCCGATTGACCAGTTGGAACGTTTCGAAGAACAAATGAGACTGAGCGAAAAAGGAGATGATGAAGCTATGATTATTGACAAAGACTTCGTCCGTGCGTTGGAATACGGTATGCCCCCCACTTCGGGTATGGGAATCGGTATGGACCGTCTGACGATGCTGATGACCGGACAGTCTACCATTCAGGAAGTGTTGTTCTTCCCCCAGATGCGTCCCGAAAAGATTACTCCGAAAGACACTCCTGCTAAATTTATGGAACTGGGAATTTCAGAAGACTGGGTTCCTGTCATTCAGAAAGCAGGCTATAACCTGGTGAGCGATATGAAAGAAGTGAATCCGCAGAAGCTGCATATGGACATTTGCGGAATCAACAAAAAATATAAATTGGAACTGACCAATCCTACGGTGGACGAAGTTGCCGGATGGATTGCGAAAATTGAGAATTGAGAATTTAAAGATTGAGAATTATTCCAATTGTCAATTATCCATCATAAATAATAAGCATGAAATTGCCCGGTAAAATAGCGATAATGGGTGGTGGCAGCTGGGCCACGGCTATTGCAAAAATAGTCTTGGCTCAGGCTGAATCAATCAACTGGTATATGCGCCGCGACGACCGAATTGAAGAATTCAAACGTTTGGGACATAATCCGGCTTATCTGACAAGTGTGCGCTTTGAAATAAAGAACATCAACTTCTCTTCAGATATCAACAAGATAGTAAAGGAATCGGATACCCTGATATTCGTTACCCCCTCTCCCTATCTGAAAAGCCACCTGAAAAAGCTGAAAACCAAAATAAAGGACAAGTTCATTGTCACTGCTATCAAGGGTATCGTCCCTGACGAGAACCTGATTGTTTCCGATTATTTTCATCAGGTATACGGTGTTCCCGAAGAGAATATAGCCGTCATTGCAGGTCCGTGCCACGCAGAAGAAGTAGCCTTGGAGCGTCTTTCCTATCTGACTATCGGATGTAAAGACATTGACAAGGCGAAGATATTCGCCCGGCAGCTGGCCGGACATTACATAAAAACTTCTGTAAGCCCGGATGTGGCAGGTATAGAATACGCTTCGGTATTGAAGAATATTTATGCTATCGCCGCTGGAATTTGCAGCGGTCTGAAATATGGCGACAATTTTCAGGCTGTATTGATTTCAAATGCCATTCAAGAGATGAACCGCTTCCTGAATACCGTACATCCCGTAGAGCGTTCTATTGATGATTCCGCTTATCTGGGTGACTTGTTGGTTACCTCCTACTCCAATTTCAGCCGGAACCGCGTATTCGGAACCATGATTGGTAAAGGTTATTCCGTAAAAAGCGCACAGATAGAAATGGAAATGATTGCCGAAGGATACTACGGAACGAAATGTATCAAGGAGTTAAACAAGCACTTGCACGTGAACATGCCTATCGTAGATGCCGTTTATAATATTTTATATGAGCGCATCTCGCCCATGATTGAGATTAAATTATTAACTGATTCATTCAGATAAAATATCAGATACAATGAAGAATATTAGTTTAAACATCGACAAAGTAGCCGGATTTGTTTCAAAAGAAACGATCGCTGCTTATGCACCTCAGGTAAAAGCCTGTATTGAAACTCTGGAAAACGGTACAGGTAAAGGTAATGACTTCTTGGGTTGGTTGCACTTGCCATCGTCTATAACAGCCGAACATTTGGCTGACTTGAAAGCTACTGCCCAGGTTCTGCGCGACAACTGTGAAGTAGTAGTTGTAGCAGGTATCGGTGGAAGCTATCTGGGAGCACGTGCCGTAATAGAAGCTTTATCCAATAGTTTCCAATGGTTGAAAGCAAAACAAGACGGACCCGTCATCGTTTTTGCAGGCCACAATATCGGCGAAGATTACTTGTTCGAGTTGACTGAATACTTGAAGGACAAAAAGTTCGGTGTAATTAATATTTCCAAGTCTGGTACTACTACAGAAACCGCCTTAGCTTTTCGTTTACTGAAAAAACAGTGTGAAGACCAGCTTGGCAAGGAAATGGCGAAAAAAGTGATTGTTGCCGTTACAGATGCCAAAAAGGGTGCCGCACGTGTTACAGCCGACAAGGAAGGATATCAGACTTTTATTATCCCCGATAATGTAGGCGGTCGTTTCTCTGTCCTTACTCCGGTAGGTTTGCTGCCTATCGCAGTGGCAGGATTTGACATTGAGAAACTAGTGGAAGGCGCACGTACGATGGAAACAATATGTGGTCCGGCTACTCCGTTTGCCGAAAACCCTGCTGCCGTTTATGCCGCTACCCGCAATGAATTGTATAAAAACGGCAAGAAGATTGAGATTTTGGTAAACTTCAATCCCAAACTGCACTATATGAACGAATGGTGGAAACAATTGTACGGTGAATCCGAAGGCAAGGATGGTAAAGGTATTTATCCGTCTGCCGTCGACTTCTCTACTGATCTCCATTCTATGGGACAGTGGATTCAGGAAGGTGAACGTACTATCTTCGAAACAGTTATCTCTATCGAAAAGCCGGAACATACACTTCAAGTTCCTTCGGACAGCGAAAATTTGGATGGCTTGAATTTCCTGGCAGGAAAGCGTGTGGACGAAGTGAACAAGATGGCAGAACTGGGAACTCAGCTGGCACACGTTGACGGTGGTGTACCCAATATGCGACTGATTGTGCCCGAGCTGAATGAATACTATCTGGGAGAAATCATCTATTTCTTTGAAAAAGCTTGTGGTATCAGCGGTTATTTGCTGGGAGTAAATCCGTTCAACCAACCGGGCGTGGAAGCATACAAGAAAAATATGTTTGCTTTGTTGAATAAACCGGGATACGAAGAAGAGTCTAAAGCTATCCAAGCTAGATTATAATATCAAAAACCTATTCAGAATGCCATTTATCAATGTCATTCTGAATGACAGTGAAGAATCTGAAAGCATCCACCAAGTGCTTGCAGATTCTTCACTTTGTTCCAATCCAACGGTCACACCTTTGGAAATAATAACTATACATTTATTCTATGTTTAAAGAAGCGATAAATAACTATCTTCATACTCATGGATACGAATCCATCGACTTGAAAGCCGTATTATTCGATATGGACGGCGTGCTGTTCGACTCCATGCCCAACCATGCTGAGTCATGGCATAAAATAATGAAACGCTTCGGTTTCGGCCTCAGCCGAGAAGAAGCTTATATGCACGAAGGGCGTACCGGTGCATCTACGATCAATATAGTAAGTCGTCGGGAACGTGGGCATGATGCTACTGAAGAAGAAATAAAAGCTATCTACCAAGCCAAAACTGAAGAATTCAACAAATGCCCCAAAGCAGAACGGATGCCCGGCGCACTGGAAGTATTGACTAAAATAAAGAGCGAAGGACTGACTCCGATGGTAGTGACCGGTTCGGGACAAACTTCGTTATTGGACCGATTGAATCATAATTTTCCGGGCATATTCCAAGCCAACTTAATGGTTACCGCCTTTGATGTGAAATATGGGAAACCAAATCCGGAACCGTATCTGATAGCCCTAAAGAAAGGCGGCTTCAAACCCAATGAAGCGTTAGTAATAGAAAATGCACCACTAGGTGTACAGGCGGGAGTTGCAGCCGGTATTTTTACCATCGCCGTGAATACAGGACCATTGCACGACAATGTATTACTGAATGAAGGAGCGAATTTACTTTTTCATTCCATGCCCGATTTCAATAAAAATTGGGAAACACTACAATCTGCATTAAAACAAGATTAAATTTTGCAAGAATTCTTCACAATCAATAAAAAAGAGCTCCTTGCTTTCACCTAGATGAAAAACAAGGAGCCCATATTATATAAAAAATCACAGCCTATCAAAATACCTGAACCTACTTTAAAACTTTGCGTAACCAAGGAATAACCAGTTCGTTTTTAAAATAATGAGAAGGGGGATCTACATTGACCGTTTCGAAATAGGTCTTTGAATCCAGTCCTTCATCAAGGTGCTCCACATCTTTTCTAACTGCCTTATCAGCAAACTTCGGATAATGATGAAACTCCGCATTTTCCGGTTTTCCACTAGCAGCATAAGCAGATTGCACCAAACGGAAATCACGGTCCAACCCTCCCTCTGTAAAAATGATAGGACGAGGAGCTAATGACGCAACAACATCTGGAAAATTAAAATACCTCCAATAACCAGGTATCAGATGACGGATAGAATTTGGAAAAGGACGCCTGTTTTCCTTGTCAGGTTTAGTCATCACAACGGCACGTTCTTGAGTCTGGCATAGAAAATCATTGTACACAAAAGCATAAATATCCTTATCCAACACCCCCAAGACCATCATCGGTTCTGTACCTAATGAGAATCCGCTAATCACAATCCTGTCCTTTCGGATATAAGACTGGGCTTTCATCCAATTCAGCACCTGCATATCCAGATAAGAAGTATACCCTAGCCAACTCCATCCCAGTTCAAGCAAAAAACGGGAAACAACATCATAGTCATAATTCCATCCTTTATCATAACATTCCAAATCGGAGGCTTCTCCAGCAGCGGCATTATCCACCGCTACCGCCACATAACCTTCTTTAACCATATTCAAAGCCATACTTACTTTGGGATTATTATAATCCTCAGTTAACTTATCACAGATGCCGGGCTCACCAACCAATCCTTCTTTGGTCCTTCCGGACCCCGGAATGCACAAAACTCCGGGTACTGCACCCTTCAAATGTTCCGGTTTCAAAACCAGAAAAGTGGAAACTGACTTTGGAAAAGGATAGAACTCCCATTTCTCTAAAATATATCCCTCTTTTTTTTCCGTTTTCACACAGACAGGAGACGGTTGTCCCTTTATCTCGGGAAACTTCATGATCTCCACCATCGCAGCACGCACTCCATCCTGCCATTGCGTAAATTCCTGTGCGGACATACCGGAACGGTAAGCATATTGGGGATGTGTATCTTTCAACATCTCATGAACAATGGCATAAGTACTTAGTAACCGTCCATCCCCACGATCTGATTTCACAACTGCATGCTTCTCAGGTTGGTAATTCTGAGAATTACCAACCATACATAAGCTGCATACAGATACTAAAAAGAGCAATCTTTTCATTATCATCATATTATCTCACTATTATTCATACCCCGGAGTCTGCTTGATTTCCGGATCTCCATTCAAAACTTCCACATTAACAGGCCACAACATCATATACGCCTTATCCTCTGTTAATATAGGCAATGAACTTCCATAATGCGCTTTAACAGAAAAGACAAAAGGTTTTCCGTTGGAATCACGTAAACGCAATAAATCAAACCAGCGGCTTCCCTCACCTACAAACTCTTTATCACGTTCCTGCAAAATAGCCCACTCATTATCCGCATAATCTCCTGCAATATATTTATGTTGTTCAAATTTATCACCATAAGCACGCTTACGTACCTCATTTATATATGCAGCACATTTATCCGGAGCTCCCAACCCGTTTTCACACTCGGCCAGCATCAACAAAACATCAGCATATCTATATACCGGTACATCTGAATCATAATAATGAGTTCCTCCATCCGTATGTCCCATCAGTTTTTTCCAACAAGCGCCACGAGTCTTTCCTTCGAACATATATTGAAAGAAAGTAGCATCCAAACGAGTATCTTCCTTATCATAAATCTCAATAAACGGCACTTTATACTCATAACGTAATGGTCCGGCTGTCAATAGCTTCAACGGATCCGGACCATATTTATTTCCATCCAAGTCCGTAGCATTGGTAAACAAGGCTACATTATAGAACCAGTTCGCCCCCCAATTGGTCAATTCATTCTTATTAAAACACAGAGCGAAAATAATCTCTTTATTCTTCTTCCCTTCCGGAGTCCATAAATCCGCAAAGTTTGGAAGCAGTTCGAATTGTTGGTTCACCAAATTCAATAAAGCCTTCTTTGCTGTCAACAAGTCACTGTTATTAGGATCTACGGCAGTCAGAGTAGCTATATGATCTCCTGCAATATCATCATCTGGTAATCCTGTAGTGACTTTGGCAGACCACATATATATCTTGGCCTTCAAAAGTTCCGTTGCATGATAAGACCATTCATATTGGTTGGACATCTTCTTATCCGACTCATTGAAGAAAGCTTCGGATTTATTAATATCTTCTTTGATAAACTCTAACGTTTCCTCCGGAGTAGAACGAGCCTTATATAATTGCGTAATATCAATGCTACCCTCGGTAACTTTCGGTTCCGTCTCTAACGGCACACCACCAAATGTTCGATAAAGATAGAAATAGTAATATGCACGCAAGCCATAAGCCTGTCCCAAATAAAATGATTTCTCCATTCCAGTCATATAATCAATTTCTTTATCTACATTTCTGATAAACAAATTTATATGCATGATATTTGGGTACACCTCATACCAATCATCGACACCGGTATTATCTTTCGTAAGCAGATTATTAGTCATAGGCGGACCATATACCCCCTCACCCATAGAAGTAACATCACTTATCAGAATCTCACTTCTGAACTCTCCCAATGTGACAGGCATCTGATATTTATCTCTTAAATCGGCATGAATACCAGTCATAAACATTTCTACCTGAGACTTCTGATTCCAAAAATCATTAGAGCCATAATAATCTTCAGGAGACAGGTCCAACGCATCACAAGCAGACAATACCATCATCCCACTCAACAATATGCTATAAAATATTTTCTTCATAATCCTTCCTATTTATTAGAATGTAACATTTAAACCCAAAACAACTGTTCTAGGGAGGGGATATCCTCCATTCTGACTGACACCATATTCGGGGGTCGCCATATTTTTGGCTGCTGTAATATATCCCAAATTCTGTGCTGTTACAGAAACATCCACCTTGCTCAAACCGGATTTATGAATCCAACTCTGAGGCAAGGAATACGACAGGCTTATTTCACGAAAAGCCAAATAATCGCCACGATAACAATTAATGTCCGATATTCTGTCATAATTACGTTTGCCCAAAAAGTCAGCCCATCCATACACCGGATATTTTCCATTCGGATTACTTTCCGACCAGGAATCTTTAACTAAAGAAATGGTATTAAATGTTCCCTGCATATTACCCATAATCCAAGGAGTTTTCCAATCATGTACCCAATAGCCTAAAGCATAATCCAAACGGCAGTTCAAAGTTAACCCTTTCCATGAAGTATTAATGTTAAAGCCTCCGGTCCAATGAGGTATCGTATTACCCAATTTCACCCGGTCATAATCATCAATCACACCATCCCCATTCACATCCTGCCATTTCACATCACCAGCCTGTATAGGCAGTCCTTTCTCCTTTTCGGCATCCGACAATTTAGCCCAAGCTTCAGGGCCATAAAGCACTTTGGCATCTGCTCCATTTTCCGTATAAGTGGATCTGTCTATCAGATTGCCTGGAATCTCACTCTCACTCTTATAAATACCAAGAGATTTAAAGGCGTAAATCACACCATATTCCTGTCCTTCCTGATAACCACCTACCCATTGTCTTTCATAGGTACCATCTGCCAGCTTGCGTCCCGTATAAACCTGATAGGCATCCTGCATATTATTCGGCAATCCATTGTACGGTAATGAGATAATCTTATTCTTATTATAAGCGGTATTCATACTAACTGTAAATTTCCAATCTTTGGTACGCAAAACATTGGCAGTCAGTTCTAACTCCATACCTTGGTTTTGTACTTCTCCATTGTTAGAAAGGAAAGAAGAAACTCCGCTATGGGAAGGCAGGGTGATTTCTGCAAATTTATCCTGTGTACGTCTATTATAATAGGTGAAGTTCAAGATATATTTGTTATTCAGAAAACCAATATCGAAACCTGTCTCGAATGTGTACGATTTTTCCCATCTCATGGTGGGATTAGGCAAATCGTTTATCATCAAAGGAACTTTGCCATTATAGTTGGGTACTATTTTACCATCTTTATCTTTCATAATACCATAAGAGCCTTGAACCGTATAATAATCAAGTCCTGTCACTACATTACCATTAGCATCCAGTACACCAGACACATTTCCATTGGCTCCGTAACTAGCACGAATTTTAGCATAAGAAAGTACATTGCTACAAGACTCCATAAAATTCTCTCTACTCAATACCCAACCGGCTGATATACCGGGAAAGGTTCCCCAACGGTTATCTTTTGGCAGTTTGGAGTATCCGTCGCGACGTAAAACAAGGCTCAGCAAATATTTGGACTTATAATCATAATTCACTCTGCCAAAGAATGAAAGAATACGCTGTCTGTAATGCCAAGAATCTATTTGCCGCACTCCGGCAGCAGTCGAAGTATAATTCAAATCCTGAAAATCAGATAATGGAGATCCATAACCAGATGCCGAAAAACCTTTCTTGTATGAGTCATAATATTCTACACCTACCATCGCATCCATAGAATGATCTTGCCGGAATGTAGTCTGATAATTCAAGATTCCATTATAAGTCTGGTCCAAAAGTCGTTCATGCTTGTTGGAAGTACTATGATTAGTATCATACACCGGTCCTGTAGCTACAATATAGTCCCCTTTGAAGAACTCTCTGCTATCATCAAAATAGAACCAAGTTCCTGTGGTCTTGAATGTCAATCCTTTCATTATATTAAAGGTAAAAGACTGGCTCAGATTAAACTTGTCCGTATTATTATCATAATTCAATGCATCCTCATACACTTTCACTGTAGTCCAGCCACGAGCATAAGAAGCCACGGCAGGGCCTGCCAACCAATCACCGTCCGGACTTTTCACACGGAATGTAGGAGGAACGGACAAGGTAGTACTGAAAAAATTACCTTCACCGGCATATCCTGCACCACCATCGTCCCATTTTGCATCGGTAAATGTCAAAGAAGAATTAGAAGTAAGCCAAGGCTTAATTTTATAATCTGCATTGATCGTGAAGTTCAAACGGTGATACCAGTTGTTCATCGCATTTCCTTCGCTGCGATTATAGCCTAGGCTTGCATAATAATGTCCTTTATCATTGCCACCGGATACGCTCAAGTTATAATCCTGAGTAATAGCCGGAGATTTGATATTATAATCTTTCAGTTGATTATCACAATAAATCAATTTTTGTCCCGGATTCACCGGGTCATCCATTGTCTGCCAACCTTGTTTTAACAGGAAAGCCAGGTCATCTGTATAATTCATAACACCCCATACGGCTGTATTATCCTTATTACCATTAAGTACATTCCCTTTTTCATCAAAATATCTGTTTCCCGTTCCGTAAGGCTGTGTTCCGGATAAAGTCGCATCACTGGCAAATCCATGCCAAGCACCCGATTTATCCTGCCATATATGCGAAGACCGATAAAATGCCGAACGCATATAATACAAATAATCATGAGCATTCAAAAATTCATACTGGCTATGAAAAAAATTGAAACCGACTTTCGCACTCAAATTTATTTCCGTATGTCCTTCCGAACCTCTTTTAGTAGTAACAAGAATTACACCATTGGAAGCACGCGCACCATAAATAGCCGTAGCACCAGCATCTTTCATGACCTCCAAAGACTCGATATCCTCCGGATTCACATCACTCAACGACTCGCGTACAGCACCATCGATAATAACCAAAGGTGAACCGCTACCATCCAGATTGGTACCACCACGAAGCACCAAAGTAGGAGTGGAATTCGGATTACCGCTAGTTTGCTGTACCCTTAATCCTGCCACTGCACCAGAGAGTGCTTGCGCCGGATTAGTATGGGCCCCCGTACTTAAAGTAGAATTGTCAACTTTAGCAATGGAATTAGTCATCTTAGAACGAAGTTGTGTGCCCCCATAACCTGTTATCACCACTTCATCCAAAGTCTTATTGTCTTCCTGCAGCTGAACATTCAGAAACGTTTTTTTCCCTACCAACATTTCTTGAGTCAGATAACCGATATAAGAAAAGACCAAAGACGTTTTTTCACTTACCACTAACGTAAACCGGCCGTCTATATCAGTTATGGTACCATTGGTAGTACCTTTCTCTATAATATTAGCCCCAATAATTGCTTCTCCTTTGGCATCGGTCACTATACCTTTGACAGTCACTTTATCTTGTTGCATAACAATGGGACGCGTTTCTTCTCTAGAAATGGCCTTGCGAATTATTACTTGTCTGTCACGGATATGATATTCCAAATCAGTACCGGCAAACATTTGTTTCAGTACCTCCTCTATTGTTTTATTCCGTACATCCACATTGACACGACGAGACAAATCAATATCTGTACGATATATAAAAATAAATTGACTATTCTTTTCTACCCAATTAATCACACTCTTCAAAGTCTGGTTCTCCATGGAAACGGTAAAGCTGGTTTGTTCCGCATAACTCATTTCCGCAAAAGCCTCTTCATAACCTGTAAATGTTAAAATCATGGCTAAACTCATACATTTTGTGAATTTAGGCATGAGTTTTATTCTATTCGTGTATTTTTTCATATATTTGATTGTTTTTTCTATTTATTTCAAGGTAAATAATTAAACAACGATTCAGTGACCAGATAGTACGGCAAATACTGTCTGGTTTTCTTTTTTTACATCCTTCTTTTATTCCATAGGCTAAAGTGTTTTAAGGTTCAACAATTCTCATTTAAGGCTCACATAGATTTCATCTTTATCATTTATTGTATAATGCAATGATAATGAAAGACATAAGTTATCCATAACATTGGTAATATCTGTTTGAAGATCCAGTTTTCCTGACAATGACAAGGTCGTAATCTCTGCATCATACCGTATTTTACACCCATAATACCGCTCAAGCTTCTTTAAAACATCTCCTACGGGTCTTTGATGAAGCAGCAATAAATTATCCTTCCAACTGATGTATTCGGACACATCAACCTTACGTACCTGCGTTTTATTGCCTTTAATATCCACCAATTGATTAGGTGCTAATCTTACTTTGCTCTTATTCTCAGTAGTTACTTCCACGCTTCCACGTACTAAAACAACAGATGCAGCCTCATCCTCCCTATAGGCACAGACATTAAACGAAGTACCCAGCACGCGTATATCAAACTCTCTTGTTTTGACAACAAATGGGCAATCCTTCCTTTTGGCTACATCCAGATAAACCTCCCCCTCTACCAAGATTTCACGTTTCCGTTCTTCAAAAATATCCGGATATATCACTTTACTACCTGAATTTATATAAATTCTAGTACCATCAGAAAAAGTAATATCAGCTCTTTTCCCATTAGGAACCATTATTTGATGCATTTCATTCTTTACAGATGAAGCCTGGGATATTTTAGTATTTAATGCATACTGCTGAATATTCGAACTTCCTAAAGTATCATATTTTAAAGAAGCATCATTTTTCAGATTCATAGCTTGGTTATCTGTTATCAGAATCACCTCATCACCGCAAATGGAAGTCGTGTCATTCAGCAATGCTATATCAAGCTCCGTACCCTCATCAACATTGGTACTCCACCAGTTCATAACTAAAGCCAAAGCAATCGCTGCCGCTATCGACAAAGACCACCTATAAATATGACGTCTGTGGGGAACCTTTTTTTCCCTTCCTACTCGTTTCATCACGTCCTGAAAAGATTTGTCTACATCAACAGATTCCAGTTCATCTGCTTCCCGAATCTTCTCAGTCAGGCATTGAACTGTTTTACGAAATTCATCTGAATTATATATTGTTTTTTTATTTTTCATCGAAAAACCTTTTTATTAAGAAAACGGTGCCCGATAAAAAAGGTACTCATAAAAAAGAAAAGAAATCACACTTTTCTTTGCATGAGTCTTCGTAAGACCAATAGATAAACCTTATATGACAAATAAAAGAACTTATTCATCACACAAATATCACTTCATTCCATGAAAACATGCCCAAATGATAAAACAACAATGATTGACTACTCGCTAAATCAAGAGAAGTGAAAAGCCCAAACACTACGCACAGGCACATGAACACAATGCACCAAGATACTGAAAATCCAAATGGTTGAAACAGAGAAAAAGAATTCACGCAAACGTGCCAATGTACGCGACAAAAGATTCTTGCTTGATTGAGGATTCATACCTAAGATAGCGGATATTTCCTGATGGCTCAATTCCTTTACATAATATAAATACAGAATTTCACGCTGACGACCGGAAAGACGTGAAATTGCCTTAGCCAGCCTTCTTTCATTCTTCACATCCACATCATCTTTCTTAAATAAAGAATTTATTATTTCTTCGCCCATCGGAAAAAACTCATGGCATTCTTCAATCACTTCCATTGGACGTAAAGACTGAAACGCATCCAGCAATTTATTTCTAAAAGAACAAAGCAAATACGCTTTTACATTATCAGTATAATGCAAATTCCTACAATTTAAAATCAACTTGACGAACAGATTCTGTATGGTATCGGCAACCAGCTCTCTGTCACCTACCATACGAATTCCATAGGAATACAATAACGAATAATAGCGTCGATAAACTTCTTCAAATGCCGCCGTTTCTCCTTTAATAAAAGATTCCCAAAGTTTAGTTTCACCATGTGTTCTATCAACCATAATACTAGCTCCTTAAAAACTTATTGAGCTTGCTCAGAGTTAAACTTAACAAGAAGGCAATATAAGAGATGAATCATGTAATGAATTCATCTCTTACTTTATAATACCTACATATTATTCAAACAGTTTACTGCGCGACAACATACAAGCACCGATGATCCCGGCTCTTTCTTTCAATTTAGATTCTACAATAACAGAATCACGGTTCATCAAGTTCAGTGTATATTTTCGAATAGCTGTAGTGATGGGTTGTGTCAAATAATCACCTGTACGTGACAATGCACCACCAATAATGACTAGCTCCGGATTAAATATATTAATAAGTCCCGCTACATGGCGACCTAATTTCACTCCGATTTCTTCCACCAGTTCAATACACAGCAAATCTTCCTTATTTACCGCATCAATGATATCATCCAAGGTCAAATCTTCCAAATTTTTCTTGGTATTGGAGATAATAGAGTTTTCACCATTATTAATATGTTCCAACAGAATACGATGCAAAGCAGCCCCCGAAACTTCCGTTTCTATGCATCCTTTTTTCCCACAATGGCAGATAATCTCATTCTCATATCCAAAATTATGCCCGAATTCGCCAGAGAAACCAGATTTTCCTTTATAAATCTTTCCATCAATGATAATTCCCATACCCAATCCCCAACTGACATTGATAAAGATGATATTCTTCTCACCTTTCACAACACCTTGCATATACTCACCGTAAATCATAGCACGAGTGTCGTTATCAATAGAAACACGATAACCACCCACCTTTTCTGATATGACATCCGTCAACGGGCGCTCATCAAAATTGAATATACTGTAACTATATCCCAAATCCGGATTCACACGCCCGGAAAGATTTACATTAATATTTAATATCTTATCTTTCTCAACACTGACTTTTTGAAGAAAATGTTTAATCAACTTACACAATTCGTCTAAACTCTCAGGGGTATTCTTCGCTTTAAAAGGAACATTCATTTTTAGCTGAACTACATCTCCTTTAAAATTTATCAACCCTAAGTTAATGGAAAACTGACGCACTTCAACACCTACAAAATATCCGGAATCTGCATTCAAACCATACAAACTGGGATGTCTTCCCCCACTGGTTTCCAGCTTTCCATAGTCGTTAATGTAACCTTCCTCACACATTTCATCAATGAATTTTGTAACTGTAGGCACACTTAAATCCATCTCTCTTGCTAAATCAGTAATCGTAGAGCTTCCATTATAAATATAATGGGTAATGATTTTCTTCTTCATCACAGCCATCTTTGAGCCCTTTTCAATTTCTTTCAACAAATTCTCACCCATAATAAAATATTCCGTTAATGTCCACAAATATAGTTATTTTTTTATGAAATCAAATCACATTTAAAGAGAATTTTCAAAAATTATTTTAGAAGATGTAAGCTAATTATCATTTTTTGTAACAATCCCACTTTCCAGATACATTTAAATAATAT
>OHLH01000025.1_pt1 | contig 102735 bp, 84 predicted proteins | sample 1569061 | NCBI WGS metagenome assembly OHLH01 (sample SAMEA3879603, study PRJEB24766) | human gut metagenome | biome: human-associated habitat; feature: feces | place: USA | collected 1985/1987
ATCAGGGCGGTTTAGGGACTTGCACCCTTTAGAGTATGTTCGTGCTGGACGAACAAAAGCCAGAGCAATGCTGATCAGGAAGAACAATGCTCTGGACATAAATCAAACGGCTGAAGCTCTGGGATTCCGGGACAAGTCGAATTTCCACAGACTTTTCAAGAGCTATACAGGCTGCACTCCGGGAGAATGGAAAAGCACCGGAGGACACCCCTGCGTGAAGAAACAGAACTGAACTACGCCTGCTGGTGTGCCGGACGCAGAAGGTCAAGCACCACCTTCACAGGATTGAAAGTCTCCAGCGGAACCTCGACGAAACAAGTATTCCAGTCGCTCATGGAGCCGTTCCACAGACCCGGAAGCTCAAGCGCCTTCAATTCCCTGCCCTGATAACTCTTGGAACTGATGAATCCCGCATCAGCATCCACGTAGTCAAGCAAATTGAACTTTTCACCCTTGTAATTACGGATGGCACATACAAGGTCCACAGGATTGAAATGTGTCGCACGCGCGAGAATATCACGTGAGCGTCCGTCATTCATGTCAATCTGGACGCTCTCCAGAATCTGAAGATTGGAAGAACCATCCTTGCCTGCAATGATGAAAGGACCACCGCCAGGCTCACCTTGGTTACGGACCATGCCGCACACCCTTATCGGACGGTCAAGTTTCGCACGCAGCAGGGCGACACGCTCCTCCACGCTACGGGTCAGCGGCAGCTGGATGCACAACTCGCCATCCAGGAAAGACTCCACCTCATCGCAAAGACGTCCGCACGCATCAGACTTCAAATCCCCGACAGCATCGAACGCCCGCAGATAGCCGAATATCTTGTCCCTGAGTTCCAGACACTTGCCCATCAATGCTTTCTTGAACAATGCCGTAGTTCCGAGGAATCTGTCATTGGAAACATTGTCGATATTCTTGATGGAAACGATTTCATCTTCGATGGCATTGAGATTATAAATCAATGCACCATGGCCGGCAGGCCTGAACAGGAGCTCGCCGTTCTCCGTACGGAAAGGCTTGTTCTCCATATCCACGGCGACAGTATCAGTTGCCTTATCCTGGAACGTGAAAGAAATATTGTACTTAACGCCATATTTCTTCTCGTAAGCAGCCTTCACCTCTTCCAATGCAGCCTCGAACAGCGGCTTGAACTCCGGAGAAATAGTGAAAATGACATTGGCGGAGCCATCGGCATTGCGCATGTAATCCTGAGCCTCCACCAGATGCTCGGCAAATGCAGTCCTGCATTCCCCGTCCGGGTATCTATGGAAACGAATCACGCCCTTAGGCTTGGAACCATAGCCCAATCCCTTGTCAGTCAGCACTTTCTCAGCCACATCTTTTCTATAAGCAGCCGAGTCGGCAGGTTCTCCGAACATCGCCTCCGTATAGAAAGCGAAATCACGAATCTTCGCAGCCAGTTTACCTACAGAAGAATCAGCACCGGGATCATTGCCCTCCTCCAGCGACGCCAGACCGGCAAAAATATCCTTGAACATTCTGGAAGCCGCACCGGAAGCAGGCACGAACTTGCATTTCCCGGCCACGGAAGCATTGTCACAATAAGCTACTGCCGCCCTTATTCCATCTTCGTCCAGAACCTTGATGCCGCGCTCCGGTGTAGCCGGTGCCACGATATCCATCCATGGAAAGCCCTTCTTGAAGCGTTCCACCTGAGACTCGACCTTCTCCACGGAAGTGCCGCGCCCCTCAATGCTTTTTACATCTTCCTTGCTAAACATAAGAATGATATTTTAATCAATATAAACTTCTCTTCTATACTTATACTCGGCACGCAGCTTATCGAAATCCTCCGGTGCCACGCGGAGCATGAAATCATCCGTGAATATAGGATAATTGTATTGCAGGACCGCCGCTATCTCCCCCTGGTTCAGTCCCTTGAGATCCAGCTTGACAGCCTCGTTCTCCGGCAGGTCCGTCTTCGGGAAAAACTCATAAAGCGACTGGATGCCGAAATAATGAGCCACCGCCCGCACAGCCGCAGCCGTACCGTTCTGCTTGCCCTGATACGAATAACCCGCAATGTGCGGCGTCGCGATCGCAGCCTTGTCCATCAGTTCCAGGTCAATGTCGGGCTCATGATTCCAAGTGTCAATGATTACCGGTCCGAGCTTCGGTATGGCTTCCTTCAGGGCATCATCACAAACGACCTCACCCCTGGAAGCATTGATAAAGAACGCCCCGGGGCGCATCATTGAAAAGAAATGACGGTCAGCCATTCCCCTAGTAGTCTCATTCAGAGGCGTATGCATCGTCACAATCTGCGAATTCTGAAGCAGGTAATCCAGGTCACAGAATCCGAACGGCCCTTCTGCCTCGGCACGTGGCGGGTCACATTTCAGAATCTTGAAGCCGAGCGACAAGCCCATCCTTTCGATAAGACTGCCCACATGGCCGACACCGATGATGCCGATGGTATCGCCTTCCAGACTGATGGCCTTCCTGGACGCCAGACCGTAGAGCGCCGAAAAGACATACTCCATGACTCCGCCGGCATTGCACCCCGGAGCATTTCTGACGGTAATGCCATGCGCATCGCAATACGGAAAATCTATGTGGTCCGTCCCGATGGTCGCCGTAGCGATGAACTTCACCCGCGAACCATCCAGCAACGCAGCATCGCATTTCGTTCTGGTCCTGATTATCAACGCATCAGCGTCACGGACATCATCCGGACCAATGTCGCTGCCACCCATATATTTCACCTCCGCATAAGGTTCGAAAACTCCTTCCAGAAATGGAACCGCGCTATCCGCGACAATCTTGATTTTCTTCTCCATTTTCCCAACCGAACTATTTAAGAATCAATGTTTTGACAGGTTTCCTTCCAGGCGTGGCAAGATACAGCGAATCTGCCAGGACCTCCCTGTTTATGGCATCCACGATGGCGTCCTTGTTGAAAAACAACTGGTTACGTACCACCGAAGACGATATCGTGCAATACAGCACGCCGTTTTTCACATATTTGGACAATGTATATGGCGCCGCCCCGGTAACCTTGTCCCAAGCGGACATTATTATATTGTCATTCATCCCGGAAGACAGCCTCATCACCCTGAGCAGCTGAGGCATAAGCTCTTCCATCGAAGACGGCTCCTTGCGCTCCATCGACACGCTCTTCCCCTTGTACCTCATCAGATTTCCTCCTTTGTGAAATTGCCGGACGAAGTCTCGAAATACGCCCTGTCCTGGGTAATCCTGTCCACGATACCCGAAAGCCTCACCTTGTTGCTGTCCGTGATGAATATCTGGCCGAAATCATTGCCCGCAACCATCGCAAGCAGATTTCCCGTCCTGTCCATGTCCAATTTGTCGAACACATCGTCCAGCAGCAACATCGGCGGCACCCCGAAGCTCTCCTTCATCAGCTCATACTGCGCAAACTTCAGCGAAACCAGAAAAGACTTCTGCTGCCCCTGCGACCCGCAACGCCGGATCGGATGCCCGTCCATGCTGAACACCAGATCATCCCGCTGCGGCCCGACCGAAGTATAGCCCAGGGCAATGTCCCTGTTCCTGGCCGTCGCCAGGATTTCTGCCAATGCGCCCTTGTCAATGTCCGACTTGAATGCAATGTCCACGGCTTCCTTTCCTCCGGACAATGCCTGATAATACTTCCCGACCACAGGGAAAAGGTCCTCGGTAAAGCGCTTGCGCCTTTCGTAAATGCGCATTGCGAACGAAGACATCCTCTCGTCCAATATCTCCAGCAATGAAATGTCAGGCCTGTCGGTTTTCAGCACTGTGTTACGCTGGCTGAGCAGCCTGTTATATTGCTGGACATCAGACAGATACTCCTTATCCATCTGCGAAAGCACCATATTCATGAAACGCCTTCTGTCCTCCCCCGAATCACTCACGAGGGACACGTCGTCCGGCGAGACCATCACCACGGGCAGTTCCCCGATATGTTCGGAGATGCGCTGGTACGGCTTCTCGTCACGACGCAGTTTCTTCTCCCCTTTCGAAGTGACCTTGACGGAAAACCTGGACCTGAGGGCGTTCTGCATAAGATACGTTCCGGACAGGGAAAACCCGTCCGCGCCATAGCGGAAATTATCCCGGTCAGAAGCACGGAACGCGCTCTTGGTCATCGACATATACCAGATGGCATCCAAGAGATTGGTCTTCCCCTCCCCGTTACCGCCGGATATGCAATTGATATTGGCAGAGAACTCAAGTTCCGCCAATGCAATGTTTCTATAGTCCTGAACTACAAGTTTTTCCAGAATCGCCATCCAGATGCCTTTTATTATCCAAGCAAAGATAACTCATTTCCCGGACTTTTCCGAACCCTGAAGCCTCTTTCACCACACGGAAAAACAGCTGGCGGCCTTTTCGGGACCGCCAGACAGAAAAATATATGTTTCCAGGTTTATCTTGGAATCTGAGCACCGCATCCCGGAACTGCACCGAAGACATCGAGCGCCTTCTGCCATGGATAACGGTTGAAGTACATGGACACTGAAGAAGACATTGTACCGGTCATGTTCATACCCATTGCCGAACGGAAGGTATTGGCAGCGGAATTCGGATTGTATGACGTTGTCTCCTTGTAAGATACGCTGAGGAAGCCGTTCAGATAAGGCTCGTCAATCTTGCCCTTGAAGAGGGCAGGATCGGTGAGCGACTTGTTGCCGCTACACTCTGCAATAGCCTCCACATCATCGAAATCCTCCACCTTGACTCTGGTGAGCATGCCGCCTCCAGGGATGGTCAGGTCAGTGATACGGTTCAGGAAGAAGATGTTGTTCTTCACCGCATCGTGACGTTTGGCCTCGCGGTTCGCGTCGCTGTCAATGTGAGTCCTGTCAAGACCTGCGAAAATTGTCAGGCCGATGATGTTGTTCTCAAGCGTACAGCTGGTACCAGGCTGGAACCTGAAACCGAAGCCCTGGGACTGGAGGTCCTTGGTGTAAGACCATACGAAAAGAACGGTATTGTTCAGGAAATTCACCTTGGTGATGGCATTCGGGTCAGGTCCGCGGACATCCATGGTGGTGACACGGTTGTTGATGAACGCGCAGTTGTCCACTGTCAATGAGCCTTTCAGAAGACCGCAGATGGTGGTATTAGGACCGTTCACGAACGTACAGTTGCGGATGAAGACATTGAGATTGTTCACCTTGCCTGCCACGCCGTCGAAATAGATGAAGTAGGTCTCCTGGGTATACACCTCCTTGTTTTCAAGGTTCGGACCGCCCTGGCCCTTGGAGCCCTCACGCATCATGAAAGGAGTTTCCACTCCCTCCGGCCAGCCCTCGCCACGAAGATTGTAACCGATAGCATTGCCCTTGTTGAAAATCAGGCCGTCGATGACGAGAGATGAAGAAGGTTTCTCAATGCTGCGGATCTGGATGGTTCCACGTCCCTGTGAAGAGCCGTTGGAATTGTCATCCGGAGCAATGGTGGTGAGATATTTGAGCACATCACGCTCGGTGAAATCAGCATTGTAGCCGCCCATAATCACGAGAGGCTTGTCAATGATGATGTTGCCCTTGTTCAAGAGTCCGAAGTAATTACCTTCGGCAACCCGGATTTCCGAACCGTCAGAAGCCAGGTCAATGGCCTTCTGGATGTTCTTGACTGCTGTTGAAGGACTGAGTCCGTCGTTCTTGTTGGATCCGCTGCGAGACACATAGTAAGTCGGCCCGGATGCCGTCGGCACAGCCACATTTGCAGAAGCGTTGCCGGTTTTTTCGACTGCGGTATTCATTTTGTCAGAGGCATTATTCGCCGCATCCTTCAGCTTCTTCAAGAAATTCTGACCATTAACTGGTGTCGTCAGAGCCAGAAGAGAGACCAACAGGGCGACAGGTTTCATTAATTTCAAATTTCTCATAATCAAGAAATGTTAGTTAAAAATAGTAGTTCAGTGAAACATTGAAGCCAATGTTTTCAGTTCCGTAGAGGACGGCAAAGCTACCCGGACTGATCCGGTCATTGTACTGCTCGACATTTCCTGTCTTGGTAGAGAAGCCTTCGAACTTGGTCCAAGTCTGAGGCTGGAACAGGAACATTACAGGAGTGAATGTCATGGCACCTGCAAGAGAAATGCGGCCGGTCATGAACCACTCCACACCCATATCGGCATTGATACCGATACCGTGGATGTAACCTACATTGTAACGTCTTGTCGGACGGGCGTATGCGATGCCGAGCTGGGACTTGAAGTCATTGAGGGTAGGGTTCTTGGAGCCGGCAGGAGCAGGGCGGGTCATAGGCATTGACGATGGCACGCGGTTCTCCGGCGTCATGGTGTTGCCGTACTTGAAATTCAGGCTACCGCCTGCAATGGCGTAGGTGAGACCGAATCCGGCAGTGAAGCGGAGAGGGCCTTTCCCTGCCAGATACTGCATACCTACAGAGAGGCTACCGCTGTTGAGATTGGACAGCACGGCATCCGCAACCTGGTTCTTGGAATCAGGATTGACAGCCTTGGCGAGATCGTCGTCCACATATTCACGATAATTGATATGGCTGCCGTTCAAACCGAGAGTAGCACGCAATGCCCAATTGTCGCTCAGGTAATATCTTACGCGGAATGATGCCAGAGGATCCTGCGAAAGGATGAACATCTGCTTGCTGGACGTGGCCATGCCCTCGATGAAATCACCGGCGAAATCACCATTGTCCGGCTGCATTTTCAGACGATACGAAAGAGTCGCAGGGTTGAAAGTGACACCGATGGACCAATCGCCGCGTTTAGGTGAGAAATGAGGCGCCTTGTCAGAATACACATGGTAGCACGTGATACGCTTACCTTCAGGGACATTGCTCTCCCCCTGCGCCATAGCGCCCACGGATGCCAGGGTCAATGCTGCAAGACTCAATATCAGGAATTTTTTCATTATAAAGTCTTTTAATTGTTAGTTGATAATTCTTCACTTCCTAGCCTTTCAGGCAGGGTGATGCGGCTCATTTCGGCTGCACGAGGCCTGCACCTCCGTGGTTGGCAACCGGCTTCATATCCATCTTGAAGTAGGCAGCCGTACCGCAAGTAAGAGTCTTGGCCACCTCGGCATGGAAGTATGCCTGCACGCTGGACGTCGAGCCCTTGTCATCTTTAGCATTGTTCTTGGACTGTCCGCAGCACTCGACCTTGACCTCCAAGGTCTGACCTACCGGGCAACCGAGCGTAGTCTCGAAATATCCGCCTTGACGCGTCTTGACGGTCTTGAGAGCGTAATCCACATTTCCATTGTCGTCTTTCTGGCCATAGAAGATGTTCACGTCCAGCCCCACTTCCGCAAGTGTCGCCGCAGATCCTTCAGGCGCATATCTCACGTGACCGCAAACGATGCTCTTCACCGGCAGGTTCTCTTCCGTAAGGTCGGTCGGGTCCACGTGCTCACATGACACGCATGCGGTTCCTGCCAATGATACCAGAAGGACAAGTCCTGCGAGACCTTTCATCTTGGCGATGGATATTTTCCTGAATTCCTTGAGCATCGGTTCCAATGCGAGGGATGCTTTGCGGGCACGCAATCCTGCCGCCTTGTTTCCTTTCTTCTCCTGTGCTGTAGCGTCGCGAAGCATCGACTCCGCCGCCTTTTTGATTTGTTTCAAAAGTTCTTCCATAATATTATTGATTAAATGTTATTTCCTTATAATATAAAAAGCTTTCTTGTTTCCGTAATCATCATAGAAAGTAATGCACGCATACTGCTCCTTTATCGTCCAAACCCGCGAATCGCATGCAGGTTTTTCCGTGCGCAAACGATACGGAAGCTTATCGAAATCCATGATTTCCGCGTGATTGTAATATGCACTGCTACCAGACTCGTTAGGACTACAACTACACGTTACAGTATGGTAGTCATTATCTGGTATCGTCACATATTTATCTTTCCCGGATTCGAATTTATATGTTAACGTTTTATGTTTAATTGTATATTTGTCCCGATATGCATATTGTAATCTGAACCAAATGCCATCGTTGAAATTCATAAACTTCTTCAGCACGAATTCCGACCTGACCACAGTCCCATAATCATCTTTGGCTGACAAGAAATAGTAAACGGCTTCATAATCATCCGGATAGCCCATTGGAGATATCGCATACGTGGAAACATCTCCACTAGGCAATGTCCTGAATCTACCTTCATAATTTGTAGAAGACTTTTTAGTACGCGACCACTCAACAGGCGTATCTGATTTCACAAAATCAGTTGCAGATGTTCCTACCCTGAAATAATTTTGTCCGTTATTCAAAAATACGCGCTCATCTAAAGTATTCCACTTGCTCTTGTCATAAGAAATATAAATCTTCGCGCCGTCCGGGAAATGGAACTTTGCCGAACTGATATATATCTTCCTGACCTGTCCGATTTCGTCTTCCACAGAAATCGGCATAGCTTCCATTTTGCGGTTAGGCGTGAATTCGATGGACTTCAACGAACCGGAGCTGTTGTTATTCAGTTTCGTCGTACCATATACGCCACCCAGGACACCGACATTTTCCCACTTCAGTCCGTCATAGGAACTATCAAATGTAAACTCCGCAATATCAATCGTAGCGGTCTTGCCGATATCCACCTTGGCGTTGCTGGTATATGACTTGCCGTCCACAGTCACCCTCAAATTCTGAGCTCCACTGAAGGCATTAGGACTTGCAATGATGATCTTATGTGTGAGCCTGTTGCCGGCATCATCGGTGCAGACAAGGGTTGCCGTCTTGCTGCCGCTGAAAGTAGTAGTAGAAATCGGAGCGACGACAACACCACTGGCACCGACTCGGGAAAGCCTGCATTCACACGAAGGAGATTCGATTGTCCACTTGAAATTAGTGAATGTGGAGAGGTAATTTCCGGAAGCATCCATAAGGGCGAACGCTGCATCGTTTCTGCCGTCATATGATGCACGGAGTGTCGTGCTTTCACCTACAGGCTCTAAAGTAAGAGACTTCGTTCGGATACATATTCTCGTTCCTGCCGGGAATGACGCCTTGGATACCTTTACAGTGAATTTACGCGTATGCTCACCGCTTTCGTCGGTCGCTGTGATTTCAGCGGAACCATACTCGCCAAATGTCTTTATCGTCGCCCATGTAGAAAATCCGACGCCGTCACTTGATGCCGACTCGACCTTGGCTACGGATTTATTGCTGCTGGTCCAGACGGCATTGACCGCAGGAAACATCTGCACTTGCATAGTGGCATTTCTGGCCATTTCTTCCACGTCGTTAACAGGAGTTTCCGAATACATCCGGCAAATCTTCGTATCGGATGTAAAATCATGCTTCTGCCTGTTGATGGTAAAGGTTTTCGTATAGACATTGTCATCCTCTTTCAGAGAGACGGATATCTTGGCAGCTCCGGCCTCGGACTGTTCCTCGACCATAAGAAGAATCTTACTTTCGCTGCGTTGACGTTTGGTTATGGAAACAATTCCAGAATTTTCATTATAAACCTCCACCGAAGATTCCAGAAGCTTGCCTCCATCTACTCTGATCATTTCAATTGAACGTTTCCCATCTTCTGAAGGCATACCTATATCAGTGATGTCGAAAGAATCTTCGTTCGGAATCTCCACATAACCGCTTTCATCTGATATTGATTTTCTCATAAGTTTGAAGGCTGCAGGATAGACCGTAACTGCGATTTCCTTCGACTCGTCCGAACGGCCATAAGGATACACCGAGATCTTGCATCCGCCTTCTTTCTTGGCATTGACAAAAGCCTTCCCGTCTTCAATGACGACTTCGGCGATTTCCGGGTTGTCCGATTTCCATTCCAGCGACGCGGCATTGGCTTCTGCCGGTTCCAATGTCAATTTTATCTGCACAGGCATGTCCATGTATGCGCTCACTGTCTCAGGAACGCTGAAACTGGTGACCGGAATCGGCACCACCTGCACGTCGACAGTGGCTGTAACATTGCCGCATTTGGCCGTAATTACGGTATTTCCCGGGGCAACGGCAGTCACGAGACCGTTGATCACATCCGCTATGGACGGGTCGTCAGAGGACCATTCCAGAATTGCAGTGTCGGCTGCCTTTTCAGGAACGGTGGCATAGAGAATCTGTTCGGAACGGCCTTGGGTAATGACCATGGTCGCTGATGCCGGATCCACGAAATATATCTTTTCGAGGGCATCACCTCCGCCTTTTTCCTTCTTGCAGGAAAAAACGCATGCGAGCGACAGAAGCACAGCTACAAGTGCCGTAAGCTGCCGCATTGACTTGTGAATAATTGTAGGTATCATGATAAATTTGATTTTTAGGGTTAGTCCCGGTTACGTATGTCATTATAACGTTTTTGCAAATTTAGGCTACCAGAGCATTGAAAACAATAGGTAATTATACGTAATTTTGGTACGTAGGTATGAGAAAAATGTTATATTTGCATTAAACGGACCCCTAATCGACTGATAATGAAAAAAGGACTGGCTATAATAATACTGACCGTCATATCAACCGCAAATCTGACCGCGAATGATATTTTGACCTTGTTTTCGAAGTGGGAAAACGCTTCGAAGATCGACCGCATACATATAGGAAACGAACTTCTGGAAAAAGGAACGGAGGAAGGTCTCCTTATGGGCAAATACACCTACGGAAGAAACCAGGCCATCGAGTCCGAAGCGCGCATCTATGACATGATGTCCTGCTATTATTATATCAAGAACCAGTTCGATGACGCATTGTCCATGGCCCTGATGGCGCTCCCCCTCTGCGAGAGAAGCAATGATGACAATCTGCTGGCGGACTGCATAAACAACATCGGCATCCTTTATCAGCGGAAAGGGCTCTTCGGACAGGCCATCAACTACATGGAAAGAGTCTACAAGCTAGATCTGAAAGCCAAGGACAAGCAAGGGATGAGCTCCACGATGAACAATCTGGCGACATTGTATCTGGCTACCGGCCAGGCGGAAACAGCATTGGGATATATTCTTCCGGCGATAGAGATGGAGCGCGAACGCGGCGACCGGGAGAGGCTGGCGATCCGTCTGGGACTGGCTTCGGACATCTGGCTGGAGATGGGGCACAGCGACAGGGCCCTGGTCTGCGTGGAAGAGGCGTACAAGCTTGACAGTGAGGACCATCGCGAGGGCAAGAAGGCAATCAGGCTTTCGCAGAAAGCAGCCGTGCTGATTGCCATGGGCGAAGACATTGCCGCGGAAAAGTGTCTGCTGCAGGCGATTCCGATCCTGCAGGAGAAGAACAATATCACATCGATGGCCATCTGCCAGAACCAGCTCGGACATCTCTATTCTATTATAAAAGTGAGTTGTACCAGCATGCCGAGAAAGCTTACATGACGGCTTGCGAACAAGCCACCAAGGCGGGAAGCGACTATGTGAAGAAGAAGGCATTGAGCGGATTGTGGCTCTGCCAGAAGCATCTGGGAAAGCTGCAGGATGCTCTGCATACATTGGAAGAATACACCCAGCTTTCGGAAAAGATCGCTGACGACAGGGCGGATTCGGCCGTGGAGGATTTCCGCGTGAGATATGAGACCAAGGAGAAGGAGGAACGGCTGATCCATGAGCAGGAAATGTCGAAGACAAGGCTTACGGTACTGATCTGCCTGTCGCTTTTTTCGGCACTTCTGATTATCCTGCTTGTGCTGACTTACAGGATGTTACGCATCAAGCGCAGACAGGCCAAGATCCTCAGCAAGAACCAGGAAGTGAAGAACAAGCTGCTTTCTCTCGTGCCGGCGATTTCGGATAGCGAGGAGTCGGACCGGATAAAGGAAATCGTAAGCAATATCGAGACTATGGATGATGTTCCGAAGATGACGGGCAGGGAGATGGAGGTAGTGAAACTCTGCTGCGACGGACTCACATCGAAGGAGATTGCGGGCAAGCTCAATGTTTCCGTACGTACTGTCGACGCGCATAAAGGAAACATTTTCAAGAAACTGAAAATCTCCAGTACTGTGGAGCTCATCCGATATGCTGTAAAGGCCGGATTATACACTGCTGACAGTCAATAATATCCCGTTCTGTTGCAAGTCGGGTGAAAATTCTTTGCTGAATTGGCTTATTTTTTATAATTTTGTAGGCTTGTTATGCTGTCAAGCATTGAACGAAAATAAAAACATAAGAAAATATGGCACAAGAAACTCTTAAAAATCAGGAGAGACTGCAGGAAGAGCAGGTTGCAGAAAAGGTATCTTCTGTAGAAAAATTCTTCAACGAGAACAAGAAAATCATCTGGGGATGCCTCGGAGCCATCATCGTGATCGGCGTGGCTGTTCTCTGCTATCACAAGTTCTACGCACAGCCGCAGAAGGAAGAGGCTGCTGAGCAGATGTTCCCGGCAGAGGCCAATTTCCGCGCAGAGAACTATGAGCTCGCACTCAACGGCGACGGCAATGTGCTCGGTTTCAGCCAGATCATCAACGAGTACGGTTCCTACGCAGGCACAGCTGTTTATTTCTATGCAGGTGTATGCGAACTCCAGCTCGGAAAATATGAGGAGGCTCTTTCTTACCTTGACAAATACAACGGAAAGGATGAGATTCTCAAGGCAAGGGCCATCGCATGCAAGGGAGACGCTTATGTAGGACTTGAGAAGTACAAGGAGGCCGTTTCATGCTTCGAGAAGGCTGCAGGCGTATCGGACAACATGTTCGCAGCTGCTTATCTTCTGAAGGCAGGTATCGCTTGCGAGGAACTCGGTGACAGCGCCAAGGCACTTTCTTTCTACAAGAAGATCAAGGACCAGTATCCTCAGTCAATGGAAGGCTACGATATCGACAAGTATATCAGCAGAATCGAAAACAAATAAGATTATGGGAAGAGCTTTTGAGTTCAGAAAAGAGAGAAAGATGAAACGTTGGGGCCACATGGCCAAAACGTTCACCAAAATCGGAAAGGAAATTACAATCGCAGTCAAGCAGGGCGGTCCTGATGTTATCGGCAACCCTCGTCTCCGCGCCCTCATCGCAGAGGCAAGAAACGAGAACATGCCTAAGGACAATATCGAAAGAGCCATCAAGAAGGCTACCGACAAGTCACTCGGTGATTTCAAGGAGGTTACCTTCGAAGGATACGGTCCGTTCGGCGTCGCATTTCTTGTAGAGACTGCTACTGACAACAATACCAGAACAGTTGCCAATGTCCGCAGCTATTTCACAAAGTGCGGAGGTACGCTCGGAACCAGCGGCAGCGTCAGCTTCATGTTCGACCACAAGTGCGTGTTCAGAATCAAGGACCAGGATGGTATCGATGTGGATGAGCTCCAGCTCGCTCTCTGTGACTATGATGACGACCCTGAGGTATTCGTCGAGGAGCAGGAAGATGAGGATGAGAACATTACGAAGAACATCGTAATCTACGGTGCTTACGAGTCTTACGGCGGAATCCAGAAATTCATCGAGGACAACGGCTACGAGCTCGTTTCCGGAGGCTTCGAGAGAATCCCTAACACCGACCTTAAAGACGTGACCCCAGAGCAGCGTGAGACATTGAACAAACTCACCGACCTGCTTGAGAACGATGACGACGTTACCAACGTTTACAGTTTGATGAAACCGGCAGAAGAATAATCGGTCTTCACGATACAATTTAGCCCCGACCGAGTTTCAGCCGGGGCTAATTGTTTACAAGCATCGCTCTGCCTACTTTCTCTCTGTCGAGAAGGAGTAAGGACGGTCTGAAACCGCTGTACCACGATCAGTTACAGGGGTGCTGCACATGTCGAAGTCGACGGATGCGCCATCTGCCAGCTCCTTGTATGTGAGCCATGTCCTGGTCTGCTCGCGGCCGTTGACCTTCATTGACCTGATATAATAATTGGCATCAGAGTTTTCAGAAGCATTGATTTTAATCGTCTTGCCGGAAGGCAGGGAGATTTTCACGCTCTTGAACAGCGGTGTGCCGACAGCGAATTGACCAGAGGCCGGACAAACCGGATAGAAGCCCATTGCAGAGAACACATACCACGCAGATGTCTGGCCGTTGTCCTCGTCACCGCAGTATCCGTCAGGAGCCGCAGTATAGAACTTGTCCATGACCTCACGGATGCGGGCCTGTGCCTTCCAAGGCTGGCCGCACCAGTCATAAAGATAGATGAAGTGCTGGATAGGCTGGTTTCCATGGGCATAGTTGCCCATATTCATCACCTGCATCTCCCTGATTTCGTGAATCGGGAAGCCGTAGTAGCTGTCGTCGAAATGAGGCGGTATGTTGAACACTGAATCCATCATTTCCCCGAACGGCTGGTCTCCGCCCATCAGGTCAATGAGTCCCTGAGGGTCATGGAAGACTGACCATGTATAATGGAGGCTGTTGCCTTCAGTGAAGTCGCCGCCCCATTTGAGAGGGCTGAAAGGACGGGAAAAAGACCCGTCAGCATTCTTGCCGACCATTAGTTTATACTCAGGATCATAGAGGTTCTTATAGTTCAATGCAGCCTTCGCGTAAGGGGCAAGTTCCTCATCGGATTTACCGAGCGCCTTGCCGAACTGCCAGATGCACCAGTCATTGTAGGCATACTCGAGAGTACGAGCCGCATTTTCCTTGATGCCGACATTGCAAGGCACGTATCCCAGACTGTCATAATATTCCCAGCCGAGACGGCCTGTCGAACTTACCTCAGGATGAACCTTGTGGGCATCGGAAATGACTGCCTCCCAGAGCTTTTCGGCATCGTAGCCGCGAATGCCGTTCACATAGGCATCAGCCACGACGGAAGCGGAATTGTTGCCGACCATGCATCCGCGATGTCCCGGACTCGCCCACTCAGGAAGGAAACCGCTCTCCATATAGGCATTGACAAGACCCTCCTGGACCTTCACGCTCTGGTCCGGATAAATCAGGTTCATCAGTGGGAAAAGACTCCTGAACGTATCCCAGAAACCGGTGTCCGTAGTCATATAGCCGGGACGGACTTCGCCGTTGTACGGGCTGTAATGTACCCTCCCGCCATCTGCATTGACCTCGGAAAGGTCGCGCGGGAAGAGGAGCGAGCGATACAGACAGGAGTAGAAGGTGCGCAGACGGTCGACGTCTGAGTCGCTCACGCTGATTCGGCCCAATGCCTGATTCCAGCGGTCGCGGCACGCGGTCCTGACTTCGTCAAATGATTGTCCGCCGATTTCGCGCAGGTTCAGTTCAGCTTGTTCAATGCTGATGAACGAGGATGCGACTTGGAGATTCACTTCCTGGCCGCGTTCCGTGCGGAAACCCACCATGGCCAAAGCGTGGTCTGCAGCGGTTTCATTGCGTCCCGTAATCTTGTCATCTGCAATGGTTTCCGTCATTTCGAACGGCGTATCGGACACGATTACGAACCAGTTCTTGAAATTGGCAGGAACTCCGCCATGATTGTTCGTAACGTAGCCGACTATCTTGTTTTCTTCCGGAATCACCTTCACGTATGATCCGCCGGCATAGCCGTCCACGACGAGATATGATATTTCCTTTTCCGGATAGGTAAGGCGGAATGCGGCGGCGCGCTCTGAAGGAGAGACTTCGGCCACCACGTCATGTTCTGCCAGATATACCTTATAATAATAAGGAGTGGCGACTTCCGCCTTATGCGAGAACCAGCTTGCGCGCTTGTTCTCGTCGTAAACCGGACCGGTGGTCACAGGCATGATGGAGAATGCGCCGTAGTCATTGATCCAAGGGCTTGGCTGATGGGTCTGCTTCAGGCCCCGGATTTTGGTGGCAGTGTATTGATAGGTCCATCCGTCACCGTTCTTGCCGGTCTGCGGGGTCCAGAAGTTCATGCCCCATGGCATTGCCACTGCCGGATAGGTATTGCCGGTCGAGAGTTCATACGTGGATTCGGTGCCCACCAGCGTACTGACATAGTCCACCGGATTCTCGATATAATCCGGCTCCGCATTGCCGCCGCACGATGCTGCTGCCGCAGCGCAGGTAATAATGGTAAGAAATTTGAATTTTATCATAACATTATATGGTTTGTATTCTATTCATTCTGCAAAGATAGCAATATTCCATTTCTATCTTTTATTGTCCGAAATATCGGAGAGCCAGCGTCGTGCACGTGACAATCAAATCCGATATTCGCATTTGGACGAAATTATTGTTATATTTGCGAGTTGATTGAACAATAAGAGTATAACTATTTATTATATACAGTACAAATGAGTATCCAGCAGGATAATATCAAGAAACTGGTTGAGCGCAGGGCCAATGCCGCTATGGGCGGAGGACAGAAACGCATTGACGCTCAGCACCAGAAAGGAAAGCTCACGGCACGTGAGAGAATCGCTCTGCTTCTCGACGAAGGAAGTTTCGAGGAATTCGACATGTTCGTCCAGCATCGCTGCACAAATTTCGGAATGGAAAAGCAGCACTTCGACGGTGACGGCGTAGTAACGGGACAAGGCACCATTGACGGAAGACTTGTATATGTCTTCGCACAGGACTTTACGGTATCCGGCGGTTCCCTCGGCGAAGCTATGGCACAGAAAATCTGCAAAGTAATGGATATGGCCACACGAAACGGTGTGCCATGCATCGGGCTGAACGATTCCGGAGGAGCCAGAATCCAGGAAGGAATCAATTCCCTGGCAGGTTTCGGTGAAATTTTCGAAAGAAACATTCTCTCATCAGGCGTCGTTCCACAGATTTCAGGAATTTTCGGACCTTGCGCCGGCGGAGCAGTCTACTCACCGGCATTGACTGACTTCACGATCATGGTGAAGAACACTTCCTACATGTTCCTTACGGGACCGGCAGTCGTGAAGAGCGTCACCGGTGAGACCGTATCGGCAGAAGACCTCGGAGGAGCCAGCGTACATGCCACCAAGAGCGGTGTTGCACATTTCGCTGCTGAAAATGACGAGGACGGCATCAGAATCATAAAGGAACTGCTGAGCTACATTCCGCAGAACAATATGGAAGAAGCTCCGGAAGTCCCTACAAATGACCCTATCAGCAGAACTGACGATGCATTGAACGAAATCATCCCGGACAATCCGAACAAGGCTTACGACATGTACTATGTCATCAAGAGCATTGTGGATGACGGCAAGTTCTTCGAAATCCATCAGGCTTATGCGAAGAACATCATCGTAGGTTTCGCGCACATGAACGGACGCAGCGTAGGTATCGTGGCCAACCAGCCTAAATTCCTCGCTGGCGTATTGGATATCAATGCTTCCAGGAAGGCAGGACGTTTCGTACGCTTCTGCGACGCATTCAACATCCCTATCGTGACACTGGTGGACGTTCCGGGATTCCTCTGCGGAACACAGCAGGAATACGGCGCCATCATTGCCAACGGCGCGAAACTTCTCTATGCTTACGGAGAAGCTACGGTGCCTAAGGTTACGGTAACATTGAGAAAATCCTACGGCGGTGCTCATATCGTAATGAGCTGCAAGCAGATACGCGGAGACATCAACTACGCATGGCCTTCAGCGAACATTGCAGTAATGGGTGCGGACGGTGCAGTCCAGATTCTTTACGGAAAGGAACTCAAGGCCGTAGAGGATCCTGAGGAGCAGGCAAAACTCGCAGAAGAGAAGAAGAACGAGTACAATGACCTGTTCTGTAACCCTTACCAGGCTGCCAAAATGGGATACATTGACGATATCATTGAACCGAGGAACACCAGATTCCGTGTTATACGCGCGCTCGAGCAGCTTGCGGGCAAGAAACAGACATTGCCGGCCAAGAAGCACGACAATCTTCCTCTCTAAAGCTTACGGGGAATGAAACGTATATTATTGACTATTAGTACTATCCTTGCGGGCGGACTTTTCATGGCGCATGCGCAGAACGTCAGCGACCTCATCATTTCCGAGGTTCTGGCGGAACCTGACAGCAGCTGCATCATGGACGACTACGGCCGCCGTGCAGGGTGGATTGAGATTTTCAATAAATCCCAAGGTACGGTCAATTATGGCGGATGTTTTCTGTCTGATGACCGTAACAATCTGAAAAAGAGCCCGATAACCAAATCTGACAACAGGACCAAAATCGGTCCGCGTCAGGTGGCATTGTTCCACGCAAGCGGCAACAATGGTGACGGCACTTTCTACGTGAACTTTGAAATCCGCAGAGGTTCGACCATCTATCTCGTAAGCAACGACGGACGCACAGTCGTGGACTCCATCATTGTCCCGACCACTCTTCCGGCCGGACGTTCAGTTGCAAAAACTGCCAATGACCTGCGTCAGATAGTGTTCGAGGTGGAGCCGGATCCTGCCGTACCTTCACCGGGAGTTGTGAACGGCGATGGCGTCACTGAGACCGGAAGCCAGAAAATGGCTCATGAGGACGAGCATGGATTTATACTCACAATCGTTTCAGTATCAGTGGTTTTCAGTGCACTCATCATCCTTTGGTGGCTGTTCAGCCTGCTGGGAAAAGTTTCCGGCGAGAAGAAGGAAAAATGCGAGTGCAAAAAGGCCGACAAGGCAAAAGGGAAAACCTCCGGCAAGATTACGCCTGAGATAGCTGCCGCCATAGGACTGGCGCTCGACCAGGAAATGAACGGCGAAGTCTACGCAGCCATATCACTGGCATTGCACCTGTATATGGAAGATGCTGTCCATGACAATGAAAGTTTCGTGCTCACAATCAACAGGAAGCAGAGCAGCTGGAACAGCAAGGGACAGAATTTCAGACAGCTTCCTAAATAATCATTAAAAATCAGAAATCATGAAAGAATATAAATTCAAGATCAACGGCAACGATTACAATATCGCCATCAATTCCACCACCGGCAATGTCGCTGACGTAACTGTAAACGGCGTAGACTACAAGGTAGAAATTGAAAATGAAATGCCTGCTGTCCAGGCGGTGCCACAGGCAGCTGCACCGGCTGCAAAGCCGGCTCCGACACCGGTAGCTGCAGCTCCTGCACCAGTAGTGGCAAAACCTGCAGGAGAAGGCAGACCTGTCACCTCACCACTCCCTGGAGTCATCATCGAAGTATCTGTAAAAGAGGGTGATACGGTAGCAGCAGGACAGAAGGTAGCCGTTCTCGAAGCTATGAAGATGGAAAACGAAATCCAGTCCGACAGGGCAGGTGTTGTCACCAAGATCAATGTCGCCAAGGGTGATTCTGTTCTTGAGGGCGCGGCAATCGTAACCATAGCATAAGCTATATGGATCAGATTATCAGTAGTTTACAGCAATTCTGGGAGTTTACCGGGTTCTGCAACATGACGTGGCAGCATCTGGTGATGATAGGCATCGGCATTGTCTTCATTACTCTCGCGATTGTGAAGGAATGGGAGCCGCTGCTTCTCGTTCCTATCGGATTCGGAATGATCATCGGCAATATTCCGATGTTCCCGGGACTGAATATCGGAGTATATGAAGACGGTTCTGTCCTGAACATTCTGTATCAAGGCGTCAGACAGGGTTGGTATCCGCCGCTGATTTTCCTCGGCATCGGTGCAATGACTGATTTCTCCGCCCTGATTTCGCAGCCGAGACTTATCCTGATCGGTGCAGCCGCACAGATGGGTATCTTCGGAGCATATCTGCTGGCATTGTCCATGGGCTTCATGCCTAATGAGGCGGGTGCCATCGGTATCATCGGAGGCGCAGACGGTCCTACAGCCATCTTCCTGTCTTCGAAACTCGCACCGGACCTCATGGGAGCCATCGCCGTGTCGGCTTATTCATACATGGCGCTCGTTCCTGTAATCCAGAAGCCTATCATGCTGATGCTCACCTCGAAAAAGGAGCGTCTCATCCGTATGCCGGCTCCACGTGCCGTAAGCCAGAAAGAGAAAATCATCTTCCCTATCGTAGGTTTCCTCACGACAGCGTTCATCGTTCCTTCAGGATTGCCGCTGCTCGGTATGCTCTTCTTCGGTAACCTTCTGAAAGAGAGCGGAGTAACGAGACGTCTTGCAGAAACGGCAAGAGGACCGCTCATCGATGTGATCACCACTCTCATCGGACTTACAGTAGGTTGCTCGACACAGGCTGACAAATTCCTTTCCGCCACATCCATAAAGATTTTCGTACTTGGTCTGATTTCCTTCGTCATCGCGACGATTTGCGGAGTCCTGTTCGTGAAATTCATGAACTTGTTCTGCCGTGAAGGACACAAGATCAATCCGCTCATCGGCAATGCCGGCGTATCAGCGGTTCCGGACAGTGCCCGCGTATCGGAAATGGTCGGTAGGGAGTCGGATCCAAGCAACCACCTTCTCATGCATGCAATGGGACCTAACGTGGCCGGCGTCATCGGTTCTGCAGTAGCAGCCGGTATCCTGCTCGGATTCCTTGGATAGTAGATATGACTGTTAAATCAATAGATATGTTCAAAAAACTTATCACCTTAAGTATGGCGGCCGGCATCATGGCCGCCGTATCTGTAAATGCAGCAGACTACCCGAAAGCAGAGGGTATGAAAGAGTTTGCGGTCCATCCTGCCAACAACAACGGCAAAATGATGACCATGGGCCAGGCCGTCTATTCGGGCGACCTGATTCCGGAAAGGTTCTACGCCACATGGTTCGGCCCTAACTCATTGGTATACAGGAAGGATGGCAAGACGCAGCTCTTCGATGCCGTAACTGGCAATGACATCGAGGAGGACGAGATTTACGGCAAGTTCTCCGGACGCGCGGGCGATTATCTGAGGAAAGAACTGCCGGAAGATGCCGACAACGTGACTCCTAACAATGCAGCGATGGAAAGGTCTGCGGCAATGCCGGGAAACAGGGCTGTCGGAACGGCTCCGGCTTTCGCATACACCTCAGGCAAGAGCCTCTGGTACATTGACCAGCGCAAGCACAAATACCTTATCGCGGAGAGCGAAAACGGAAACATCACATACGGACAGACCGTGAGCCGCAACGAATTCGGCATCAAAAACGGCATTTTCTGGGCTCCGGACGGACGCAGCATCGCTTTTTACAGGAAAGACGAGACTTTGGTGACGGATTTCCCGCTGCTGGACATCAACACCCGCACAGGTTCATTGGTGAACATCAAATATCCGATGAACGGCATGACTTCCGAAAACGTGAGGGTCGGCGTGTACAACCTGTCGGAGAACTCCACCGTTTATCTCCAGGCCGACGATTTCGGATATGACCAGTACCTGACCAATGTCACATGGTCTCCGGACTGCCGCCACATATTCATCCAGGTTCTGGACCGCACCCAGAAGCACATGAGACTGAACATGTACAGGGCTTCCGACGGAAAATTCGAGAAAACCATCCTGACTGAGGACAATGAAAAGTGGGTGGAGCCGTCCGAGCCTCTGCATTGGTTCGGCTTTACCGGCAAATTCATCTACCGCACTGACAACCGCGACGGCTACAAGAGCCTATACCTCTGCGACACGCTCGGCAACATTGACCGCATCACGAAGGTCGCCGCCGACGTCGAGTTCGTAGCTGAAAACGGCGAGAAAATATTCTACACATCCTCCGAGGTATCCCCTGCCGAAAAGCAGCTGTTCAGCATCAATGTCAATGTCTCCCGCAAAGGCGCCGTAAAATTCGGCACGCCGACAAGGCTGACGCCGGAAGAGGGTTGGCACAATGTTCAGTTCAATGCTGAAGGCACCTGGTTCATAGACACTTACAGCAGTTTCAATGTTCCACGCGTGGTTAAGGTAGCTTCTGCTGACGGCAAGGTTTCCAGGACATTGTTCACCGCTGAAGATCCGCTGAAGGATTATGCGACTGGCGAGGTAAGCATGGGAACAGTCAGAAGCGCCGACGGCAAGTTCGAGAACTGGTACAGGCTTTATCTCCCTGTGAATTTCGACCCTGCAAAGAAATATCCGGTCGTGCTTTATGTATATGGAGGCCCTCATTCACAGATGGTCAACGACAGCTGGCTGGGCCAGATCAGACTCTGGGAAATGTATATGGCACAGCGCGGCTACATCGTCTACGTTCAGGACAACCGTGGTACGGAATGTCATGGCGCAGAGTACGAGAAAGCCATACATAACTATGCCGGACAGTGCGAGATGGCTGACCAGATGGCAGGATTGAGCGAGCTCATGACCCTCCCTTACGTGGACAAGGAGCGTATCGGCGTACATGGCTGGAGCTACGGCGGATTCATGACGATTTCATTGATGACAAATTATCCTGAAGTGTTCAAGGTCGGCGTCGCAGGAGGTCCTGTCATCGACTGGAAATGGTACGAGGTAATGTATGGCGAGCGCTATATGAGCACCATGGACTCCAACCCAGAAGGATTCGCGCAGACAAGCCTCATCAACAAGGCCAAAGACCTGAAAGGCAAGCTGTTGATCTGCCAGGGCGCCATCGACAATACCGTCGTTTGGGAGCACAGCCTCAGCTTCATCCGCGAGTGTATAAAGAACAATGTCCAGGTAGATTACTTCCCTTACCCTTGTGCAGAGCACAATGTACTGGGCAAGGACCGCATCCACCTCATGGACAAGGTCACAATGTATTTCGAAGATTATCTCTAATATGAATACAAAAGATTTATACAGCCAGATACAGGCCAAGAAATCAATGCTTTGCGTCGGTCTGGACACTGATTTCAGCAAGATGCCGGCTCATATCCAGAAGCTGGCACACGAAGGTGAAATAGCAGTTAAGGGAGAGATGCTCCGCGGAACTTCCCGTTCCCTTTATGAGTTCAACAAGGCCATAGTGGATGCGACTGCCCCACATTGCATCGCATATAAACCGAACCTCGCGTTCTACGAGTGCTACGGCAAGGACGGTATGCTGGCGCTGGAGAAAACCGTGGATTATATCCGCGCGAACTACCCTGAGCAGTTTCTTATAGCCGATGCCAAGCGCGGCGATATCGGAAACACCGCCAAGATGTACGCAAAGACGTTTTTCGAGACGATGGATTTCGATGCAGTGACCATTTCTCCTTATATGGGAAGCGAAACCGTCACTCCGTTCCTCGAATATCCGGGCAAGTTCGCCATCGTAGTGGCCCTGTCCTCCAACAAGTCTTCTGCCGACTTCCAGATGGCGGAGCAGGGCGGAAAGCCTCTCTACCAGGTAGTTATGGAGAAGATGATGTCCATTTCCACACCTGACAACATGATGTTCGTGGTAGGTGCGACCAAGGCTGACAAACTGGCCGAAATCCGCAAGTTCTGCCCGGACAATTTCTTCCTTGTCCCTGGAGTAGGCGCACAGGGCGGTTCAGCCGAAGAGGTCATTGCCCATGGTGCCAATGCCCAGGGCGGCCTCCTGATAAATTCTTCACGTGGAATCATCTACGCTTCTTCAGGTGAGGATTTCGCCGAGGCAGCCGCACATGCTGCCGCTGTAACTGCCAATATCTAGAATATCCACCGATACATTTTGGCGTGGTGCATAAAATGCTGGCTATCAGCAATATAAGCAAAATCAGAGTTAGCGAAACGCCAACTCTGATTTTGTTTAATATAGTAATTTACAAGGACTTACGCTCCACAGCCTCATCTTTCAGATGTTCCTGAGCGTAGGCCAGGGTCACGGTGAAGGTCTTCCGGCGTGATGACGGAGCATCGAACATGGCGTCGTCGAAAATCTTCTCACAGATGGAACGGAGACCGCGGGCGCCAAGCTTGTTCTTGATGGCGGTGTCCACGATGAGTTCCTTTACACCATCCTCGATTATCAGCTTGATGCCGTCCATCTCGAACATCTTCTCGTACTGCTTCAGGATGGCATTCTTAGGCTCGGTAAGAATACGGAGAAGCGAATCCTTGTCCAGGCTGTCAAGATATGTCACGACAGGCAGACGTCCGATGATTTCCGGGATAAGGCCATAGGCTTTCAGGTCTTCGGCAGCCACATAGCGAAGGAGATTGTTCTTGTCCACTTTCTGCTTTTCCGATGCCGTAAAACCGATTACCTGGGTATTGAGACGCTGCGCGATACGACGCTCGATTCCCTCGAAAGCACCGCCGCAGATGAACAGGATATTCTGGGTATTGACATGAATGAACTCCTGCTCCGGATGCTTGCGGCCTCCCTGCGGAGGAACATTGACGACACTTCCTTCCAGAAGTTTCAGCAATGCCTGCTGCACGCCCTCTCCTGAAACGTCGCGGGTAATCGACGGGTTGTCCCCCTTGCGGGCGATCTTGTCGATTTCATCAATGAAGACAATGCCTCTTTCCGCCTTTGCCAAATCATAATCCGCTTCCTGGAGAAGACGGGAAAGCAAGCTCTCCACATCCTCGCCCACATAACCAGCCTGGGTAAGCACGGTCGCGTCAACAATCGTGAACGGGACTTGCAGCAACCTGGCTATTGACTTGGCCAGCAATGTCTTGCCTGTACCTGTAGGACCGACGAGAAGGATATTGGACTTCTCCAACTCCACGCCGTCATCAGCCTTGTCCGCAAGATTATGGTTAATGCGTTTGTAATGATTGTATACCGCTACCGAAAGCAGTTTCTTCGCCCTGTCCTGACCGATGACATACTGGTCCAGAAACGCTTTGATTTCCTTAGGTTTCTGGAGTTTCTCAATCCTTGCGGAAGACTCTTCTTCAGCTTTCTGGACCTCGATTTCCTTCAGATAGTCAGCAGCCATCTTCACGCAGTCGCTGCAGATGTACGAACCGTCCAGGCCTGAAAGCATGAACGGAACCTCATTCTCCGGACGACCGCAGAACATGCAATGCTTGATAGTTTTCTTCTTCTCTGCCACTTTTACTTCTTCTTTTTGGTAAGAATCTCATCCACCATACCATAATCCTTCGCCTCCTGGGCAGTCATCCAGAAATCCCTGTCGGCATCCGCAAGAATACGCTCGAAAGACTGGCCGCTGTGCTCCGCAATGATGCTGCACAATTCAGTACGTGTCTTCTCTATTTCCTTGGCGGCAATGATGATGTCCGAAGCCTGTCCCTGCGCTCCGCCGAGCGGCTGGTGAATCAGCACGCGGCTATGAGGGAGGGCAGATCTCTTGCCGGCAGCACCTGCGCAGAGCAATACGGAACCCATAGATGCTGCCATACCTGTACAGATGGTAGCGACATCAGGTTCCACGAGCTGCATGGTATCATAGATGGCAAGACCGGAAGAAACCTGTCCGCCGGGGGTATTCAGATACAACGAAATATCGGCAGCGCTGTCGTTCGAAGCGAGGAAAAGCAGCTGTGCCTGAATGATATTGGCCACATCATCATCAATAGGAACTCCCAGGAATATGATACGGTCCATCATCAGACGGCTGAACACATCCATGGAAGCGACATTGAGCTTGCGCTCCTCGATAATGGTAGGATTGATATATGAGTCTACGGCAGACTCATAACGATGAAGGGTCATGGAACTGATTCCACGACCCATACTTGCAAATTTATTGAATTCGTTGTTTCTGCCCATAAATTACAGAGTACGGAATTTTTCAACGGAAACCTTGGATTTCTTGAGAGTAACTGCACCTTTCACAGCCTCTACAGCCTTGGTTGTCTCTACATTCTCGATGATGCGGCGGCTGGTGTTCTCATCCTGAAGTACACGGCCTACGCTGTCCTTGATGATGGAATCAGGAACATTGCCCATGCCGTATGCAGCATACTGGTAAGCTACATAAGCTTCAGCAGCCTCCTGAACGTCCTTCTCCTCGATCTTCAGACCGAATTTGTCCATCAGATAGCCACGGACCATCTGCCAACGGAAATCCTCGAAGAATGCAGGTGCCTCTTTCTCGATATCCTCTTTGGTGAACTTGCCTTCATTGATATGGAACAGCCATCTCTTGAGGAATTCTTCCGGAAGCTTGATGTCAGCCTTCTTCACGAGGAACTCCCTGAGGTCCTTGGAAAGCTTGTAGTCAGACTCCTGCTTGTAGTTCTCCTCAAGTCTGGCTACGATAGCCTTGTCGAACTCCTCTGCATTGTGAACCTTGTCCTCACCGAAGATCTTGTCGTAAGTCTCCTGGTTCTCCTCAGCCGGAGCAAATGTCTTCACTTCCTTCACGGTAACGTGGAATTCCGGATTCAGGCCTGCAAGCTCCTCTTTCTTCACCTTCAGCATGTAAGCACGGTCAGACTCGTTTGTAAATGCCTCATTGACATTGACATCGAACTGGTCGCCGGCCTTTGCGCCGAGGAATGATTTCTTAGCCTCGCCCTCTACGTTCTTCACGCCTACATAAGAGCCCTCAACGGTCTTGCCTTCCTGTGAGAAGTCCACGATAACGAAGTCATCCTCCTTGGCCTCGGCAGCATCGGTAAGTGAACCGAACTGACGGAGAAGATTGTCCTTCATTTCTTTCTTGGCCTCGTCAGAAACCTCGATTTCGTAATATGCGACCTTGTCATCCTTGCCAAGCTCGAAGTTTACCTCAGATGTTGTGGCGATGTCGAACTTGAATGTGAAATCATTGCCTGACTTCCACTCGATTTCCGGCTGGTCCTCGCTAGGAAGAGCCTCGCCTACCATCTTGATATTGTTCTCTTTGATGAAATTGTTGATAGCCTCTGAAAGCACGTGGTTCACAGACTCGCCAAGTACACGCTCTCCGTAAACTCTCTGGATGAGAGACATAGGAACCATACCTTTTCTGAAGCCTTTGAACTCGGCTGTACGTTTGCATTTCTGCAGTTCCTTCTTCTCGATTTCAGCGTAATCGTCATGTGCTACTGTGACAGTGAGCTGAAGATTAAGCTCATCAATCTGGTTTTTTACAATGTTCATTTCTATGATATGTTTTTTATATTTTTCCGATTTCCGGTTTAGCTTGCAAAAATAATGAAATAATTCAAGTTACGCAAGTGCGGAACACCTACTTGGGATAAACCACCCTGTCATGATATATCTGGCCCAGATAAGATTTGAGCACGGACTTGATACGGCTGATTTCCTTGAATGAAATTTCGGAATTGTCCAGCTGACCGGCATTGATCTTACCTGCGACGATATTTTCGACGAACTTGTCGAAAGTTTCCGGTGAATTGTCTTTCAATGTCCTGGAGGCCGCCTCTATCGTATCGCAGATCATCACTATCGCCTGCTCTCTTGTCCACGGACGTTTTCCATTGTAATAGAACGACTTGGCATCTTCCGGGCTTCCGCCTTCCTCGATAAACTTGTTATAGAAGAATGCCGTACAGGTAGTCCCGTGATGTGTCAAAATGAAGTCGCTCACCACCTGCGGAATCTTGTACTTGACAGCCAGCGCCATTCCGTCGGACACATGTCGTATGATCATCTCAGCACTTTCCTTGGGGGTAAGGTCGTCGTGGAACTTGGCGCCCACACTTTCATTCTCGACAAAGCATTGAGGGTTTACTGTCTTTCCGATGTCGTGATACATTGCCCCGGCGCGTACCAGGAGAACATTGGCTTCGATGCTTCGGGCGGCTGCGTCAGCGAGGTTCATCACTTGGAGCGAATGCTGGAATGTTCCCGGCGCCTTCTGCGCCAATATCCTCAGCAGCTTGTTGTTAGGGTCGCACAATTCCTGCAGGCGGGAATTGGAAACCAGGCCGAAAATCTTCTCCATCAGATAGATGAGCGGGTATCCGGCAACGGAAAGCATTGAACCGAGGAACAGGTAAAGCACCAGCCACGGGTCGCTGAACGCATTGCCGTCATTGATAAGCCTGAATCCGACAAAGGTCAGGAAAAGGCTGCCGAACACGATAATCGCCGTCACGAACTGTTTCCAGCTTCGGTTGAAGAAATCGAAGACATACATTGTCACGACGCCCGATACGAGGTAGAGCAGGAAAAGTTCCACGCCGTTGTGCGCGAAGATAAGCAGCGGCATAAGCGACACCACATAAACCGGCAGCACCACCCTCTTTCTGAAGAACGCCAGCAGATAAAGTGCTGCCAATGAGAATGGTATCATGTACAGCAATGACGGGTTCACCTTGTCGGTGACGAATGCCGCGAATGCCGTGAACATGAAGATGAACAGCAGATATATGTACTTGTTCGTCTGGCGGAAGATGTCCGGGTTCGTGTAGAATATCGACAGGAACAGGATGAGCACAAGTGCCAATGAAATGAGGGCATTGCCGATCCAGAGGAACGCACGCGGGCCGTTGTAGCCCAGACTCTCCTCATATTCAGCCTTGTACGAATCCAGCAGCTGCGCAATCTCGGCGGTAACGATCTCGCCCTTCGTCACGATCAGCTGGCCGGCATTGACGAAGCCCTGTGTCGGGGATATGAAATCCACCGTTTCGGCATGGACCAGGTCGGTGGTTTCCTTGTCGTAGAAAAGGTCCGGATGAATGACGTCGTCAACCCCGCACGCCGTCATTACAGAATCCGTCAGCACGTCGGGAAACGCACGCGACATTTCTGACAAGAGTGCAGCTTTTGCCCCGCTCACGGTATAGACGTCCGAAGCCGGAAGCTTCGTCGCACGCTTGTCCTTCTGCACGAAAATGATATCGTCCGAGGCAATGTTTTCCTCCTTTCCGGACACCTCGTCGGCCATCACTCCCCTCTTGTAGATTTCCGACAATACGGCAATGACTTTCGGCCTCATGTACGAGTATTGCCCATAGTTAAGTCCCTCAGCCTCACGCATCACGTCCTGTGCCGCGCTAGCTGAAAACTTATAGTAAGGGACAATGCTGTACCCTGCCGCGTCTTTCTCCGACTGGATTTGTTCCTGCGTTTTCAATACAGGAAAATCAATCTGCGAGACCAGAGTTTCATAGGCCCACGGAGAGCCTTTCTTGTAGTCATAATTGAATTTCCCCGTTCTCGGCATCATCAGAAGAAGCAGAACGAACAGGACGAACAGCGAAAAGTAAATTTTCGGGTCGCGAGGTATTCCGGTCTTTGCCATATCCAGAAATTATTTAAACGGACTGTCTTTTTCTCTTGCAATGAATTTATAGGTCATCTTATCCGTAAGCCGCGGGAACAACCTGTGTGCCAGCACAGTAGCTTTTCCCAATCCGGTAAGGATAACCTCTGATTTGCGCTTGGCCAATGCCTTGGCAAGATGCTCGGCACATTCCTCTGCACTCATCAGCTTGCCCTCGTCGAGAGGTGTCTCGCCCTGGGCGGAGCCGTCAGCGGTCAATGCTGCATTGCGGACATTGGATGCCGTATATCCTGGTGCAAATACCAGGACATTCAGGCCATCTTTCAGATGCTCGATGCGGATCGTGTCCAGGAAACCGCGGATAGCATATTTGGATGATGAGTAACCTGTCCTTGCGGGCAGGGCTGAGTAGCCGGCAATAGAAATGACGCCGACGACAGACCCTTTCGAATGGAGCAGATAAGGCAGCGCATATTTGGTGCAATACACTGTACCCCAGAAGTTTACATCCATGAGGGATTTTATCACCGACAGATCCAGGTCCTTGAACATCGCACGCATGGAAATACCGGCATTGTTCACCAGTATATCGATCCTGCCGAATTTTTCCACCGCTTTGTTGATCAACATCTTGCAATCTTCTTCCTTGCTGACGTCGGTCTTGACGCAGAGGACATTGTCAGGATCATCACTCACGGAAGGCACTTCCGCCTGCAGTTTGTCCAGGTGTCTGGCAGCCATGACGACCTTCGCGCCACAGCTCCCGAATAATCTGGCAGAAGCCAACCCGATTCCCGAGCTGGCTCCTGTAATGATTATTACTTTATCTTTAAAGTAAGTCTTGTTCATAGTTGAACAATAATATGTTTCACTATTATTCCACAGTCATCGCAGCGATATCATCTCCATCGTATGCACCTGCATCAAGCTTGGCCTTGATTTCCTTGAATGCCTTGAGCGTGTATTCAACATCTTCCATGGTATGTGCAGCGGTGCTGACGATACGGAAGATTACCATGCCCTTAGGAATGACCGGATAGACAACCATCGAGCAGAAAATCTTGTAGTTCTCACGGAGGTCCTTGGCCATCTTGGTAGCCTGGGCTACACCGCCCTTGATATGAACAGGGGTTACGCAAGCCTCAGCCTCACCGATATCGAAGCCCTCTTTCCTGAAGCCGTCCTGGATAGCATGGGTAATGGCCCAGCACTTCTTGCGGAGTTCATCGCCTTCAGGAGACATGATGATTTCCAGACGTTTGGTATTGCCGATAACGAGCGGCATAGGAAGAGATTTGGCATACATCTGCGAGCGCATGTTCGCACGGAGATAGTTGATAATCTTGTGAGGACCTGCAACGAATCCGCCGATGGAAGCCATTGACTTGGCGAATGCACCGATATAAAGGTCAACCTCGTCCATGCAGTGGAGAGCCTCTGAAGTTCCACGGCCGTGCTCGCCGAGAAGTCCGAATCCGTGCGCATCGTCAATCATGAAACGGAAGTTGTATTTCTTCTTGAGGGCAGCGATCTTGTCGAGGATACCGAGAGCACCGGTCATACCGTAAACGCCCTCTGTAATAAGGAGAACGCCACCGCCGTTTGCATCAGCCTCTTCACACGCACGTGCGAGAACTTTTTCACAATCCTCGATATTGTTGTGACGATATTTGTATTTGCTGCCGATATGCAGACGGATACCGTCGAGCAGACAAGCATGGCACTCTGCATCATAGACGATTACGTCGTGACGTGCTGTAAGAGCGTCGATTGTGGAAACGATTCCCTGATATCCGAAGTTGTAGAGGAAGGCATCTTCCTTCTTCTCGAACTCCGCGAACATCTTCTCAAGTTTCTCATGGTATCTGGTATTGCCCGACAGCATTCTGGCGCCCATAGGGTATGCAAGGCCCCATTTAGCCGCAGCTTCAGCATCTGCCTTGCGCACCTCCGGATGATTTGCAAGTCCGAGGTAGTTGTTAAGGCTCCAGTTCAGGACCTCTGTTCCGTTGAAAATCATGTGAGGTCCGAGCTCTCCCTCCAGACGTGGATACATGTAATAACCGTAAGCCTGGCTGAAATACTGGCCGATAGGGCCGCCTGAGTCTCTTTCAATTCTGTCAAAAATGTCTAACATATTGTCTAGATTTTAGAAAATTTCTATGCGTCAATGTTCGCGTAATGGGCATTTTCCTCAATGAACTGCCTGCGTGGCGGAACATCGTCGCCCATCAGCATTGAGAATGTCCTCTCCGCTTCAGCGGCATTGTCGATGGTGATACGGCGGAGCCTTCTCTTGGACGGATCCATTGTGGTGTCCCAAAGCTGGTGCTCGCTCATCTCACCAAGACCTTTATAACGCTGTACGGTGACACCCTTGTCGGAGCCCTTGCCCAGTTTCTGGGTAGCTTCAGCGCGCTGTGCATCTGTCCAGCAATAGATTTCTTCCTTGCCCTTCTTCACGAGATAAAGCGGCGGGGTCGCAAGATATACATAGCCGTTCCTGATAAGGTCGAGCATATATCTGAAGAAGAATGTGAGGATCAATGTCGCGATATGGCTACCGTCGACATCGGCATCGGTCATGATGATGACCTTGTGGTAACGCAACTTGCTGAGGTCCATTCTCTTTTCGCCGTTCTCGTCTTCCTGTGCCACGGTCACGCCGAGCGCCGTGTAGATGTTACGGATTTCCTCGCTGTCGAATGCACGGTCTTCCGCGGCTTTCTCCACGTTAAGGATCTTACCTCTCAACGGAAGAATGGCCTGGATGCGGCGGTCACGGCCCTGCTTGGCGGTACCGCCTGCGGAATCTCCCTCGACGAGGAACAATTCGCATTGCTCAGGATTACGCTCGGAACAGTCTGCAAGCTTGCCAGGCATACCTGCACCGGACATGACGGTCTTGCGCTGTACCATTTCACGTGCCTTGCGGGCAGCGGTCCTGGCAGTAGCGGCGAGGATCACCTTCTCGATGATGATCTTGGCATATTTAGGATTCTCTTCCAGGTACTGGTCCATTGCGGCGGATGTAGCCTGCGATACGACAGATGTCACCTCGCTGTTTCCGAGCTTGGTCTTCGTCTGTCCTTCGAACTGAGGCTCAGCCACTTTCACTGAAACGACCGCCGTAAGACCTTCACGGAAGTCTTCCTGTGAGAGTTCCACCTTCACCTTCTCCAGAAGCTTGTTCTTGTCAGCATAGTTTCGGAGGGAACGGGAAAGTCCCATCTTGAAACCCTGGAGGTGTGTACCGCCCTCGATAGTGTGGATATTGTTCACATAAGAGAGAATCGTCTCTTTATATCCGGTGTTGTACTGGAGTGCGATGTCGATAGGGATAATCTTGTCCGAGGTCACGCAAACCGGCTCAGGGATAAGTTCTTCAGAGCTTGCATCCAGATATTTGATGAATTCTTTCAGACCTTCCTGTGAATAGAAGACATCACTCTTGTAGACCTGCTTTCCTGTAGGACTGTAATTTCCGTTCTCATCGGTTTTGTACTCGTCAATGAGCGTCCTCTTGTCGGTCAATGTTATCTTGATTCCCTTGTTCAGGAAGGCGAGTTCACGCATTCTCTTGGCAAGAGTGTCGTAATCATAGATAGTGGTGACAGTGAAGATTTCCGGGTCAGGATGGAAAGTGATGATGGTTCCGGTGTCATTGCACTCGCCGATGACCTCAACCGATGTAATCGGCTTGCCCTTGGAATATTTCTGCTCATAGATCTTGCCTTCTCTGTGGACTTCCGCTATAAGGCTGTCGGACAATGCGTTGACGCAGGATACACCGACGCCGTGGAGACCTCCGGAGACCTTGTAGCTGTCCTTGCTGAATTTACCGCCGGCATGGAGCACGGTAAGTACGACTTCAAGCGCAGACCTGTGTTCTTTCGGGTGCATTCCGGTAGGGATGCCTCGACCGTTATCCTGGACACGGATAGAATTATTTTCTGTTATGGTGACTTCGATATGGTCACAGTATCCGGCCATGGCCTCGTCAATACTGTTGTCAACGACCTCATATACAAGATGATGAAGACCTCGTACGCCGACGTCTCCAATATACATTGATGGCCTTTTCCTTACAGCCTCAAGTCCTTCAAGGACCTGGATACTGCCCGCCGAATACTGTTCTTCGGCTTCGCGCATCTTTTCGTTATCTTCCATCCTAATAAATTTAATTGTTATCTCTCAATTTACGCAAGTTTGGTACTTGCTTCCTCTCAATTTACGCAAGTTTTGGCAACTTGCTCCGCCAAATTACAAGCCTACAAATATAGTAAAAATTATAGATTCAGGCAAATTCCGACGGTGGCGCCGATTCCGCCTTCGGTATAGAGCGGAATGCGCTGGATATCGGCATTGAGCAAGTTGTCACCGCGAAGCCAGAACGACAATTTTCTGGTAAATGCGAACTCCGCATAAACGCCGAGATTCATCCAGCCGGGGATTCTGGCATCGGACATGATCACGCTGACAGTGCCTGAACCGTCTTTGGAATACGTAGCTACCGTGCCGTCACGCTTCGAAGCGAACTCGGCAGACACACCAGCGAAAATGCGCTTTTTCCAATTATATTTTCCGGAAATGAACCCGCTGACCTTGGCCGGCTCGAAACATACGTAATCCAAATTCTCGCTGTTCTTCAGCCTGATGTCATTGATGGTGAATTTCGAATCCAGGACGAAATCCCTGGACTCCCACTGAAGCTTGATATCGGAATACACGGCAGTACCGTCATTGTACGTCCATCCCGCTGAATACAAAGGATTTCCGGTAGAAGAATCACCAGTCACGAAATCAAAAGGCATAGCCTCGAAACTTCTGAAACCGGCACGGATATCATAACGGAAACGGCTGCAGATATTGCCGTTGAAACCGAGCGCGAAATCAGCCTGCATCACTGAATTATTGGACATCTTGGAATACGGAAGCATGAAATGAAACTTCTCCTTCATGTCCTTGTACGGATTCCTGTAATCGCCGCCCTCAGCCTTGAAATACAGGTTCATATAGTTCCGCACCGCCTCGAATCCGATATACACATCCGGATAAATGAGAATACCTTTATTGGTATTGAGCGCATCCGCACCATCCCTGTCACTGATATTGAAACTGAATTTCGGTCCGGCATGGAGGCGCCAGCGGTTCTTGTTCAGCACATATTTCGGAGTAATGTAAGCCGTCCCCACATCGGTCGCCAACGCCCCGCGGTAATACGACAGCCCCACGCCGAAATCCGCCACGATGCTATGATACTGATGCATTACAGGCCCCAAAGTCACATTGAAGTCTATGTCATTCATTCTCAACGAGCGGCCCCCCGCAGCAACGCCATCGCCAATACCCTGATTTGCACCATGATACCTAAAGTCCACATCGTAATAGAAATAGGTATCGGCATCATTCTCCGACTTTGCACGAAAGCCTGCTTCAGCAGCATTGTAACCGGTCGCATTGCCTCCGAATTTCGTATGAATCCCTTCATAGCCAGCATCGAAAGACAACTTCGCCTTATTCAAGTCCGCCTGCCCGTTTATTCCGGCATTGGAATACATATCATAACCATTACCGGCATTGCCCATACTCACGAGCTTATTGTCAGAATTCAGTTCAATGTTCTTATAATCACCGATATACGAATGATGCGACGCATAAACGTCCATCTTGAATTTCGGCGTTTTCAGCTGCGGCTCCCACACGAAGTCCAGCATTGGCCTGAGCTGATATCCCGCACCCGCCTTCAGATACAGTTTCCTGCCCGAATACGGTTCCGCATCCGGACGCATTTCCAGCACGTAAGGCTTGAAATCGTATGCTCCCTTGTACGGATTCGCGAAAACGGAATAATCGAAATCCAGGTCGAATCTGTGCAGGGAATCCGGCACGAACATGGCCATGGACGGCTTGTGCACCTCCATAAGTTTTCCCTCGTAATCCCTGGTTACCGAAACTGTCGGATTAAGGTTCTGTGCCCCGGCCGACAACGCAATGAAAAATACTGCTGAAAGATATATCTTTTTCATATTGACTCAGAATAAATTACTCTCCTCTTTCCTCGATTTTGCGCAGACGCATGTTCACATTGTCAAGAACCTCGTCAGCCTTTCCTTCAGGCGTATAGCCGTCCCGGATACTCTCAAACGTGGCCTTCGCCTGCTTCATCTCGCCCCTCTCGGCGAATGAGTCACCAAGCGCAATGAACGCCTTCGCAAGCCAATATGTCTGGTTCGTACCGGAATCCGAGAGTTTATATACCAATGTCTCCACTTCCTCGAACTTGCCCCGGTCATAGCTGTCCTGGATTATGAGGTATGCAGCTTCGGCGCCCTCCGGCGTAGCAGTTTCAGAGGAAAGTGACTTGAGTATCGTGAATGCCTTCTCACGCTGGCTCGTGGCAAGCAATGACTTGGCTTCCACATATTTGGCCCTGCGGACGTCATCCTTGTCGCTGCGATTGTCGGCTGCCACCTGCGCAGCACTGGAAATGGCTGACTGCCAGTCTTTTCCCGAATATGCGGAATTCATCATTCCGACGATGGCAGTATGCTTGTTTTTCTCGATCTTGGCATTGGCAAGCAGCGATTCATACCCTGCATACGCGTCCTTGTAACGCTCCAGGCTATATGACAGCTTCGCGAAATTCAGTGAAGAAGCCTCGACGAAAGATCCCTCGCCGCTTTCAATCACCTTCCTGTACCAGTCACATGCCTGCTCCTTCTTTCCGATGTTCTTATATGATTCAGCCATATAGAATTCCGCCAGGTTCACATCAGTACCCTGAGGATATTCGTCAATGTATGCCTGCAACGAGGTAATGGCTTTCTGATAGTTCTCCGCCAGGAAAATCTGCTCGGCGGCATTGAAGAAAATGCTTTCCCTATCCTCTTCAGACGCCTGTTTTCCGGACAATGTCTTGAGGTAAGCGAAATATTGTTCCGGCTCCTGACGTGTCTGGTAAATGGCCTCGATGGCACGCAGGGCATCCTCCGAATACTCCGAAGTCGGCATTTCCGAAACCACTTTCTTATAATAGCCCAATGCCTGGTCGTATTGGGATTCATTGGCCGAAATCATGCCCAGGCCGATAAGCGCGCGGGCGCGGTAAGTCGAGTCGCGGCCTTCATCGGCGATACGCGCGAAAACCTGCGAGGCCTGCGCATTGCTGCCGATATGCATGTAAGCGCGTCCGAGTTCATATTCCGTCTCGCACCAGAATGCGGCCGAAACCGGCGCCGACAATGTCGCCGCAAGCAGCTCCGCCTCTTCTTTCTGCTTGTCTGTCAATGCATAAGAGAGTCCGGCCTGGTAATATGGATAAAGGTCATCCAGCTGAGGATATTCCGCGATGACGGTTTCGTAAGACTTGATCGCCGCAGGATAGTCCTTGCGGATGAAATAGGTATCTCCTTTTCTGGTCAATGCGTCCCTGCGTCCTTTCTTGTCTCCGGATTGAAGATAGATGTCGAACCATTTCTCCGCACTCGCATAATCTCCCGACTTATAGTAGCAATATGCCACGTCATAAGGGAGAAGTCCGCCTTCCTGACGGCCGTAAAGTGCTGATGCATTGTACAATACCTTGTATCCTTCTGCCGCTCCGGCATAGTCATCGGACCTGTATAAGCTTTCGGCGAGCCAGTAACGGGAGAGCTGGTTGAAGGCAGAACGCTTGTCGGAAAAATACGCAGCCGCCTTCAGGCACGGCACCGCCTTCCGATATGAGCCTGCTTCAATGAGCTGGTCAGCACGCAGATAGTTGGCCTTGATGTAGTTGTTCTTCATGTCCTCATCCAGGACGTCTATCTTGTCGTAAGCTTCTACCGCACCGGCATAATCATGGTTATACAATGCTGCAAGGGCGATATAGCTGTAAATCTTGTCACCTTTGGCCTTGCTCGGATATGTGCTGATGTAGCTGTCAAACACGGACGGGTCATTGTTCAGGTCAAATGCCAGTTTGGCGTAATTGAAATACGCATCTTCCTGAATTGCTTTGTCATAGCTGCCGGCTGAGGCATCCTTGAAGGCCTGCATTGCCGCAACCTTGTTCTTGGTCCGGATATAGCTGTAACCCATCTGGTAGTTGGCGATTTGGCCGAGAGAGTCGGTGCGGTCGGTCATTAGGCTGTAATTGTCAACAGCGCCCTTGAAATCCTCCAGCGCATACAACAATGAGCCCGCATAGAAATAGTCCTTCCTGGTCTTTCCCGCCACCACGTCGGTCCTGTCATAGTACTTCTTCGCGGATTCCGCATCTCCCTGTACCAGATAGGATTCCGAGATTATGCGGGCAAGGTGCGGACGACGTTCTTCCGGCACGGAAGCATACATCTTGGCAGCATTGTCGGTTACATAACGGTAGTCCTTGTTCATGAAACGGCACTCCATTATATAATAGGAAGAGACGTCGGCAAAACGAGGGTCCTTTTCAGACTTTTCGAACCAATTCATGGCTTCGCTGAACTTCTCCCTTTCATACCATATATATGCAATGGAATAAGCGGCCGGTGCCTGGTAGTCGTTTTTCTTCATTCCGGACACTTTCATAAAGCCCTGCAATGCGGCTTCTTCATGGCCGATCTCGAAATCCGAGTATGCCTTCTTGAATGTGTATGCCGCAAGCTGGTTCCTGTAAAGTCCTGAAAGATTGACAGATGCGAATTCCGCCGAAGCAGCTTTGTAGTCGGCTTCGTCGAAGAGGTTCAATGCATATTCATATCGGAGCTGCGGAACGAGTCCGGAATAGGGAAACATTGAAATATATTTCGCGAGTTTGGTCTCATAGCCGTTGGATTTCATCTTGACATCGCACATGAGCGCATAACCGCCCGCGACAGGATCGGCAGGATACTCCGAGAAGATTTTCCGCGCTTCGGCATACATGCCGTGCTCAAGCAGTTCCCGGGCATATTTCAGCTGTGACTTTTTCGTCTGTGAAATCTCATACGCCTCAGGGACATTGCCTGAAACCGCATTCGTCCCGCCTGCTGCGCAGAGAGATGTCGCCGATAAAAGGGCAGCGGCAAATGATAACGCAATATTCTTTTTATTCATAATTATGTCCAATTACCAAAAACATGTAAAATTACGAATTTTTTTTCGCATGGCATAATGCAATGTTTTCGCCAGACTGCATTTATAGTATGGAAATTAAAAGTAAACGATATGAAAACAAGTAGAATTATCTTTGCTGCAGTATTGGGCGCAGCAGTATCAATGCAGTCATGCACGAAGGATGACGGATTTTCATACGAAGATTTGATACCGAACGCCGTAGTTACGGTCAAGCCGGACGGCGACAAGTTTTATCTTCAATTGGATGACAAAACTGTTATTTATCCTTCCAACATGACCAAATCACCGTATGGTGACAAGGAAGTACGTGCATTCACGAACTATAAGTTGGAAAGCGAGTCCAATGGAGTGCAGCTCGGCAACGTTCTCTGGCTCAAGGCATTGCTTACCAAACAGACTGTAGCTTCAGAGGGCGCGGAGAAAGATGCCGAGAAATATGGCAGCGATCCGGTGGAAATCATTGACGCCTTCCCTACCGTATGCGAGGACGGCTATCTGACATTGAGATTCAGGGCATTGTGGAGCAGGTTCAATTACATTAAGCACGAGGTGAATCTGGTCACAGGCGTGGACCCGTCCGATCCGTATCTGGTAGAATTCAGGCACAACGACCATGGCGATATCAAAGAGATTCCGACAGAGGCATACGTCGCTTTCAGATTGAACCAACTTCCTGATACTGAGGGCAAGACAGTGAAGCTGAAAGTCAGGTACAATGCTCCTTCAGGCAAGACCAAGACCATCGAGTTCAATTACAAGACCCGCCCCGGAGACGGCAAATAATTTCTGGCAGAAGAATTGCAGCGTGATGGGGCATGAAATTGTTTGGACTCGGCAAATATTCTGAAAAGCAGATTGCAGAGGATATCCGGAATGGCAGCAATGCAGCTGTAAAGAAGCTGTATGATGAGTCGTCCGGGTATCTTTTGGCGTTGTGTTCCAGATACATAGCCGACCATGCCGCCGCTGAGGATGTTCTCCAGGACAGTTTCCTCAAGATACTTTCTTCAATAGGTTCTTTCACGTGGAAGGGCAATGGTTCCCTGAAGGCATGGATGAGCAGAATCACGGTAAATGAGGCGTTGCAATATCTCCGGAAGCAGAAAAAGAGCAGTTTCATAGATTACGGGGACCGGCTCCCTGACATGACGGACGAAGACGATGATCCGGAAGTGGAGTCGGTTCCTCCGGAGGTGATACAGAAGATGATACAGGAGCTCCCGGACGGTTACCGCACAATATTCAACCTGGTGGTTTTCGAGGAAAAACCGCACAAGGAAATAGCGGACCTGCTGGGCATCACGGAAAGCACTTCAGCTTCCCAGTTCCACAGGGCCAGAAAGATTCTGGCGAAGAGAATCAATGATTATGTAAAGCAGCACCAATGATGGATTGGACAAATAAACTGAAAAACAAGATGGAGGGCTACACGGAGCAGCCTTCGGACAGCGTGTGGGCGGGCATCAGTGCTGCGGCCGGTCTCACCGGAAACAAGCGCCGCGCAGTTCCATTATGGCTTCTCGCCAGTTCCGCAATCGCGGCTGCGGCATTGTTCGGTGCAATGTTGTTTTTCAATGTAAAAGAGGATGTTCCGGCAACAATGACGGCAGAGGCGGTGAAGGTCGGGCAGGAGCCTGTCGTTTCGGCGCAAGTTGTTCAGGACAATGATATTACGAGTGTTCCCGAGGTCAGTCAGGTGAGGCGTCATGTGGAGACTGAGGTGAGGGATTCCCGTGGCATGGCGGTGTCCGGAGATTTTTCCGATGAGCCGTCCGATGAGGTTGCCGAGGAGCCGTTTGGTGAGGTTGTCGGGGAGTCGTTTGGTGAGGTTGTCGGGGTGACAGCTGAGACCAGCGAAAAGAATGAAATTGAGGGCAACATTGAGCCTGACACGGAAGAGGACATTGAGCCGGATGAAGACGGCGGCAGATTCGCCGATGCGTGGAAGTGGGTGTTGGCGGAGCCTGAGTTGCAGAGGACAAAACGTGGCGGCAAGCTCGCGGCAGGATTGTCCGTAAACGGTTCCGGTTCAGCATCTTCATTGAGCAGCAGACCGACTGCGGCTGCGCTAGGGGCGAACCCGTTGGATTGCGGCGTGTCGAGTGCGGACTGGGTAGACCGAAGGGTGGAGAGCGCGGCCGGCGTCATCGTCTACAACCAACCGGAGGTAAGCACGGAATATTCACACAAGATGCCTGTAAAAATCGGAGCATCAATAAGATACGATTTCAATAAATTTCTCGGCATCGAGTCCGGCCTCACTTATTCGTTCTTGTCGTCTGATTTGAAGACTGGTGAGGAGGGTGCCGTGAGCGGTTGGAGCAAAAGTGTCCAAAGCATGCATTATCTAGGCATTCCGCTGAATCTTTCGTTCAACATCTTCTCTTCCAGGTATTTCAATGCGTATGTAACTGCCGGCGGTCTCATGGAAAAATGCGTAAGGGGTTCATTGAAGACTGATGAGTATCTTGACGGCAAGTATCATGGTTCTTCGTCTACAACCCTGAAGCAGAAAGGATTGCAGTGGTCAGTAAATGGCGCTGCCGGCATTCAGGTAAATATCTTGCCGCAGCTGGGTCTCTACATGGAGCCGGGTGTCAGCCACCATTTCAGCAATAATTCCAAGGTGCGCACCATCTATTCTGACAAGCCCACTGATTTCAGTTTGAGTTTCGGTCTGAGATATACTTTCCGGTAATAAGTACCCCGACAGTCCTCGTGCCGATAAACCTTTCAGTCCCCAGCAGGTTCGGCGGGACGCGGCCACGCCTTGTTTTTGGGCATGTTGATTTTCAATGAGTTATAAAACGGAGCGTGGAAACGTGGCAGAAAAAAGCCTGCGTTTCCACGCTACTGCTAAGATTATACTTGATTATCAGCCAGTTACAAAACACCCCGTGGCCGCGTCCCGATAGCTTGCTTCGGAGGTAATCATGGTGATGTTTATGTCGCCCTTGGACGCGCCCCGGCGGGGGTGGGACCTCTGGAGGTTCGCTTCGCTCATCCCGTCAGGCTGGCGCCTGACACCCATTCACAAGGTCATGGGCGACCATGCCTCCAGAGGTCTCACCCCCGCCGGGACTTCCGTTGCTACTCAGCATAATCTATTTGTCCAGTTTATCAAGCCATTTGAATAGAGCCTCTGGCCAGTCAGACCAATTGCCGGTGGCGTGAGAGTTATCGTTATAAACGTGCACCTCAAAATTAGGGTGGTTAATGGCACGGAGCGCATCACCCATTGCCTTACCGTTGTATTCCTGAGGGACAGTCGTGTCTCCGGTACTGTAGGAAACATAGGTCGGAGGCGTCTGGAGCGACACATGCTTTTCATTGCAATACTTGTCAATCTCCTCTTGCGAAGGATCACTGCCGAGCCAGTAAAGCAAGGTACCCTCATGGGTCTTGCCTGGAGCAAGCGTCACGACAGGATAGATAAGTATCTGGAAATCAACGTCATCATGCCGCGTCTGCCCGATGTATCCTGCGAGATGTCCTCCTGCCGAATTGCCGATAAGACCTACCTTCTCATATCCTCCCCACAAAGCCTTGTTCTTCCAAGCCAAGTCAAGCGCAGCATTGGCATCCTCAAGAGAACGGTCACGGAGCAAACCCTTGTTCGGAAGAGTGAAGTAGTCCACGATAAGGGTAACGTCAGAGCCGCGGAAATCCTCGATTATGCTGGCAATACCTCCGGCATGATGCACCGCATAGCCGCCGCCAGGATAGAGAATCACGCACTTGCTGTTCTTCTTGTTGGCAAAATACACCTCCAGATAGCCCTGCTCTGAAGTCTTCACAGTAGCACGTCCGTCATCATCCACCTCATATTCAGAACCCAGGCGACCGGCCGCAAGAACCTGTCCGGCCTGAACCGTATTCGACTTGGCTATAGACTTTTCGACAACGACATCATTGGCATCAATAGTCTTGAACGAGAATCCTTTCTCGAAAGTCTGCGGAATGACAGGAATATAGTACGTACCGCTTTTGGATGCATTTACAGTGATCTTGTCCGAAGGATTCACGCTCTTCATCGACCACTTGCCTTCGGCATCAAAAGTGAGGCTAATAGACTCGGCGCAAACGCCGGTTCCGGCAAATTCAACTTTCCTTGCCCTGGCCAGTTCAAACTCGATGAAACCGAGAACATGATGATAGCGGAGTTCCGTATCGGAAGTCATACTGACCAGAATGTCTGATGAGGCGAAGCTGCCGTCGAAACTGCTTCCCATCGGGAAATTCATCTGCTTTTCACCGGAATTGAAAACCACGGCATCGACCACGCCTTTCGGGCCAGCTATGGAATAATACGGGCCTGCACCCAATTGCTTGGTAGCGAACTCGAAATCATCGCATCGCTCGTCAATGGTAAAGGTATCGCTTGCACCGGAGGCATCGAAAACCTTCACGACATCACCTTTGCTCCAGGAAACCGTAGTACCGCCGTCATAGACAGTTTTCGTCTCCACCATCGAGCACTTGAAAACAAGGGCTTCGGAATCAGGCCGGTTGTTTTCAACAGGCCCGATTTCACGACTGCAGGATAATGCGCTCAGCATCAATGCCGCAACGCCCAAAATATTTGTTATTCGTTTATTCATTTCCATCATTTTTTAACAGGACAATCTACCAGTTGACATCTCCCCTGGAGACACCGTCAATATTGTTTCCTCTGGTCACAGTAAAATCATCTACGAGGATTATTCCGGCCTTGGTCGAGCGAAGTTCGACCGCATCACCAGGCTTGAGTGTCGTCTTGAATATATGTACATGCCCGGTGAAATCGCATTTGTATTCAGATACAGAAGCCCCTGGAGTGTACGGAAGCAAAGCCTCGGACGAGACTATTCCTATGGTCTCCCATTTCTTGCTTTCCGCACGCCATACATTGACCTGAAGCGTGCCGGAGTAATTGTCCTGAGGACGGACACGTGCAACTGCAGAGAAGGAAATCGTGCATTCCGAACCGGCCTCATCAACTCTGCCGGCAGGAATCGCCGGAGTGCTGACTATCGTAGGTGCGCCGTCCAGACCTACCATTCCCATGAAAGGACGTGACCAGCGGCCGAAAATCCAGCCTGCCACATCACCTGTAATCGCATTTACAGAGCCTTTGGCACGACCTATCAGATAACCTCCTGTAACATTGCCTGAAGTACCGTCCACATGCTTGCCGTCTGACGTGAGATTCCAGGTGTTGGTCTGGTGCTGACCTTCTCCGTGAGGATAGAAGGCAAAACCGATGGCCTTGTTGCGATTAGGATGATTCCATGGAATCCAACATCCTCCAAGAGCCGTACCTGCGATGCTTCCGGCAGGAACTGCGCCAGGCGCCCAGGCCTTGTAGTCTGACTGTACGCAGAAATCATTGAAACCGGTATAGAACACGGTCCTCTCATCCGGAGTCCTCTCATTGTCAGTTGCCATGGCGACAGGCTGCGACCATTCTGATGTGCCGAATGCATTGGTCAACGTCTTGAAGCCTGAGGTACTCTTCACATTTATGCTTTTCAGCGTTCTTACGCGCACGTAGTAAGTAGTCGCAGGATAAAGTCCACCGATCGACACCCTGGTAGGAGTCAGGTAATTCACACACTCTATTCCGTCCTGAAGCTGGGACGTATGCCCGAAGTATGAACTATTGCCGAAGCATGGATTCAAGAGCTTTTGTCCGTCATAAGGCACAAAGTCATAAACCAACTTGGTGCAGGCCTCATCCTCGAATATCTGTACCTGGTAAGCCTGCTCATAACCATCATTTCTGGTCCTGCAAATGGCATCCCAGTCAATGCAGAGGAATGTGGTACCGGTGCTGACATCATTCTTGCGCAAGCCCTTGGTCTTCACTTCCACGGTTGAAGAAGCAGATGAATAATCATTGTAAGCCTCAACTTTCAAACTGCATTCAGCGCCTTGCGGAAGTTCCTTGGCCGTATAGCTGCATTCCTTGACATCACCGGCAAGTACGCCATTGACATAAACCTTGTAGCCGTCGGCACTCTCGATGGTATCCCAAGAAAGATGCGCATCAGTGAAGGCCGTAACCGTCTCTTTCAGAACCGGCGCAGTAACTTTAGGACTGAACACGCTGCCGAGTTCGACAACCTCTCCCGGATTGACCACAAAACCCGATGCAAAGGTGTTGGTGAAGGTCAAGTCACCCTCGAAGGCCAGTTCCACCTTGAAGCCGCCGTCGTAAGTGCCCGGAAGGACCTCCACGACATAGGTGCCGAGAGCAAAGATTTCGCCTTCCGGCGGAGTCATGACAATGACCTTCTCGCTGCCGTTGCCGACAACATCCCTGCTGAACACGTCCACGGAAGAAGCTCCGGCAATGACCTTGTCGTCAAGACTTGTAAGTTTCAATGACTTCACATCCTCTGCGACCATGTTGAACTTCAGGTATGAAGCTACCGGGCGGAAAGCCAGAGACGTCTCAAGCGCCTGGGCGAAAGCCACTTGCGGAGTAACAGGAAGCGCCTCACCCTCATCGGTACGGCAGACCTTCTGCTCCGCAGGAACCGTGCGGACCGCATGGCCTTCGGAGAAAGACTCGAAAGCGGCAGACGGATACAATGCGTAATACATGTCGCTCGGGTCATAGGACTGACCTGAAAGGACAGCTGAAACTCCATCCGAAGAAGTCGTCTTGAAGACATTGGCCTCATGCTTTGCGACATTGTCATATATCGACACATCACCCTTGAACGTGGTCTCCACCAGGACCGTATCCAGCTTGACCTCCACTTCAGGACGCTTGTTCGGAACAGGAGCTGAGACCTCCTTGACACAGGCAACCAGCGAAACTGCCGTCAGCAACGATGCTGACACTTTCATAATCCTATTCATACATCATCTTGATTTCATAGTTATTCTTATTCTCCGTAGAGTATTTCCACGTATTCCGGCAACCGCAGGAATCACCTGTCTCGACCAGAGACTTGGAGCCGGAATTGTCCACCGGTGCGGCAACAGCCTTGGAATCAGCGACTTTCTTCCATGTAGGACCTGCAACCTTGTTCTCTGACGGATAACCTGTCTTGGTAGACGGCCAGCCGTCGCCCCATACGATTTCATCCATTGACATGCAACGTCCGTTGTACTGGTTGCCCGCCCAATAGTTATGGTAGCACATCCAGTCCTTGCCCTTGTCATCAGTAACAATACCGGCATTGTGGCCAGTTCCTGCGAAATAACCTGAAACAGGACTTCTCAGAATCGTATTGTTATCATTGTCGAAAGCATTGTTCCTGGTAGACATGAGCTTGCCGTCCTTGCCCTCGTAAGGTCCGAGAATGTTCTTCGAGCGGCCCACTACGACATGGTAGGTACTATTGGCACCCTCACAGCAAGAACCCTTGGAACCGAAGCAGTAGTAATAACCGTTCTTGTAATGCATATAGGTTCCCTCGATTTCATAAGCGATGAAAGTCTTCTTCGCGCCCGGGGCAATCGCAAGACCGTCATCGGTAAGCTGGATGGCCCAGATTCCGGAATCACTTCCGAAACTGCCCCAGAAAAGATAGAGTTCGCCGGTAATTTCATCGCGGATGATATCCGGGTCAATGGAGTTCGACACACCGGTAGACGCATAGTCCACCAGCTTGCCGTTTTCATCTGCCAGCGGATTGATATCCTTCAGGCCGGTCCACTTGAAAGGTCCGGTAGGGCTGTCGGAAACAGCCACACCGCAGGCACTCCTCTTAGGGTCATCCCAATGTCCTTCAGCATAGTAGAGACAATAGCGTCCGTCAATGTATTCGATATCCGGAGCCCAGATTCTGGTATCAGGGACCCACTGAGGTCTTTCCATACCGCCGAAAGCATTGCCCACAAGCTCCCAGTTCACCATGTCGACAGACCTGTAAACAGGCATGTAGACCACGTCCGAGGTACCGCTCGTACCGTTCTGTGTACTGTAGGCATAGAAATATCCCGTTCTCTCACGATCGTCGAAAACCGACGGGTCAGGAGCATTGTTTCTGATTACCGGGTTAAGATATGAGGTGGTAAAATACCCGTCGCCCGCTCCCGTATCAGGTTTTATAGGGCGCTCGTCAACAACTTTTTCCTCGCAAGATGAAAGTGCCACAAGAGCGGCGAGCATTGAAATTGTATATAAGAATTTTTTCATTTTGATTGACATTTTAATTAGTCTCTCCAACCATCGTTCTGGGTAAGACTTGAGTTCATCTCACGCTCCTTTGCAGGAATCGGCCAAGTCTCCACATAATTTCCGAGAGCATACCAAGTATAAGTTCTGGTTCCCCAAATCTGCATAAGGCCGTTGGTATTCATCTCACCCGTCTGACCGGATGAACGGTCACGGAACTTCTTGTCCAGCCACACTCCCCAACGGAGCTCATTGAAATACATGCTGTCCTCACCGGCAAGTTCCCAATAGAACTCATTGCGGATACGTTCGCGCATGTCGGCCTGATCCTTCACCTTCGTAAACTCATTGGTATTGAGGAGAATATGCTTAGCGCGGCCACGAACCTTATTCACCAGAGTCACGGCCTCGTCAGTGCGGCCCAGCTCATTCAGGCACTCGGCGCGACGGAGAAGAATCTCAGCATAGCGGCAGAGGATATTGTCCTCCTCATAGACCCAGCGAAGAGTATTTTCAATGCCTTCCGGCACATATTTTCTCCAGAGATAGTAGAACATTGAGTTGGTATCAGTACGGATGTCACGGGAAGAAGCGCCATCTGTACGGTATGGCCATCTGAGTGTAAATGTATAAGGCACGCCTGCGATACCGCCGTAATACTCTGAATACGGAGTGATTATGGACATCTTCAGACGAGGGTCACGGTTATCGTATGCCGCCTTGATACGCGTCTCGTTGGAATACTGCTGATACTTGCTCATATCGGCACCGTATGAAGCCATATTGGCTTTTTCGCCATCCGTCATATCGTTGCGGAGGAAGAATACGGAACGCTGTTCAGGAGTCATTTCGCTCCAGCCAGGGCAGTAATCATCCCAATTGAACTTGCTTCCGTCAGCATTTTCGAAAGATTCCACGAAGGCAGGATTCGGCAGATAGTTGTTCCAGGCGCCGCTAGTCACACCAGTACAACGGTTTCCGAAAAGCACTGCACGGGAGTTACCCATACCTGGCTGCTGTGTCATGCGGATGGAGAAAATCATCTCGTCGCACTGCTCGTTGGCCGGTTTAAGAAGCTGTTTGAAACTGTCATTGCCGGCGCCCTGATAGAGAGCGAATCCCATCGGTTCGAGAGCTTCGAAGTCCTTGAGGGCCAGCTCCCAATACGTTTTCTTGTCACCTTCTCCACGCGCCGCAAGGAACTGATACATCTGTCCCCTGTAGGCAAGGGCGACCGCTCTGCTCACGTGACCGTAGTCCGACGAACCGGCCTTGTAGCGGTCCGGAAGATTCTCTTCATTTACGCAATCCGTCAAATCACCGATGATGGCGTCCCAAACCTGCTGCTCCGTCGAGCGAGGACGGTTCGCATTCGTAGCATTTTCAATGTATTCCATATAGAGAGGCACTCCACGATAGAGGACATTGAGATTATAATATCCGTAGGCGCGGAAGAACTTGGCCTCGGCCTTGAGCTTCGCCTTTTCTTCGCTTGTCATGTCAGGCACCTTGTCGATGTGGCTGATTACATCGTTCGCACGGAAAATGAACGTGTAATAGTATCTGTACATCTCCGCGAAGGTTCCGCTGGCCGGAGTTCCGTCACCGTAGCACACTTTCTGGTTCTCATACCAGTTCTTGTCAGTGTCCATCACGGAGGAATATGCTTCAAACATCACTTTCCAGTTATCCTCACTGTCGGTATTGCTGGCTCTCACATAAAATTCGTTATAAATACCGTTCACCGCCTGACGGGCAAGAGTCGCCTTGTTCCAGACGTTGCTGGATCCGACCTGATATGAGCTCTCGAAGTCGAGAGTCTGGCAGGAAGCCAAAACCATGGCAGCAAACGCAGCTGTTATAATTAACTTTTTCATCATTTCAACAAATTAGAAGGTAAGGTTCAAACCGCCCGCAAACTGGCGCATTGTAGAATAGCCTGCTGTCGAACGCATTTCCGGGTCCATTCCAGGGAAGCTCGTGATCGCGAACAGGTTCTCACCGCTGACATACACTCTGATCTTCTGGAGCTTGATCTTGCTGGTAAGCTTTTCAGGGAAGGTGTAACCCAGAGTGAAGTTCTTGAGTTTCAAGTAGTCGCCCTTGCAAAGGTGCAATGATGAAGTGGCATCGGACTGACATGAAGTCAAGTTCACGAGACGCGGCTGCTTGGAATTGATATTGGTACGAGGGTCATCAGGATTCTTCGGATCGAAGAAATAGTGGTCATTCGCTACAGACTTAGGAATCGCATAACCGTAAATCGTGTTGGACGAGTTGCTTGCCTGCCTGTAATAGTAGACCGAGAATCCGGCTGCACCTGCCCAGCTCATGGAGAAGTCGATACCATTCCAGCCGGCGGAGAACTGTATACCATAGTTCACCTTAGGCGTTGTCGAAACATTCTGGAACACAGCATCATAAGAGTTTCCGTAGAGCCCGTCGCCGTTGGCGTCGGCATAGATATATTCACCATACCAGATCTTCTGCTTGCCGATGCCCTGCTGAGGATAGAACGTATAGCCGGCATCCATCATGGCGCGAACCCATGCCATATCGTCGGTCGTACGGATCATACCGTCGACAGGACCGCCGTTGATGTCAGGCGTACCGTCCGCATTCCAATATTTGCCCGAGCCCTTGTAAGGGTCCATCATATAGAATTCATCGATCATGTGGCCCTCTACTACTCTCGTGGAACCGCCGGTGGAGACATCTCCGATATTAGTTTTCCATACGCGGTTGCCGTCGCCGTCGACTTCCCAGCCCTGCTTGAGTTTGCCCTTGTAATGGCTTACCCTGTTCTTGTTGTAGGTAACGTTGCCGCTGATGCTGTAGTAGAATTTGCCTACGCTGTCTTTCCAGCCGAGCTCAGCCTCGAAACCGCGGTTGGTCACGGAAGCGATGTTCTGTCTAGGTGCACTGGCATTACCCATTACCATATACATGGATGGAGTATAGAGAATTCCGTCGGTAACCTTGTTGTAGTAATCCACCGTACCTGTGAGCCTGTTGTTCAGGACACCGAAATCCACACCGAAGTCAGTAACGGAAGTCGTCTCCCAAGTAAGCGCATAGTTCTTGATGGAAGTAATTGATATACCATTGGTTATATCATCAGTACCGAACACGTATTTGGTAGTGCCGTATGTCGACTGCCAGTCGTAGTTCCCGATGGAGTTGTTTCCCAGACGACCCCATGACGCGCGGACCTTCAGGTTGTCGAAAATGTGTGCATTCTTGAGCCATGATTCCTCACTCATACGCCATCCTGCTGAAACTGAAGGGAAGAAACCCCATCTGTATTCCGGAGCGAAACGGGAAGAAGCGTCAGCACGGAGATTCGCTTCGAAAAGGTACTTTCCTGCGAATGCATAATTGATTCTTCCGAAGTATGAACGGGAAGCGTACTCCGTACCGTAACCATTTGCAGAATAAGGGTTTGCCACAGCATTGAGGTCACCCACGGATGCATCCTGCAATCCACGTTTGTAGGCACTGAAATCACGATACTGGAAATGGCTTATCTCATAACCGAACATCGCTGCGATATCATGCTTCTTGATGGTCTGGTTATAATTGAGCACACTGGAAACCTTTACGAAATTCTCCCTCTTGTTGTACATGTAGGAGTAAAGCTCTGAAGGGTCGGCAGGGGCGATTACATAAGAATCATTCTGGAAATCATATTTGCCGATACCGGTATCAATCCTCTGTTCCTCCTGACGGTAATCCTTGTAGTAGACATCAGTATTCCAATTGAAATACTTGAGGAACTTGATGTTGGCATACCAGTCAGTGAAAATCTGGGTATTCTTCGTATAGCCTCTGGTAGAATTCATATCCACGAGAGGGTTGTGTGCCTGAGGGTCCTGGCCATAAGCCTGAGGACCGCCGTAGAGGTCGAGAGACTTCGAATACGGATAAATGTCCGGTGTCATCTTCTGGGTGTTGAGAGATGTGAGCGAACCGACATTGCTGTTGTCCTGGTCCGTATGGTAGCCCCAGATGCGCGCGCCGATCTTCAGCCAGTCCGTCACCTGCCCGTAAACGTTCACCCTGCCGAAATAGCGTTTGTAACCGGTATTGTCAATGATACCAGGGTTGTCAATGTAGGACAATGATACATTATATCCCATCGTCTTCACCTTGCCGCTGGCAGAAATCGCATGTTTCTGCATTATCTTGTTCTGATAGATGACGTCCCACCAGTCAGTGTTCGGATAAGCCATATAATTGTAATAGCCTGACTCTGCGCGTCCCCAAGGGTCCTTGCTTGCTGCAACCCACTGGTCAATGACATTCTGCGAGAACTGCGCGATACCGCCGATATTGGTGCATGACTCATTGTAGAGACGCATGTAGCTTGCCATGTCCGATACCGTGTGGATAATCTTGAACGGCTGGTTGTAAGAAAGCGTCAAGTCATAGCTCACTTCGCATTTGCCGTCAGCAGAAGAACCGTTCTTCGTGGTGATGAGGATGACACCGTTCGCTCCCCTGTTACCATAGATTGCGCAGGAAGCGGCATCCTTGAGGACATTGATGGAAGCGATGTCGGAAGGATTGACATTGCCCAGGCCCTGTTCCATACCGTCCACGAGGACGAGCGGACCAGACGAGTTGAGCGTACCGGTACCGCGGACGAGCATTGAGAAATCCTCCTCGTACGGATTACCGGAGCCCTGCATCACCTGGAGACCCGGCATTGTTCCGGAAAGCGCTTGGGAAGCATTGAACATCGGACGCGATTTGATGCTCTCCGAATCGAAACTGACGGATGAGACGCTGCCGGTGACATTGATCTTCTTCTGGACGCCATAGCCGACCACCACGACCTCATCGAGGAAAGTGGTGTCTTCGCGGAGCACGATTGAATAATCAGAAGCGGTTCCGAGAGTGACAGTGCTTGACGCATAGCCGATTGCACTGACTTCCAGGGACAATGTATTCTCCGGAACGGAGAGGGTGAAACGGCCGTCGACATCGGTGGACGTTCCGTTGGTAGTATTCGGGACGAGAACTGCCGCACCTATGACAGGCTCCCCGTTGGAATCTTTCACAGTACCGCTGATCTGGCGATTCTGTGCGAATGCGCTGCAAGTCACGAACATTGCCAGCAGCATCGTCAATATGTATCTGAATTTTTTCATTGCCTTCTACTTAAAACAAGCCACTACGAGATTGACATTCTCGGATCCTTCCGGCTTCATGCCGCCATAGTTCGGGTTTGTATGTGTGATATACCATCTTGAGTTGGTCCAGAAGAGGTCCTTTCCTCTGGCCGTGCCATCCTGGAGCACTACGCAAGACCAGTTGTAGTCTTCCACGGTCATGGCGTCGCTGCAGCCGAGATTGCTCATGACAGCAGCAAGTTCATAGAGGGTAAGACCCTTCTTGTCATTGCCTACGCCGTCCTTGCCGTTATCGACATGCTGGCCCTGATTGTGGGTATTCACGTATTTTTCAGAGACGAAAATCACAAGTGCGCCATCAGCGGTACAGCCGACGCCGATACGTCCGGTGTAAAGCCTGTCGTAAGTGGAAATCGGCACGGACTGGCCCCAGTCTCGGGTAAGGAAGCAGGTCATATTGTCGAAATGACGCCATTCAGAATTATAGAGAGTATAGAACTTGTCCGCCTCGCCGGAAATGAGCGTTTCGCCATCCTTGCAAATCTGGAAATAACCGCCGAATGCGCTTTCCACATCCCATGAAGCCTGATCTGCGCCATTGGCACCGGAATAGCAATAAAGCTTTCCGTCTACGGCTGCGGCCGGCTTGATGCTCACTTTACCGTCCTTGATACCCATGGCAGGGGCATAAGCCTTGTTGCTTCCGCTAAAGCCATCGTTTCTGAGGACTCTAGTAACACCCTTGTCATCAGGACCATAAGCCAGCGGGCTATAGTATTCGCATCCCGATGAGGCAGTGCTTCCGTCGGTATGCCATACCGCAGGGCCGTACTCCGGAAGGAATATCACGAAATCCCTGTTGCTCCTCTGGACAGCGGAGACTCTGATATTGTCATTCCCTATGACACTCTTTTCAGCAACTTTCATGTTCACATAACCGGCAGGAATCGTGAGGACATAAGCAGGATTGCCGGCTCTGCCCATAAGATTCGATGTCGTGTAAAGACGCACATTGCCGAAATTGACGCCGTACTGGCTGCTCCAGGACTTGGTAATCTCCGTCCAGCTGCCATCGAACTTGGCCACGTCGGAAGGGTTCGCATAGATGGTGAAAGCCTTCTTGCGGTTCACAGCCTTGTCGAGGACGACGAGTTCCACGCCTTTTCCATCAGAAAAGTCAATGTTTTTAAGGGAGTTCGGGTCAGTCACCAGCTCTACATCCTTGTTCAGGACCAGATCGATGTCGACGCCCTTCACCTCAGAAGCAAGGAAAGCGGTAGAGAATGAACCTGAATACGTGTTGTCCACCAATGAAAGGTCGATGGTTTCGTCACCGAGTTTGGCTTTCACTTCCTTGACCTGATCGTACATTGAAGCGGAAATCGTGTAAGCGATATCGTCAACGCCGTCATTTACAGTAATCTTGTAGTCCATTCTGAGATTGGCGGCAATTCTGGTCTGCGTAGGGCTGACCATTCGTGCCCAATCCTTGTTCAGCTCGACATCGCAAACGACATTGTCGAGAGAAGCAGCGGTGTGGAACTGGAATTCAATAGTTCGTTCTTCCTGGTTGATGTCTCCATCAATCCATCTGTCACCGTCGAGTGCACGGATGCCGACAACAGGGTCCTTGACATAACCCGGGTCGTCGGAAACCGAAAAAATCATCTTTTCCTCACAAGATACCGCTCCGAAAAGCAGCAGTGAAGAAAGAATGACGAACGGAAATTGTTGTGTTCTCATTTTAATATTATTTGTGGATTATTATCGTAATTCGAAAGTTCTGGTCTTAAATGTCGAATCACCCGCATAAAAATCAATGCTAATGTGCTTTGGACCGACATTCAATTTGAAAGACCCCGGCGTATAGGAATGGATATAACGGGTAATTCCGGGACGATATTCTTCGAAAAGGGCGCTCTCGTCCTTTATCGGAGACCCGTCAGGCATCGTCTTCATGGACATCCGTCTGATGCCATACTCTGCAGGACCTTCTGCAACAACCTTATATTCAGCACTTTCAGGTCTAGCCCAAACACTGCTCATTTCCATCTGCGTAATGATGCCGCCGTCTCCTTTCCATTCAGTAAGAGTGGTAGCATGGGAATGTCCGCACAGCACGATTGCCTTGCGCTTGGCGAATTCCTCACGGAAATGACGTCTGGCAGCAGTATCTCTTTCGTTCTCGCCTCCGTGGAAGAACCACCTGCAGCTACTCTCATCCATCGGGAATACCGGGCCGTGGGTAATGATGAAAGTGTGCCGTGCGCCCTTGGTTTCCCGAAGCATCTTCTCTATCTCAGCATCGTCAGGATGGTTGAAGTCCAATACCAGGAAGGCGTCAGGGCCAATGTTGAAGTAAAAAGTAGTCTTTTCAATGTCCTTGCCGAGTTCTTCCGTCATGCGTTTCGGCATATATTCATGGTATACCTTCTTCGCGTCAGTTCCACGGACATCATGATTGCCCTCCACCGTGACGAACGGCAGACCTCCGAATTCCTTCTTGAATGCGTTCATGACATCGTCGAGCATCTTCCTGTGCACATCGCCGTTTCCGCAATCCCCCTGAATGAGGTCACCTACCTGCAATGCGATTTTGGTATTCTCATCCGCCAGGCATGCGCATCTTTTCAGAAGCCTTGGACAGCGCACACGCCACATCTCGCCGTTGCGGGCGAACTCCGCCCTCTGGACACGGTTGAGCCACTCCACCTTTTCATTATAATGGGAGTGGTAAACAGATGCCGGTTCCGTATCGAAGTGAGTGTCTCCGAGAATTACTATGGAATAGCTTTTGTCTTTCGGCGATTTGGCATAAGAAAACTCCGGAAAACGGAGAAAAGCGATTCCTGCCAAGGATGCCGCTGAAGTTTTAATGAAATTACGTCTGTCCATTTCTAAACATGTGGTTGGTGTTCACATATCGAAGGTACGACGAAGATACTTATTATACTAATTTCCCTTTCAAACCCCCGTAGAATAGTGCATAAACGTTTTAGACGACCGATTTTTTGACTAATTTTTATCACGTTATGACGAATTTTTCGATTGGATTCGTGACCGATTTTTAATTTTGATTAAAAAATTGAGGATTTTAGCAGAAACGCGACACCCCGCCACTACAGCATTTTCCGCCTCTGGAAGAGGTAGAGGATGACTGCGAGGGAGAGCAGCATGAAGCCGAGGATGAGGAGCCAGGACCACGGCTTGTCTGATAGTGGCAACGCCACGTTCATGCCGTAGAAACTGGCCACGAGGGTCGGCGGCATGAGAAGCAGGGAGATGAGCGTGAAAATCTTCATGATGCGGTTCTGGTCCAAGTTGATAAGACCGACGACGGTATCCTGGAGATACTCCAGCCTCTCGAAACTGAAATTGGAATGGTTGATAAGAGAAGAAATATCCTGGAGGAGGACATTGAAACGAGGCTCCAGCTCGACAGGGTACTTGTCACTCTTCATCATATTGGAAATGAGACGCTGCTTGTCGACGATATTCTCGCGGACAGTCATCGTATTGTCCTGCAACTGGTTGATATCCAAGAGGAAAGCCTCATTGATATCCTCCTGCTGGTTCACGCGCCTGCTGTACAGGGCGATTTCCTTGGACATGAGCTCTATCATGTCGGCATCAAGGTCGACACGCTGGTCCATGATACTCACGAAAACCCAGTAACCATTGGGAAAAAGTCGCGGAAGCGCCTGCATCTTGCGCTGGAGTTCGGTAAAACTTCGCAGAGGCACGTCACGCAGAGTAGTCAACACGTTCTCCACCAGCGTGAAAGACACCGGTTCCATGGAATACTCTTCAGGTCCCGGGATAAGGAAGTTCGTATTGGCGAAAATGGCAGTCTCCGTCTCGGAAAAACGTGAAGAACTCTCGATCTCTTCCGCTCGCGCACGGCTCTGGATCTCTGTGTTCAAGAATTTCTCCGTGGCTCTCTTTTCATCTCCGGAAGGGGAAAAGAGATCAATCCAAATAACGTCATCCATCTTGAAGGTATCAAGATCAGCCATCGACTGGGACATCAGGATTGCTCCGCTAGATCTGTAAAAGATTGTGACCATACCTTTTCTGGTTTTATCCGGACCTCAGCACCTCCCTGGAAACATGACATCCAAAGAAAGCACAAAATCAGGTGGTTAACTTTCTGCCAGTTCGCATTCCATAACGCGAACTGCAAAATTATCAATTTTTCCTGAAAGAAGGAAGAAAAAGAGCGTATATTTGCAACATGAAAGACAAAATCAGAAACAGCGGACTGCTCGCATTGAGCCCGCTCGCAGTTTTTTTAGGCATATACCTGGTATCATCCCTCATAGCGAAGGACTTCTATAAGATCCCCATCGCGGCAGCATTCCTGATAGCATCCGCATACGCACTCCTGATAAGCAAAAAAGCCCCCATCGAAGACAAGATAGCAGTATTTTCCCGTGGCGCGGGACATAAGAACGTGCTGCTGATGCTCTGGATATTCATCCTCGCGGGCGCATTCGCCGAGACGGCCAGACAGATAGGCGCCATCGACGCCACCGTAGCGGCCACATTGCACATCCTGCCGCCGTCAATGCTGTTCGTCGGCCTCTTCCTGGCATCCTGCTTCATATCCATGGCCATCGGAACAAGCGTCGGCACCATCGTCGCACTCGTCCCGGTAGCAGCCGGAATCGCCTCAGAATCAGGGTTTGACACAGGTTTCGTCACTGCCATCGTCGCAGGAGGAGCATTCTTCGGGGACAACCTCTCATTCATCTCCGACACCACGATCGCCGCCACCAAGACGCAAGGCTGCCTGATGTCCGACAAGTTCAAGGTCAATCTGAAAATCGTAGCTCCGGCAGCATTGGCCGTAGCCGTCATGTATATAATAATAGGTCAAGGCGCGAGCTTCAGCGCACCGGCGGACCCCGTCAACTGGACACGCCTGATTCCATACGTCCTCGTCATCGGACTCGCAATGTCCGGGGTCAATGTCATCGAGGTATTGGCCATAGGCATTGGCGTGAACGCAATAATCGGCTTCTGCCAAGGAACATTGACATGGACGACATGGCTGGGCAGCATCGGAACCGGCATCGCCGGAATGGGCGACCTTATTATCGTGACGATGTTGTCCGGAGGCATGCTGGAGGTCATCCGCGAGAACGGCGGCATCGATTATCTGGTGCGGATTCTGACGAAGGGCATCAGGGGGAAACGCGGCGCGGAATTCAGTATCGCGGCGCTCGTCAGCATGGCCAATGTCTGTACCGCGAACAATACCATCGCCATTCTCACCACGGGACGGATCGCGAAAGACATCACCACGCGTTTCGGCCTGGACCCGCGCAAGACTGCAAGCATCCTGGACACGTTCTCATGCATGATCCAGGGATTGTTGCCATATGGCGCACAGATGCTTATGGCTTCCGGACTCGCCGGAATCTCATCCCTGTCCATCATCAAATATCTCTTCTACCCGTATACGATGGGCGCTTTCGCCGTGCTGGCAATTCTGCTGAGGTATCCGCGGAAATATTCCTAGAAAACCTGCCGTAGCCAACGGAGCCGCCGGTCACGGCTTGAACACCTGGCGGTTGACGATGGAGCGGCCAAGTGTCAGCTGGTCAGCATATTCCAGGTCATCTCCGAAGCCAAGACCCCTGGCAAGGGAGGACACTTTCACGCCGTAAGGGGCGATCTGACGGTAAATGTAGAATGACGTAGTCTCGCCTTCCACGTCACCGCTCAATGCCAAGATAACTTCGACAGTATCAGGTGACTGCGCACCTTCTGCGGCAGCCTGGACACGCGCTTTCAGTTCAGCAATCTTCAAGTCCGACGGACCGATGCCGTCAATAGGCGATATTTTTCCGCCAAGTACGTGATACACACCATGATACTGGCCCGTAGCCTCGATGCTCATCACATCACGGACATTCTCCACCACGCAAATCGTGTCATGGTCACGGCTCGTGTCGCGGCAAATCGAGCACTCCTCCTCATCGGAAATCATCATGCACTTGCGGCAATACTTCACATTCTCACGAAGCAGGCGGATGGACTCCGTAAAATGCCGGACATTGTCCGCAGGCTGCCTCAGCAGATGGAGAGCCAGCCTCAGCGCGCTCTTCTCCCCCACTCCGGGAAGCGAACTTATCGCATCCACAGCGGTCTCCAGCAATTCCGATGGATATTTTTCAGTTCTCATTTTCTTCAATGTGATATTTTACGAGCCCCTCGATCGGTGAAGAGACTATATCGGAAATCCCCACCCCGTATTCCTGTGCGACTCTCAACAGAATCTCCTTGTGCGCAAAGCCGAAGCCGCCGACCACGCCGACAGGCTTGCCTTCAATGTCGTACTGCAGCAGACACCTTTCGAACAATGCCCGGAAATTATTGTCCACCAGACACTTGACATATAGGCAACTGTCGTAATGCTCCATGATGAAGGGCGCGAAAGAGCCGAGATAGCTTGCCGGCGACGGACCTCTGTACACATTCTTCACCACGTGGAAATATTCCATATCATACTTCGCGGCAAACTCCGAGGCCACAGGTTCCGGCACGATACCTTTCAGGAAATCTGAAACGAACTGCCTGCCCAGACTGGCTCCGCCGCCCTCGTCGCCGAGTATGAAACCGCCTGAACGGACGTTCTTTACAATCCACTTTCCGTCATATTCGCAGCTGTTGGAACCGGTTCCCAATATCACGGCTATTCCGGGCTTCCTGCCGAAAAGTGCACGTGCTGCTGCCAACAAATCGGAAGCATAAGCCACTTCCGCTTCAGGAAACGCCTTCATGAATTCACCATGCAGACGGACCGCACCTTCCGGAACGGGATTGCCAGGGGTCGGAATCATCCCCGCAGCATAAAAATGAATCCGTTCTACAATCTCTCCTGACGGGTTCAGCTTGGGAATCGCCTCACGCAGAGTCTTTTCGACGAAAGCAACATCCGCCGTCGCCACGTTCATTCCCGTGGAACGCATCGAATAAACTGTCCCGTCAGAAGCAATCGAGCGCCAATCCGTCTTGGTCGCACCGCTTTCAGCTAAGATTTTCATAAAAGTTACGCGAGCATTTACCGAAAAAAGCCTGCCGCACGTTAAGGAGCGGCAAGGCTATCAACATCAATGTCTTGAATTCTACTTCTTCTCAGGCATCGCTTCGAGGGCAGCCACGAGGAACTTCCAGCACTTGTCCACGGTATCGATCTTCACTCTCTCGTCCGGTGAATGAGGATGGAGAAGTGTAGGTCCGAGTGACACCATGTCCCAGTTCGGATACTTGGCACCCAGAAGAGCGCACTCCAGGCCGGCATGTATCGCCATGACCTTCATATCCTTGCCGAACAACTTGTGGTAAACGTCCTTCAACGTACCGATGATAGGCGCCGTCGGAACAGGAGTCCATCCCGGATATGCGCCGAAAGTCTCAAACTTGGCGCCTGCTATTTCGAACAGGCAACGCATCTTCTGCGCAAGTTCTTCCTTTGCGGAATTCACGGAGCTGCGGATCAGAGACCACACTGTAAGATGACCGTCTTTTGTACGCACAACAGCCATATTCACTGATGTCTCCACCAGACCGTGCATCGTAGGGCTCATTCTCTCCACGCTGCTAGGGCAAGCATAAATAGCCTTGACAGCCCTCAACATGACATCATCCTCTATATAAGAGGTATGAGGTTCAGCCTGTTTTTCGAAAATGCACTTGGCAGCAGGATCAGTATCAGCGAACTCTGCCTTCGCCAATGCGAATACACGCTCAACTTCAGCCTTTACAACCTCCTCATTTTCAGCAGGAACAAGCATTGACATCTCTGCCTCGAACGGAATCGCATTGCGGAGACTGCCTCCAGTAAAGTCAGCCACTTTCACGCCGTACTTTTCGAGAAGAGGCAAGAGAATCCTGACAGCGATCTTATTGGCATTGGCCCTGTAAAGAACGATATCCTGACCGGAATGTCCTCCTGCAAGTCCCTTGACAGTAAGCTTGTAGCCGACATATCCGCTGCCTGCCTCTACAGTCTTGTATGAGAAATCCGCCTTACCGTCGACACCGCCGGCGCAGCCTATATAAAGCTCTCCCTCAGCCTCGGAATCCAAGTTCAGCAGAACGTCACCTTCGAACTTTCCAGGCTTGAGATTCTCGGCTCCGGTCATACCGGTCTCCTCATCATAAGTGATGAGAACCTCTACCGGACCATGTTTCAATGTATCATCTTCAAGCACTGCCAATGCGAGGCAGACACCGATGCCGTCATCGGCTCCAAGCGTGGTGCCCTTCGCGGTAACCCACTCTCCGTCAATCTGTGTCTGGATAGGGTCCTTCAAGAAATCATGCACTGTTTCGGCAGTCTTCTGAGGCACCATGTCCATGTGCGCCTGAAGGATGACACCCCTTCTGTTCTCGTATCCCGGAGTAGCCGGCTTTCTGAAAATTATATTTCCCGTTTCATCTCTCTCGACAGCGACATTGTGCTTCTTACCCCATTCAAGAAGAAACTCCTGTGCTTTTTCCTCATGCTTGGACGGACGGGGAACCTGCGAAAAATCGTAGAAGTTGGTCCATACGCTTTTCGGCTCTAAATCTTTAATTGTCATAATTCTATAATTAATTATACGGTTATTTCACTACTATAGGGAATGTGCTTTCGACACCGAGCTGATAAACCGGTATCCTGCTCTGCAGCAAGACATTGACACCATCGCTGAGCTTCACCGTGCACACTGCCGGTATGCGGTAATGCGCTACGACGCCCTTGACGCGTGCACCCTTCTCATCCGGAATCTTGACATCCTGCGGCACGAGCTCCATCAGATACGGCTTTCCTGACAAGTCATCCGCCGGCACGAGACCCTTGGAATCAGAAAGGCGGAACGCCACATACAGCTGGGACTCATTATCTTTCGAAGGAACTATCTCATAATTCATCTGCTGCTCCGAGTACTCGCTGTATCCGATGAACATTGACATATATTCATTTTCGAGACGCGAAATCTCGCTCACGGCAGCCTGCATGGCTTCGCCGCTGAAAGTCGCGTCAGTGTCGCCTGTCACGATCTGCACCCTCTTCTTCCTGAGGTTGAAAATCATCTCTGCAGCCTCTTTCGCTCTGGATTCCAATGACTTCTGAACCACCATCTCCTGCTGGACTGCCACCTTGTTGTACGCCGACTCGTTCTTCACATTGCGATAAAGCGTAGTGGATTCGGAAGTGAGGTTCGAAGTCAGGCCCTTGTCCGAGAAATCAGCCTTGCCGGCAGCCGGGAAACGCCATTCCGTCGACTCCGCAGCACCTGAAGCCACCGACACCAGCCCCTGTGAGGTCAATGTGAGGAAGGCCGGCATCCGGGCGCCCGGAGCAATCGTATAGCGGACAGCCTGGTCGGCCTCAGTGTATGACTCCATGGTCACGGACGTCACGGTACAGGTCACGGCATCCTTCTGACGCGCATCGATTCCCAGATATTTCTGGGCATATTTCGCATACGGACCGGCATAGAAATTCTCCTTCTGAGCCTTCACCTGAAGCCTGACGGTCGTAGAAGGCAACGAATAAACGAGGCTGCCCTCCGGATCCTGGGCAGACATTGCAGCAGCCAAAATCATTCCGGCCCCTGCCAAAATCAACTTATTCATTTTCATACTTATTTTTTCCATCTTTTATGAGTCCAGAGATAATTCTCCGGCTGTGCATTTATATCTTCCTCCAAATAGGAGTAAAACTTGTTCATGATATCTTCAGGCGTGAATTTCGACGCATCCGGGCAAATTTCCCTGAACGACATCTTGTAGCCGAAGCCCTCCTTCTTCTTGAAAGCCATGTAGACCACCGCGAAACCGAACTTGTGCGCCAACGCCGCGCCTCCCGTCATGGTCAATGTCGGCTGATGCATGAAATTGTCCACGGTGTGTGCCGAAGCATACTTGTAAGGGCATTGGTCCGTCGGGAAAACATACAGCCACTTTTCATTACGGTGGGCAATGACGAAACGCAAGATCTTGCGCGACTCCACATAGCAAGTCTCCTTGTTCTCCTTCGCGATCGGCGCACAGCGGTTGTCACCGAACACCTTGTCCCAGAAGCTGTTGGAAAGTTCCTTGTAGACGACCGTCGTGTTCTTCTCGCCGAAATCCACCTTGTCCGGGGCATAGACGTAATTCAGGATGCCGCCGGTAAGTTCCCAGTTTCCGAGATGGGAATTCAGGACAATGACTCCGGGACAATCATTGTACAGCCGGTTCAGCACATCGGCATGTTCCATTTCGCAGATATGCGAGTCCCTGAGTCTCTTCGTGTCATGCGATCCGGCGAACCAGAAAGTCTCGGCGAACAGGTCCCCGAAATGCTTGTAGAAATCATCGGCAATCTTAAGGAGCTCACTGTATTTTTTCTCCGGAAACGACCGCGCCAGATTAATCATCACCACGTCACGCCTGTAATGCATCGGCCCGGAGATGAACCATGAAAGGCACCTCCCCCAGAAATAATGTATTTTCAGGGGCTGCAACGCAAGCAGCCGCATCAGCATTTCCGTTATTTTCACTCCTGCGCTCATAAATCCTGTTTCACTTTTTCAACTTCTGAAGCCCACAGCATGGCAAATATAAGAAAATTTATGTATGTTTGCACAATAATGGAAACGGTTCACCACGGCCTTTTCCATCAAATAAGCTGAAAAGCAACACAGTAAGGAAATTTAAACCTTAAAAATATTAGAAGACAATGTTCAAAGACCAGCCGAAAGGATTGTTCGCCCTCGCTCTCGCCAACACCGGAGAGCGCTTCGGGTACTACACGATGCTCGCTATCTTCCTCCTGTTCATCCAGGCGAAATTCGGATTCAGCGCAGCCGTCTCCACTCAGATTTATTCCATTTTCCTCGCTGCGGTTTACTTCATGCCGCTTTTCGGAGGAATGTTGGCCGACAAGATAGGCTACGGCAAATGCGTTACCACCGGTATCGCCGTCATGTTCGTAGGTTATCTCTGCCTCGCGATTCCTACTGGACCGGACATCGCAGGTAAAATCCTGATGTTCGGCGCACTCGCACTCATCGCCATCGGAACCGGACTGTTCAAGGGCAACCTCCAGGTAATGGTCGGCAACCTCTATGACAACCCGAAATACGCAGCCAAGAGAGACTCGGCATTCAGCTTGTTCTACATGGCCATCAATATCGGTGCAATGTTCGCTCCTTCAATGGCCAAGGCTGTCACCAATTTCTTCCTCGGCAAATCCGGCCTCGTATATGATGCCAATGTTCCTGCTCTCGCCCACCAGATCATGGACGGCAATCTTGCCAATGCCGAAAAGCTCCAGGCTATCGCCGACACCATGTCAGGTTCCGCAGGAATGGACCTCGGCACATTCAGCCAGTTCTATATCGAAAAGCTCTCTACAGCATACAATTACGGCTTCGGAATCGCCTGCATCTCCCTTATCATTTCAGTAGCCATCTACTTCAGCTGCCGTTCATGGTTCAAGGATGCCGATGTCAATGTCAAGCAGGCCGCTGCAGGACAGAAGGCAGAAGCGGAACTCACTCCGGAGCAGACCAAGAGCCGCATCACAGCCCTCATGCTCGTGTTTGCAGTGGTCATCTTCTTCTGGATGGCATTCCATCAGAACGGAGCGACAATGACATTGTTCGCAAGAGACTACACGGCCAGCACCGTAACAGGAGCTACCAGAATCGGATTCAACATCTGGAGCCTGTTCCTCATCGCTGTTTCCATCTATACGCTGTTCGGCACATTCCAGTCTGAAAAGACAAGCGGCAAGGCACTCTGCGGCGGAGCCACACTCCTCCTTTGGGGCGGCGCATACGCCATTTATGCAGGAATGCCGGCTATCGTAAACATCCTTCCTTCAGACTTCCAGCAGTTCAATCCGTTCTTCGTAGTGGCATTGACCCCTGTATCGCTCGCCATCTTCGGCGCATTGGCGAAGAAAGGCAAGGAGCCTTCAGCACCTCGTAAGATCGGTCTGGGTATGTTCGTGGCAGCCATCGGTTTCGGTATCCTCACATTCGCATCCATGAACCTGGCATCTCCGAAGGAACTCGGCGGAACCGTAAGCCCGGATCTCATCTCACCGGACTGGCTGATTTCCACCTACCTGGTATTGACTTTCGCAGAACTTCTGCTCTCTCCTATGGGTATCTCCTTCGTTTCCAAGGTTGCTCCTCCTAAATATAAAGGTGCAATGATGGGCTGCTGGTTCGCTGCCACTGCTCTCGGAAACTACCTCGTTTCCATCCCTGGACTTCTCTGGAACAAGATTCCTCTGTGGGGTGTATGGAGCCTGCTCATCACTCTCTGTATCCTCTCTGCCCTCTTCATCTTCTCTATCATGAAGAAACTCGAGTCAGCTACTGAGTGCTAAAAAATGATATCTACTAAAAAACAGCGTTGTGAAATATCACAGCGCTGTTTTTTTATGCGATTGATGTAAAAATTACTTGGTGCCGAAGATACGGTCGCCGGCATCACCCAGACCAGGAACGATGTAGGCGTCCTTGTTCAGATGGTCATCGACTGCTGCCACGTAGATATCTACGTCAGGATGCTCCTTCTGCACACGTGCGATTCCTTCAGGTGCTGACACGAGACACATGAGGCGGATATTGTTGCAGCCACGCTCCTTCAGCATTGACAATGCATCGCAGGCACTGCCGCCGGTTGCGAGCATCGGGTCGGTCACGATGACGAGACGCTGGTTTATATCCTCCGGAAGCTTGCAGTAATACACTACAGGGACATGGGTCTCCTCGTTACGATAAAGGCCGATATGTCCGACCTTCGCTACCGGAACAAGTGTCTGCAAACCATCCACCATACCGATGCCGGCACGGAGAATAGGCACGATAGCCAGCTTCCTTCCGGAAACTTTCTTGGCCATGGTCTTGCAGATAGGGGTTTCGATTTCAATGTCATCCAACGGCAGGTCACGGGTAACCTCGTAGCCCATAAAAAGTGAAATCTCTTTAAGTAATTCGCGGAAATCTTTAGAACCGGTTTCCTTTTTCCTCATGATCGTCAGTTTATGCTGGATCATCGGATGGTCTATTACGTGGATTTGGCTCATTATTTTTAATTTTTCGTAAAGTTATCTATTTTTGTGCAAATTCCAATCATGAGCAGACGCTGATTTGGGACATAAACTATCACATACGGAATCAATGGTAAAGATATTCTGCAAGAACACAGGAACTTACAAGGAGTTCCAGGAGGGCACGATGCTTCTCGACATGATCAATGAATTCGACTTCGAGAAACCTTACGAAATCATTGCCGCAAGGGTGAACAATGTCGCCCAGGGCCTGAAATTCAGGGCCTACCACAGCCGCGACATCGAATTTCTGGATTACCGCACCTACAGCGGGCGCAATGTCTACAGCCGCTCACTCTGCTTCCTATTATATAAGGCAGCATTGGACATTTTCCCGGACTGCAAGGTCGTAATGCGCCGCCCCATCTCGAAAGGATTCTTCTGCAGCATTGACAAGTGCGATGGTAATCCATTGTCTGCCAGGGACATTGACCTGATAAAGGCGCGGATGCGCGAGATTGTCGACGAGGACATTCAGTTTCACCGGCACGAAGTGCAGATCGCGGAAGCAATCGACGTGTTCCGGAAGCTCGGACATTTCGACAAGGTGAAGCTGCTGGAGACTTGCGGCGAGGTCTACATCAGCTATTATACGCTCGGAGGGACAGCTGACTATTATTATGATGTGCTGGTTCCAAGCTCCGGATACCTGAAAATCTGGGATTTGACGCCGTACCGTAACGGGGCATTGCTCCGCGTGCCGGACAGACACCATCCAGAACAGCTTGCGCCGTTCCATGAGCAGCCGAAGACATTCGAAGTGTTCTCGGAGACCATCAAATGGAACAGCATCATGGGCCTGGACAATGTCGGCGACGTGAACAAGGCGTGTCTGGACGGCAAGGCCACCGACCTTATCCAGGTAGCGGAAGCATTGCAGGAGAAGAAGATAGTCCAGATAGCAGAGGAAATCAACAAGAGGTACAGGTCACCGCAGAAGGTTCGGATCGTACTTATCACCGGACCGACCAGCAGCGGAAAAAGCACGTTCTGCAAGCGACTGAGCGTCCAGCTGATGACATGCGGACTGCACCCGATTTCGTTCTCCACGGACGACTATTTCGTAAACAGGCTGGATACGCCGAAACTGCCGGACGGAAGCTACGATTTCGACAATTTCGACACCGTGGACCACGCGCAGCTCCAGAAAGATGTGTTAAGACTGATTTCCGGAGAGACCGTGGAAGTACCTGAATATAATTTCGTTACGGGCATACGCGAATATAACGGCAAGAGCCTTAAACTGGAAGAAGGCTCCGTGCTGCTCATCGAAGGCCTGCACGCATTGAACCCGAAACTGCTGGACAATATTTCCGATTCCGAGAAGTTCAAGATTTTCATCAATACCATCACCAGCTACTCGCTGGACGACCACAACTGCATACCGACCAGCGACAACCGCCTGCTGCGCCGCATCGTGCGCGACTTCAACAAAGGTGCGTTCTCGGCCAGGGAGACCATCTCGAACTGGCCCAATGTCCGCCGCGCGGAGGTGAAATGGATCTATCCGTACCAGGAGGATGCGGACGTATTGTTCAATTCCGCATATCTGGTGGAGTTCGCGGTGTTGAGAAGCCATGCCGAGAGGATTCTGGCGACGGTGCCGAAGAATTGTCCGGAGTACAGCGAGGCGCACAGGCTCATGAAATTCCTGCATTACTTCATTCCTGTGTCGGACAAGCAGATACCGCAGACGTCGCTGATGAGGTATTTCATCGGATAACGTCGATTTCGACAAGAATATTTCAGAATGAGAATGTTTACACTTATAACATCCTCATTTTTAGTATATTATCGCCTACCCCCCCCTACGAAATTCCATAATATGAACCAAAAATAATTGCTTTCGTCATCTATTATAAGTATCTTTGTCACTCCAGTGGAATAAAACTGAACCGTTATGATGGATAAGTACAATTCCGAAAAAGATGTGCAATTGCAACTGGATGTTGCAATGTGTGAGGACATAAAATAGGAAATGATGATGACGCTGGATAGCTCTGATTCAAACCCTATAGCCGAGGGAACGACCAAAACTCCTGAAGGGCAGCAGATTACCGGACAAGATGGGAAAGTCATGTCAGGTGATATTTCAGTTGTCACCCGGCACACGGCCACCGGCAAGGAAGCCGAAACCTGGAGCTACCTCAGCATTCACAACATGCGCGTCGCCGCATTCGAAGACCGCGTCATCAATGACGCCAAGTTCAAATGCTTCATCCACAGGACATGGCAGAAGACAATGTCCCACGGCACACCTAAAAAGGAATTGAAACCCACGGTGAGCGGACTCATATTCCTGCAAGGAAAACCGGACGAAATCCAGAAATATCTGGACGAGTATTATCCGCCATACCATCTGGTAAAAGACTGCAGCACAGGCAGACCTGCCATCATACGGGATGCACAGATGCAGCCCTTCATGAAAATCGCGTCAGTCCATCCTGACCGCGTCAGGTTCCTGCGTAAGCCATTCATGAAATTCGCAGAAGGCCATACACTACTACGCGTGCTCACAGGTCCGTTCGCCGGGCAGGAAGGATACATCGTACGCATTGACAGAGACCGTCAGCTCGTCATGGATTTCGGCGGCATTGCGGTAGCGTTCAGCGGCATACGGAACGAAGACGTGGAACCTGTAACGAAAAACTAAACAATAATTACTCATATTTATGACTATTATACGAAGAATATCCAACTGGTATTTCTCCAAAGCAGCACTCCCTTACTGGTGCATTCTGGTAATCGACTGTACAATCGTAGCGGCATCCAGCTACATCGGATGCTACCTGAGCAGGGGCGGGGATATGCTGGCCTCACTTTTCTGGCCATTAACCTACGGCATAGCCATCGGCATGGTGCCGTTCATCATCGCATTCAGAGCCTTACATACATACTCCGGCATTGGCCGCTATTCGTCCTTCGTCGACTTGCAGAAAGTCGCGACGGCGACGTTTATCGGAACGCTCACCTGTTACTTCCTCCATCTGGTAGTCAACGAAGCATGGGGACAGACAGCGATAGTGTTCCCGAGTCTCAAGAGTTCATTGATCATATTCATAAGCAGCACGGTACTCCTCTGGGCAGAACGCATTGTCGTAAAACGCCTTTTCGACTCGTTCCACCTGGACGGAGCGACTCCGGCCGCCATCTACGGCACGAAAGCCGGGGGCATCAGCATTGCCAAGAGCATTGTCGCGCTCAAGGACAAGAAATATTCATTGGACTCATTCATCTCCGACGGAGAGGAGATGCGCGGCTCGTTCATAATGGGCAAGCCGGTGTTCCTGAACCACAAGGGAATTGCCAAGGAATTGAAGAAGAGAGGCGTGAAAGCATTGCTCGTTTCGCCGCTGAAAACCGAGAAGTTCCGCCAGAACAGCGCGATGGTGGATGAGTTCATCGACGCGGACATCAAGATAATGATGATGGACTACGGCACCGAATGGAACGGAGACGAATCTTCATTGTCCCACAAGCAGTTGCATGCGGTAGACATCGAGGACTTGCTGCCTCGCGACAAGATTGAGGTCAATATGGCTGAGATAGAGAAGCAACTGCGCGGCAAGCGTATCCTCATCACCGGCGCGGCAGGTTCCATCGGCTCCGAAATCGTACGTCAGGTAGCGCAGTTCGGCCCGGCGGAGATGACGCTGATCGACCAGGCGGAGACCCCGATGCACGACATCAGGATGATGATGGCCAGACGGTTCCCGAACATCAAGAACGAGACCATCGTTTCCAGCATTGCCAACAAGGAGCACATGGAGAAGATTTTCGAGGCTCACAGGCCGGAGTACGTTTTCCATGCAGCTGCCTACAAGCATGTCCCGATGATGGAGGACGACCCGGCGATCGCTGTGCAGAACAATATCTACGGCACACGTGTAATCGCCGACCTGGCAGTGAAATACGGCACATTGAAATTCGTCATGATCTCGACCGACAAGGCTGTGAATCCGACCAATGTCATGGGCTGCAGCAAGCGAATCTGCGAGATATATTGCCAGAGCCTGAACCAGGCGATAATGGAAGGCAAGGTTTCAGGTGTCACCCAGTTCGTCACCACACGTTTCGGCAACGTATTGGGTTCCAACGGTTCCGTCATTCCTATCTTCAAGCAGCAGATACGTGCGGGCGGACCTGTAACAGTCACCCACCCGGACATTGTCCGTTTCTTCATGCTCATTCCTGAGGCTTGCCGTCTGGTACTCGAGGCCGGCACGATGGGCAAGGGCGGCGAGATTTTCGTGTTCGACATGGGCCAGCCGGTGAAAATCGTGGACCTGGCGAAACGAATGATTGCGCTTTCCGGTGCGACCGACGTGGAAATCAAGTTCACAGGGCTGCGTGACGGCGAAAAGCTGTACGAAGAGGTGCTGAACGACAAGGAAGGCACCATCCCGACATCCAATCCAAAAATCATGGTCGCAAAGGTGCGCGAATACGATTACGCCACGGCATGCGCCAACGAGGAGCGCCTTCTGGAAGTATCCAAGTCATTCGACGACATGGCGATTGTGCGCGTGATGAAGGACATTGTCCCTGAATACAAGAGCAGACAGAGCAAATACGAAGTTCTAGATAATTAGGGCCATTATGAAAGATCTGAAAATAGCAGTAGCGGGAACAGGCTATGTTGGCCTTTCCATCGCAACATTGCTTTCACAGCATCACAAGGTAACGGCAGTAGACGTCATTCCTGAAAAAGTAGAGAAAATCAACAACAAGGTCTCCCCTATCCAGGACGACTACATCGAGAAGTACCTGGCAGAGAAGAACTTGGACCTGACGGCGACTCTTGACGGCGAGGCTGCATATAGTGATGCAGACTTCGTGGTAATCGCCGCCCCTACGAACTACGACAGCAAGAAGAACTTCTTCGACACCTCACACGTGGAAGAGGTCATCGAACTGGTCCTGAAAGTGAACCCGGAAGCAGTCATGGTCATCAAATCGACTGTACCTGTGGGATATACGGCATCCGTCCGTGAAAAATTCTCCTATAGGGAGCGTCTTGCCGACGGCACCATGAAGACTGTAATGCCGAAAATCATCTTCGCACCGGAATTCCTGAGAGAATCCAAGGCATTGTACGACAATCTCTACCCTAGCAGAATCATTGTCGGTTACGGCGACGACAGCCTGAAGGAAGCAGCGCACACCTTCGCGGACCTCATTCAGGAAGGCGCCATCAAGGAGGACGTGCCGGTGCTGTTCATGGGCACGACGGAGGCCGAGGCCGTAAAGCTCTTCGCCAACACCTACCTCGCGCTCCGCGTAAGTTATTTCAATGAGCTCGACACATACGCCGAGATGAAAGGTCTTGACACCAAGTCCATTATAGACGGTGTCGGTCTGGACCCGAGAATCGGCACACATTATAACAACCCGTCATTCGGCTACGGCGGATATTGCCTCCCGAAAGACACGAAACAGCTTCTGGCGAACTACAATGACGTGCCGGAGAATCTTATCCAGGCCATCGTGGATTCGAACAGCACCAGAAAGGATTTCATTGCTGACCAGGTACTTGACAAGGCCGGCTACTACAGCAGCAACAGCCAGTGGGACAGCCATCAGGAGAAGAAATGTGTCATCGGCGTCTTCCGTCTGACCATGAAATCCAATTCAGACAATTTCCGTCAGTCTGCCATCCAGGGCATCATGAAGCGTATCAAGGCGAAGGGTGCCGAGGTGATAATCTACGAACCGACATTGGAAAACGGCACGCTGTTCTTCGGCAGCGAAGTGGTCAATGACCTGGAAGCTTTCAAGGCGAGGTCACAGGCCATCATCGCGAACCGCTACGACACCTGCCTCGATGACGTGAAAGATAAGGTTTACACCAGGGATATATTCAGAAGGGATTAATTCAGGACTTTCAGGATGGTAAACTACAATGTTTCTCTGGACGGGAAAACCGTTCTGGTGACCGGTGCCGCCGGATTCATAGGCAGCAACCTTGTCAAGAGACTTTTCAATGAATTCCCCGATATAAAAATCGTCGGAATAGACTCTGTCACAGACTATTACGATGTAAACATCAAATATGGCCGACTGGCGGAAATCGAGGCATTGAACCGCGACTGGACCTTCGTGAAAGCAAGCATTGCCGACAAAGGCATTGTCAACGACCTTTTCGCGAAGCATCATTTTGCGGTGGTGGTGAATCTCGCAGCACAGGCCGGTGTGCGTTATTCGATCACGAACCCGGACGCCTACATCGAGAGCAACCTCATCGGTTTCTACAATATCCTGGAAGCTTGCCGCCACTACGAGGTAGAACATCTGGTATATGCTTCATCATCAAGCGTTTACGGCTCGAACAAGAAGGTGCCATATTCGACTGACGACAAGGTGGACAATCCCGTAAGCCTCTATGCCGCGACGAAAAAGAGCAACGAGCTGATGGCTCATGCCTATTCGAAGCTCTACAACATTCCGTCCACAGGCCTGAGATTTTTCACGGTCTACGGTCCGGCCGGACGTCCCGACATGGCATATTTCGGATTCACGGACAAGCTTGTCCACGGCGACACCATAAAAATCTTCAACTACGGCAACTGCAAACGTGATTTCACCTTCGTGGACGACATCGTCGAGGGCGTGGTCCGTGTCATGCAGCATGCTCCTGAGAAGCAGAACGGCGAGGACGGTCTTCCGATTCCGCCGTACAAAGTATATAATATAGGTAACAGCCACCCGGAGAACCTTCTGGAATTCGTCGATATCCTCCAGCAGGAACTCCTCCGCGCCGGCGTATTGCCATCCGACTACGATTTCGACGCGCACAAGGAACTGGTTCCGATGCAGCCGGGCGACGTGCCTGTCACCTACGCCGACACCACGCCGCTGGAACAGGACTTCGGTTTCAAGCCCTCCACTCCCCTGCGTGAGGGTCTGAGGAAGTTCGCCGAGTGGTATCGGGGTTACTATGCGAAATAGAACCTTCTAGCATAAATGCCAATTAATCAGCTGAAAGCAGGAGTCGTCCTGAACTATGTCGTAATTTTCCTGAACACTATAGTCGGTCTGTTGTACACACCGTACATGCTCAGGATGATGGGACAGAGCGAATACGGCTTGTACTCTCTGGTTGCATCCGTGATTGCGTACCTGACCGTACTTGATCTCGGATTCGGCAATGCGATTGTCAGATACACCGCGAAGTTCCGGGCGGAAAAGAAGACGGAAGAACAATATGAGATGTTCGGAATGTTCTTCCTGCTGTACCTCGTCATAGGAATCATCGCATTCGGGATAGGGCTGGGGCTTTATTTCAATGTTGACACCCTCTTCGGGAACACGATGACAGCCGTCGAACTCGGCCGTGCACGCATTATGATGCTCCTCCTGGTGGCCAACCTGGCATTTACCTTTCCGATGAGCATCTGGGGTTCGATCATCCAGGCATACGAGGATTTCGTATTCCAGAAGTCGCTGAATATCATCAGGATCATTCTCAATACCGTAGTAATGATCTGCCTCCTCCACTTCGGCTACAAGGCCGTGGCGATGGTAGTGGTCCAGACAATATTCAACGTCCTGACCCTTGTTGTCAACTTCATATATTGCAGAAGGAAGCTAAATATACATATATATTTCAGGTTCAAGCATTTTCATTGGGATTTTCTCAAAGAAGTCGCGATTTATTCATTCTGGATATTCCTCAACGCCATCATAGACAGGGTGTATTGGAGCACCGGACAATTCGTCCTCGGAGCGATGGTCGGGACGGCAGCAGTGGCGGTCTTCGCCATAGCCATCCAGCTCGAAGGAATGTACATGCAGTTTTCCACGGCGATTTCCTCGGTTTTCCTTCCGAAAGTCACCGCCATGGTGGCCACGAACAGAAGCCGCAAGGAAATATCAGACCTGTTCATAAGGACAGGACGTATCCAATATATAGTTCTGGCGTACATACTCTCCGGATTCATCATCTTCGGACGCCAATTCATCGAGTTATGGGCCGGAGCAGGCTACTCAGACGCGTATATTATATCACTTCTGTTTTTCATTCCGCTGACGGTGCCGCTCATCCAGAATCTGGGGATAACGATTCTTCAGGCACGTAACGAAATGAAATTCAGGTCCGTATTGTACATAATCATTGCCCTTGTCAGCCTTGGGATGCAAATAGTGCTGACCAGATATTTCGGCGGCATCGGCTGCGCAATGGGCGTTTCGGGCGCATTGGTCGTGGGACAGATACTGATAATGAACGTATATTACCGGCGCAGGCAGGACCTTGACATAAAGACATTCTGGAAGGAAATAAGCAAGATGTCAATAATCCCCATCGTCCTGATATTCAGCTCAATGCTGGTTATCCGTCACTTCTTCGCATTGGACTCCTGGGGAAAACTGATACTGGGGATAGCGGCATTCTCATCGGTTTATATCCCGCTGTTCTTCCGTTTCAGCATGACGGATGAAGAACGGAACCTGTTCATTTCGATGGTCCATAAAATCTTCGCCAGGGCATGATCGACATCATGAGAGCAGAGGATTGCTGCGGCTGCGGCGCATGCGCGCAAGTTTGCCCGAAGTCATGCATTTCAATGATTGCGGACAATGAGGGTTTCCTGTACCCGCACGTAAATACGTCGGACTGCGTCCAATGCGGCCTGTGCGAGAAGGTTTGCAATATATTGCACCGAAGGGAAGGACATGCCCCACTGAAAGTACTGGCGGCAATAAACCGTGATGAAGAAATCAGGAAGCAAAGTTCTTCCGGCGGCATTTTCCACATACTGGCAGAAAACGTCATCAATAAAGGCGGCATCGTTTTCGGGGCAAGATTCGATGAAAACTGGCAGGTCGTGTTCGACCATGCCGACACCCTCGACGGGATAAAGCCGTTCATAGGTTCGAAATATGTCCAGGCGACCATAGGCGATACCTATAAAACAGCCAAAAAGTTCCTTGAAGAAGGAAGGCATGTGATGTTTACAGGTACGCCATGCCAGATAGCCGGACTGCATCAATATCTGAGGAAAAGCTATCCGAATCTCCTGACCGTGGATTTCGTCTGTCATGGAGTTCCCAGTCCGAAAGTCTGGGGGAAATATCTGGAACAGCTGAAGGCGGACATCCGAAAAAAAGGAGACGATTCCGTGTATGTGCCATTCCGCAAAAGCCACTACATGAAGGCTTTCCTGGCCGACATCATACTGCGTCCGTCTTGCTACGAATGCAAGTCCAAGGGAGGAAGGAGCAACAGCGACATCACGTTGGCGGACTTTTGGGGAATTTCATCAATATTTCCTGAAATGGATGACGACAAAGGGACGAGCATGGTTTTCGTGAACACGGACAAAGGTGCATCCGCTCTGGACCTTTCCGCATTCAGGTACAAGGAAGCGGAATACGAACAAATCAAGCCTCTGAATCCTTCCTGCTACCGTTCCGCGTCGAGACCGGCAAACAGACAAATGTTTTTCGACTCGTTGGACTCGACCGACGACCTGAACACATTGGTCGACAGATGCACGAGATGGACATTCAGAAAAAGACTGAAAAACACCTGCCGGGTTCTGCTCCGCATGATTCAACGGAGCAAGACCACATCTGATTCGACCATCAAGTCGATATCGTTCAGAGACAAATCGGAAGGCTGGAACTCGTACGGATTGTCCGTAAAGACGGGACGAAAGATGAAAATAGGTATACTGACGCAACCGCTCCGCACCAACTATGGCGGGCTATTGCAGAATTATGCCCTCCAACAGACACTCATCAGAGCCGGATTTGAAGCAGAGACGATAGATTGGGACGAGCCCGAAGGGTTCAGGCAATCATTGTACCGGATAAAAATCCGCGCCCGTCATGCTCTTTTTCCGGGACGCTGGCCGGAGCCGATGTACAGGCCGAGCGCGGACGAAATTGCCGCAATCAGACGCAATACCGGTTATTTCGTAAAGAAATATATACGCCATACGGAGGCATTGACCTCCGGGGACATGTTTGCAAAGCAGGCAAAACGTGGCGGGTACGAGGCATATGTGGTCGGCAGCGACCAATGCTGGAGAGCATGTTACAACTATTATCTCCCTGCAATGTTTCTTGACTTCGCCCGGGACAAGAAAGTCAGACGAATCGCTTATGCGGCGTCTTTCGGAACGGACAAATGGGAGTTCTCTCCGCAGCAGACCGGCATCTGCGCACCTCTGGCGAAGAAGTTCGACCTCATAACGGTACGGGAGGATTCGGGAGCCGGGCTCTGCAAGAGATATTTGGGAGCGGACGCCACACATGTGCTGGACCCGACAATGCTTCTAGCCAAAGAGGACTATATACATCTGTGCGAAGCGGAAAATGAGCCACGTGCAGAAGGTACGCTTTTCCACTACATCCTGGACCCCGACGCCATGAAGACCTCATTTGTCGGGAAGGTCGCCGCTGAAACCGGATTGAAAGCATTTCAAGTAATGCCGAAGCGCTTTATCGGAAATCATACGCGGGAGGACATGAAATGCAGGATCGGGGATTTCGTATTTCCGAGGGTCACCACATGGCTCCGTGCATTCATGGACGCGGAAATGGCCATCGTGGACAGTTTCCACGGAGCGGTGTTCTCGATTATCTTCAACAAGCCTTTCTGGGTGATAGGAAACGAAAAGCGGGGCATGGCCCGTTTCACTTCCCTACTGAAAATGTTCCACCTGGAAGACAGGCTTGTAGACGAAGCGGAGCTCGGCAATCTCGATTTCCACAAGGAGATAGATTGGAACGAAGTGAACAGCATATTGGAGGAGAAACGAAGGGCAAGCAAAGAGTTGTTATTGGAAAACCTGCATGACTGAGATGCCGAAAGCAAGTATCATAGTTCCCGTATACAAGGCAGAACATTATTTGAGACGATGTATCGAAAGCATTGTCCATCAGACATATACGGATTGGGAGCTTCTTCTGGTCGACGACGGTTCTCCTGACGGCAGCGGCGGGATCTGCGATGAATACGCCGGCAGGGACGCGCGCATACGGGTTTTTCATAAGGAAAACGGCGGCGTCAGTTCAGCGCGAAACCTGGGCCTGGAGAACGTGCGTGGAGAATATGTGACGTTTGTGGACAGCGACGATATGATAGACGCCCGCACGCTGGAAATCTGCATGTCACGATGCGAAGGCCTGGAGATGCTGCAGTTCTCGTTTTCCAGGAATGTAGCGGATCTGGGCCCGGCAGAAAATTCCGAGCCGGAAATCTTCGCCAACCGGGATTATGTGAACAATGCCGCCCTACACAAGTGCGTCTGGGGAACAGTCTTCAGTTCCGATATCATCCGCAGGAACCATATCAGGTTCGATGAAAGCATGAAACTGGCTGAAGACCAGCTGTTTGTCTTTTCATGCATGGAGCATGCGGAAAGGATAATGAGACTCCCCGACGTGCTGTATTACTACTATTACGACAATCCGTCCAGTGCCACGAACAATGAGCGTTGCAATGATCTCATACATTCGTCGCAGCGATGCATTGATTTCAAGAAGAAGCATCCGTTGTTCGCGCGCCCGATTGATGAAACGGTCATATATCTGATAGAGAAGCTGATAGCGAGGGGAAAGTATTCCGCGTCCTATAAGCTGTTGTCGGAATTGAAGCCTCATCATGCAGAGTCGCGCCCTTGGCCTTCAAGGCTGATGGTCCGCATCTCCCGATGCAGCTCCCTGGCCGGAATATGCATCGGTGCGCCTCTGTATAACGTATATTGTTTCGTCAAGAAAACATTGACCCGCATAAAATGTGCATGAAGAAAACGCCTAAGGTTTCTGTCATCGTCCCGGTATATGGAGTCGAAAAATATATCGGACGGTGCGTCAGAAGCTTGTTCGAACAGACATTGGAAGACATTGAATACATCTTTGTGGACGATTGCACCCCGGACGGTTCGATTTCCGTCCTCAACCGCGTGCTTTCTTCGTATCCGGCCAGACAGGAACAGGTCAAGATAATCCGCCATGAGAAGAATGAGGGGCTTGTCCATGCGCGTCAGACAGGGCTGAAGGCCGCAAGCGGCGAATATATAGCGCATTGCGACAGCGATGATTGGGTGGACACGAATCTTTACGGGACGCTCTACGACCAGGCCGCAGCCCAAGGTTCGGACATGGTCGCGTTCGTCTGCAAATATACCGACGGAGAAAGGACGATAAAGGAGGCCCTCACCGGAAACCGCACAGAAACCGCTGAGTGTCTGGCAGATATGATACACGGGAAGATGTGGTGGTCATTGTGCAACAAGCTCATAAGGAGTGATGTTTACCGGCATAGCGACATAATCTACCCGACCGACGGAATGGGTGAAGACATGTGCCTGTCGCTCCAGCTTCTGTATCATTGCAAGTCGATATCATACAATCACGACGTATGCTATCATTACTACCAGAATCCGACATCCATGACGAAGGTCCAGACCGAAGAGAGCTGCCTCTCCAGATTCCGTCAGATCTGCCGCAATGTCGAGATAGTCAAGAAATTCTATTCCGGCAAGCCGGTCAATGACAGCCTCCGCAAAGGTTTTCGATATCTGGAGTTCAATGCCAAGCGCCCCCTGACCCCACTGCTGTCCGAAAGGAAATACCGCAAGCTCTGGCGCCAAACCTACCAAGGCTGCGAATGGTCCGTACTGAACGACCCCGAGGCCCCGGCCCACGACCGCCTCAAGTCCCTCCTCTGCCTTTTAGGCATCACTCCGCTGCAGTATGAGCGGTTGCGGGGGTGGGTGAAGAGGTGATGGAGTTTAAACTCATTGATAATCAATTAAAAATTCTTTACTTTTGTTACACTGACAGACTTAAGTAAATGATATATTCAAGTAATATGGCATCATTACACATCAAACACTTCGGTTCGATTGAAGACTCTACCAGGATTGAATTCACTCCTCTTATGGTACTCATCGGACGTCAGAGTTCAGGAAAAAGTACTTTTATGAAAGTGCTTTGCTTCTGCCGATGGATAGAAAAACGAGTTATGGTATCGACTGATGATATCATTAACCAATATACCCATTATGGACGTTTTGTCAAGGAGCTCAAGCAATTCCATAGACTCAATGATGATTATTTCAAGAATAATACAAGTATCGAATATAAGGGAGATACCATAACTATCGAATATCGCGGAGGTACGAATCCTAAAATCAGCAGAAAATCAGATTTCGCTCAAAGGCGTTACAATAGCAAAATATGCTATATCCCTGCCGAACGGAATCTTGTTTCTGCCCTTCAGAACATTGATAGAGCATATAAGGCTACCGAAAGAGATGTATTGTTCAATTTCATTTATGAATGGGACGAGGCTAAATCCCCTTCGACCAAATCAAATCCATATAAATTATCGGTGACAGGAGACTTCAGTTATGCGAATAAGTCAGGAAATGATTTCATCATAAGGAAAGACGGAACAGAATCTCCGGCGTTTTATGCGTCCAGTGGTATCCAGTCTGTTACACCTTTGGATGTCATGTCACACTATATGATGTCACAAGTCGGGGAAAGGGCTCCGATGTCAATGTCGGATCTGAATGCTATCCAAGAACCGAATTCCAAGAGACTCACCTACCAGTCTGCTCAAGTTTTCATTGAAGAACCAGAACAGAATCTCTATCCTGAATCTCAACGTCTGATTATATTGAGTTTGGTCAAAGCTCTTGCGGAAGCTCAAAAAAAAGAATCTGAGCCGAGTATGATTATGTTGACAACACATAGCCCATATATTCTTTCTGTCATAAATGTGTTGCTTTCAGCATCTGCCGCTTCAAGTAAAGAATCCGGCAAAGGCATCATTGACAGCAACCTCCTTTTGAATCCGTCCGACGTTTCAGGGTATTTCATCAACGAAGACGGTATTTTCAAAAGCATTGTAGATGAAGAGCTTCAAATGCTTGACGGAATGCAACTTGACGGCGTTTCGGATTGGGTCGAAGATAAAATCAGTCAGTGTAACAAGGTCTTATATGGAGATGAATAGTAATCTTGAACAATACCTCTCGACATACAGTCGACTGATAGGAGAAGGTTACTCTCCGCAGCAGGACCTGAAGGTTCGCAAAATAGTTTCAGTAAGCGAAAATGGAACGAAATATAGACTTGCGACAGATGACAAATACTCAGCGGTATTTCAGATTGACGGATACATTATAAAGAAAGAGGAAGGACGAAAATGTGACAAGTTGATTCTTGTCAGAAAAGATAGTACAGCTAAAGAAGAAGACTGGACAGAATTATTTGTCGAACTGAAAGGAAAAGATATTCTGCGTGCAATAGATCAACTATGTGCCACTCTAAAGAATCCCAAATTCAGACACCAGTCAAACAAGGACATACGCGCAAGAATAGTAGCCAATTCCTATCCGTCTAACAAAGCGAATAGCGATATGGAGAAGGCCAAACGAGATTTCCGCAAAGATTTCAATTGCGACCTGCGCAGTGTAAAGAATGGGCAGGAGGATAAGTTGTGAGGGCTTGCGAATGCGGACAGTCTGGCATCGGAAATCGGCATCAGCAGAAATAGTGTACAAGACTACCTCGCCCTTCTGGAAAGGGCACAGTTAATCGGACAGCTCAGGGATGATGTGAAGACGACATCGAGTTCGCCCAAGGCAACGTCATTCCTCTCTGGGCTTTCGGGATGAATTACTAGGATATGAAAACGACTAACCAATTTGATGACATGTTAGGAATCAATGAACACAGAGTTATCGTAACAGGAGAATTTGCAGCAGCTGTCAGGAAAGCAGCAAAGGCCTCTGTCATTGCAAATTCTAAACAGGTATCTTCCCAAAAAGACTCGAAAGAAAAGAAATATCATTTCGATTGGAAATGATGGTATAGATTGAGACGTGTGAATAATTTAACGCCAAACGATATGAGACACTTGGTCATAAAGTATTTCGGTCCGATTCGTAATGCGGACCTTCAACTTGGACAGGTAAATGTATTGATAGGTATGCAGAGTTCCGGCAAGAGCTGCGTACTTAAGACGGCGTGCTATTGTACCTGGGTTGAAAAACGTCTTGAATTGTCTCAAAAGGTCAACGGTTTCGGTAACGGCTCGGCCTTCATTGACACCATGACCAGCTATTATCAAATGGCAGGATACGTCCATCCGGATACCTACATCGAATATGAAACCGAACATGTCTTCTTCTCATACAGCCATTCAGAAAAGGAGTTTACGATGAGATGGAAAAATGATTATTGGAACTATAAGAGGCCAAAGGTAAGTTATGTCCCTGCCGACAGAAATTTGGTGGCTTCAATTCCGGGGTGGAGCTTCCTTCCATTGGATGGCAACATGCTTGACTTCATGTCAGATTGGGACCGGGCCAGGAAGTTTGTAAAGAGCGAGGAGAATTTCTTGAATCTGGGCATGTCTTATACTTATGACTCCCAGACAAATACGGACAACATAAGACTGGAGAACGGAACTCCGCTGAAACTGAAGGAGAGTTCCAGCGGTATCCAATCGCTCCTCCCCATGTATGTACATCTCGATTATCTTACTGCAGGCCAATACAATGCAGAAGCAGGCAAGATCTCGTATGAACAGAAAGAAGAGCGCAAAAATCTATTGTCGACCATTTATGCCAATCTCTATGAAAAGGATTTCAACCATGACGAGACGATTGAAGTCGTCACCATCGATGGTGTAGATTATTCGTTTTCCAAGCCAGACCAGGCGAAGAAGTTCAAGTCGATTTGTCAGGAGTATATCAATGTTGATCATAGCGAGATATTCCTTGAAGCGCCAGAGGATAATTTGTTTCCTCCGACTCAATGCCAATTCGTGAATTGGATGCTGGAGCAGATAAAAACACACGGAGACATGCTTTTCATCACGACGCATAGTCCATATGTTCTGAACCAGCTGATCAAGGCGGCTCCGAAAGAATTGTCAGTAATGTTCACTCATCCACAGCAGCCTGCCAGCAGAGTTTTTTCCGTAAAACAGCTCAATGATGAGGAGATACAAGAGGCTTACGATAATGGTGTAGATATGTTCTTCAATTTCGAGATGTATGTATGAAGCGGAAGATTTTGAACGTAATGCCTGAGTGCTATGTTGATACAAACCTGATAGAATATCTTCTGGATGGAGTAGTAAATCATCAACATTGTTGCTCAAAGGTAGTGGGCCAGTTGAACAACACATTTGCAGACAAGTTCGCTATCGGAATTATCGATAAAGATAAGGTAGAACTCGGCTACATACAGGCTTGTGACGAGATTGCCAAGACTGAGCACCTGACATTATTGAAGCATAAATCCCGTCATCAGTACCTGATTACGATTTCTCCTGCCGTGGATAAATTTGTATTGGACAGTGCTAAAGAGCAAGGAGTCGATACGGAAAAATACAATCTTCCGTCAACTCTGAAGGAGTTCACCAAACTATCCAAGTCAGTCACTTCCAACACGGATGAGCGCTTTAAGAACTTATTCGCAGCAATTAACGGCAACTCTGAATTCAGGGCGTTAAAGAAGACTTTAGAATATTTGTTGGACAAACAATACAATACGGATATTTCTGAACTGACACGGATTTTTGGTGGTGAAACATAATGGACGAATCACCTACTGTAATGGATTGCATCAAAGGCGTAACAGCGTTATTTACAACAAGTAAGCTGATCAGAATGTCTTATGAAGAGAATATTCTCTGTTTCGCTTATATTGAAAACAATGAACGACAATAACCCAAAATATGGATAATATTTCGCCGAGATACAAATTGAGTCTTGCTGAAAAAGTAAATGAAGTTTTGTGGAATGAATATGGCTCCTATGATCGAGTTCTTGCCTATATTGAACAATGGCATGAGATTGAAGATTACTGGGAAAATTTCTTTATTGAATTCAAGGATAAAGATAGAAAACAGATATCGTTATATTCTACCTTATGCAATATGCCAGGAGAACTGCTTCTGAAAGTCGCCATCGACATGGGCGTAGAAACACCTGATTACATACCTTCGATTCCGACATTTCGCAATAAGATTAAAGAGAATTATAAAAACGCATCTCAAACATTCGAAAAGGCATTTAGGGAAGTTGAAAAAGACCCATCATTGGCAATAGGATTAGCAAATTCAGTACTAGAAAGTATACTTAAGGATATATTACGTGCGAATCAAGCATCAGATTATTCAGAACACGACACCCTGACTGAATTAGTTAGGAAATGTTTCAAGCATTTTAAAAAGAACGATTCGTCTTTGCCGAGTGAAATTAAGTCGATAGCTAATAGCATTTTCAATGCAGCAAAATCGATAGAAGATATAAGAAGTGACAAGACCTCATTCCATGGAAAATCATCAGAATGTGAAGTAATATCACAACCAGAATATGCTTATTTCGTGATAAATGCTGTGACGACAATAGGCTTATTCTTTTTAAAATACCAACCAAAACAGCAACAAGCAATTATTCAAAATTTTGATGATGATTTACCATTTTAATGGGCCTTTCGTCTATCTGATTTCGAGGAACACAAAGAACTTGTGCCAATGCAGCCCAGCGATGTTTCTGTGACTTATGCCGACACCACACCGCTCGAGCAGGACTTCGGGTTCAAGCCGAGCACACCACTTAGAGAGGGACTTAGAAGGTTCGCGGAGTGGTATGGACGGTATTATGGGGAGAAAAAATAGAATAGAAATTTAACAAATTTAATTATTTTAATATCATGAGTATTTTTGCGGGTAAAACCCTTATGATTACCGGAGGAACAGGTTCTTTCGGTAATGCTGTGTTGAATCGATTCCTTCGTACTGACATCGGTGAGATTCGTATTTTCTCACGCGACGAGAAGAAACAGGACGACATGCGCCACGAATATCAGGCGAAATACCCTGATGTTGCACACAAGATAAAATTCTATATCGGCGACGTCAGAAGTCTGGAAAGCGTGCGCTCGGCGATGCCAGGCACAGATTACATTTTCCATGCAGCCGCCCTCAAGCAGGTTCCGAGCTGTGAATTCTTCCCGATGGAAGCAGTGAGGACCAATGTGATAGGCACTGACAATGTTCTCACGGCAGCTATCGAAAATAATGTCGGAGCGGTCATCTGTCTCTCTACCGACAAGGCAGCATATCCGATCAATGCAATGGGCATCACCAAAGCCATCGAAGAGAAAATCGCCGTAGCCAAGAGCCGTAACTCCCGCAACACCAAGATCTGCTGCACACGTTATGGCAATGTCATGTGCTCGCGCGGTTCCGTGATTCCTCTTTGGATCGAGCAGATCCGCAGCGGCAACCCTATCACTCTTACAGAGCCTAAGATGACACGTTTCATCATGTCCCTCGAAGAGGCTGTGGATCTGGTGCTTTTCGCATTCGAGCATGGCCACAATGGCGATATTCTCGTTCAGAAAGCTCCGGCATGCACCATCCAGACACAGGCCGAAGCTGTCTGCGACCTTTTCGGCGGCAAGAAAGAGGACATCAAGGTCATCGGTATCCGTCACGGCGAGAAGATGTACGAGACACTCCTTACCAAGGAAGAATGCGCCAAAGCCGAGGATATGGGCAACTTCTATCGTGTTCCGGCAGACAACCGCGACCTGAACTACGACCAGTACTTCACCAAGGGTGATGTAAAGCGTGCTACCATAGAGGAGTTCAATTCTGACAACACATACCGTCTGAACTTGGAAGAAACAATCGCCAAAATCGGTGCTCTGGAATATATCCAGAACGAATTGAACGGAGTTGAAAATCTCGCGAAATAATGAAGATTCTGGTTACCGGCGCCAAAGGATTCGTGGGAAAGAACCTTTGCTGCCAACTGAACAACATAAAAGAAGGCAAGGCCCGCTGCTATGGAGACCTCCAGGTCGATGAAGTATTTGAATACGACGTTGACTCGACTCCAGAGCAGCTGGACAGTTGGTGCGGCGAGTGCGATTTCGTCTTCAACCTCGCGGGCGTGAACCGGCCGAAGGACAATGACGAGTTCATGAAGGGAAATTTCGGTTTCGCATCCACATTGCTCGATACATTGAAAAAGCACCACAACACTTGTCCTGTGATGCTTTCCAGTTCACAACAAGCCTCATTGACAGGACGTTTCGGCAACAGCGAATACGGCAGAAGCAAGAAAGCCGGCGAGGATCTTTTCCTTGAATACGGCAAGGAGACCGGTGCGAAAGTGCTCGTCTACCGTTTCCCGAACCTTTACGGAAAATGGTGCCGCCCGAACTACAATTCGGCCATCGCCACGTTCTGCAACAATATCGCCAATGGCCTCCCTATCCAGGTCAATGACAGAAGTGTACAGATGGAAATCCTCTATATCGACGATCTTGTCGAGGAGATGATCTGCGCACTCAAAGGTCAGGAACATCATTGCGAATTCGAGGGACTTGACGTACTGCCATCCGCTGAAGGACGTTATTGCTATTGTCCTGTCACTCACAAGACTACGCTTGGAGAAATCGTTGATACCATATATGAATGTGCACGTGCTGTGCGTGCCGTGCCGGATTCTGCGGAAGGACCTTCGACGGCTCTCGAAATGCCGCAAGACGGTATGCGTTATCGCCTGATGTCCACATTCCTCAGCTACCTCCCGAAAGAAAAGGCAATTTTCGATTTGAAGATGAACGTGGATCAGCGCGGATCGTTTACCGAACTGGTACACACGATGAATTGCGGTCAGGTAAGCATCAACATTTCCAAGCCTGGCATCACGAAAGGAGAGCATTGGCACAACTCGAAATGGGAACAGTTCATCGTGGTTTCCGGCCACGGGCTCATCCAGATGCGCAAGGAAGGCACGGATGAAGTCCTGAACTACGAAGTAAGCGGTGACAAGATCCAGTCTGTCATCATGCTCCCGGGCTACACTCACAACATCATCAATCTTTCCGAGACCGAAGACCTCGTGACCGTAATGTATTGCAACGAAGTCTTCAATCCTGAAAGACCTGACACATATTTCGATAAAGTGGAGAAATAAAGAAATGGAAAAGACACCTAAATTCGATTATTCAGATATTCATTGGAAGGAGAACGGCAAACTCAAGCTCTGTATCGTAGTAGGTACGCGCCCTGAGATTATCCGTCTGGCAGCGGTCATCACCAAATGCCGCAAGTATTTCGATGTCATCCTCGCCCATACAGGCCAGAACTATGACTACAACCTGAACGGCATCTTCTTCAAGGACCTCAAACTCGCTGAACCTGAAGTCTATATGGATGCAGTCGGCGATGACCTCGGTGCGACGTGCGGCAATATCATCAACTGTTCATACAAGCTTTTTGCCCAGACCAAGCCGGACGCAGTGCTGGTTCTCGGTGACACGAACAGTTGTCTCTCAGTAATCGGCGCGAAACGTCTTCACATTCCGATTTTCCACATGGAGGCCGGTAACCGCTGCAAGGACGAGTGTCTCCCGGAGGAGACCAACCGCCGCATCGTAGATATCATCTCCGATGTGAACCTGGCGTATTCCGAGCATGCTCGCCGTTATCTTGCTGACTGCGGACTTCCAAAGGAGCGCACCTATGTCACAGGTTCCCCTATGGCAGAGGTGCTTCATAACAACCTCGCCGAAATCGAGGCAAGTGATGTCCACAAACGTCTCGGCCTGGAGAAAGGCAAATATATCTTGTTAAGTGCTCACCGTGAGGAAAACATCGACACAGAAAAGAACTTCCTCAGCCTCTTCAATGCCATCAACAAGCTGGCCGAGAAATATGACATGCCTATTCTCTACAGCTGTCATCCGCGCAGCCGCAACAGACTGGCATCCAGTGGTTTCAAGCTGGACCCGCGTGTCATCCAGCACGAACCGCTTGGATTCCACGACTACAACTGCCTCCAGATGAATGCATTCGCAGTGGTCAGCGACTCCGGCACCCTCCCTGAAGAAAGTTCATTCTTCACCAGCGTAGGCCATCCGTTCCCTGCCATCTGCATCCGCACCTCCACAGAGCGTCCGGAGTCCCTCGACAAAGCCGGATTCATTCTCTCCGGCATCGACACCAATGGACTGCTCCAGTCAGTGGAGACTGCCGTAGAATTAGTGAAGAATGGTGACTACGGCACACCGGTTCCTGACTACACAGACGAGAATGTCAGCACGAAAGTCGTGAAGATAATCCAGAGTTACGTGGGAGTGGTTAATAAGATGGTTTGGAGGAAGTATTAGGATTTTATTTGCAATTTCGAATACTCCTTATTATATTAACACATCAACAAATCCAGTCTGACATGTTTAAAAGCATTGAAATTGAACACTTTCGTGGCATACGTCACGCGAAAATAGACGGACTGAAAGAAGTTAATATACTCTTCGGAAAGAACAATTGCGGCAAGTCTTCACTACTTGACGCCATCTTTCTGATATCAGGATTGTCGAATCCGAAACTGCCGATCAACATCAATCTGCTGAGGAACTACCTGCGATTCGAGCCGTCAGACCTGGCATTGGATTTCTATACACTTGACACTTCGCGGCCAATCAAGATCAAGGCATCAAACGACGAAGTGCGTGAGCTTATGATTTCTCTGTTCGAATCAGCTGCCAGCCGTATAGACTTGCTTGGAAACGAGAATAACATATCTTCAACTGATACCAAGAACCGTTATGGTCTTGTATTGAAATGCAAGATAAATGGGCATCCCGTCGAATCGTCCATCACCCTTTCTCATAAAGGCGTAGAAAACAACGATTACGAGCAAAGCGTCAAATATGATTCAGATTATAAAGAGAATCTAACTTGTCGATATCTTTCACCAAAGTATGACTTTTACACTTCAATAGAAAGTCTTATAGAGATTCTAAAAAACAAGGCTGAACAGTTCATTCTTGAAGCGTTGCGCATTATCGAGCCGATGATAAAAGACATAGTACTGTCACAGAATGAAGTGCTCGTCGATGTCGGCCTGAACAAGCGCATACCCATCAATGTGATGGGAGACGGTGCCCGCAAGATTCTCTCTATCCTCACGACGATTTATGAATGCCGTAACGGAATCGTCTTGATAGACGAAATCAGCAATGGCTTCCACTATTCCGTAATGAAAGCTCTATGGCAAACAATTTTGTTGGCGTCCAAAAAGAATAACGTCCAGTTATTCGCGACGTCCCATGATTTGGATTCAATTAAGGGATTGCGTGATGCCGCTCTTCATGATGAATGTGACAAAGTGGCATTCTTCAAGCTCCAGCGTACAGCCGATGCAGAATTGAAATCATACGGCTACACCACCGACAGTATCGATTATATGTTGAACCAGGAAATCGAGGTAAGATAGGATGAACAAGATATTTATAGAAGCAAAGAAACCTCAAACTTCTGAATATTGTTTCTTGGAAACCATCTTGAAGAATGAATTTCCGGACAAAATTTACAACATAATCTGTATGGACGGCGTAGACAATCTTTTTAATCAGGGCATTTTGACTCTGATCCGGACCTTTCAGGATAATGGAGATAAGGTGATTGTCATTCTAGACGCAGATACCATTGACAAGAAATGGGGATTTGAGGCTAGAAAGGTCAACACAATGGAGAAAATGCAGGAAAACGAGATTGATTTTCCTTTTTTCCTCTATCCTAACAATCACGATGATGGAAACTTCGAAGTTTTACTCGAAACTTAGCGAGAACGGATCTCCACAACAAATGGTGGGACTGTTTTGCCGATTACGAAACCTGCGTTTCAGGAATACGCGACAAATCTGGTGAACCAAGATACGTCATTCCCAACCGCAAAGCCAAGCTCCACACCTATATCAGTTCTCAACGACTGAACAATGCCTCAAGAAAAAAGCTCGGTTCCGGCCAATGGTTATTTGACAATTCTGATTACTGGGATTTCTCGCGCCCTGGACTTGAGCCACTTATTGAATTTTTGAAGGAGAATTTGGAATAATGGCGAAATTATGACAACTATCTAGTTTGGCTGATTTGCACAATTTAAGTTCATAAGTATATACCGACTTGTGATATTGAACAGTGTGTTTTACGATAAGTAGGCAGATATGACGTTCTTATAAAGAGAATATTCTCTTCCTCGCTTATGTTAAACATTATAATATCTACTGCAATATCGAAATAACATTTAAAATAAATATGAAACTGGTCTTTATAACAAATTATATACATCATCATCAAATTCCTTTAGCAGATGAGTTTTATAGGTTACTTGGTGATGATTACAAGAATATCGCCACAGAGGCATTACCTGATTGGCTAATAAAAGGCGGCTATGATCCATCTATCAGTAGGCCTTATGTCATTAGGGCATATGAGAATGACTTGAACCGGCGAGATGCCAAACAACTGGTAAACGACGCCGACGTTGTGATTGTCGGTTCTGCTCCAGAGGAATACGTTGAAAAAAGGATAGAAGCAGGTGAATTGACTTTTCGGTACAGCGAACGTTGGTTCAAAAAAAAACCATGGTTTTTATCGGGGCCACACGCATGGTTTAACCTATGGCATGATCATATTCGATACAGAAACAAACCTTTATATATGCTGGCCGCAAGCGCATACACATGTCGAGATGTGAATGCTGTTGGTGCATATAAGAACAAGGTCTTTAAGTGGGGATATTTCACCAAGGTTGAAGATTTTCCACTTGAAGCATCCGCGAATTTTTGTGCTTCCAGCGAAGAAGCCGAAGTGCACATTATGTGGTGCGCGAGGTTTCTTCGCTGGAAACATCCGGAACTTCCTATTCTGCTAGCGAAGCGACTTAAGGAAAACGGCTACAAATTTGTATTGGACATGTATGGCTCGGGAACGAAACTAGAACCAACCAAACGCCTTGCGTCAAAACTTGGTGTGCTGGATGTAGTTCATTTCCTCGGCAATCTTCCAAATGACGAAATATTGAAGCAGATGCGTAGACACGAGATATTCCTTTGCACAAGTGACAAGAACGAAGGCTGGGGAGCGGTCCTAAATGAATCTATGTCCAATGGATGTGCGGTTGTTGCAAGCAATATGATAGGCGCGGTGCCATTCCTAGTTGAAGATGGCGTCAACGGATTGATTTTCCAATCAGAAAGCATAGCTTCTCTAGAATCCAAAGTAGAATCCTTGCTAACAAATCAAAAATTCAGACAAAGATTAGCTGAAAATGCAGTAGTCACAATGAGAACTCTTTGGTCGCCTAATAATGCGGCACAACAGTTTCTTCAATTAGTTCAAGCAATTAATAATCACGACATTAATAGTGTAGCTAAAAATGGGCCTTGTAGTCAAGCCGAACGAATATAATTTATGACGCAAATAACAAAACAGCAGTCCGATATATTTTGGCGTTTAAAAGCACTGGCAATCTTTACGGTTTTCTTTGCGCATATGCCATACACCGGCTCCAACCAGATAATGATTTATTTATTCAATTTGATTGGTATGGTAGGAGTCCCCACATTTCTAATTCTATCAGGTTATTTTGATTATTACAGCCAAAGTTCTTTATATAAATCCGCAAAAAGATTATTTATTCCATTATTTATTTGGGGGTTATTAACATACATAGCATCTCATATAAACACAACATGGGATTTCTATGATAGTACTATTGGCTTTCTTAAATGGATTTACGGATGTGGTAGTTGGTTGTATTTTGTTCCGGTATTGTTCTTGTGCAAAATGATATGCTGTATAGATAATAAGTATTATCAATCTATTCTATGCATAATAAGCCTTATTTCGATATCTTCGACAAGTTTTGGAATAATACCTTACAATGAGTTTTTTACGCCATATACCAACCCTCTAAATTTTCTTATTTATTTCCAAATTGGAAGATATCTAAGACGTAACGACATTGACTTAGACAACAATCTGTACTTATTCACTTCGTTAATTATTGCGGTTGTTAGCTTGTTTCTTTGGGGGGACTGAAGCACCATCGTATTTCTCTATATATGCGGTATTCGTTTCATTTGGTTCATTTTTCTTTCTTTATAGATTAGCTCATATTGTAAACTTTGGCGAGGAAACTGGTAAAATGTCCTATGTGATATATTTATTTCATCTTGTACCAGCAAGTATCCTGAACAGAAGGTTACTTATGGCATTTGGACCACGCATTGATTTCGTTAAGGTTCCATTAGTATTCGCTATAGTAGTAGGCATAGTCTGGTGCATAAAACTTATATTATATAAATTAAACTGTCAAAAATTATTGCAGTTTTTGGGCTATCGATAGATGATAAATTATAAACAATTAATAAGTTACGGTAAGCAATTATCACGGTATTTTAGTGCTTCTTTGATACCGATGATATTAAACCTTGCAATAAATCCCTTGGTCTCGTTGAATATGGAGCCTACGGATTTTGCAATTACGGGATATTTCACATCATTCAGTACGCTAATATCTCCTATCATAGCATTTTATATGATACATTTCTACAATAAGCGATACTTCGAGTTAGACAACAATGGACGGGAGCATTTGAGAGCCCTCCTATTCAAGGCTCTTATATTTTTCTCTTTTGCGATTGCATTCGTGTGTCTACTAGCATTATTGTTTTATGTGAAGTGTGTTTCAAAAGCATCATTAGCGACATTTCCTTATTTATATATGACAGTGATGACCATTCCGTTTGCGGGTATTTACAATTTGGAACTGGCTGATTATAAAATGGAGAGAAAAAGCAAAGAGTATATGAATCTATCCTTGCTCTGTGGCATTCTCTCTGTATGTTGCACATTGTTGTTTGTTGTTCTAATAAAATGGGGTGCATTTGGTAAGTTATTAGCCCCATTAGTTGTTGAAATTGGCATATTCATATATCTCTTATTTAAACATAAAGATATTTGGAAAATCAAGACAAAGCCAGCAGAATTACTTCCAGTTTTAAACTTTTGTTGGCCGCTGTCACTAGGTGCCGCTTTAGGTTATTTTTCTAATGGATACGACAAAACAATCCTTGAAAGTTTAGGCAATGTTGTCGAATTTGGATATTATTGTGTAGGAACAAGTATTGCCGCCTATTTAGGTGTATTTACAACATCAATTAGTGCTACTTTTCAACCTGATACATACGAAGCAATTATTAAAGACAATCGTAGAAAATTAGCAAGAGTTGTTTTTATCCGATGGGGTCTGACGTTGATTGTGGTGTTGGTGTTCGTTTTGTTATGTCCGCTCGTTATCAGAATACTTACCGCTGGAAAATATATGGATGCTGTTCCATATGCTAGAATTTTTGCTCTTGTAAGTTTGACCAATTCTATATACTATATCATTAATGATTATTCAATTGCAAGAGGAAAACCTCACTTTTATTTATTCACAACTATCATAGGCAGTATATCTATTATGATACTTATGCCTATTTTCATAAAAGAATTCTCATATAAAGGTGGTGCTATCATGAATGTTCTTTCTTTTATAATTCTTAGCATTATTAATATACTATTGTTATGTGTGCCCTCAAAGAAAATACAATGAAAGTACTTTGGATAACAAATATTCTATTTCCTGAAGCCGAGCAATTACTTAGCGGTAATGGCGAGCTAAAGTCATCTGGGGGTTGGATGTTGGGATCGGCAGAAGCGCTGCTTCTCAATTTGGACATCAAGTTAACAGTCGCTACCGTCTCTACGAAGGTCAAGTCATTGACTAAACTTGAAGGGAGTAACATGACGTATTACATACTTCCTATGGGACGTGGAAATCAACGGATAAACCCAGAATATGAGCCTTTGTGGAAACAAGTAAATTTTGAAGTGCGACCGGATATCATCCATATTCATGGAACTGAATTTTCGCATGGTCTCGCCTATATGCGCGCATGTGGAAGCAACAATGTCGTTATATCAATTCAGGGGATGACATCTACCTATCATTACTACTACTATGGTATGTCTAAGTCTGATGTTTATAGAAATCTGACCTTAAGAGACGTGCTGAGAGGCTCAATAATCGATGGACAGCGTCAGTTCAAGAGAAGAGCGAAATACGAGGTAGAGATGCTCCGTATGGCCAATCATGTCATTGGTAGGACTTCCTGGGACAAGGCACATGTGTGGGCAATTAATCCGGATGCCAAATATCATTTCTGTAATGAAACATTGCGTCCGGAGTTTTATGATGGTTCACAGTGGTCCTATGAGAAGTGCCATAAACATACCATATTCCTGAGCCAGGCAGGTTATCCTTTAAAGGGGCTACATCAGTTACTTAAGGCAATGCCTCTGGTTCTTGCACATTTCCCCGACACAACAATTAGAGTGGCCGGTGCAAACATTACAAAGTGCGATTCTTTTAGAGCATGGCTGCATTTTTCAGGATATGGCCGCTATATCAAAAACTTGATTCGTAGACTGCATTTGGAAGATAAGGTAAGATTTGTCGGGAATAAGAATGCAGAAGAAATGAAGCAGGAATATCTGGCCTCTAATGTGTTTATCTGTCCATCAGCAATCGAGAACAGCCCGAACTCATTGGGCGAAGCGCAAATTCTTGGTGTGCCGTGCATCGCAAGTTATGTGGGCGGTATCCCTGATATGATGAAAGGAAATGAAAACAACCTGTATCGCTTTGAAGAAGTTGAGATGCTTGCGGAAAAGATTTGTCAGGTTTTTAATGCAAAAGAACACCATAGGGATATGATTCCCATGGCGCACACACGTCATAATCAAAAAGTTAATAGTGATAGATTACTCTCAATCTATCAACACCTAATTCACTTGTAATGTATATTGTCTTTATTTGCTCGCTTATAGCACTTTTTTTAACATGGCTGGAGTCAATTGGCCAATTGAGAGGTGGAATGAAAATTGGGTTCTTTCTTATCACCTTCTTAGGTGCTATACATTATGACTATGGGAACGATTATATGGCATATTATCACATCTACGAGCAATGTACGAGTGTTCCGTTTAACTTAAAAGTAATTTTATCAGGAGAGGTCTTTAAAGAACCCGGATGGGTACTACTGTGCTGGTTCTTTAAGTGTATCGGTGGATTCTTTGTTATGGTATTTTGCCTCAATGTCATTCAAAATATCATCATATATAAATTCATCACAAAAGAAGTTAACTTTAGGTGGTGGCCTATGGCAGTATTCACATATCTATTTTCGACCAGTTTATACTTGCTGTCATTTTCAATGATGCGACAGATGTTTGTCATGATAGTGTTCCTTGGTTTATGGACATATATCAAAGAAAAGAAATGGTGGATTCCCTTGTTTGTACTATATCTATGTTCATTTGTCCACTCTTCTGCAATTGTACTATTACCATTCTCTTTTTTTTGCTTTTTGCCTGTAAGAAATGGTAAACTAATCGGTGGATGTTATCTATTACTTTTATTGTGTCTGTGGTTATTTAAAGATGCTCTTAATGGGATTTTTCAATATGCTTTAACGTTGGACGAAGGCTTTTTGGATTATGCTGATACTTATGGTAATGATGATAATTCAATGCATATAGGCCTCGGCTTCGTCATAAATATGATACCATTTGTTTTATCAATCTTTTTTTTGACATGTAAAAATAATTATTCTGAAGCACAGCATAAATTGGTGGCTTTGGCGAGTGTATCATTCCTTATCACTCCATTTGGACAAATTATTCCTATAGCTGGACGACTAGTAATGTATTTCTGGGTTTTTAATTTGGGCGCAGTCCCTTTAATATATGACAACCTGAAGAACAGGATCCTAAAAATAGGGCTAATATCTATTTACTGCTTCATGCTATTGTATGATTACGTTATATTCTTTCACAGTGATGTTTGGATTGACAAATATTCAACATTTCACACCATATTTTCTCAAATCTTTTAATTGCAATGAATTATATTCTTTATATCTCCGCTTTAGCATCTGAGAGAAAAATCAACTTGGAGTACCAACATACAGGAAAAAATCCAGGATTCGCTGTTCAAAAATTCAGCCGGCTGCTGGTCAAAGGATTAATGGCAAATGGTATTGATGTTGAAGCTCTCTCAAATTCGCCTAATACATGGAATCGTGCTATAATATTCAAACCTACAAGAGAGAATGAAAACGGTGTTAGTTATAGATATATACCATACGTTAATCTGCCTTTTTTGAAGCATCTCTGCCTCTTTTTATATTCATTCTTTTATGTTCTAACATGGGGAATATATGACAGAAAAAATAAATCCATCGTATGTGATGTTTTGTCAATCAGCATTTGTTTAGGAGCCTTATTGGCTACAAAAATTAATCGTATTCAGGCTGTAGGAGTTGTAACAGATATTTACGAAATGATGATTGGAAATGGCAGGATTTCATTTGTTTCCAAGTTGGCCGCTAAACTAAATTCAAAATATGTGAGTTGTTTTAATAAATATCTACTCCTGACAGAGCAGATGAATGATATTGTTAATCTACATAATAGACCATATATTGTAATGGAAGCTTTATGCGATTCCTCGCTCATGACAGTTTCGAAGAATTTGGTGTCTAAAAAATATCCCAAGGAAGTAATATATGCCGGTGGAATTTATGAAAAATATGGATTGAAGATGCTTGCGGAAGGCTTTTTGCGCGCCAATGTACAGGGTGCAAAACTAGTGTACTATGGTGAGGGTTCATTTGTTGACGAGTACAAAGCATTATGTGCCAGACACCCTAATCTGGAATACAGAGGAGTGGCTTCTAATGATGAAATATTGGAAGCTGAACAGAAAGCCACATTGCTTGTAAATCCGCGTTTCTCAACTGAAGAATTTACAAAATATTCATTCCCGTCAAAAAATATGGAATATATGGCATCGGGGACTCCTCTGCTGACAACGAAACTCCCAGGAATGCCAAAAGAATACAATAACTATATCTTTCTAATTGAAAAAGAAACGATTGAAGGATTTGCAGACGCAATAAAACATGTTCTAAAATGTTCTATGGAGGAATTAAAAGAGTTTGGTAATAAAGCACGTAATTTCGTCTTGTTAAATAAGAATAATATAATACAAGGAAAACGTGTAGCCGATTTCATATTTGAATCAAATAAGGAAAAACAGCGCTAATATATTAATTAAAATGAAACAAATTTCGATTGCAATTGTTATCCCATATTTTGGAAGATTTAATAATTATTTCAGATTATGGCTGGAATCAGCCAAGAATAACCCAACAATTGATTTTTTACTTTTTACTGACCAGGAAGTTGATAGTTTCAATAATATAAAAGTATTTAAATCATCATTGCAAGATGTCAGTAATCTTGCACAAAGGAATTTATCTGAAATTCTGAAAGAAAAAGGACTTCCTATTATTAGTGGTTGCGGAAGAATAAATAAACCATATAAACTTTGTGACTATAAACCGATATATGGAATTATTTTTAAACAATACCTGAAAAATTATGATTTTTGGGGACATTGTGATGTGGATCTTATCTTTGGCAATATACGTCACTTTATTACTCCGGAAATTCTTTATCAACATGACCGGATCTTATCATGTGGACATTTTTCGTTATATAAAAACACTTATGAAAATAATTTAAAATTTTTAAACTCTAGAGGCAATCTGATCGGGATTCCAAGCTATGAACAAGTTTATTCATCTGACAAGTCTTTTAGTTTTGATGAATGGCCTGGAATGAGTAAACTGTGGAGTACCATGAATTGGTCAATGTACAATACAACAATATTTGATGATATTTATGTGTTAAGAAAACATTTCATTTCTTGTCAAAAGATAGAAAAAGATTTCGGAATTTCAAATGTAATATTTGCATACGATAATGGTCATTTATTTAGATTCTATTTCCGAAATTCGAAAGTCGTAAAAGAAGAAACCATGTACGTGCATTTGCAAAAAAGGCCAATGAAAGTCGAAACAAACAGTATTGACAAATATCTAATAGTCCCTAATAAATTTATTCATTATCAACATCCATCAGCAATTGTCTTGCGCAAGTACGGAAACAAATGGCTATTTTATCCAAATGCGATAAAAATACGACTCAATAACCTTAAGCGGAAAATAACGGATAAATTCGAACACTAATATGAGTATCACATTCTTTTCCAATTTCATAAATCATCACCAGGCAAATGTTGCGGATGAACTATATCGGCTTACAGATAAAGGATATACGTTTGTGGAGCTATGTCCTATTTATGATTGGCTGCTGAAAGGTGGGTATTCTGACTTATCCTCACGGCCTTATGTATTGCAAGCCTGGAAAAGTAAAGAGAACTATGATAAAGCCATAAATCTCTTGCATGAGTCAGATGTAGCCTTGTTTGGTGGACCGGAGGCATTAAAACTGGAAGTATTGAGGGCAAAAACTGGGAAACTAACTTTTGATGTAAGCGAGAGATGGCTAAAGCATGGCATGCTTAATCTTGCCTCTCCAAGACTATTGAGGTTTTTCTGGCATTATTACACTACATTTGCCCACCAGAACGTATATAAGTTGTGTTCCAGCGCCTTTGCATGCAATGATCACTATAAGCTCCATAGTTTCAAAAACAAATGCTTCAAATGGGGCTATTTCACGAAGGTTGAAGACTTTCCGCTCGAAACAGCCGCAAATTTCGGAGCTTCCAGTGGAGAAACCGAAGTGCACATTATGTGGTGCGCGAGGTTTCTTCGCGGGAAACATCCGGAGCTACCCGTAATGCTAGCGAAACGACTCAAGGACAAGGGATACAAATATGTGCTGGACATGTATGGTTCTGGAGTTGAACTAGAGCACACCATAAATCTCGCATCAGAACTTGAGGTGCTTGATGCTGTACATTTCCTCGGCAATCTTCCGAATGACGAAATCCTGAAGCAGATGCGTAGACATGAGATCTTTCTGTTTACCAGCGACAAAAATGAAGGCTGGGGAGCTGTACTGAACGAGTCAATGTCTAATGGCTGCGCTGTCGTAGCAAGCAATATGATTGGCGCTGTCCCGTTCTTGATAGAAGATGGCGTCAGCGGACTTGTGTTTCAGTCGGAGGATATAGATTCTCTCGAAACAAAGGTGATGTCATTGCTGGAAAATGCGGAATATCGCAGAACCATAGCTAGAAATGCGATACATACAATGAGAGCCACCTGGTCTCCAGCAAATGCTGCCAGGCAATTTCTTAAACTGATCTCAGCCATACAGACAGGAGACAATAGTTTGATACCAATGCAAGGACCTTGCAGCAAAGCTAAACCAATTTAACAATGCCAACACTCCTTCAGATAAACGTGACGGCGAACTGGGGTTCGACGGGGAAAATTGCCGAGCAGATAGGACTTTGCGCGATAAGACATGGATGGACGTCGTACATCGCGTATGGTAGAATGTGCAATCCTTCCGGGAACGAACTCATCAGGATAGGTTCGCAACTCGATGTATATGAGCACTATGCTGAAAGCAAGTTCCTGGACAATGAGGGGCTGGCTTCTCGCTATGCCACGCACAAGTTCCTGGAACAGATAGATGAGATTAGACCGGACATTGTGCATCTGCACAATATACATGATCACTTCTTGAACTATCGGCTCCTGTTCAAATATCTGACAGAGCGGAATGTCCCTGTGGTATGGACGCAGCATGACCAGTGGGCTACGACAGGGCATTGCATGTATAATCTGTGCGGATGCGACCGATGGAAAGACGAATGCCATGACTGCCCAATGTCGCGGTGGTTCTCGCTTGACCGCTCCAGCAGGAACTTCAAGTTAAAGAAGCAGCTGTTGGCGGCACTCCCTTCTCTGACGATAGTCCCTGTATCGGAATGGCTCGGAGACAACATCCGCCAATCGCATCTGAAAGACAGACCGATGCAGGTGATTCACAACGGGATCGACATACATACATTCTGTCCACAAAGCGCAAATACACATGAAAGGTATGGCCTTAGAAAAGGCTCGAAGATAATTCTTGGCGTGGCAGCAGTGTGGGACGAGAGAAAAGGGCTGAAGGACTTCTATGAAGTAGCGCGAAGGCTTCCAACTGATGAGTTTTCGATAGTGATTGTCGGAAAACTGACAGAAAAAGCCGAGCAGGTAAATGATGGCTGCCAAATGGTTTTCGTGGACCGTACACAAAACACTCTTGAACTGGCACAGTTATATTCCGCAGCATCCGTATTCGTGAATCCGACCTATCAGGACAATTTTCCGACAACAAATCTTGAGGCATTGGCCTGCGGAACGCCGGTGATAACCTACCGCACAGGCGGCAGCCCGGAAGCCCTGGACGGGAAGACTGGTATCGTCGTGGAGCAGGGCGACATAGAAGGGCTGACAGCTGCGATACGGCAGTTGAGAATCACTCCCCTGTCATCGTCCGACTGCCGAGGACGCGTCGTGGAGCATTTCGACAAGGACAAGTGCTTCGAGGAATATATGGAACTTTATGGAAGGATATTGCAGAATACTTAAATAATCTTAACTTTGTCACCAAACGATACCGGAAATGATCAAAGAACTGAATCTAAATAACTGGAAGAGTTTCAGCGACGCCAAGCTATATATTGATACGATGACTTTCATCATCGGAACTAATGCCAGCGGCAAGTCCAACATATTGGACGCATTGTCTTTCCTGCACTTCTTTTCTATGGGAATGCCGATTGAGACCGTTCTGAAAGAGCATATCAGAGGAGGCGCGGAATGGGCTGTCCGCAAAGGCTGCAATAGCTTTTCATTAACCATAATAGATGAACAGAACGGATATGACTACGAATATCAAGTAGTTTGTGGTTTCTCTGAAAATAATGTATTCGAACTGGAATCTGAAAGATTGGAAAGAAGAGGCAAGGGGAAACTTCCCGCCAAGACGATATTTGTGACAGACAAAGATTCTGATTATATAGCATCTACAATTCCAGTACGATTCTATACGGCAAAGAGAGGCAAACAGAAGAGGTTGGACTTGACAAAAAAAATATCCGTTTTATCGCAAGTTGAAGTTCTCCCTGTCATCAAGCCAGTTAAAGACATCTGCTCTTTAATCATCGAAGATTTGAGACGCATCTTTGTGCTCAATCCTATTCCAAACCACATGCGGAATTATTGCGGATTGTCAGATAAACTGAACGAAGATGCCGGGAATATTGCCGGTGTGATCGCAGGGTTGCCACAGGAAGCCCAAGAAGAAATCGAATCCAAGATTTCAGAATATGTCCGTCCTCTTCCGGAAAGAGATATAAACAAGGTATGGGCGGAGACCGTCGGACGATTCAAGAATGACGCCATGCTGTATTGTGAAGAGTGCTGGAATGATGGACAATGTGAGGTAATGGATGCAAGAAGCATGTCAGACGGCACACTACGATTCATCGCCATAGTAACAGCACTACTCACAGAAAAATCCGGCAGTTTGATTGTCATCGAGGAAATAGATAACGGACTTCATCCGTCCAGGGCCAGCGAACTCATACGGGTATTGGAGAAGCTCGGTTCTAAACGGAATATTGACATATTATGCACAACACACAATCCGGTGCTGATAGATGCTCTAGGGATTGAAATGCTTCCTGTCATCAGTTTTGTATCCAGAGCAAAAGAAGATGGTACTAGTGTTATAGAACCGGTGGAAGACTGTCATAATATAATGAAGCTCATGGCTAATTATACTATTGGAGAATTGATGACCAAAGACAAACTATCCAAATGAAAAAGCATATTCTGATAATAGACACCAGCATTTTATGTGTATGGTTACAAATTCCTGGAATGGAGGAATGCGGTAGAGATTCGGATAAATGGACGTTCAAGCGTGTAGATGAAAAAGTTAAAAAGGAGTGCAAAGATGGAACAGAGTTTGTACTTCCTATCGCGACGATTATAGAAACTGGCAACCACATCGCGCATATAAAAGGAGACAAATACAAATTTGTGAACGCATTTGCGGATTTAGTAGAGCAGACCATAGATGAGAATTCCCCTTGGATAGCATTTTCCAGACAGTCAGATATGCTCCAGGGCGAGAATCTTCGAAATCTGATTCAACACTGGCGAGAAACAGCTATCATAGAAGAGCAGTCTCTCGGTGACGCTTCAATTGCGGATGTAGCAAAAGAGTTCTTAAAAATGGATGATTGTCAAGTCGAGATTTTCACAGGAGATTACGGTCTCAAAAAATATGAAAACCCTGAAGTTCAGGACTCCATTTTCGTTCCTCGACGTCGCAAATAGAATATAGTGTAATGCTTAATAAAAGGAAAATACTGCTGATTTCACCTCACTTCTACCCAGAGAACTTCAAGTGCAACGATATCGCTTTCGAACTGGAGAGAAGAGGCTATGACGTCACCGTACTGAGTGACATTCCGAATTACCCTGGAGGGAAATTCTTCTCCGGCTATACGCTGTTCAAAAAACGGCATGAAATGCTCAATGGCGTCAAAATCATACGCACCGCGGTAATTCCTCGCGGCAACGGAAGCGGGAAAATGCTGGCGCTTAACTATTTAAGTTTCGCATTCACAGCAAGCATCAGGGCCTTATTCATGGGTACCGTCCATAAATACGATGCGATTCTCGTTCATGAGACAAGTCCCGTAACTGTAGGAATACCAGCTATCATCATCAAAAAAATAAGGCCAAAGACACAACTGCTGTTTTGGGTACTTGACCTATGGCCAGAGAGCCTCCAAGTTGCTGGAGGAATCAACAACAAGACAATCCTCGGAATATTCGAAAGTATTGCCAAAAGTTGTTATCGGAACTCGGATAAGATTTTGATGAGTTCGAAAGGTTTCCGGAATAGTATCTGCCAGAAAGGCGACTTTGCTTCAAAACTCGTATATTTTCCAAACTGGGCAGAAGAAGGCCTCGTATCCTGCCACGACTATAAATTACCAGATCTGCCAAATGGTTTCAAGGTAATGTTCGCAGGTAATATAGGAGAGGCACAAGACTTCGAACATACGATGAAAGCCATGAAGATTCTCTCAGAAAGAGGCAGGAATGATATACATTTTATTCTTGTCGGCGATGGAAGAAAACGTCAGTGGGTAGAGGAATACATCCTAGATCATGGGCTTCAGAATACTGTGCATTGGGTAGGGCGTCATCCCCTTGAAACAATGGGGCTTTTCTTCAGCAACGCTGATGTATTGTATTTCGCATTGAAAGACTCGCTTATATTCAATCTCACGTGCCCGGCAAAGCTCCAAGCATATATGTCTGCTGGAAAGCCTGTTATTGCAATGGTAAATGGTGAAGGCAACGCCATCGTCAAGGAATCTGGATGCGGTTTTACCGTTCCTGCAGGAGACGCCGAACATCTGGCAGACACCATCGAGAAAATGTCTTCTATGGAAGCTATTAAACTTGAGCAAATGGGCCAAAAAGGCAAGGCCTACTGCAAGGAACATTTTTCGTTCTACAAAAACATGTCACTACTTGAGAAACTAATCAACAATTTCTAAGACAGAACTAACCCAATAAAAAAAGTATAAACGCATGAACATCAATTTAATAACACCGATCATACTTGGAGTTATTACTGCCGTTGCTGCTGTAAATTGGATTTACTTCAAGATCCTAAAGATTGCATTGGATAAAAAACTGGTAGATGTTCCAGATGCCAGGAAACTTCAAAAAAGACCGATCCCTGTAGTCGGCGGACTTGCTGTTTTTTTCGGGGTTCTGGCCGGAATGATGATTGCTGCTGTTTTCAACCAGCTATTTTCTCCAGATGAAATTCACATAAGCCTATTTCCTATTCTGGCCGCCATGGGTATGATGCTATACATTGGAGCCATGGATGACATAATAGGACTGACACCTAAATCCAGGTTCATCATCGAAATTGCTACCATCTTATGTTTGATTTTTTCTAGCGGAATGTGCATTGACACTTTCAGGGGAATGTGGGGAGTTGAGTCTTTTTCTTGGTGGATTGCAGTTCCTCTAACAATCTTTGCCGGGGTCGGCATTATCAATGCCATTAATATGGTAGATGGAGTAAATGGATTGTCGAGCGGCTTGTGCATAAACTGCTGTGTCCTATTCGGTGCGGCATTTATAAAAGCCGGCGATATCCCAAATGCTGTTCTGGCGCTTACAATGTCAGGAGCACTTATTCCATTCTTCATTCACAATGTCTTCGGTTTGAAGTCCAGAATGTTTATAGGAGATGCCGGCACTATGGTGATGGGAATTCTCTTGACATGGTTTTTAATTTGCATCTTGAGTTCTGACAGTACCGTGTCTTATTATGAGGCAGCTGATGGCGTCAATATGATCGCGCTTTCATTGGCAATTCTTTCTGTGCCTGTGTTTGATACACTAAGGGTCATGTCAATGAGGATAGCAAACAAAAAGAGCCCTTTTAAACCCGACAAAACTCATCTGCATCATGCGTTTGTCAATATTGGTGTAAGTCATTTCATCACGACCATGATTGAGATTCTTATCGGAATGCTGATCACCGCGATATGGGGAATAAGTGTCTTTTTCAAAGCTTCCATGGAATTACAGCTTTACATTGTAATCATATCATCAATATTTTTCGTGTGGGGCACGTATGCATTGATCCGTTATCACGCGAAGCGGCATACGACGCTTCTTCACAAAATCATAGGTTTCAGTATCAGTACGCATCTTGGCAGAACTGAATGGTGGAAGGCAATCACGGCATGGTTGGATGCTCCTGGTGACTATAGCAGTTTGACGCATGATGCAGAACAAACAATAAACAAGCATATTCAGTCCATTAAACCTGTTAATTACAAAGAACTAGATCGAAAACGGATACTTGAGTATGTAAAAGGGAAAGCTGAAGTCTATGTAAGTGACATTATTGAAAATAGCGGAGCGGAAAAATTGCGAGTTTATCCTATCATTTTTGAGGAGATGCTAGACGGATACATGATAGCTATAACGAGCGATGTCTGGGGAATTCCGACTATTGTCACATTAAATAATGAATCGTAATCAATTAATAAAAGTGTTTTTCATGGCTGATTATAAAGAACAGGACCGTAAGAAGATAATTGATTTTCTAATGTCAAATGGTGGTACCGCCACGGTAAATGATATACTTGCATATAGCGGTGCAGAGAAATTACGAGTATACCCGATTTTAATCGAAGAACATATGGCTGGTAAAATCGATTTCCAGGAAGAAGAGTATTATGGTGCTCCGAAAGTCGTGCGGCTAGTCTGAATACAATGAATTTGAGGCTGACCCAAAAGGTCAGCTTCTTTGTCTATAAGGATAGTATCTGAATATGATGATAGGTATTGCAGAGGACACCATTCTCATTATTTGCGGGGCTTTTTGTTTGGGCAGTGGAAGCTGGGGGCTTTTGAGTGCGGGGCAGTGAATGATTACGTGTATTTTCATTGACAAGTATCTTGGAGGTGGTCGGTCTGCAGTGGCATTGATAAGAATTTTGTGGATTGTGGGGCTTTCGCTTGTGGCTTGGCGTTGGATTTACTTGTTTGTGACATTGGTGCTGCTTTCTGTGGCTTATGTGCTGTTCTGGATGAAGTGTTATCATTTGCATGAGGAGTATCTGGCTTCTTTGAGGAAGTAGTGGGGATTTGGAGGGAGGCGTGGTTGAGACGATTACGAACATTTTCATTGACAAGTATCTTGGAGGTGGTTGGTCTGCAGTGGCATTGACCTTAATCTTCGGCTTGGAAGTTTGGAGGTGCGTGTTGTTTGCGGGGCTTTTTGTTTGGGCGGT